>ERZ1034547.294-NODE-294-length-12613-cov-4.111085_pt1 | contig 12613 bp, 22 predicted proteins | sample MGYA00520642_ERZ1034547 | MGnify/ENA primary metagenome ERZ1034547 (study PRJEB33760, sample SAMEA4777713) | hypersaline lake metagenome | biome: hypersaline environment; feature: brines | place: Spain | collected 2012-08 | depth 0 m ... | reverse complement strand
ACCGGATCTGTCTCGTGGTGCCCGAGCTCGTGCACAAAGGTCCCGATCCTGTTGGGTGTCGGGGAGTCCCAGTCATCAGCCAACGCATTCAGGTAGATGGTCTCCTCCCGCGGTCTGTACGACGCATGTGTCTGCCCGTTGTCGGCGTCCTCAGTGATGTACGCAAGCTCGATATCCACATCACCGGCACCGGTCCGACCCAGGATCTCCTGCTCGAAGTACTGAATCAACTCCCGCTGGTCCTCACCCGGATCCTCAACCACCTCAACAGACCTGCTGCTGTTCTGCCCCGTGTACCAATCCTGCACCGTCGGACACTGCTCCTCCAACAAACCACGGACCTTCATCCCGTGATCACCCAGGTCCTCCATAGGAAGACCGCGCTGAACAGCCCACGTCACCGCCATCTTCGGGGTCTCATCCGAAAACACCAGTAGCTCACCGGGATCCGTCCCAAACCTGCGCTCGATGTAACTCCGCTGCGCATCACCCGACATCCTGTGCCTGAACCGCGACACATACTGCGTCACATAGTCCTCACCGAGCTCCGAATCATCCAGCAAATCCAAGCGGTCACCCAGCAAGTGCTGCATCAGGTCCGTCCGATAGCTGTTATCCAGCTCGTTCCGCCGCTCAGTCACCGGCGTCTTCTGATGCACATTAAACAAGAACGGGAACTCCTCATCCCGCGTAACCGGAATACCAAGCTCATACACACCACCCTCACCAGGCTCCGTCCTGTTCACCTCAACCTCCGTCAGACGAGACCTCTCCTTCTTCACCCCCTCCTCGTACACCACAGTCGGCAGGTAAACATCATCAAGCACCGCATCCGGCTCCACACCCGTGACAACCCGCTCCGAATCCGGTCCAACAGTCTCAAGACGGAGCTCGCGGTCACGCGGCATCCACAAATCCTCCACAAAATCCTCGACCTCCTCCAGGTCACCCCGACTCCACTCACCGCACCTCCCATACACCACAGTACCCCTGTCGCGCTGGGCATCCGGAAACAGCTCACGCGAAGCCTCAACCCGGTACTCATCCAAGTCCTCATCATACACCGTATCAAAACGAAACCTCAACCCGCCGCCGGTGGAAGCAATCACAGCCTCATCCGTCGCACCAATAAACTCCTTCACACCCCGCCCAAAACGCCCACGCACCTCCGGATCACCGTGCTTGTCACCCGAAAACAGGTCATAAAACCGGGACAGATCCTCAACACCCTCCTCATCATAATCCTGGACCGCAACACTCCCAGAACCGTAATCCAACCGGACATCAAGATCCGTCCCCGTATCCAACGCGTTCTGAACAGGCTCCCTAACCAACTCATACAGATCCCGGCTCCTGTTCTGCTCAACCCAGCCACCGACATCAACACCAAACACAGACTCATCCATCCTCCCGGTCAACACCCCCGTCCAACTCATCCAGCGCCGACCGATAATGCGCATCCGGGAAATAGTTCTCCAAACTGAACCGGAGCTCCCCAGAAAACCGGGTTCCGCCCCGAACATTCACCCAGTACGGCTTCTCCTCCTCAACAAAACGCTTCCTCTCCAGATAGCTATCCACCGAACCACCATCCGGAAACAATTCACCGACATCCCCGTCATCGACATCGGTCCGGTACGCACCCGCCTCCTCAAGCTGGCTCTGAGTGAAGTAACCATACTCCCACCTACCATACGTATGAGGAGACCTCACCCGACCGAAATACGCATCATCATCCTCCTTCCTGTACGCCTCCCACTCCCAATCCGGCAGAAAAGCAGCCTCCCAGGAAGCCAACGGCTCCTCCTCATCGAAATCACTCACGGAAACAACAACCCCCTTCTACGCAAGCCCTCGCCTTTCAGCCAGGTCTCGAAGGGTTTCCTGTTCCGCCGAGAAATACGGCTCCGCATCCTCACCTTCCTCGACAAAGTAGTTCAAACGATTCTCAACCACCGACCTCCCAAGCTCATCCGAATCCGGTAGCTCGCCGTCCACATCCAACAACCGAGCGACATTGTCCCGAACCGTCTCCTGGAAATGCCCCGGCGAACCAGAATCAGCGTAGTGATCCACCACACGAGTCCCCGCCTGATACACCTCATACAGAGACGGGCTCTCACGGCTTTCAACCTCCTCAAACAACGCGTTCATGATATCTGCCTCGGAATTCTCCGCAACCCGATCCACACCAATATCATGCAGCAACAACCGAGCCTCATCCAAGTTCAACAGCTCGCGGTTCCGCGCCCTCTCCAAGCGCTCCTCAACACGATCCGTCGAACCCAACACACCCCTGACAGCCTCATACGCCAACCCCGGCTGAAACCTCTCGCCATGAGACTGATCCAGGTGAAGATCCGAGACAAAACGAGTCATCCCATTCCTGCACACCAACCGCTCAGCACCGAGGTTGTAGTGAACACCCATGTGCCCCGAATGCCCGGCAGAAACCTTCACACCCATATTCAACTGATCGCCCTCACCGATCTCAACCCGTGCCTGGTCACCGCTCATATACACCGGTGCCTCCATCCGATGCGCCGAACCCGACAACGACACCGTCCCATACGGCTCAACACCCTGATCACCCATCTCCCGGTGAACCGCCTCCAAGACATCCCCGTACTGGATGACGCTGTAGAAATCATCCGACGCAGACACATCACCCGCAACACGACCATCACCAGTCACCAAGGAATCACGCCACGGAATCTCACTCCACTCCGACTCACCTCCCCGATCAAAACGGGCATACACATCCTCCCGCCGAACCTCCGGCAACTCCTCCTCATAGATTTTCTCAAACTCGTAACCACCCCGAAACTCGTACTCGTCAGAACTCACTTGCACCCAAGACACACATCCAGAAACAGTAACACAGAGACGAGACACCACGTTTCAGATGCAAACACCGGACCAGCACACCTCAGACCAATTCACAGCTCAAAACCCGCGACACCGCCTCGACACACTCCCACGCTACATATCACGGAGGTGTTCTTCCCTGTCTTCGATAGAAGGATGAGCCTGCGTAACACCGAAATCGCCGTAGAAAAACCCGAATACCTTCTCCAAACCCGCAACCACAGAGCCAGCACCACTGAACGACACCGCTGTAGGGATAGCACCCGTCATACCGCCGACAACAGCGCTGCTCTTCAACTCATCCATCGCACGCAGCATCCGAACCACCTGATCCGCATCACCTACCTTCCCCTTAGCATACCGATCCGCAGCCATCTCCCGCCGCTCAAAACCCAACGCACTGAACAACACGTTCTTTCCAGTCAAGACAAACGGCGAAAAAACACCTGTCACGAACGCAAGCCTCGAATCACCATTCACAACATGACCCTCCTCATGAGCCAAGGCTGCATCAAGCAGATCACCATCCAACGCTTCAACAACACGGTCACCCACGAAAACAAAATCATAGAAACCAACACTAGCAGCACCTATCCTCGAAGACCCACCATCCACAACATACACATCCGGCTCGATATCGACACTCTCCCCGACATCCTCTCTCCGCTCACCCCTGACAAGCAACCCAACAACCAACACAAACACCCGAACAACCTGATATAACAAGCCAAAGACACCGAACACAACAGGCCAGCCACACAGCAACCCGACAACAACACCCGCCACCGCATCCACCGAAAACAACACACCAACCCGCCACAGAAACACCGCGCACAAGACACCTACACCCAGCGACACCAAAACCGAGAAACCGGCGAAACACAGACCCTGAACCCGGCTCCCAGTCTGACACCCGGAAGCATACGCCTCCCGTGTATACCTGTGCGCATCCCAATACGACGCCCAAATCATCAGACACCAACCCACCGAGAACACCAACCCAAAAGCCACCAACACCGCCGTCGAACCCGACAGAACCCGGAGAAACCACGGACTAAACGAAACAACATCGAACACCAAAACCGGGGCAAAAACCATCAACAGAAAAACCGGATACTCAACCACAACACGAGGCAGCTCCTCAGACCTCTCAACAATCCAACCCTGCCACCCCTCAGAAAACCCGACAACCCAATCCTCAAACAACCAGTACCCGCCGTGAGAAACCAGGCTGAACACCAGCCCCAGATGCCACGACCAACCCACAAACCCCTCAAACACCACACCAACAAACAACACCACCAACAACACAATCACCGGAACCACCTCCGCACCACTACTGCCCTCAGCACCCTCGAAAAACCCGGTTAACGGACCACCACGAAGAAACACCGCGCAGAAAACACCCAGAAACCCAGCAACAGACAACAGCCTCAACAAAACCCCGTCAAACACAACCAACCCACTATACACAACAAAACACGCCAACAACCAGAACCAGGCAACATACCTCTCACAGACAACCTCGTACTCCGGCGGATCCGCCGAAAACCGAATCAAATACCGAAACAAACCACCACGAACCTCATACAGCCACTCACCACTCGGACAACCCTCCGAACAGTCCTCATACTCACCGACCTCAGCCAGGACCTCGCGCTTGCTCAAACCCGTTCTCGCGCACTCACGCGAGACAAACAACCAATCCCTCACAAACCCCTAGATAAGCTGCGGTACCTCATCCAACTTCCCATCCCACCTATCCGAATCATTGAACCGCTTATCAAACTGATCATCAGTGAGCACATAACACGAACTCGGATCCGACTCAGCCATCGCATCAGTGAACATGAAATGCACACGCTCCCCTGGCTCAAACCTCGCATTTTTCGGAACCGGCTTCGACACCTCCGGATCACCGCGACCCTTAAAATCCCCGAAGAAACGAGCCGGAACCGTGCAGCTGTAACCGTTCGATGCATCCTGCAGACCACGATAACCCACGCTCACATACTCATCGTCCTCAAGCTTGCTGTCCGACACAACAGCAACACCAACCACATTCTCATACGACCAGTAAACCGGTCTCCCAGTCGAAAGGATTCCACGAGAGCGAAGCAAGTCCGGAATCTGAACCGACCGACTCTCACCCTCACTCACCTCACTAATACCAGCATGGTTCCAGTTCGGGTCACCCATCAGGTCAAAGACAAGAACCCGTCCGTAGAATATGTTACGACAGGAAACCAGACCACAGAGCCGGCAGAGAAATAACCCTCCTACCGCTCTGCGTACTGATCAAGGGTACCGAGCACATCACGGTGCATGTCATCAACCCTCTCCGAGACCTCAGAAGCCACATCTAACGACTCCTCAAGACGCTGCTCATCGTAGCCAAACGGAACCCGAATCCTCGCAACACTGCGAAGATCCTCAACCGGTTCAACATACGTGTCAGTCCCGCCAGCAACCGACTCAGAAATACCAGCCTGCGCCTCCTCAAGCCCGGACAACAAACTGTCGTGAGGGTCACTCTCCGCAACGGTCAAACCCTGCGACACAGTCCCACTGACAGCGTGCGGCGTCTCACCCGTCAAATCCGGGATTCCAACGGATATCACCGCACCAGTATCCGAGTGCTCAAACCTGTACTCAACCCGCTGACCTGTCTCCGGTGCAGCCGCAGAATTCTCCGGTGCATCACCACGACTCACCCAGTCATCATACTCCCAATTCGAGTGGCTGTCAAAAGTTTGGAACACCTCGTCGTAGAACTCCCGACCAGCAGACTCCCAGCTCTCAGTCATACAAGACCACTAATACATGACAAATAATTTGAAGCCCTAGGCGAGGTCAAGGTCATCGGTACCAATTCACATCAAGAACCACGCACCCGACCAAAATCAAACCACACCAAACCATACGCACAGCGTAAAATACCCCGAACACGTCAAATATGACAGATAGTTATCATGTAACGGCTCCTCTAGGCATGTATGGAAGAAATGTTCCTTCCGACAGCAAAGCTCACAACCACCGTCCTACAGGTCAACCTCCCCTGCGAACCACCGGAGGGAATGCAGCCGCTGTTCGACCTGCTGAACAGCTTCGTTGAGATCGCATTCATCGCCGGGGTCGCCGTCGCCACACTCGGATTCCTCTACGCCGGCATCCGATTCATGATGCCCGGAGAAGACAACTCCCGGATCGCGAAAAAAGCAGCCCGAAACACCACAATCGGAGCCACACTCCTCCTCGGAGCCAACATAATCGTCTCATTCCTCGTCAGCCAGCTCGGAACCGCAATCTGCAGCTAAAACCACGCCCTCTGTCTCCGGAGAAAAAAACCTCCCTCCTTTTTCCACAATCCAAAATGACCTCACACAGATACACACGCACAATCGCCGCGGCACTGCTCGCCGTCCTCATAGCCACCACACCAGCACAAGCAGACCACGAAGACGACGGACCCACAGTAGACATCAACATCGACATCGACGCCATCGTCGACGCAATCCAACAACTAATCGGAGACTTCCAACAGTTCACCGACCAATGGGACCAAACACTGATCTCCGTCCTCAAAGCAGTGCTGTTCGAACCATTCCGACTCCTCGCACAACAACTCCTCAACTACACCACCCTCGTCCTCACAACCACACCACAAATCCACCCAAACACCGCCGTCGAACAGATACACCAACTCACACTCACCACCGCCATCGCACTCACCGGCGTCATACTCACCTGGGCAGGACTACTCCACATCACCGGACCCCTCCTCGGCATCTCATACCAAGAAGTCCGGCAAATCCTCCCCCGCACAATACTCGCGCTCGCACTCGCATCCATCTCACTCCCCCTCCTACAACTCCTAATCGACCTGACAAACGCCCTCGTCCACGCATTCCGCCCAACACAACTCACCGCCTCAATCACCCAACTCGCCGGCCTCTCAACAGGGCTCGTGCTCGCATGGGTAGCCGAATCAATCGTCCTCCTCGCAGTCGTCGCAATATTCATCATCCGAGACGTCTACATCCTCTTCTTCGCAGCCGCCTCACCACTATTCCTCATCATGTGGAGCGTCCCCCGCATCCGAAGATACGCAGACACCTTCATCGGCGGATTCTTCGCCGCCCTCCTGATCGCACCCCTCGACGTCCTCGCACTCCGCTTCTGCCTCGCACTCCTGAACGGAAGCGGAAACACCGGCGTCCAAAACCTGTCAAACTGGATGATCGGCGTCGCCAGCTTCACACTCCTCCTAATCATCCCATACCAGGTCTGGACCGCCTCACAAAGCGCAGTCGGAACAGCCCGCAAAATAACCTCCGGAACCAAACAAAAAATGAAAACAAACACGAAAAAACAGATCCGAAACAACAGAACAGACAACACCAACAGCAACGGCTACACCTACCAGGGGGAGTTCCGCGATGACTGAACGCATCCGCATCCCCCGAAAACTCGCCACACCCATCCACCTATTCGGACGATTCACACCCCGCGACCTCCTCCGAATCGGGCTCCCCATCCTCACCGCAGCAACCCTCCTCCAACCCCAACCCACACCCACAAACATCGCCGGAGCCGCAGCAGCCGCAATAACCGCAGCAACATGGTACCTCGTCCGACCCGCCGGACAAACACTCGACACACACCTCTACCACAGCCTCCGCTACACCGCCACACAACTCCTCAACACCTCCAACAACACCATCGAAACCCGCGAAACCCACGTCAAAACCAACGACGGATCCGCCGTCGCAGTCATCAAAGTCGAACCCACCAACCTCGGGATGAAAACCAGCGACGAACAAAAAGCACTCCACACAATCTACCGAAACCTCCTCGCATCCGTCACCTACCCCATCCAAATCCACTCCCGCCAAACACCACTCGAATTCAACGACTACATCAACAACATCGACACCCAACAACACCAAAACAGGCTCCGAACCGGATACCTCCGACTACTCCAAAAAATCGCCGACAGCGGACACAACCACACACAACACTACATCACCGTCCGCGCACACCCCAGCGAACAAAAACAACTCCTCACCGACACAGACAACGACCAGCTCGCAGACGACCTCGACCAACGCACCACAGAAATAATCGAAGCACTCGACACCTCAGAACTCAACACCCGACGCCTCACCGGACAACAACTCAACAACACAGCCCAAAAACTCCACAACCCCAACCCACAGACCACACACAAACACAACTCCCAACCACACAACGGAAACGGCGAATACTCACAGACACTCGCCATCTCCGAACTCCCCACAGACCTCGACATCGGCTGGACACTCAACCTCCTCCGAAGCAACGCACGCGTAGACATCACACAAACAATCAAACCCTGCAAACCCAGCGACGCCACACAAAAACTCAACCGAGCATCCGAACAACTCCAAGCAGAGATCAACTCCCTCCTCCGCCAAGGCTACCTCAGCACCAACAAACTCGAATCCACCCTCGAAGACGCAGAATGGATGCTCGACCTCCTCGCCCAACGCAAAGACAACCCCGTCCACTACGCCGCCTACATCACCATCCACCACCCCGACAAACAACAATGCGCACAAGCACTCGAACAAGTCCAAAACCGGTGCAACACCATGCGCATCCAAACCCACCGACCAATACTCCAAACAGACAAAGCACTCGCCACCTGGCAACCCCTCCAACCCGACCAACTCAACCACACACAACTCATGCCCGCCAGAAGCGCCGCAGCCGGATTCCCATTCGGCACACAATCCATCAACCAAACCAACGGCGTCCTCCACGGCACCGACACATCCGACCAAACACCAGTCATCCTCGACCGATTCCAATGGAGCAGCCACTCAATGGCACGCATGGGAATGGTCGGATCCGGCAAAAGCTACGCCACCAAACTCGAAATCCTCCGCAGCCACCTCGCATACCCCAACCTCAAAATCCACATCATCGACCCCAAAAACGAATACGCCGACATCGCCAGAGCCCTCAACGGACAAGCACACACACTCCAACCAGGCAAAACCCAACCACAAAACCTCCCGATCCACACCCACCAAACCAACGCATACCAAGTCCAAAACCGAGGACAACGCGAAAACACCGAACTCCTCGCCAAACTCGTCGAACACCTCTACCAACGGGTCTCCCAAACCCAACAACCCACACTCGTCGTCATAGACGAAGCCCGCATCCTCATGAACGACGAACAAGGCAGACAACTCCTCAACCAATTCGTCCTCGAAGGACGCGACACCAACACCGCGATCACACTCATCAGCCAAAACGCCTCCCACTTCACACACTGCCGCGAAGGCCGAGAAATCCTCGACAACATGCCCGGCAAAATCTTCATGAAACACGACCGCGTCCCCCAATCAGTCGTCGACTACTTCGACCTCTCCACTCGCGAAAAACAACAACTCCACGAACTCCGCACCGGAACCAACGCACCGCACAGCGAAGCACTCGTCCGAGTCTCCGGACAACTCAACACCAAAATCAAAATCGAATCCACACCCGAAGAACACGGACTCATCGGAGGCAACACATGAAACCACTCAACCACCTCCTCCACAACCACACACAACTCAACAAAACCCAAGCACAGAAACTCCAAAACCGCGGAACAAAACACAACCCCGTCCAAGCCAAGCTCCCACCCACCGCCGAACCCCAACCCGTCCCCGAAAACCTGGTCCGCGGCATCATGGAAATCCAGACCAAATGGCTCAAAACCCGGAACATCTCACCCATCACCGCCTTCGAAATCCGCCGACCCACACCCGACACAACCACCATCCAATTCACCACACCCACCAACCGCCTCGAACGCAAAACCCGAACACACCTCACAGAAACCCACCCACAGATCGAACTCAAACCAGGAAACACCGGACTCCCCGTCAACACCGGAGACACAATCGGCGGCGCACTCCTCACCACCGGACGCAGAGACTGGTACCCCCTCCGAACACAATTCAACAAACCACCAAACAACGCCGTCACCGCCGCACTCCACCGCCACGCAATGCAAAACACCCGATTCATCGCACAAATCCTCTTCCAACCCGTCGCCGGACAACCCCTCCAAAACAAATGGTGGAAACACCGCACCTACCAACGCATCGCCTACCTCCGCAAAGAAAAACAAAAACTCTGGGGCAGCCGCAAACCCACACCCCGAGAAAAACAACAAGCCAAACAGGTCGAACGCAAAGCCGGCACCGCCAAATTCCACACCTCAATCCGCCTCGCCGTAATCAACGCACAAGAATACACACCCAGCCGCATCAAAGAACTCGCCGGCGCATACAACCGATTCGAAAACCCAGACACCGGACAATACCTCAACATCAACACCATCCGCACAATCCAACAAAAACGAATCCTCAACTTCGCAGACGCAATCGCCACGCACCAATTCAGCTCCTGGAGCCACAAATTCCGTACCTCACCCAGCGAGCTCGCAGCACTCACCTCAATACCCCAACAAAACCAATGAACCCAGAAGAAACCCGCAAACTCATCGAAACCACCGAACACATCAACACAACCTACATCGGCACACAAACCAGCCAACTCGGCATCGAAGAAAACATCGGCATCCCCGACAACAAACGCCTCCTCCACACACTCACACTCGGACCCACCGGATACGGCAAAACACAAACCATGGTGCACGCCGCACTCCAAGACGCCCACAAAAACCACGGAATCTGCATGGTCATACCCAAAGGAGAAGCCATCGACCAATTCCTCCGAAAAACACCCGAAAAACGCCTCAACGACATCATCTACATCAACCCCGCCGACAAAGACACACCCCGAATCAACGTCCTCGAACCCCACACCCACCAAGACATGAACCAAGCACAACGCGAAAACCAGAAAGAAATCATCGTCTCCGACCTCATCGACCTATTCAAACGATACAGCGAAAACTGGGGAGACCGCTTCGGACGCATACTCGAAACACTCCTCCGCGCCTACCTCGACCTCAACATACAACAAGAAACCAAACACAGCCTCCTCGACGTCTTCGAAACCGTCACACAAAACCAAAAACTCACAGAACTCATCGACCAAACCAACGACCCCGTCATCCGCGAACAACTCGTCCGAGTCAAAGAAGACATGGGAAGCTACGAACTCGAACCCCTCCAACGACGCCTCAACGACTTCGTCATGAACCCCACCGTCCGACGAGTCATCGCCACACAAAAAAGCAGCCTCAACTTCCGAAACGCCATCAACCAAAACAAAATCATCCTCGTCGACATCCAAAAAGGCGAAGTCGGAGAAACAGTCTCACAACTCGTCGGATCCATCACCATCACCAAAACATGGGCCGCCGCACAAAGCCGCATCACCCAAAAACCAGAAAACCGAACCCCATTCCACCTCTACGTCGACGAACTCCAAAACTTCGCAGGAGAAGGCAGCAACTTCACCAAAATCCTCAGCGAAGCCCGCGAATACAAACTCGGATGCTGGCTCATCACACAATACCTCCACCAACTCTCACCCAACATGCGCACCGCAGTCACCAACAACTGCCGCAACAAAATCATATTCAACCCCGTCGGAAGCGACAACACCACACAAATCGCCAAAATGCTCCCCGGCATCACCAAAACACAACTCAAAACACTCGGCAAATACCGCGCCGCACTCCAAACACCCAACGAACAAAAACAAAACAACGCAGTCACCCTCAACACATACCCACCATACACAACCAGCCGCGACATCCAAGACATCAAACAACAAGCCAAACCCACCACCCACACCACCACACAGGTCTCAACCAACACCTCACTCGGAAACACCGCCAACGCCGGCGGCGAAAAACACGCAACACTCCTCAAAAACGCCAAACAAGAGCTCGAAGCCCAAGGCTACCACGTCAACCTCCTCTACCAAGACCAAGGCAACAACAAACCCGACGCACACGCCACCCTCGAAGACGAAGTCCACCACCTCGAAGCCGAACACACCACCCTCACCAAACCCGCCAAAATACTCCAAAACCTCCGCCGCAGCCACCAACAAAACCGAAAAACAATCTTCGCCGTCGAACCACAAAAAGCACACAAACTCGAAAACATCCTCGAAGACCCCGTCAACCGCCGCGGCAACAAACACGAAGACCAACACGGAACCTACAACCACTACACAGACCCCGACGGACAACCAATCACCGACACAGAAGAACTCCAAAACGCAGAATACCAAATCCTCCAAGTCACACAAGAAACCGTCCAAGAACACAACACCGGGGAGGAACCCGAGTGCCCCGAACTCGAAGAAAACACCGAAGAAGAACTCCAAAACTTCTGCCTCTGCCGCGAAGACGACGGACACTGCACCGAACTCGGACAACAATGCGTCCTAACAAATGACTAACCTCCGAGACAAAGACCAGACAGTACTCCAACAGATACACAGCGGAAACAACGACACACAACAGATCACCGAAGCCACCACCCTATCCAACCGCGAAGTCAACTACTGCCTCACCAAGCTTGAGGATCAAGGACTAATCCAAGTTCACAAACCCGAAGGAATGATCGAACGAACCATCAACGGACAAAAACGAGTCTTCGAACACCCCAAACAAGCCCAACTCACCAACAAAGGACAAGAACACCTCACCGAAAACCCGCCACAAAACTACGAAGACCTCTCACACAAAGAACTCGTCCAAAAAGTCCGAACACTCGAA
>ERZ1034547.292-NODE-292-length-12624-cov-5.923860_pt1 | contig 12624 bp, 13 predicted proteins | sample MGYA00520642_ERZ1034547 | MGnify/ENA primary metagenome ERZ1034547 (study PRJEB33760, sample SAMEA4777713) | hypersaline lake metagenome | biome: hypersaline environment; feature: brines | place: Spain | collected 2012-08 | depth 0 m ... | reverse complement strand
TTCAGGGTCACGTGGCCTTTACGGCCGTGTGGGTTCGAGTCCCTCCTCGGGCACCTTTTCCCGCTGCGACCCTCGTTCATGCGCCTCATGAGCGGGGGCGTTGCTATGTGTACGGGTGGGTTGCACACATGACTGTACACAACCCTGCTCACACTGTACACAGTGGCCTCTTCGATGCCGGGTGAATGATAGCTGTGAGAGTTGCCGTCCGCACGTCCCCACAGCTACGGTCGTTCCACGGGCAGTCCGTCGACGGAAGGGCTCCACCGATCTACCTCGAACCGACGCAGTTCCGCTCGTTTCCGGGCTTGATCCCCCCACCTAACGGCCCGCTGTAGGGGCAGAGAGCGCCGCTGTGAGCCGTCCGCAGACATTTCCTTTCCGTCCCCACCTACCCCCTCCACCGGGGTTTGGTAGGTCGTCAAGAGCCCACCGGGGGGCCAAATGAGTATACCCCTCCACACTCACTGTAGCGACCTCAACGCCGTTTTGCCGTTCAGTTGGTCGCTCCGGTTGTGACGCGGGCCGTGAGCTTCGGGTGGGGGTTTACGGACGGAAGGGACAGCGACCGGACAACCGAACCCGTCCGCTCCCCATCCCTTCCGCCCGTCTCGCCCGCCAACGAGACCCGAAAGCTAATTCAGGGTCGTCACGTCCGCTTCAACTTCGGGCGGTCTCCCGTCGAGAAGATCGTCCACCCGTGCAATCTCGGGACCGTCGGGCGTCAGCCGGTCTACTTCTTCCCGTGCAGCGGCTTCCGATTCTGCGCAAATCGAAATTCGGCCCCGCTGCGCAATGACGCGCTTGTGCGCAATAACGCCGTCGTGCGTTATGATCCAAGTGCTGCGCAGATCGAAACCCTCGTAAGTGCCGAGATACTCGTCAGAGAGATCCATCGTTGAGAAGGTGCGTGATTCGAGATAGATGCACCCTCTACACGTCCGGGCGATCCTATCGTTTCACAGAAACCAAACATAACTGACACGCAAACCCGTGTCGATTAGGGGCAGTAACATTCTGACAGGACGGCAAGGGAGGGTCGGGGTTATATTCCCGTTCCGGAATCTTTTGAGGGCCGTTCCGGGGTGGCGCGCGCCCCGTTCGAGAGGCGAGACTGAGACCCGGTTCTTAACGGCGATGACGAAGGACGCTCTAAGTACATGTGAGGGATGAACTTACACGAAAACCCGGCACTCGTCACGTCGCCTCCGACTCGTACAGCACCCCGTCGCGCCGAAATCAGTTCGCTCTCTGCGCGTCCGTATCCATCGGAGGATTCGTGTAAGTCTTTGTGCGTCAACGGTTTACGCGGAAAGTCACTGATCGCCGAAAAGGAAGGATTGAGATGTGTCCGTGTAACTTCGTGTGGCACAAGGGTTTACGCGGAATCTCGTGGAGTGAGGTAGGGTGGGGGTGTCCGTGGAGAGCGGAAAACTTTTTGCCAATGCGGAGACCGCCGCTGTTGTTTCGGCCCCGATCCGCTCACAGCCGACACGAGCCGTCCGGTCGTACGTACGAGCGTTTTCGCGCCGTGCGCACACACGCTATTATCTACCTACCTACACTAGTACTAGTATGCGGAAGGGATGGGGAGTCTTTGTAAGCGAGTAGAGCGTGTGGGCATGTGTGCGGGCGTGGTACTAGGGTTATATACAATGCGTGCGTGTGGAATTGCGCCGCGGAGCGTTCGGTCTCGTCCAAAAGATCCGTGACGCCCTCCTCGCCAACCCCTTCCGACCACGGCTCCATCCGCGACGCCCCGCGTCCGCGTGTGACGATCACGACCGGGCCACAGAGCCAAAGAGATTCCCGGCGCAGAATATGTCAGAGTGTCAGTACCGTTCATTTCAAGCGTGAACGGCCCCCGATTTTGTGGGGAAACGGATCTCTCGATTGAACGCGGATCGTGCAACCGCACCCCGATTACCTTCCGATTTGGACGGGAGTTTAGGGGGAATGGAGGGGGCCAACAAACGCACTCGGACGGTTCCGCTCCGCTTTGATCGTGTGTTTACAAAGGTTTGCCGTCGGAACAAACAAGTCCGCTTCTAATATAAGTTAGCGCATACACAACGAAGAACCCTCCGATAACTCGTGCCCGATCTTCTGAGAGACCACGTCCGGCTTCCCGAACTTGCCCGGTCGATGCCGGAGACCTACGAACTGCTCCGACTTCGGGCGAACGAGGGGCGCATTCCGGCAAGAAAGGGCGATAACGGGCGCGTCTTCGTTGAGCGGGGGTTTGCCCTTGCCCTCGTTGAGCACCGAGAGCACTTCGACTCCTTCAACACGACTCTACAGACTGTTTCAGTTGTGAGCACCACCGACACCGCCGACGATTCCGTGAGTACTTCCGTGAGCTTCCTCTCGGATGAGTGGAATATCGCCGAACATCGTATCAGAGATTGCGCTTCGAGCCTGAGCGACGTGGCGCTCTTTGCCGACAAGATCGAAACGACCGAAGCGGGGCTCGTCTCACTTCGTCGGCGACTGAGCAATCAGTTCAGCTAACGAGTCACGAGCGGGGCCGGAGGGGTTTTTTCCTCCTCCACTGCCGTCCGACTCCTCCGGCCATCCGCTCGTTTTTCCTTCTCTACTACACCGACACCTCCGACACCGTGAGCCGATTAGATCGAGAGGAAGTGTTCAGCGTCCCGCTCGACGAGGCGGATCAGTATTTTCCCCGTAATCAAGCTCCGGACGGCCTCTCGGCAGACTATCACACGCGCTCCGGATTTCCACGGATTCGGGCGAGTAGCATCCGCGCTGCTCACCCGGACCACAGCGCAGCGGCTCCGCTCGACGGACGGGAAACGGAGTTGATTGATGCCCTCACGCATCCGCACGTTCTCGAAGCTCTACGGCAGTTGCGCAAAATTCAGCACGAGGTGGAGAATGCGGCCCCTTCCGTAAACCAATCGGTCGCGTCGCTTCGCAGCACGGAGGAGCGGCTCAAACGGGAGGTAGAGGAGCGGAAGGAGAAGATCGGAGCCCTCGAACAGCGCATTCTCGACGGACAGACCCTCGACGCGGCCCAACTCGGGCTATTGACGGACCGCACAGAGGAGATCGATCCCAAGACGGAGCAAATCACCGCTCTCAACGGCGACGTGCTCTACGCCGACACGTCGTACGTTTTGGGGACCATGAACGAGGGGTTCGGATCGTCCGCGCTTTGGTCTCCGGTCCATTCACAACGGCTCTTCCACGAGCTACCCAAACGGCTCCTACGAACGACGGCCCGCAAAATGGGAGAACGCCCGCCCGAACGGTCCGTAGCGCAGCATATCGACCGCCTCGGAGTTGAGCGGGTGATGGAAGCGGACGAACATTTCGGAGTAGACGAGAGCACCGAGACGAAGAAGAAGACGAGGACGCCACGTCGTAAGCGCACCCCATCAACCTCCCTGTAGTCCATGCCCAAATCCGGCCCCGGAAATTCAGCAACGACCACCGGAAGCTCGATTGCCGACGCGTACAGCGGAAGTGGAAATTCGGCGCGTCACACTTCGGCACGACATCAAGATGACAGCCGCTTCAAGGCGGGACGATTGAAACGCTACGCGGGCTATCTGACGGGCTTTGCCGAGACCTTCGCCGGAGCTTTGAACGCCACACGCACCGAAATAATCGACCTTGTGGATGGGGAAAAACCGCAGGTAGAGACCGAGATGGTCGTGAACGGCAACCGGGGAACGGACGCGCCCGGAGGAAGCACGAACCGAATCAAATCGGACGACTACGACCGCGAGGGCGTGGACCGCGTGTTCATCTGCACGCGACTTGGGCAATTTGAAGCGTTGGCGTCCGCTGTCGGGGCCGAAGTCAGCGTTCGTTAGAAGTGATGTGTGGAAGGTGAGAGTGATAGGAGGGCGCGTCCCAATTTTCGGGCAGGGGCGCGCCTCTTCTATTTTTCTCTGCGATTCCCCACGACGGTCTTCGTGCTCGGAAGGGATGCGCAATTTTCCGACCGCCCTCTCTGCCATTTCTGCCCGTCACTCCCTCCCGTATTTGAGGGGGTGAGGGGGGTAGATCGACGGGCTCGACGGCCCCCGAATCGGCGTCCAACGTCGCTCCGACCGGACTTCGTGAAGATACGTTGAGGACCGGACGGGATGCGGCTCGAATCGGTGAAGATCGGTTCATATTCGGGGAGCGGCCTCACGCCCTTCGCCACCCTTCCGCCCGTGATCGATGTTCGAAGCCGAGAACGGTCCGCAGTCAAAGCGAAGGGTTTGGCCCCACCCGCGGAAACGATCCGCAGAGATGCCGACGTGGGGCGGTGGAATGGTTATGAGAACGCCGCCTCGACTTCGCTTTGCAGTTGCTTCCCGGCCATGTGAATGTATTTCATGCTCGTGCTCAGTGCGGAGTGGCGAAGGGCCGTTTTGATTGCGACGGCGGACGCGCCGTTCTCCGCAAGCCGCGTAGCGAACCCGTGCCGGGTGGAGTGGAGCGTCAATTCAGACCGAACGCCCGCTTCGTCCCTCCACTCCGCAAACTTCCGCCCTACGTGCTCTCTGAATCGACGTGCGGACCGTTCTTCCGGGTCGCAACCGGGCGAACGGAAAACGAACGTGTCTCCGTCCTCACCGTCGTAGAGACGGCGTAGGAGCTTCCGTGCAGGCTCTATGAGTGGGACCGTAGATTCATCTCCGTTCTTCTGCCGGTAGATTGTGAGTTGCTCCCGTTCGAGATCGACGTGGGACCAACGGACGCGCGCCAACTCCGAACCGCGAAGGCCGGTCATGTAGGCAAACCGGATTGCAGGGACGATCCATACGATCTCTCGGGGACGGCATTGGCCGGAGTGCCGTTTCTGTCGGTAGTCCTTCACGGCTTCACGGCAGATAGAGCGGAGTTCGTCGGGCCGTAGGGCCTTCGGTAGTTTGTCGCCCGTTTTCGGCTTCTCAACGGCGTCTATGACGCTCTCGTGTCCCGTCCACCGAAGGACGGCCCCAACGTGACGGTAGCGGTTTGCGCCCGTCGTGGCCTTCACTTCGCTGTCGTAGACGAACGAGCGCACGTCTTCCGACTTGAGGTTGTCGAGTTCCGTTTCCCCTCCGACACGGCCCCGAAAGAGACGCCACTGTTTGCGGTAGTTGCGGATCGTGGAGTCCGTGCGTCCCTGTCGCTCCTTCGCCGCACAGAACGCGTCGATTGCTTCCGCTACCGTTGTCGGCTCGGAGTCCCCTTCCGCTTCTTCGTTCCCGTCCGTGGAGAACGGATCGTCCGTCCACGGATCAAAGGTGCCCTCCTCATACGCCCGCTCGAAATCGGTAAGCCGTTGCCGTGCCTCTATTCGGTCGGACGTGCGGAGGGAGAAGCGTTTCCGCTTCGGGGATCGGTCGCTGTCGTAGAATTGAGCGTAGTAGTTGCCGGATCGGTCGAAAATGCTTGCCATAGCTGAAAACGGGTGCTATGGCATCGAAAAGGGGCCGACTGCACACGCGACTGTACACAGTGCCCGAGTGGTTCGTCCGAAATCCGCCGTTGAGCGGCGCGAAACAAGGATTTGGACGGTAGACGCGCGTGATTCAGGGTCACGTGGCCTTTACGGCCGTGTGGGTTCGAGTCCCTCCTCGGGCACGCCCCCAACCCCGCTTGAACGCCTGCAAACGGCGATTCAGGCGGGGTTCTCTGTTTGGGACCGTCTTCCCGATCTTGCGAGAGAACGAGAGAGATTGCATGGGTTTGGAAATGACTTGGGAATATATTGGAAACGGTTCCCAAGTGACTACTCGCCACCGAAGGTTTCTTCCATCGCTCGATCCATCACTTCGGGACTGAGATGGCTATACATCTCCGTGACTTGGGTATTGGAGTGTCCAAGAATCTCTGAAATCACTCGGAGGGGCACGCCCTGCATCGAGAGCCACGAGCCGGTCGTGTATCGGCACGAGTGGAAGGACAGTTCTTCTCGGTTGGGGAGCTTCGCCTTGCGGACGTAGAACTTCAACCGTTTGGAGACCCGATCCGGCTTCGGTACGTGGCCGTCCGCGCCCACGAATACCGGTCTCAAAGGCGTTTGGGAGTGCGCCCGTGCCTCCTTCATTCCCCGAAGCGGCACCGCCCGCTCACGTCCATTCCCTGTGGTGAAATTCCCTGTAGTGAAGCTGTCCCTTGCGCGTGCCGTCCCTTGCGCGTGCCGTCCCTTGCGCGTGCCGTCCCTTGACGTTCGCCCGAAACGATGCTCGCGCGAAACGACGGAATCTTTAAGAGGTCTTTTCCGTCCATGCCATACTTCCGATCATGCCCGCACACCGAGCCGCGTCGATCCATGCCGCGTGTACTGCCGATTGAGAGCTTCATCCTCGTTGCCCTCCTTGCGATGGGGGGTAAGTCCGAACCGCCTTCGTCCGTTGTCGTCACTCCGCTTTCTGTGCCGGCGTCGGCCGAGAGCGGGCAGCCGCACCTGCACGCTGAAGACGACGGGCCCGTTTGGCTGAGTTGGGTTGACCCCGTGGGCGAGGAGCAACACGCCCTCCGCTACGCCACGCTCGAAGACACGAGTTGGACCGAGCCGCGGACGGCCGCGCAGGGAGCCGACTGGTTCGTGAACTGGGCCGACGTTCCGTCCCTCCGGCCCCTGCCCAATGGGCGAATTGCCGCACATTACTTGCAGAGCAATGGCCCGGACCCGCTGGCCTACGCGGTTCGCATCACGCAGGGGACGCAGGATGGCCCCTGGCAGTCGGCCGTCACACCGCACGACGATGGCACGGAGACGGAGCATGGATTTACCGTATTGAGTAGAGCGCGAGAAGAGCACTCTCCTCAATACTGTACCGTGAAACCCGCAACGTCCCAACCCAAGATACATGAAGAAAGCTAACTTGCGTCTCCGGCGGCAATCAATGCAATAAATCCGATGAGAGGGCTGGTGAGGAGGGACAGGGCCCCCCAGGCGATGCCACTTCGTCCTCGCTCACTGGCAGCATATCCGACGAGAAATGAAAGACCGATCCAGACGAAGAAAAGTACGACACCCATGGTCGGACGAGAGATTGTGGGAAAGAGGACGTAGAAGAGACGTATCACATTGATTATTAAAAATACAAAAATCGCGGCAAACGTTCAAGTGCCGTTTCGGGATCGGCACATCTATTTTCGAAGGAGCGGGCTGGAGGACTCATGATCAGAAATTTTTGTCGCGTAGAAAGGAGGGGCAGGGTTGAAAGCGGCGGCGAGGCGTGAGTGTCCGATGTCGGTGACGCCGATGTCGGTGACGAGGACCAGGCACCAGCTCTTCCCCCGCACTCTTCCACAGGCAACACTGGGGCGAATCTGCTCGTAAAGGAATATTGTTTTCCTTTTCAAGGTGTGGCATACACCCTTCAAAAAACGGCCCGCGCCCGCCGCCCTTCCCGCGTGCCAGTGGACGAAGACAGCGTCTCGGTGCAGCGCGTCTGGGACCGCTTCGTGGAGGCGGCGCTCAACCAAGCAGCGCGTCTGGGACCGCTTCGTGGAGGCGGCGCTCAACCAAGAGGTGGACGCGGTGGTGCTGACCGGCGACCTCGTCGGCTGGTCGTTTCCGCAGGCCAGGGTGCCCGCCTCTCCCCTCGACGCCCTGGAGATCGCGGAGGCCGACGCGCCCACGATTGGGGTGCTGCACGAATACCTGGCGGCCCGGAGCGCCTCGGGGCTGGCGCACGTGGCGTACCGCCTCGCGGTGGAGGGGCGAACGCAGCTGCACTGCGAGATTGAGGCCCTTACGGACGGAATGCAGGACACCCTCCAGGTGGCGGTCGACGATACCACGGCCACCCTCGAGGCTGTGGTGCTGCGCACGCGCCCGGATTACGACCTGGAGGCGCCGGCCCGGGGCAACGACCCGCCCGGCGTGCTCGCTCGGATGCTTCTGCGGCTGGAGCGAGGCGAGCTTTGCGACGATGATGCCCAGGCCCTTCTCCGCCGCGCTTCTAAGGCCGCCTCGGTGCACGCGTCGAGCCGCTACGAGCCGCTATGAGCCGCTGCGCCACGATTCGGCCATGCGCACACAGCTGCGCCGCGAGGAGGCGCATGCCAACTGGATGGAGATGGTGATGGAGGAGGCCCTGTAGCGGGCGCTCGAGGATGCACAGCGAGAGGCAGAGAGCGAGGACGAGTACGTCCAAAAGATTGATTCCATCAAGCACCGGAGGGCGGACGCACGGACGGTGCCCGCCCTGTGCCTCCTTCCGCGAACGGCACGGCGCAATGAGCGTTTAAGACTCCATCGGTTGTCTCATTGCCTACTCTTTGTGTGCCTGTGCCCATGACCCTGGATGTGAGTGTTCTCGGCTGCGGATGGTTGGGGCGTCCCCTTGCGCAGCGCCTGGTGGCGGAGGGGCGACGTGTTCGCGGCTCCACCACCACGCCCGACAAGCTGGACCGCCTGCGCGACGACGGCATCGAGCCGCATCGGCTCGCCCTCACGCCCGACCTCCCCGAAGACACGGGCGACTTTTTTGCGTCCGACTGCCTCGTGCTCAATGTGCCGCCCTCCCGCGGGGCCGACGATGTGCGGACGCACCACCGCTGCCAGATCGACGCGGTGCGTACCGCGGCGGCCCAGGGTGGCGTCGAGTGGATCCTGTTTGCCAGCTCCACCGGCGTGTACCCGAACGTGGAACGAACCGTGACGGAGGCCGACCAGCCCCCAGGCGCCCCGGACGCGCTGCCGGGCACGCGCCGCGCTGCGGGCCGCGCCCTGCTGGACGTAGAAGCGGATCTCCTGGACGACCCGCGCTTTGCCACCACTGTCGTGCGGCTCGGCGGGCTTTACGGCGGGGACCGCCACCCTGGGCGCTTCCTGGCCGGGCGCACCGACGTGGCGCGCCCCCGGGCGCCCGTCAATCTCCTCCACCGCGACGACGGCGTGGGCCTCTTCCGGGCGCTGCTCGACCAGGGCGTGCAGGGAGAGGTCTTCAATGCCTGTGCCGACCGCCACCCCACGCGCCGCACCCTCTACACGCAGGCCGCCGAACACATGGGCCTGGAACCGCCTGCATTCGACGATGCGGACGCCACCACTGGCAAGGTCGTAGACAACCAGAAAATCAAGGCCCGCTGCGGGTATGTCTTTCAGCACCCCGATCCCCTGGCCGACCTCGACGGACAGACGGCCTGAGCGCCCGGGGCGCACGCCTGTAACATTTCCCCAAAGCCTCTGACGAAGCACGCCACAGGTTGATTTCCGACGGGGTGCGCCTGTTAGTTGAGGGGTGGTTTTTCTCATAGTTCCGCGCGGCGGGGTCGCCCGTCCTGGGTCCTTCGCCGTCGCTTGCTCATTGATGCCTCAGGTGCATGCCCACGTCCACCCACGCCCGCTCCGTGCTCGACCAAGCCCCCGCGACCGAATCGTTTCGGGAGGCAGCGCTTGAAGGGCTCCGCAAGCCCCAAAAACACATCCCCGCCAAGTTCCTCTACGATGCCCGCGGATCGGAGCTGTTCGACCAGATCTGTCGCCTCGACGAGTACTATCCCACCCGCACGGAAATGTCCATCATGGACGCCCACGCGGAGGCCATGGCCCAGACCCTCGGGCCCCGCGCTCGCCTCGTAGAATACGGCAGCGGCAGCAGCCTCAAGACGCGCATTCTTCTCGATCACCTGGACGATCTGGCGGCGTACGTGCCGGTCGATATTTCAAAAGAGCACCTCGTGGAGAGTGCCAATGACCTCGCAACCGACTATCCGACCCTCGCCGTCCAGCCGGTCTGTGCCGACTACACCACTGCCTTCGCCCTTCCAGAGCCGCCCGTGCCTGCCGCCCGAACGGTGGGCTACTACCCCGGCTCCACCATCGGCAACTTCCGGCGACACGATGCCCGTGCCTTCCTGACGCACGTGGCTGAGACGGTAGGCCCGGACGGCGGCCTCCTCATTGGAGTCGATCTCAGAAAGGATGTGGACGTGCTCACCGCGGCCTACGACGACGCCGAGGGCGTTACGGCGGCGTTCAACCTCAACCTGCTCCGCCGCATGAATCGTGAACTCAACGCGACCTTCGACCCCGATACGTTTGAGCACTACGCGGTGTGGAACGAAACGCGCGGCTGCGTCGAGAGTCACCTCCGCAGCACCGTCGCCCAAACGGTGACGGTGGCGGGCGAGTCGGTCTCCTTCGAGGCTGGCGAGACCCTTCACACCGAAGACTCACACAAGTACACGCTCGACGGCTTCGCGGCCCTCGCCGCCGAGGCGGGGTTTGAGGTGGACACCGTGTGGACGGACGAGCGCTCCTACTTTAGCGTGCAGTATTGCACGGTCGCACCTCAGGCATAGGCCGGGTGCGGACGACTGTTCTGGAACGAGTTGGCAGCGGGGTGCATCGGAATACATCCGTTCATCGTTCCACGCACTCGTTCCCCGTCGCTATGGCACATGCTTTCTTTCTCGGCGTCGACGCTCGCCCGGGCGCCCCGTCGGAGCACCCCGGTGTGGCGTACGCCCTGCTCGAAAAGTCTGCCGCGCCCGATGACGCAGCGCCCCGCGTCCGGCTCCACCGCGTGCGACATCTGCCCGAGGGAGCCGCGCCCACAGACCTCGCAGATCATCTGCAGGGCCTCGTTGCCGAGCAGCCCTACACAGGCCGCATCAGCCTCATCGTCAACCGCAGAACGCCGTTTGGGCAGGCGCTCGTGGAGGCCCTGCACGACCGCGGCCTCGACCCTGTGGCGGCGACTCTCGCGACAGGCAGCGGACGCGCCGCGGGCGGCCCCGACGAGTTGGGCGTCCACCTGGAGGCGGTGGACCTTGCGCGCACGCTGGTGAACCTGCACTGGGACGGGCGCCTCGTGCTGGCGGGCCACACTCATGAAACGGCCTCGCGCCTGGCGCGCGATGTGCAGGCCCTTGCCGGGCACGCCGGCACGGACGCCGATCCCCCCGCTCTGGACCCCGCCGCCCTTCACCTCACCAGTGCCGCCCTCGCGACATGGCTCGGGGTCGAGCGCTCCTTCGATCCGTCCAAACACTTGAAGAACCCTCCCAACACCGAACCTACGGCTCCCGATGGCACGTAGAACCCTTCTGCAGAGCATGTGCGACACGCCCTTGCCGGGCAGCGCCTCTCCTACCTCCTTCGCCCTCCTCACCGCTCCCTCGTTCCGATGAGTCACCCCTGGCACGATATTGACGTGGGCCCCGACAGCCCCGCCGTCTTCAACTCCATCATCGAAATCCCGCAGGGGTGCAAGGTGAAGTACGAGCTGGACAAAGACAGCGGCCTGCTCCGCGTCGATCGGATGCTGTACTCGTCGGTGGTTTACCCGGCCAACTACGGCTTCATTCCCCGCTCCTACGCCGACGACGGCGACCCGCTCGATGTACTGGTGCTGGCGCAGGAGGCAGTCGACCCCCTCAGCATCCTCCGCACGCGCCCCCTCGGCATGATGAGCATGCTGGACGACAACGAGGAGGACGCGAAGGTCATCTGCATTCACATGGACGACCCCGCGTTCAACGACTACTGGCACATCAAAGAGCTGCCCGAACACCGCCTCCGCGAGCTGCGCCGGTTTTTCCAGGACTACAAGGCGCTGGAGAACAAGTCGGTGCGGGTGCAGGACTTTTTCGGGCCGGAGCGGGCCAAAAATGTCGTGGAGTCGTCGCTCGCCCGATACGAAGAGGAGATTGCCCCGGAGCCCTCGGCGTCGTGAGGGGCGTGAAGGGCGCCGGGCAGCGGGAGCCGCACTCAGTCGAGCGGCCGCGCCATCGGCGGGGTGTATGCCGCGAGGCGATCCGCACCGTGCGGGGGCGTAAGGAGGCTCACCGCCCCCAAGACCGCCACGTTGGCGACCAAGCCGTAGATGCCTTCGTGCAGGGGCAGCGGACGGAGGTGCGGGGCGACGAGGAAGAGAGTATTGACGCCGACGCCCACGAGCAGGCCGGCGAGGGCACCCGCGCCGGTGGCCCGTGGCCAGTAAAAGGCGGCGAAGACGAGCGGGAAGATCTGTGCCACCCCGCCGTAGGCGCCCAGCAGGAGCGCTACGATGCCCACGTCCGAGAAGACGGCGAAATAGTACGCCGTGGCGCTGATGACCACCACCAGCCCGCGGATCCACTGCCGCTGCCGCGTGTCGCTCATCGTGCCGGAGAGCAGCGGCTTGATGCCGTCGCGCAGCCCGATGGAGGCGGCGGCGTGCAGGATTGCGTCCCCCGACGACATGGACGCGGCGAGCGCCCCCGCACACACCAGCCCCACCAGGACGGGCGACAGCTCGATCTGCGTGAGCAGGTGCGGCACGATGGTGTCGGCGGGCGCGACGTTCGGGAAGGCAAGTACGCCCGCAAAGCCGATCAGCAGGATGGGGACCAGGAAGAGCTGGAAGGTGGGGTAGAGGACCACCGTCAGCTTGAGTGTGCGGTCGCTCTTGGCCGTGAACGCGCGCATGAAGAGGTGGGGCCACATCGAGAAGCCCACCGCCGACACAATGACGGCCGAGCTGTAGCCGGCCCAGCTCCAGGTCGAGCCATCCGCCGCCAGCCCTGGCGCTTCGAGCATCGCCCCCTTACCGCTCGCCGCGATGGCTTCAAACATCGGACGGATGCCGCCGTGCAGCGCCTCCGGCAGATAGAGCCCCAGGAACCACGCCACGGCCATCATGAAGAGGCCCTGCACCGTGTTCGTCCAGCCGA
>ERZ1034547.290-NODE-290-length-12783-cov-2.929918_pt1 | contig 12783 bp, 8 predicted proteins | sample MGYA00520642_ERZ1034547 | MGnify/ENA primary metagenome ERZ1034547 (study PRJEB33760, sample SAMEA4777713) | hypersaline lake metagenome | biome: hypersaline environment; feature: brines | place: Spain | collected 2012-08 | depth 0 m ... | reverse complement strand
ACATCCGTGTGCTTAGGACTAGAATACGCTCTCTTTCTAATACGGTCGTCCATTACTACCCAAACATACCCGAGCAACTACCAAAAAGGTTTACTCGAAAAGAGTCGAGCCAAAACGGCCCGACCCTGTAGGATGTCCACAGAGACACTCGGAGACGAACTCGATCTCCACGGCGAGGGGCTAACACCCAAGCATTGACCGTTTACACCCAGCGACTTTAGCTGACTAGGCCTATCGTCGCCTCTTTAACGCGCTTTTCGTCGGGTACTACCAACCCGACAGACACACATTACCACACTAAGAATATAAAACTTTGGTCATATGGACGCGGAGAGATTCGAACTCTCTTGAGCCTACACCGGCTGATCTTAAGTCAGCTACCTTGCCAGTCGGTCTACGCGCCCACTCAAAGAGGGAAGCCGGGAGTTGAACCCAGTTTAGTCCTACTAGGACGCCAAAGGCCACGTTCCGGAGCCACCTGTCAACTCAGGTCTGTTGACCCGAAACGCTCCTATCCCCATTATCTTTTCACCCCATTACGAGGCCACAGGGTCTGGGCGCATAGGGACGGAAGGACTCGAACCCTCGATCTTCGCCATGTAAAGGCGACGTCTTGACCACTCGACTACATCCCTAAAGTCCGGGTGGAAGGAATTGAACCTCCGTACTCTCGATCTACAGTCGAGCGCATCTGCCTCTGTGCTACACCCGGTGAAAGACCCCGGCGAGGAGGTCTGGGAATCGCGTACCTCTGTAGTGAGCGCCCCTCTCGGGACACCTAAACAATACACCCGTGAGGATATAAATCTTTACAAAGAGGAACGTCTTACCCTAACAGGCAGACCACCCACACGTTTCACACGTCTTACAACCCTCAGTCATTTTGAGAGTCATCTTATGGCACTTAGGACACTCGTCACCATCACTCTCGGGACGGACATTCTTTGATAGTTGGTCAGTCTCGTCAGGCTTTTCGAGATTTTTTGAGGTAGGTTCGGCGACTTCAGTACCCCCATCACTCTTTTGGATAGAATCGGCAGTATCACTCTGGAGCCACGGCTTCTTACCCGTATGACGGACAAGCACCTTCGCGATCCCATCGGGGATTGATTGAACCTGCTCCCCATTATCATACCCAACCTTCGGGGACCGAATACCTCGCAACTGTTCAATGACTTCTTCGGTATTCATACCCGAACGGAACGATGCGCTCACCATACGACAGATACCTTCGAGCATCGATTCCATCTGACCACCGGACTTACCAATAGTCGCGAGAATCTCAAACGGCTCACCCTCAAGATCATTAACCGTCACGTACATACGTCCGTAACCCGTTTCAACACGGTATGTCTGACCCTCTAAGGTGTTTGGTCGTTCACGAGTCCCACCGACCATGTTCTCCTCAGAAACACCTGTCTGCGGAGACTCGACGACCTCAGAGAGGCTCATACCATACTCGCTCTCAAGATACTCTCGTGCTATCTCCTCTGAGGACTTAGAGTCCTCCTCACCTGCCTCACCACCCGTCGTACTACTAGTCGTAAGGACTTGCTTAGAGCGCGTACCGTCTCGATAATACGTCACTCCCTTACCACCATTATCATACACATACTCGAAGGCAGTTTCAGCATCTTCGAGACTGGCATCATTAGGAGCATTGACCGTTTTAGAGATGGCGGAATCGACACCCTCCTGAATAGCACATTGAACAGCACCATGCTCAAGAGCGGTCAAATCACCCGTAGTGACAAAGAGTTCGGAAAGCTCGTCAGGAACCGACTCCAACTGTTCAGGGCCTTCCCACTCGTCTGCTTGGAGAATTTCAGTCGCCTCTTGTTTGACCTCATCTATGTCAATATCGTTCTCCTCTAACGTGCGAAGGAATAGGGAGTCGAATTGAACCAACATATCGTCTCCCTGAATATCACCAGACACATTCTTGAAGTTAGCAACCGAATAAATCGGTTCACATCCACCCGACGTGTTCCCAATCATACTGGTCGTTCCAGTCGGCGCTACCGTCGTTGTATTATGATTCCGCACCACAAACCCTTCGGACCACTCAGCAGCGTCCATACCCGTATGATGGTTGAACCACTCTGGGTAAGACGTCGGGTCAGCATACTTCGAGTCCGTGTAATTCTCAAAGGGTCCACGGTCGAGGGCCAGCTCATGAGACTTCGCCTTACTTCCATGATTGATATGAGTCATTAACTGGCGCCCTATCTCATTCGCCACCTCAGACCCATACTCGACCCCCAACTGAATATACAACTGCGCCAGTCCCATAATACCGAGTCCAATCTTTCTATTCTGACGGACGGACTCTTCAATTTCTGGGACCGGGAAATCGCTCATCGTCACCACATTATCGAGGAAATTAGTACCCACATCAATACGGTGATTGAACTCGTTCCAGTCAATAGCGACATCAAGGAACGCGCTCACCTTATCTTCGAGTGACTTACCCTCGTGTTTTGGCAGACTCTTGAACTCGCCCCAATTATGAAGATCGTGCGACACAATCGTAGAGAGATTAATGTGGCCCAAATTACACGCTTCATACTCCATAAGAGGCTGCTCGCCGCAATTATGGATATTAATGTACTCTCCACCCTCCTGACTCGCATAGAAGTTTCGAGTACCCGGAACCTCAAGATCATACACATCAGCAGTTCCAGCAGACTCTACAGATACTACCTTGTGATTAGAAACCTCTTTATTCTTCACCATAGGAGCATTAGGATACTTCTCCCGATACTCGTCATTAGTCATATCGTGACTCTTCTCTAAATGAGTATGGGTAATACGCTTGAACGTACCCCCACACTCACGACACTCTACATCAGCCTTCTCACCCGCCATAGGATTATTCTCACCAGCAGTATCATAGAACGAACTTCTATCCATGTACTCCTCGAACTCTCCTCTCTCTTTGAGGACTTGTAGCGGATTATTCTCACCCTCAATATCTCGGGAGTGTAAACTACCATGTTCAGCAGGATCGATTAACCCAAGATTCTCAGGACGGTTATCCTGCTTGTCGCTATTCTTATGATGAACATTCATATTGTCAATATTCATCTTGAGAATATCTTCAGCGACCATACGATGCTCGAGATTCCACTTTGAGGAACCTGTCCATTGAACATTTCTATATCCGCTGTTGTGGTCCGTCTCATACAAAATATGAAGGCTATCACCCTTTTCCAAATCTCCAGCATCTACCCACCCACGGTTTCGAGTCCAAACAGGATGGTCAGGAGTCAACGTAAGATTGGCTTCACCATCGGTCTCAATCTCAACCAGCTTAGCATCTTCACGAGTCTTACGAATATTCTTTGCTAACCCAACCTGTGCGTCACTATCCTTTCTCGTATAGACCGGAACCTCGTCTTCATCGACCAAATTCTGAATCTCTACCGCACCTCTTCCATCAGCAGTTGCTACTTTCGTATCACCAGTAACACACGGATTCGTAGCCAGCATCGAATACTCTTGATCCTGTAGCGGCTCATCGAGGTCCACCGGGAAAGAATGCTCCTGATTGAAACGGTCGATAAACACCACACCCGGCTCACCATTCTCGTGAGCACCCTCAGTAATATCACGCCATATCTCACGTGCGGGGATTTCGACAGTCTCGCCAACCTCTACATAGTCACCATACCCATACAACTCGTACATCTTGACCGTCTCCTCGTTCGCCTCGAACACTTCACCCGTTGACGGATGACGCATAGTAAACAGCTCATCATTCTTCACAGCCTCCATAAAGTCGTCAGTCACACCCACGGAGATATTGAAATTCGAGAGATGGCCCTCCATCGCATTGCGGAGATAATTTGGCACCTCTCCTGAATCAAGGATTTCCCGCGCCTCTTCAAGCGCACCCTCAAAGGAATTATGTGTGAAATCGTCAGGATCATTTAGACGAAGCGTTTCGGCCAGACTAACATCTTTTCGCTTCGCATGAATAAACTCAATCACATCAGGATGATCGATTTTCATCACACCCATCTGCGCACCTCTCCGGGCACCACCCTGAGCGATAGTCTCACACATCTGGTCGAACGTCCGCATGAACGTAATCGGGCCAGACGCTATTCCGCCCGTTGACCCAACCTTCTCACCCTTTGGTCGGAGAGTCCAAAATCCATAGCCCATTCCGCCACCACTCTGGAACACTTCGGCGGCTTCTCGTGCGGTGTCGTGAATATCGTAAATGTCGTCATCTGGGCTAATGACAAAACAAGCGCTCAACTGCTGAAGTTCGTCTCCCGCATTCATGAGCGTAGGACTATTTGGCATGAAAGCGAGACGCTCCATCAAGTCTTGGAACTCTTCTTTCTTTTGAGTAACTGCCTCAATAGACTCTTCAAAACGGCCATCGGTTTTCAGAAACGGGACAATCTTATCGTAGTCGAGATACTTGATATTGTCTTCATCAAGAGGAACCTCGGCAGTCTCCTCATTTTGAGCGCCCTCCCAAAACACATCTTCTATGATTTGGTCACGACGCGGATGGTCTTTGATATCTGAGGGAGTGATATTGAACTCTTTACCAGTATGGAGCAGTTCTGCGAGCGCAACATTCTTGGCGACTCTCTCGAACACTTCAGTCGCCTCTTCATTCTGTGACGTATACCGAGCAGGGAGAATATTATTCTTGGCGTTTTCAGTCAGATTCTCTTCAACCGGATCAGCATTCCTAAGGACTGGCAAGTCTATTTCAGCCATGTACTACAACCAAAAGAGAGGAACCCGTATAAAATTTTTGAGCCGTCTACATCGTCGCTCCAGCAAGAACCATGAGGGCGCCATCGGAAAGAATAATCATCCACCGCGACAGTCGGATACTAAGCACATCTCCAACACGCGCCCGGAGCGGGGGAAGGGTAATCAGAGCGGCGACAATCGAAAACACCATTGGAAGGATGTCGAACGTCAAAAGATACGAGAGCGTCACTAACAAGAACACCACTCCCATGAACCACGACGCTACCCATCCCACCGTCACATCTGTCTTTTCGTCCTGTTCAGCCTCTTCTGTCACTTCTGTCACTTTTACTTCGCTCATGACACCCCAACATCCGACCCCTAGAGAAATAAATCTTTACCCCGATATATTCCCTATTTTGGAGCGGTGTTCTAGAGACGTTAATCAATAAACTTCTGAGGGTCTAATATCGCCTTCACAACATACCTAATATCATCATCTGTCCACCTTACCGAATCTGGACTATGGTGTTTTCCATGAGACTTCGGATCAACCAATTCTAAATTTTCGGGTTTGTTATCAATCTTAAATCCATTTCTATGATGGACTTGATAATCTTCGCTAAAAACTTTCTCTGGGTCTACCCCATCAGCTATCGCCACCAAAGAATGAACTCTTAAATAATCTTTATCAGCACTTTTTCCAGTAGCACTCCAAGTAGGATACCCTTCAGTCAACGAATATGTACCAAAATTAAATTTACAATACTCTCTATGAGATTTCTCTTTCTTCTCTAACCCAAAACGTAATAACCAATTTCTGATTGTAGTCATACTACAACCGCACTCTTTCGCTAAATCTCTCTTTGACCTATTTCCCTCTACAAAATGATTCTTTAACCACTCTCTATCTTGATACTTTTTCTTTTTATCTTCCTCTCTCAAAACTATATCATGCCTTTCAAAAACTTTACGCATCTTCTCCATATTCATATCGTACATACTACATATTATTCTAAAAGACAAACCACGGTCATAATACAACTTCTCTATATCTTTCTCGGGGATAGTAGAATCACTCATAGTACTCATCCATCCACAACTTTGTCACAGCCGCAATTGATATATCCTGTTCTTCGGACTCTTTTTCTAATCTCTCATATACCGGATCAGGAACTCTAACCACTTCTGTCATCAAATACACTACCACACTCATGTTACTAAATATTACGCCGTGTAACCCGATCCTTCGTATAATACCCCTACCCTTTGACCGGGGGAAACCACCCTTCAGAAATCGACTATTCGCCTACCAATCCATGAAACCGCGCTCACTACGCTTTTCTACTAACGGTCCCGAGTGACCCGGATCATACTTCGACGCGAACCGATATTCATCGCGCGCATCTTCATACCCAATCTGTTCAACCCTATCTAAGAAATGAATACACGACGCGATCTCTCGTAACTGCTCATCAGAAAACAGTTGAGAGAAAATCTTCCACGCATGATTCGACGAGTCTCCATCATTCCACTCTGTGACCAACCGCTCCCCATGCGACTCGACCAACCCCTGTACCATTCTATGACGATCTAACAACTGGCTAAGATTATGAAGATTCATCGCCACCCCCTCAGTTGCCGTATTACCCTCCCACGCCCACCGTCGGCCCATCTCCCGCTCCATATGAGTGCACACACTACAAGAACACGGCGTCTGGTCAGAATCTATGACCACCTTATCATCATCTTTCGACTCTCGGGACGAAACCATCACATCTGACCCGTGGATTAGAGGATTGAAAAATGAGCGATACTGCGACCCAACCTCGAACCCCGTCGAGTCAAGAGTGATAGCATACTCGTCTCCATGATACACGCGCCAAAATTCGAGGACAATACGAGCAGGAATAGCACTCGTCCCGAGGAAATGAAGATGCGACTCATCAATACGATCTCCAATAAAGCCAAGAAATAGAGCGAGCTTTCCAAGATTGCCACTATCGACACCAACACACCATCCCTCGAACTCGCCAACCGAATCTATCCGCTCATACCACTCTCGAAGATACTTGTCCGGTTGACTTGAATCTCCAAACGGAATCATTCCATGAAGGACATTATAGAGCAAGAAATTATCGGCACCAATTTCACTCTTATGTTGAACCGCACGTCTCGCATTCTCCACCGACTGATTGAAATTCGGCTCCCATACATTAGACTCCCACTCGTCCATAGACATACCCGCGATACCTTCGGTGCCACCCGAATTAGCGTCAACCACATACGGAGGGAAATCTAAGATGGCTCCAGCAGTCGCATTCTTGACCTGCCACTCTAAGAGCTTTTCGGGCATAATATACATTTCAGTAAAATCATGAAGATCGGGCGAATCTACCACACACGTATCTTCAAACGTCTTGACCTGAAAACCACCCGAATCGGCGAAAACAAACTGTTCTTGAGGATCAAAATTCAGTACATCTCGGGAAAGATATTCGGGCACCTCATTAGACTGCGCCCACGTCAGAGGATTAATGAGCGCAAAATCATGTTGAGGCACAACCGAATCGCGCTCCCACCACGTCAAACGACGGTCGCCCACATCTAACGGATTATTGTCACTCTCAAACGTCGTCGCCATCAACACCGACAACGCAGGAGAATAAAACGCGTCGCCAACCCCAAACTGCCCACCAAACCCATCATGTTCGATTTCGACCGACTCATCATGTTCGACAGTTGACGGAATAGAATCGTCTCCAAACGGATCTATATCACTTCGGTCATTCACTCCCTCAAACACATCTTCCATACCACTAATGTATAACTCTAAAAACTTATACCTACTGGTTCACATATCGTCTAAGACCTCTTGGGGAAGATCATCATACAATACCGTACATCCACACGGCACAACAGTTGGGTCTTGACCAATACCCTCGAACTCTACACGCTCTAAAATCGACCCACACGACGGACACAGCGGTTTTTCATCTTTCACATGGGAAACACCCTGTTCTTCAAAAGACGGACTAAGCATCCCCTGTGCGAAGACCATGAACACCCTTGCTACCTCCTCCGTTGACATACCATCATCTAAGGCTTCATTACGGATTTTGGCGACTCTCTCCATTAGTTTGCTCTCTTCTTCTGACTCGGCCTCTAACGTAAGATTGACTTTCATGTTTCACCCAACACAAATTCTACCTCATACGCTCCACTAATCCATACGGACTCCCAATTCTTAATGATATAGTCGCCATCAGAAATCGGCTCGGTCACAGTATCTGGTGATTGAACACTAACCGTATTTCGGCCATCTTGACTGTCGTCTATGATAACATCATCGGAATTAATCACATCCTTAGTGAGAACCAAATTCAAATGAGAAGCGTTCTCCTCTAAGACACGGACCTCTGAGTTAGTCAATACCGTTGAGAGAGAATACTCGCTGGTCGTACCATCTTCACCCTCTGTAACATCAACACTAACATTTCTGGTGACAATTTCTCCCCTCTGGAAATCAAAACTCCACTCGTTACTATCCCTAAATTCTCCAAAATCAGAATTGATTGTACCAAACCGATTATCAAAAGACTTCTGAGTGACCGGAACCAACTCTAACTCTAAGTCATACGTATTACCATCTTTGTCGGCTACCTCACGATCATACGAATCGACCAACCACTCATCTACTGTTCTCAGACTGTCTCGATCTGATGGCGCTCTCAAATTGACAATACTCGCACCCGTACCCGTGTCTATCGCTCTGAACCCACCCGAAGATTTCTCCAGTATCTCTATCTTATCTGACCCACCAACTATCGTCTCGACAAGTTGCTGTTGAGATTGCTCATATCTTATTTCGAGGACTAAGGAATTATACTGTCGCTCCTCTTCGAGCGTAACACCAATTTCAGTATCTCCCAACCCCCACTCATCAAGAGCGATTCTCGGACTAAGTGCGCCCAATATTTCTAACTGCTTCTGTTGATCTAAATCTTGGAGGATAGGATACGAATTACGTTGCGCAGTCGTACCCGAAAAAGACTCGCCATCTTCGACCGTACTCCAGACATTATTGAAATCGAACTCAGCCATCTCGTCTGACGCACGAGAGCCAATCATCTGCGTCGTTGAAAGAGGAACACCTCGGGCGCTCACTCTCGTCTGACTCTCGAACACATCCCAAAACGCACCCGTGACTAAATCCCCAACCGAATCGCTCACAAGACCACCAATAGAACCATCAGTAGTCACCCGTCCAATAGAATAACAGTTAGAAATTTCTGCGAAACCAAACTCTCCAATAAAACCAGCAACCTTATCAGTACCCGACACATCTACAGTCGAAAACGAATCTGAGATATTATACAAATCACTATCTATGATAAAGCAGAACCCTGCTAATCCACCAACAGTATCTGCCCCACTACAACTACCTGCGGCAATACACTTACTCACACCACCCTGTATACCACCGGCTAACACTCCAGCCTGGTCTCCAGCAGCACTAACATCCATATCTACAATACAATCAATAACTTCCCCATTATTTCCCAAAGAACCAACCAACCCTCCAGTATTGATAATTGAACTAGTAGTATAATCAGCAGTTCCACTAACTCGAAGATTGCGAATCGTCGCACTACCAGCTAAAGATGGTCCAGTATCAGAAATAGACCCAAATAGACCCTGATCATCTACCCCAGCATCTTGAATAACTAAATCGCGAATCTCGTTTCCTTGTCCATCAAAGACACCAGTATACCCCTGAATAGTATCTCCGCTCCAACTGTCTCCAATACCACTATACCCAGCAGTCGAACTATCAAGATCGTTCAGCAACTCGTAATCTGTCGAGAGATTATTACCTACATCTTGTAAATCGTTCCAATCAGAAATCCCTACCATACCCTACGATAAGAACCCAAAAATGAAAACTCTTAGTATGGACTCTGGGTTCCAATCTGGCGATACATATCTACGTGTAACTGCGCTCGGATATCGGCACTTCCACTCGTGACCTCTACTGTAGGGAAATAACGAAACGGTCCGGAAAAAGTAACGTTGTCTAAAATATCTACCGTATTAACAGCTCCAGTATTCACACTCTGATCGAAAACAGTATCAATAATATTATCCCATCCACCAGAACTATTTGGAACCTTAACTTTTACATCTACATTACCGGGGTCATCTTCTTGAACTTGAACACCATCGAAGTACCTCACAGGATATACTTTGAACTCTAGTTTCGCACTAAGAATTTCAATATAATCATTCGGTCGAGTAAAGATCAACTCAACACGTCTATCTCCATTAGCATGAACCCTACCCGAGTCTATAGTTTTCGTAATAACATCTCCCTCGAACGCTTCTCCAACCTTATCGACAGTCAATCTCTGTTGCTTACCCTGATTAAATCGGGCTAATAGTCTATTGGAAAACACACACTCATAGATAGTATTACTGCCACTCTCAACCTCTGTAACCTCTACCAACCGCAACGGCTCCTCGAAATTGTCGCGATTTGACCGAACCGTAACCCTATCTCCAAAGTTCAAGTTCTCATTGAATACATCGACATCTACAGATAGTGAGCTATTATCGTCTTGTAACTCTGTGATAATACGATTTGCTATCGCCTGCGCCCGACTCTGTGAGCTAATTTCTTGATCCTTATACTTGAACCATGACTGCGGCTCTCCAGCAGAGTAACTATTGATTTGCGCATCAGCAGTAACCTGCGCCTTGCCCTGTTGCGCACCTAACACCCTGATATGAGTAAACTGTTCTTGTTCGTCTTCTATAATCTCCAATTTGCCCTCAACATTCTTGTTGTCCGGACTGATAATTACCGAGGACGTATTATCGGAGCCAATATCTTGGAGATAATCTACAGTCTTATCATCATTATACCGGACGAACGCACTCGTCACCTTCTGGATTTCGCGAATCATCTTGGCTGGTGACGCGTTTGAGTAGGTAATATCTAAAGACTGCGACGAATTGACCGTCCCAACCGACAAAGAGTTCACCCTCGAAATCGCGTCTTGAAAGATAGTACCAGCATCTGTTGACGTGAAACTCTCAACTGGTCCAGTCGGCTCAGCTCGAATAGCGTCTTGTTCAAATGACCCTAACTCTAAGAGAACCTGTCGATCCTGATTCTCAAAATTGACCAACCGACCTGCGAAATCTCGTTGACCATCTCGATACACCTCGAACTCGTCGTTGATCTTATCTAACTCACGAGAGATATTACGCCAGTCTGACCGTTGAATATAGATTTCGGCATGTTTCTGCTCATTATACCTCTGCGTCTTACGATACTGAAAAACGTCTACCTCTAACGTTCGGTCAGACTGTATGACTGTAAGAGAACTCATTCTCTCACCTCCCACCGGGACTGGTCTCGCATCTGTACGTCCATACTAATGTCGTCACTTAGACCGTTGAGGATACGAGCGATTTTTCTCAACTGTCTAATGACCTCATCATCATTTTCTGAGGACGCATCTATGACCTGTTCGACATCGACACCACTACCCATTCCACCACTATCCATACCACTATAATCGGGCGAACTCATCATACTGTCGAGCTTTGATAACGGAGCGACCACCTCACTCTCTCGACCTTCTCCAACATACGTGAGCATCGTATCGGTGACAATACCACCTGTTGCTAATGACGCAGCACTAATTGGCGCTCCGAGCCCACCCCCACCACCTCCACCTGTTCCACCGTCATCATCTGGAATACCCGAACCGGGGGACGTACTACCAGTCTCCTCATTTTTTCCACCTCCAAGATGGCTACCATCGGTATCATCTTCAAAGTTGTCTTCTACATAATCGTCTATTTCAACATCTACACGCGGATCCATCATATCTTTGACCAAACTCATAATCTCTGACGCAGATGGCAGTTCTGGGACATCCCAATCTATAGTCGGAATAAATTTGCCCCAACTCGGGAACGACGGAATCGACCACTTCACCTTCGGGAGAATATTATTCCAACCGGGGAAGGCGTTCTTAATATCCTGCCAAAGAGTAAACTTCGGCACCACATCTTTGAGGAACCTGATTATCTGCTTCTCTTTGATTATAGGCTCCTGAATATCGAAAACCGCACTAAAGTCGAAGTCTTGGAACACGTTTAGCATCTTCTGAATCTTATCCTTCATCCAACTAAAGAACTCTATGGCGAGAACACCGAACGGTCCAAGAATAGCATACGCGACAAACCGTACAAGATCGATGCTATCAGCTATATCTGTGATAAAATTAAGGATACCGTCAATATTATAAGCGGTCAATATTCCAAGGATACCTGCTAACGTCGCACCTATCGTCGCCCCGAGGGCCGCTCCGACAGTCGTCCCAATACCCGGAACGACCGATCCGAGAATCGCACCAATAGTACCACCAATCTTTGCGGCAGCAGCACCACCAATAGCGGCACCTAACGCTCCACCAGCGCCAGTTATCGCGATAGCAAGCAAACCGGGGAGAGAAAAGAGTGCGTCTAAGAACGTCTTTCCAAGATACACCATACCATTCATAATACCCTGCTCAAATGATATAGACATAAACTCAGCGGATATTTGAAGCAAGTCCATTATAATTGGCAACAACAGCTGCCCAATCATATGAGCAAAGGGGCGAATAAGGAACGTCGTCACCATACCGAGCATCTCTACAACATTCTGTAAGAGGGGAGAATGCTTTGCCATACCCTTCACCGTTGACCAAAGACCACCCAAAATGGCTAATCCCACCCCTCCGAGTAAGAGAGTCGCACCCCCTGCTTTGAGCATCTTACTCATACCACCAACAGCAGAAGCTATAGCGCCATTTCTCGCCATGTTCTTACCCATAACCTCTTCAAGAGCGAGGATAGGCTCAAGCATACCACCTCCAAGACCACCCATCTCACGAAACATCGCCTCTAAATCACGCAGACTCTCTAACTGCTCGGTTTCAGTCTCCTGGCCCTCTCCACCGGGACCACCCTCGAATAATACATCGCCAGAAAACCCTTCAGAAC
>ERZ1034547.284-NODE-284-length-12972-cov-5.689866_pt1 | contig 12972 bp, 13 predicted proteins | sample MGYA00520642_ERZ1034547 | MGnify/ENA primary metagenome ERZ1034547 (study PRJEB33760, sample SAMEA4777713) | hypersaline lake metagenome | biome: hypersaline environment; feature: brines | place: Spain | collected 2012-08 | depth 0 m ... | reverse complement strand
GGAACTCATCGCGGTTACCGTAGTACGCGACGTATGTGATGTCGATCGCCACGTCGACGTGGCGATCTATCGAATAGTACTGCTCGGCAGCCCAAACCATCTCACCAATTGCACCATTGATCATCGACGCGATCTCCATCGCGTCGAGTTGCTTGATATACCGGAGATGCGTATCACCAGCAGGTCCACCCGCTTCGCGAGTCGTTTCTTCGTCGAACATCTGGCTGCCTTGGTTGGCAGCTGTGCCGGTCAATCCGAGATAACTCTGAAGATCGAGGAACGCAGTATCGCCATACTGCGTTCCCTTAACGGGACGATCAAGATCGATTGCAGGAAAGACAATCTGACAGAGTGCATCCGTCACATCCTTGGCCTTCTCGGTGACGTAGCGTCGCTCCGTCCGGTTCGAACAGTCGGTCTTGTCGGTTGGTTTGAGTGCGCGCATTCCGAGCGGGTTGCCCATGTCGTGGGCAACCGCGAGGATACGCTGTGCAGACTGTGTAATGAACGATTTGAGCCGGTCAGAGAAGCGATCACGCCATGTGCGGCCAAGTGTAGTTCGGTCTGGAGCAGTCTTGTCAGGAGCGAATTGCTCGGGATCGAAGCCGAGCGTGCGGGCGCAGGCACGCTCGGCGTCGGCAAGATACTCGTAGAGTCCTGTAGTCGTGAATCCCGCAAGTTCCTTGCAGTAGAACGCGCATACCATCGGTCGATAGCCGTACTTCGCCTCCCATTCCTTTGCAGCCGTGCCAGAAACGGGCGTATCAGTAAACGCGAACTCAGTGACAACGGTGAGGAGATCGGTGTCTTTATGTATCAACTCGGCAGCTTGGCGTTCGAGCCGCCTGATGGCCGGCTCGAACTCGGATGTCTTCTGTGACATCCTCTCAACACTGGTAACCAAGCCTGGTTAGCCACCCGTCTCGTGCACAAAATCTGTCGTTCCGAACTCCTGACTATGAGCGGTAGCGCTCTCTCGCTAGCCGTATATCGGGAGTGGAATCCTGTTCAGTCAGACAATATTACACCAGCAGGCGGAGCCATGTCCCGATCGACTCGGCTATTGGCTTCGGTTGCCACTGATTCCGACTGCTCATAGTTTCAGCCAGCCTGCTCACTGAGAATCTGATCGTTAATTCCGATCTGTACCGCTAAATCTTGGAAGTACTGCTAATGACACCCTCAATAATATCAAAAGTAAATTGTCATACAAGAGATATATACTGTGAGTTATTTTGATTTATACGTTTATGATATTAGGCAGCCTTTGAATCCATGAAGTCAGGCACAGTCTGACAATTCACCACAGTCAATAGAATCATTAATTATTTATAAAAACAACCATTCCATGTGTTCATACATGGTAGACATGAGTTCGAAATCTAGGCGACAATTCATTCTTGCGACAAGCGTAGCTTCAACGGCAGCACTTGCTGGATGTAGTGGGAATAACGACGAAAGCGGCAGTAGTAGTGCCGACGGTGAAACAATGTCCAGCGAATTTGAGTTCATGCATCAAGAAACGTCGGATGCACGCATCAATGTAATCGGTAATCTAGCTGAGAGCTTTGTTAGCCAAGTTGATACTGAGGTAATAAACCAGCGTCCAGTCGATGAAGCAGATCTTCCAGCAGAAATTTCTTCAGATCTTGCGGCTGGAACACTACCGGCGGGCGCTGAGCTCCCGTTACGAGCACTTCATGACGCTTCAGATACCCTTCGACCTGAAAGCGCCACGAAAGTGATCAACGCAATTGGCGAGGATAATTTTCAAGACAATCTGCTTGAACTGGTGAGCACACCTGATGGAGGATATTATTCAGTCCCAATCTATGCGTGGGCTCAATTGATACAGTATCGCCCATCGAAGTTTGAGGAGATGGGCCTCCCACTACCAGATAGTTGGGAGAATATTCTTGAAGCTGCGAAGGCCTTGCATGATCCTGATAATAATGAGTTTGGAATGATAGTTGGGTCTAAACGCGATCAATTCACGCTTCAGTGTTTCAGTGCCTTTGCACTCGCTAACGAAGCTCGTGTGTTCAATGCTGACGGTGAGATCATATTCGATAGCGATGAAATGATTGAAACACTGGAATATTATGCGGAGCTTAATCAATATACGCCTACTGGGGCACAGAACTATGATCCTATTAATCCGTTATGGCAGAATGGGCAGCTACACATGGCATCAAATAGTACATTCTCTCTGAGTGACGTATTGGATCTAGATGTGTCATGGGTCGGTTCTATTTCTAAGGAAGTCGAAGCAACGTTTGGTGAGTGTATGTCAACGGCGACGTTCGATATTGATGATCAAGCAAAAATCAGCGCAAATGAAGAATGGCAAAAGTTCCTCAGAGGCGGCGATGACTACGCGTTGAGTAATTACACCGACTGGTGTCATATGGAACCAGGCGGAATGCAGCCGGTGATAAAAGGCTTCGCTGAGCGTGACGACTATCAGGAAAACGAGATTGTCCAAGCCTGGTCCGATGAACTAGTTAACGAACAGCTTCCCTCTGCCATTAGTTCAATAGACAGGTTCGGATTCGTCGATGGGAAGGTATTTCCCGCAATTGGCGAGATTACCGGGAGTTTCCTCATCACTGACGCTATTAGAGACGTAGTTGATGGTGCAGACGCCCGCATGACGGCTGAGAATTATGCTGACGAAATGCGGGGAATGATAGATAACTAAGCATGGGTGTCCTAAGACGAGGGATTATTGAAGATATCCGAAAAGACAAATTGAGTGTGTCCGAAAAGGAGTCGATACTAGGGTATGCGCTCATATTGCCTGCCCTTTTATTACTCATTTTGACTTTTGGTTATCCGTTATTGCGGAATGTATTTTTATCATTTCATGAAGTCCCGGTGGAATTAAATGCTAAACCAGAGTACGTCGGTCTTGAACATTTCCGAACATTAATATCGGATCCAGAGTTTTTTATTGCGTTCCGTAATACGATACTGTTTGCGCTTGCCAGTGATCTTATTGCTACAATCATCGGACTCGGAATCGCGCTTCTATTTGTCAAAGAATTTAAGGGACGTAGAATTGCGCGTGGACTGATGCTACTTCCATATATTGCCCCATTAATAGCCGTCGTGTTTGTTTGGCGGTTGATGTGGGACCCGAATTGGGGGATTGTGTCATACTTTTTTTCGAATATACTCAATATATACGGAGCGCAGACAGATATGTCCAACTCGCTTGTGACTCTTACCGTGTACGAGGCATGGCGGTATTATCCGTTCGCATTCTTGCTGATTTTGGCACGGTTGCAGTCGATTCCAAATGAACTGTATGAGGCGGCCAAAATGGACGGTGCGGGCGCATTTGCTCGATTCAAGGATATTACACTTCCCCAATTGAAATACGTTCTTGGAACAGTGTTCCTCATCAGATGGATCTGGAATTTCAACACTTTCGCCGATGTCTGGCTATTTAATCCAGATCTTTCGGTACTTGCTGTCTTTGTGTACGTCCAGGGCTTCAACCAATTTAATCAAGGGTACGCCGCAGCTGTATCAATGCTGATGTCATTATTTTTGATTGTGTTTAGTGCAATCTATGTGGTATGGGTGATAGAATGGTAGTTAGTATTATCATTGATATTGTATGTGGTTTTGCGGGGACAACTGTTGAGACCTTGTCCGCTAATTTGAATGTGAGCTGCAAGAATGGGGATCTCGAAGTTACTAACGATGAGTGATACGAAATTAGATTTCTCGACGAGTCGCACAGTCATCCGTGACAGTTGGAAAAATACCGTTCGCCAGTTTCGACTTACCATCACTCGGGCCAGAATTGAGTCGTCTCCCGCTGAGAAAGTTTTATTATATTTTGCTGTCGGAGCTTCGCTATTCATATCCCTCTTTCCATTCTATTTAATGACAGTCGCGAGCTTCGCACCTCGACGGTTTCTATATAAGACACCGCCGGAGATTATTCCTAAAGAGTTGACACTAGAGTCAATAAGGGTAATTCTCATCGCTGAAAGCTTTCCTTTTATCAGATATTTATTCAACAGTGCTTTCATTGGAGTGACTGCGGCCACACTGGCAGTTACGATATCGATACTTGGTGCGTACAGTTTTGCACGGTTAGAATACCGTGGTCGAGGGATATTTGCTCGGGGAGTGCTCGTAGCGTACATGTTCGCCGGGATCGTATTTGTTGTTCCACTCTTTCAGATGATTGTCTGGGCGGGTTGGGTTGACTCATACGTTGGCGTCATTGGCGTTCACTTTGTGTTCATGATTCCACTCGGATTGTACTTGCTTGGAAATTTCTTCAGAAGCATCCCCCGTGAAATAGAAGAAGCAGCGATGATAGATGGGTACTCACGGTTTGAGGTGTTACTATACATTATTATCCCTATGAGTATGCCAGCGATAGTCGCTGTCTTTTTATATACGTTCTTATTATCGTGGAACGAATACCTCTACGCTAGCATATTCATCCGGTCATCAGAACTCTTCACACTACCGCTTGGGATAGAACGACTCCCACAATCATTTGATCAGGCTTGGGGGCAAGTAATGGCTGCATCGCTGTTGACAACCCTTCCAGTGTTTATAATGTTCATTTACTTGGAGAAGTACATGCTAACTGGGCTTAAGTTCGGCTCAATGGACTAAATATATGAGTAAAACATATTTAGAAAAAGATCCTAAACCGACAAGTGACGCGATAATAATAAATAATCTTCGTAAAGAGTTTGATGACGTAGTGGCAGTAGATGAAATTGATCTAAAAGTTCAGCGCGGAGAATTATTAGTTCTGCTCGGTCCGTCCGGGTGTGGGAAGTCTACAGTCCTTCGGATGGTCGCTGGTTTGGAAGTTCCGACGAATGGAGAGATTTTGCTTGACAACGTTGAAATAACGGACAATTCACCGCAGGAACGAGATATTTCGATGGTTTTTCAAAGTTATGCACTATATCCACATAAGACAGTCACAGAAAATCTCAAGTTCCCTTTAGACAAAACAGAACTTTCTGAATCTCAAAAAGAAAGTCAAATACAACAGACAGCCGAAATTCTTGAGATCACAGATCTGCTCAAACGTAAACCAGATCAACTCAGCGGAGGTCAACGCCAACGGGTCGCAATTGGTCGAGCGATTGTTCGAGAACCGAAGGCATTTTTAATGGATGAGCCTTTAAGTAATCTCGATGCACGATTGCGCGTCCAGACGCGAGCAGAGATTAGCGATCTCCAGCAGCGTCTTGACACGACGACTATCTACGTGACCCATGATCAAGAGGAAGCGATGAGCATCGCTGACCGACTTGCTATTATGAACGATGGGATTATTGAACAAGTTGACACGCCGAGAGTAATATACGAGAATCCACGAAACGAATTTGTGGCTGGATTCCTTGGCGAGCCAAAAATGAATTTTCTCAATATCAACTGGGCTGGGAGAACTCCGACCATATTCACAAAGAATCCAGTTAATATTGATTCTCTCCTTAGCAACTGCGCTGTCCCCGAGTCAGCCGCTAGTCTTGGGATCCGACCGACAGATATCTATCCTGCTAACAGATCTGGATATCAAGCTTCTGATAGCAAGACTGGTTCTTTCAGTAGCCCTATACAATTTTCTTTCGAACTCATCGACCCGCTAGGTCATAGTTATGAACTCTCGGTGAACAGGGGAAACGAAATGATCGTAGCCGTGGTTGAAGATCGCCCCACTGCAGATCTTGGCGTGTCAATTAAACTCAGGCTTGATGAGGATCAGATTCATTGGTTCAACGGACAGGGAGTGGCAATTCAATAGTCATAGTCACCGTTCAAAATGTCAAATATAAAATTAGAAAACATGAGAAAGGTGTATGATGATGCTAAAGGAACGGACGTTGCCGTATCGGGATTTTCACTCTCAATCGACGATGGTGAGTTCGTTGTTCTTGTTGGACCATCAGGATGTGGAAAATCGACAACCCTACAGATGATTGCTGGTTTGGAGACAGTCACCAACGGACAGATATATATAGATAATCGGGAGGTGCAGATGTTAGATGCAAGCGCGAGAGATGTCGCAATGGTCTTTCAAAAGTACGCGCTCTACCCCACAATGAGTGCGCGTGAAAATATTGAATACGGCCTAAAACACTCAACTGACTTATCTCCGAGTGAGCGTCATAAGAAGGTCGAAGATATAGCTGAGATGATGGGTATCCGCGATCTTCTTGAAAATGCACCATCGGAACTATCTGGTGGGCAGAAACAGCGTGTGGCGCTAGGACGTGCGCTCGTTCGTGAACCTAGTGTATTTTTGCTGGACGAACCGCTTAGCAATCTTGATGCCAAGCTTCGAGCCGATATGCGTCGTGAACTCCAGCGAATTCACAGTGAAATAGGTGTTACCTCAGTTTACGTGACTCACGACCAGACTGAGGCGATGACGATGGCAGACAGAATTGTTGTCATGAACGATGGACGGATTCAGCAGGTTGGTGACGCTGAAGATCTGTACAACAGCCCCAATAACCGATTCGTCGCGACATTCATAGGAAGTCCTTCGATGAATATTATTCAGGCGACAGTTAATAAAATTAATGATGAGTATGTATTTAAACAGAATAAGAAAGAACTATGTACCATCTCCAAGTCGCTTGTCTCCACTAAAGTTGGTGACACAGTTCAGATTGGGCTTCGTCCAGAAGATATTACACTCTTTTCTACCGTGACCGACGGAACGTTTGAGGCTGAGGTTCAAGTAGTGGAATACCAAGGAGATGAAAATTACATACATTTCCAATTAAATAATGAAACACTAGTCGCGAGAACGGATCCAAAGTTTAGTCCTGATATCGGACACAATATTGGCGTATCAGTGGCACAGGAGGACATCTACTTATTCCGAACTAATTCAAATAAAGCTATCAAAACAAAAATTCAATCAAAGTTTCACTCTGCAGAATGATAACCTCATGTCAGTATATATGATCTAAGTCGCGATTAGGCTGGCTACAGGAGTCGAACACCACGCGCCTATCGGTGGTGATAATTGATACGCTGCTCAATCCGGGTCGATTTCAACTTTGATTGGAGGATATTGGAATCAATAGTCTCAAAATTTTCGTCTGTTTGCTTTGTGTCAGGGACCGTTATCAAACAGATTAGTCTCTCCCAAAATCACGATCATGTAACCAGGATCATATCAATAAATTATAAATTCTAAGCGCAACGGGGAACACATAATTTTTTTAATTATCTGAGTTCCTTCAAAAATACTTTACATTTGATTTTGTTCAAATGGTAATTAAAGTAATCTATTTCATAAGAATAAGCGATTATTAATATCTTTGTTATAATTCATGTGAATATAAGTGAATCTTATTATTATTCAAACTATTTTGAATTATATTTAATATTAATGAGCCATATACCTTTCAATACTTTTTTTGATAATCGATGGTAATCTTTTCGTCTTCATATGACCATAGTCCCTCATCGATTTCTGACTCGGTGCTCGCGTTATTATCGGACAATACAATATGTTCAGGGCTATACCCTATATGCTCAATTTCAATAGTTGCGTCGGGAAGTGCCCCATCAATATCGACATGGATATATTCGTCTGCATCTACTTCTATAGATACTAGCTCGTCAGCCTTCTCATTATAGTACCGACCGACTGCGCGTTCATTAGACATTCTTGCAGTGAGCGTCAGTGATTCAGGAGGTCCACTCTCAATGGTTTGAGTCGATTGGCGAGTCGGAATAATACTGCCAGCCCTGAAGAAGAGTGGAACTTCTTCAAGAGGGACATTCATCTGAAGCACTTGTGCCCCCTGGTATTTTTCTCCCGACCAGTATTCAATCCACTTGCCTTTCGGAAGATACACTTCGATCTGACCACCCGATTCAGTGACAGGAGCTACAAGTATGTTACGACCAAGCAGAAATTGTGTCCCGATCGTCCGAACCGTCGGGTCATCAGAGTAATGTAATACGAGCGGTCGCATGAGCGGAAGCCCTGTCTTGCTGGTTATCACAGCATAGGTGTACAAATACGGGAGGAGTTGGTATCGAAAACGTGCGAACTTCCGAAATATAGTAAGGGCTTTCTCACCGAATTCCCACGGCTCTCGCGGTGTCTTTCCGTGAAATCGCGCGTGACTCGAAAGGAGACCGAACTGTGCCCATCGTACGTATAGTTCGGTGGTTGGTGTGCCGCTGAAACCGCCTATATCATGACTCCAGAACCCGTATCCAGACATTGCGAGACTCAACCCACCACGCAGTGTTGCAGCCATTGAAGAGAATGTGGTATCCGAGTCACCCCCCCAATGAATAGGAAACCGCTGCGTTCCAGTCCACCCGGCCCGACTCCAGAGGAACGGATTCCGGTCGTTTGCTTTCATTGCATCGGAGACGGTCTGTTGGTACTGATCAGGGTACCGGTTCCGCATTCGTCGACCTGACATCCCGTTCGCGAGAATAGCATCTTCTGGAAGGTACTCACCAAAATCTGCCCAAAATCCATCGACACCCATTTCAATGAGATTGTCATGTTTTGCTTGCCACCAGTCGACTGCAGCTTCATCAGTGAAATCAACAATACCACCGCGGTAGGTGCTCACAACCAATCGGTCAAGAAGATATGCGTTCCCAGCGTCATCGTTAACAAGATAATCATTCTCAACTGCCGTCTTAAACGATGAAGAACCCGCGGTGAGATACGGCTCTTCGATAAGCATGATCCTGTAATCATCGTTATGTAGTTCTCGAATCATCTCCGCTGGGTCTGGGAAAGCTGTCTCATCCCACTCAAGATCGCTGATACATCCATCACGCATCCAACTGACATCAAGATGGACCCCGTCACAGGGGATGTTTTCAGTCCGAAGACGCTGAGTAACGCGCTCTAGCTCCTCACGATCCTCGTACGAATACCGCGACGCCCACAGACCGAAACTCCATTTCGGTGGAATAGACGGACGACCGGTCACAGCCGTATAACGGGAAACTATCTCATCCATCTCGTCGCTTTTAATGAACAAAAACTGTAGATTATCGCTGTGTACGCTAATCTCACCACTTACGGCTGATCTTGTGTCGCTGCCAAAACTGAATTGTGCTCTGTCATCCGTATCAACGTAAATTCCATATCCTCGAGAAGAAAGATAGAATGGAACGTTCTTGTACGCGCGCTTATTGTCTGTACTATGAGGCTGGGTGACCCATGCATTAACTGACTGACCACGTTTATCAAAATCAGTGAATCGCTCACCGAGTCCGTAGTAGTGTTCATCTGGCTTGACATCGAACCCCATTTTGATCTGATCGACAGCATACAGCCACTCACTGGTCTGGCGCTGTTCGAATCCAAGCGACCGAATTGCCGGGTGGTTCTTTTTTTCAGTTTGTTGCTGTTTTTGCTCAAATAGAACTTGACCAGTCTTGTCTACGACGTCGAACGACCACGGATCAATCCCAATCCGGATCGTGAGTGCTTCAGTTTCGATAACTAAATACCCGTTCATGCGCTCTATAACCGGATCCACCTCTGTCGCAAGAGCTGTGATATCTGCGTTTATTCCGCCCGTATCAGGAGTTTCAGGGTTTGCATGTAATCCAAATTGGAACACATCAGGAGTATGAAAGGTAATGTTAATTGGGACCGTTCGGTCGATTTCCTCTCCATGTTGACCACGCTGGCGTGTCTCTGTCTGCTCATATCGAGAGAGCCGACAATTAATAACAGCACCTCGCCTAGTCTGATCGAATGAATCAACGGCGTTTATAACTGTGAATGGCATATTATTAGAACTATGTGCAGGGTCATCTTTTAATTTGTCCCAGTTCAAACTGAATATTCACAATCACTTGGTGATAATTTGGCAGTCTATCTATAAGATCATAGCCACAGACTGACGGTCTATTTACCGATCGTACATATCCATTATTATCCTCAAACGATTCTGACTCTCCTAATAGTAAATTGACTTCGCTAGCTTCGTGAACTATAGAGGATTCCTCATGTAATTTGGAGAGCACAGTTGTAGAATTCATCTGCAGTTGGTAGCTACCGCCGAGTCAAAAGCTTCAATACCAACGACCAAATCGTAAATTGGTCGGCGAAAATATTCGTTAATCAAGCGCCTCGTTTCTCTGACTTTTGACGTCATCAATTCTTTAACCGGTATTCCTATACTTATAATCAGCATAATGTTGTTATCAGTAGTCAGCAATATATCAGCTATGTTGAGCACCTATAATAAATCCTCCGCGTGAAAACCGACACGACAAAACGAATATTATACAATAAAAATTAATGCTTCCAGGCTTTCATTTCTCAATTATAGTAACTCAGCATAGTTTTTGAGGAACTTACCGTATTTTTTATTGCATCGAGTTCGTAATGGAAAAATATGCCTCCTGACGGGTATACAACGGTCACAATCAGCGATGAAGTAGCTGAAAAACTCGCATAGATTATGGTTGAACGCGGGTGTCAAAGCTACGGCGAAGCAGTCGATTATGCCGCCGATGCAATGCTTGTTCAAGAGGACGAAATTACCGTACAACAGTTGATTCAGATGCTTGCCGAGCGAGCAGATAATCTAGACTAGTTCCTTTTACAGTGTAAATTACTGTAGAATCCTCAAAGGCTTTCCCGAGGTACTATATATTGATAACCTCTCTAATGTAAATCTGCTCTACGTTCATCGCATGCTCAGTCTCAAAAATGATATCAAATTGAATAATTATCATGAAACGCTAGCGTCAACGACAATTAAAATGCTCCTCCGTATGAACGCAGAAATTGATTGCAAGTGTTCAGTTTTATATTGATCAACTCGACAATCAATATCGTATTTTCATATGCTTTTTGAATGTACGCACTGATATTGTCGCATGGATCTTCCGTCTGTCGGTCTTGGAACGATGAGAATTAACGACCCAGAACCTATTTTGACTGCTCTTGCAGCCGGTTACCGACATATCGATACCGCACAGATCTATGATAATCAGGACGTCGTTGGAGATGCACTCGATAAAACTAAAGTATCACTAGATTCGGTGACTATTGCGACTAAATTATGGGTTGACGCGTTAGCGGCAGAAAGGGTAGAATCAGCTGCCCGTGAGAGTGCGGATTTACTCGGCGTCGATACGCTCGATCTTCTGTATGTCCATCGACCACGTGGCCGCTACGATCGAGCGACGACGTTGGCTGCTTTTGATCGAATAGTTAATAAGGGGCTTGTCGACGATGTCGGCGTCTCAAATTTTGAACTAGAGGAACTGAACCAGGCAGTAGACACTCTTGAGACACCGCTTTCTGCTCACCAAACCGAATTACACCCGCTATATTATAAACCTGAACTTCTTGAACATGCCCGAAAGTACGGCTATACCGTAGTCGGGTACTCGCCTCTCGCCGGTGGACGTGTAAATGAGATTGATGTTATTACTGATATCGCTGACACACATGAGACGACGCCAGAAGCAGTCGCAATCGCGTGGGCAGTTAATAAGGATCCTGTTGTAACGATTCCAAAAGCATCGAGCGAACGCCATATTTATGCGAATCTTGATGCCGCTGAACTTAATCTCACTACTGCGCAGATAGACGCAATTGATTCGATTGAGCGTGAAAAAGAGTTGTATCCTGAATAACGGATAAATTAGTGGCTCTTGCATAACTCAGCGAGACACGTAAGGCAGTCAGTGAGCTCGCTCAACGGTACTCCCGAGAGGTTTAGCGTCCGTCCGAACCTACGAGTTCGTACGGACTGCTCTAATCCTGACTTCGAGAGGCCGCGGAACTTCTGCAGCCACGGATTCACAAGTGACCAGAGGCATTCGGCTTGGTTGACGTGGACGCCTTCATCAGTCACAAATTCTTCCGAGTGTGGAACGTCCTTCTCATTATCATAGACGAGTGGCGGTATCCGCGCCACCCGTCGTGCCACAGTTCATCAATCTCCCCTGAAAGGATCTCTCCCTCGTCGAGTATCTGTCTCAACTCGTCAGGTTTCGCACCACGTTCCGCACGGACCATGTGGAGCGTGTCTTAGTAGTTCACAGAAGAAGTGGGTGTTTAATGATACATGCATCGGTCAGAGTAGTTCTCTCGCATCGAATTAGTGAATCAGTTCACCCGGAAGTTCGTTGAATCACTACGACACGCTCCAACAAGCGTCATTGTATCACCTGATGCACCTTCCCACCGGGTCGACCAGGCTCACCATCGCCGCCGCGGGAAAGACCGTCCCGCGGCGGCGTCTGTCCCTTGGAACCAGAGCACTCCTGACCGGTTTCGTCGATCTGGGTTGTACTGTCACCATCTTCTTACAGATGTGTCCAGACGAGGTAAAAGTCACTTTCGAAGGCGGCTTTGATGTCTCGGATAGTTGTATGGACGGTATCGTAAACGGCCTCAAGGAGTTGAGCAACTTGGTTGATGCTGAGTAGCGTATCTGCGTAGAGTATGAAGCCGATGATAACTTCTCCGGGTGTGTGTGTTTGTCCTTCAAACGGCGTGTTACGAGTGTATGCGAAGGTATAGCGGCAGTTAGAACACCACAGCCGGGGACTGCTATCCCCAGCGTTGGTAACGGTTTCACCGCAATCAGGACAAGGGGCCTGTTCCCAAGCGTGCTTACAGCGCCGCTTGATCTCGTTATCGAGCGGCTCTGTCGGTAACACTATTGATGCGAGCTCAACAAATTACTGAAGTATCTTGCCGAATGCGGTTTGATTGTTCATACATAGACGCATTCAGCGGGATGGGATGATACTCACGCTGTTTCACTGTCTTCGGTAAGAGTCAAATTAGTCACTGTAAAATAAAATAATAAATGTAATTATATATTGATCATAAATAAAAACAGGTTTTCCATCTGTGTTATTTGTGTCGGATATAATCACAACGCTCTTATGAATTACATTGTTGGTGGCGAGCAGTCGGGCGATTTTTTGTATTTCTCTACGGCGCCT
>ERZ1034547.277-NODE-277-length-13191-cov-6.937881_pt1 | contig 13191 bp, 11 predicted proteins | sample MGYA00520642_ERZ1034547 | MGnify/ENA primary metagenome ERZ1034547 (study PRJEB33760, sample SAMEA4777713) | hypersaline lake metagenome | biome: hypersaline environment; feature: brines | place: Spain | collected 2012-08 | depth 0 m ... | reverse complement strand
TTCTCCCTCCATGCATCGCTCCGTCCGTCGCCCCGTCCGTCGCCCCGTCCGTCGCTCCTCTATGACTTTTTCGTGCGCGCTGAACGCCGCCCACCGGTTCTCCGTTGCTGCATTTGCAATGTCATGAGCCTTCATCGCGGACTTTCTCCGCGGTACACCCTCTTTACCGTCTGCCCTCACGACCCGCCTGCCTCGCCATCGCAAACACACAACCCGACAGCCTCCGCCAGGACATCCTTGCCTATCTGCGAGAGCATCCCAACAGCGGCCACCGCTCCCACGACATTGCCAAGGGCCTGGGCATCGAAGACAACGACACCTACCTCCAGTTCTGCGACGTTCTTGCAGACATGACGGCCCAGAAGCTCGTGAAGCGCAAGGGCCGCAAATACAAGGCCAAGGACGAGACGCGCCACCGCACGGGCGTTCTCAGCTGCCACCCTCAGGGCTACGGATTTGTGCAGGCCGTGGACAGCGACGAGGAATTCTTCATCCGCGAGCCCCATATGGGCGAAGCGCTCCACGGCGACCTCGTCCGCGTAGCAGTCGCCGCCCGGCCCACTGATGCCGGCGCCGACAAAAAGCGCGAGTGTGAGGTCCTCGGCATCGCCGAGCGCCGCTGCACGCAGGTCGTCGGCACGTTCCGCCAACCGTCCGATGTGGCCTTTGTGGAGCCGGACGACCAGCGCATCCTGCAAGACGTGTACGTGCCCCCCAGTGCCACCGGCGGCGCCACGCACGGCGAGAAGGTGGTCGTCTCCATCGACCGCTTCGACGACCGCAAGGCCTCGCCGGAGGGGCGCATCCTGCGCGTGATCGGCTCTGCGGACGACCCGCAGGTGCGGGTCCTCTCCCTGGCCATGAGCATGAACGTAAAGGCGGACTTCCCCGATGAGGTGGAAGCCGAGGCAGGGAAGATCCCTGTCGAGATCTCCGACCGCGAAATCGATCGCCGGCGCGACCTGCGCGACAAGCCCATCTTCACAATCGACCCGGTCGACGCCAAAGACTTCGACGATGCAATTCACATCGAGCGGCTCGACAATGGGCACTACGAGGTTGGCGTCCACATTGCGGACGTCAGCCACTACGTCCGCCCCGACACGGCCCTCGATGCCGAGGCGTTAGAGCGCGCCACGAGTGTTTACCTCGTGGACCGCACCATCCCGATGCTCCCCGAGAAGCTTTCCAACAAGGTCTGCTCGCTGCGCCCGCACGAGGACAAGCTCGCCTTCTCCACCCTCATGGAGGTCAGCCCCCAGGGAGAAGTGGTGGACTATGAGATCTGCGAAACGGTCATCCACTCGAAGGAACGCCTCACGTATGACCGTGCGCAGGACTACCTGGAGGGCGGCTATCCCAACGACAAGATGGCTGCGGACGTGGTGCAGGCCAACCGCCTTACCAAAACCCTCACCAAGCGCCGAATGCACGAGGGCGCCATCGACTTTGGGTCCGACGAGGTGAAGGTGCTCCTCGACGAGGACGGCACCCCGACGAACATTATCCGCAAGGGCCGCCTCCGCGCCAACCGGCTTGTGGAGGAGCTCATGCTTCTAGCCAACCGCACCGTGGCCCAGCACATTGCCGACCCCCCCGACCTTCAGGGCCTCCGCACTGGCGACGACGAGGCGCTGCCGTTTATCTACCGCGTGCACGATACGCCCGACGGTGAGCAGATTCGCCAGCTTGCGGAGTACGTGCAGGTGTTCGGGCACGAGCTGCCCCTGACAAACGGGAACGCACGCTCCTCGGACCTGGCTTCCCTCATTCAGGCGGTGAAGGACGAGCCGGAGGAACAGGTCATTGTGCGAGCGGCGCTGCGGGCCATGTCGAAGGCCAAGTACGCGGTGGGCAACATCGGGCACTACGGCCTCGGGTTCGACCACTATACTCACTTCACAAGCCCCATCCGCCGCTACCCCGACCTCATCGTACACCGGCTCCTCAAGCGCTACGGACGGGGCCATGGCCCGGTGGACGTCGAAGAGCTGGCCGCACGCTGCGAGCACTGCTCCGAGCAGGAGCGGACCGCCGAGGAGGCCGAGCGCGAGTCGGTGAAGCTCAAGCAGGTCGAGTACGTCAAGAACCACGTCGGGGACATCTTTGAGGGCGTCGTGAGCGGCGTGACCAAGTTCGGGGTCTTTGTAGAAATTACAGACCTCCTCGTGGAAGGCCTCGTCCACGTCCGTGAAATGAACGACTACTACACCTACGACGAGTCGACGTACACGCTGCGGGGCGAGAGCAACGGAAAGACGTACCGCCCCGGCGATGCGGTCACGGTAAAGGTGGCAAGTGCCAGCGTGGAGGACCGCGAAATCGACCTCCTGTTCGCCGAGTAGCTGTTTGCCGAGTAGCTGTTTGTTTGCCGGGCTGTCCCCCCCTCCCCGGCCGTGTGGGAGTGTGCTACCGGAATGTGCTACCGGAATGTGCTACCGGGAGGGCGCATCGGCGGGCACCTCCGCGGCAAAATCGTGCACCAGCAGGCCGCTCCGCAGCTTGGGCTCAAACCAGGTGGACTTCGGCGGCATTAAGCTCCCCTCGTCCGACACGGCGACGAGCTCTTCAATGCTCGTGGGATACATGCTAATGGCGAGCTGCGCGTCGCCACGATCCACGCGCGCCTGCAGGGCCTCCGGGCCACGAATGCCACCCACAAAGTCGATGGTAGGGTCTCTTCGCTGGTCCGTAATGTCCAGGTGCGGCTCCAACAGGTGATCGCTCAGGCGCGACACATCGAGCGCGTCCACCGTGCGCGGGCCCGTGGCGGGAGGTAGCGCCAACCGGTGCCAGGCCCCCGCCAGATACAGGCACACGTGGCCCTTCTCGCTCGGGACCGCCTCCTCCACATCCCGCTCCACTGCAAACGCTGCATCGAGGCGATCCAGGAACTCCGCCGGCGCCACCGGCACGCTGCGTACCACCCGGTTGTACGCCATGATGTGCATGTGGCTCATGGGAAACAAGACCGCCGTAAATAACTCGTACCCGGGCGGCCGGCCCGGCCCGTGCTTCGAGTCCCGAACGCTTTCAGGCCCTGGGCCCTTGGCAGACCGAAGGGCCGCCGCCGCTCGGCTTGCCGCCTTGCACCGGTGATGCCCATCGGCAATGTAGAGATGCTCTACCTCGCGAAAGGCCTCGACCAACGACGCCGGGGCCTCCGCCGTCCAAACGGTGTGGCGCACCCCGTCCTCGGCCTCAAAGTCGTAGAGCGGCGCCTCGGACTGAATCTGTTCCACACGTGCGTGGATGGGCGCCTGGTCACGGTAGGTCAGCATCACCGGCTCGGCGTGGGCCCGCTGCTCCAGAATGTGACGTGTGCGGTCGTCCTCCTTTTGCGGGCGGGTTTCTTCGTGCTTCACGATGGTGCCGTTGGTGTACTCCCCCACCGACACCCCACCCAGGATGCCCGTCTGCCCTCCAATTTCCGGAGCCTCCAGGCGGTATACGTACACCGCCGGGTGCTCTTCGCGGGTGGTGTAGGGCGCCTCCACAAACCGACGCAAGTTGCGAGCGCCCCGGCGATACACCGCATCGTCGTAGAGATCTACGTCAGGCGCCAGATCGATCTCCGGGCGGGCCACGTGCAAGAAGCTGCGCGGCCGGTCCGCCGCCGCGCGCCGCGCCTCGTCGCGGTCCACAACATCGTAGGGCACGGACGCGATCTCGTCGGCGTACTGCGGGAGGGGACGCACAGCCCGGAACGGAAGCAACGTTGCCATCAGGAAACAAGTGTTGGTCAGCGAAAAAAAAAGAGGCGGACAGCCGGCCGGCATTGAGGGCCGGCATTGAGGGAATCGTCGCGCCCGGACACTCGTCGCGTCAGAAGCGAAGGCGGAGCGTCAGGGGCACACCCTGCGCATGAGGGAGCGGGCTGCCGCCCGCCGTCTGCCACCGCGCAGGTGTCAGTGCTCCTCTCAGGTGATGCACCAGTACGGCGATTCCCACCCCCAGCACCGCCCCCGCGAGGATGTCGCTTGGGTAGTGGACGCCAAGGTGAAGACGACTCAGTGCAACCCCCGCCGCCCAGAGTGCGCCCGGCGCAATGGTGAACCAGTACGGATGCGACATGCTCCAAGACGTGGCCAGCGTCGCCGCCAGTCCCGCATGCCCCGACGGGAACGACAGGTGCGCATCGCCCGGGCGCGTTCTGGAGGCGTGCTGTTCTGCCCGTGCCCGCAGCCGATGTGTAACGTATGGACGCGGGCGCCCCACCGCATGTTTTAGTGCGACGATCGCCCCGTACGCCCCGCCCTGACTGAGGGTGAGACGGTACGCCGCAGCGGCGGCCCCGCGGCGGCCCAGCACCGCCGCCCGGGCCCAGGCTGCAGGCACGGCGCCGTAAAACAGGGGGCGAGCCGATCTGTGCGCTGCCCCGAGCGATCCCCGCACAAGCGACGACGATGCGCAGTACACCGCCGCCAGGCCGCGCACGTCCAGGGACCCGTCTCCCGTGTGACGGGAAAGACAGAAGGCAGTCGCCGACTCCACCGACGCAGCGCATGGTTGTGTGCATGGTTGTGTGCATGGTTGTGCCTGCCCCGTACGCGGCTGCATCCCCCCCAGGAGCACCACCATCACCACCGTCCAGGTCCACCGCCCCACACTACGCCTCCTCCGCGGCCTCTTCAGGCGCCTCCGCCTCGTCCCCCTCCTCCTCCCCCTCCTCCGGGGACGCGAGCCCAATCTCTGCCCGGATGCCCGCCTTGATCTCTTCCAGCTGCTCCGGATGCTCATCCAACCATTCTTTTGTGTTTTCACGACCCTGAGCAATCGTCTCGTCCGCGTAGGAATACCAGGAGCCCCGCTTCTCAAGAATGTCGTATTCCGTGCCCAGGTCGATGATCTCGCCCATCGACGAGATGCCCTCTCCGTAAATCAAATCAAACTCAGCTTCTCGGAACGGGGGCGCCACCTTGTTTTTCTTCACCTTCACCCGCGTGCGGTTCCCCACCACGTCTTGCCCATCCTTCACCGCCCCAATGCGGCGGATGTCCATGCGGACCGACGAGTAAAACTTCAGCGCTCGCCCCCCGGAGGTCGTCTCCGGGTTGCCAAACATGACCCCGATCTTCATGCGAATCTGGTTGATGAAGATCAAGACCGTCTTCGTGCGGTTGATGGTGCCCGCCAGCTTGCGAAGGGCCTGACTCATGAGCCGTGCCTGCAGGCCCACGTGCGTATCGCCCATGTCGCCCTCAAGCTCCGCCTGCGGCACAAGCGCCGAGACGGAGTCAATGGCAATCACGTCGAGCGCCCCGCTGCGCACAAGCGTATCGGCAATGTTGAGCGCCTGCTCGCCCGTGTCCGGCTGCGAGATGAGCAACTCGTCGGTGTCCACGCCCAACTGGCCCGCGTAGGTAGGATCGAAGGCGTGCTCCGCATCAATGAAGGCACACGCGCCACCCATCTTCTGGGCCTCCGCGACAATGTGGGTTGCAAGCGTCGTTTTGCCGGAGGACTCCGGCCCATAAATTTCGATGATGCGTCCTCGCGGCACCCCCCCGACACCCAGCGCATTGTCAAGGGCCAACGAGCCGGTGGGAATGGCCTCTACCTTCTGGTTCGGGTCGTCGCTCAGGCGCATGATAGAGCCCTCTCCGTGCTCTCGATGAATCTGCTCGACGGCAAGATCGAGGGCTTTTTCTTTTGCTTCTCCGTTCTTGTCAGACATGGTGTGGCAGCGAGGATTGTAGAGAAAGAGGCGGGCGTGGAGCGGGCAAATGGTGGAACGGGCAAATGGCCTGTGCCCCCTGACGGGAAGACAAGACCCAGAAGATTTACACGTGTGCTCAACGAGAGCAGCCGTAGGTTGGTCCCGCACACAGCCAAAGCACACATGCCTTGAACATGCACGTCCGGAGCAAGTACTGGGGCGACTGGGCGTGGTGTTGCTCCGCGCACGGCCTCACGAGGACGCAGGACAAGCGCCCCGGAGGACCCCGAAGGCCCCCGGAGCCCCATGCTACCGCACATGCTACCGCACATGCTACTGCACATGCTACTGCACATGCTACTGCACATGCTACTGCAAAAGCGTGTCATACTCCGAGGAGTGCGATGGGTCCATCTTCACAAGCATGCTTTGGGCCGCAGCGGCTTGGTCACTGCCCGCAAAAAACGCCGTCAGTTCCTGGTATTTGGTCTGGAAGAATACAGACAGGGCAAAGGAGCGCGATAACCGCCCGCCAAGCGTCTGCAGGCGATTAAGTGTCTCCATCATCTCAGAGCGGGCCGCCCCCGTCTCGCGCACAAACCGGTCGAGGGCCTCCCGGTGGTAGGCGTAGTAGGCACGGCGGAGCGGCTCGTGGCGCTGGTTGAGCAGGTCGGACACCAGCTGGGCGCGGCTCTGCTGCGTACCCACCGACGACCACCCGGCATCGCCCGATCCCTCCGCCTGATCGGCCACGGTACGGGCGGTTTCAAAGTGCGGCGTGCCGCCCAGGGGACTGAAGGTGTCGTAGTCGTACCCCAAAATCAGGTACGCATAAAAGTCCAGCACAGACGTGAGCGAATCGTAGCGATCAAGGTCATAGCGGAGCGACGCCCCGCGGCTGTAGTCGAATTCCCACTCCGCATCGTTGATGCGTGCCACCAGAGAGGACTGGGAAGTGCCGTAAATGGGGCGGCGTGCCGTTACCACCAGGCGGGCGCGGAAGGTGGACAGGTTGAGAGCCTCCAGCACGACCACTTGCAGGGAGCAATCGATGCGCTCGTGCCGGAGGAACGAATCGTCGGTCCACGAGCGCGTGTTCAGATACTCTTGGATCCTGCGCTGCAAGGTGCCCAAAAAGGCAAATTCCGACTCCGCCCCGCTGATCTGCGAGACGTCCACCTGTACTCGGCAGTTTAGCTCTTGGGCCGCGGCAGAAAATGCCCCACTTCCCACGAGAATCCCAAGGGAAAGCAGCGTGGTGCAAAGCCAAAACGAGGGGCGACACCGATTCACGGGCAGGATGTGGGGGCTGAAGATCAAGACTTGTAACTTCCAACCTGACGTGAAGGCAGGGGTTTCTCCTTTTGTTTGATTTTTTTCAAATGTACGTGTATTATATTTTAGGACGTTCAGCCTTTTCCTCCGCTCACCTCGCTGGCACTGATGCAGGGACTGATTCGAGTGCTTCTGTGCGCCATTGCGGTCGGGCTGGGGGACACGGGGGCGGCGTGCGGCCAATCGGGGGTTGACCTGTGGGGCAACGGGCGGGCAGCGGGGCTGGGGCACACCACCGCAGCGCTTGCCGAGGGGACCGGGGTGCACGTCAATCCGGCGGCGGGGGCGGGAGCGGAAACGAGGCGCGTCGCGTTTTTTGGGCGGCAGAGCTACGGCCTTGCGGCGCTCCGGTACGGGTCGGTGAGCCTGCGGTGGCCCCAGGAGCTTTGGGGCTGGCAAATGACGCTGCTGGGCGGGGCGAGCACCTTTGGCGGCGAGGGCTATCGCGAGGGACACTACAGCCTGGGCGTGGCACGGACGCTGGCGTTTGGGACCTCGCGAGCGGTGTCGGCGGGTCTGCTGGTGCGCTACTACCACACGCGCATTGACCGATACGGGGCGGCCGGGGCCATGGGCCTTCACGTCGGCGCGTTATTTCCCCTCCTGCCGGCTCTTCGCCTGGGGGTGCATGCCACCAACCTCAACGCTCCCGCCCTCACAGATGGCGAGCCTCTGCCGCAGACCCTCGCCCTGGGCCTCCACTACCGCGTGCGCTCCGGGGTGCAGGTCGTGGCTGATGTGTTCAAAGACCTGTCGTTCCCCGCCTCGCTCCGGGGCGGCGTGGAGGTCCGCCCCTTATCGGCAATCGCCCTCCGGGCAGGCATTACCAGCTCGCCCGTGCGATTTACGGGCGGGGTGGGCCTCCACCTCCGTCGTCTACGCGTGCACCTCGCCGCCGAGCAACACCGCACGCTCGGGTGGTCGCCCGCCGGTGCCCTCTCTATTCGCTGGTAGTCTCGTCTCACCGCCTGTTCCCGATGCCCCTGCTGCACTGCTGTGCTCGTTGGACCCTGACCTGCGCGGGGCTGCTGGGGCTGCTGGCTCTGCCGAGTGCCGCCGGGCGCGCCCAGCAGCCTCGCGCCGCCGCCCTCGACACCACGGCGTTTACGGATCGGGTGGAGCAGGTGCTGGCGGCGGTCGATGATGAGGCCCAAACGGCGCAGGCCGCCGAGCGCGTGGCGGAGTTGGTCGACCAGCCGCTGAATGTGAACCGGGCCTCCGCCGCTGCCCTCACTCAGGTGCCGGGCCTCTCGGGCACGATGGCCCGCCGCCTGGTGCAGCGGCGCCGCGCAGACGGGCCGTTTGAGCAATGGGCGGAGCTGCGCGCCCTCCCTGGCCTCGCGCCGGGCACGCTGCGGGCCGTGCGGCCCATGCTGCACCTCGGCGATGCGCCGGCGGAGCTGTTTCCCAGCCTTCGGACCCTCACCGCCAACCTCTCGGGACGCGTGACGCAGCGCTACGCCCGCGATCTGGACCTGGGCCGCGGCCATCGCACGGGACGCTTCGCGGGCGGGCCCGCACGGATGACAACCCGCCTGCGTCTGCGGCACGAACGCCGCCTGGAGTTGGCCCTCACGCTGGACAAAGACCCCGGCGAAGCCCTCCGGTGGGCGCCTGGATCGGGCACCTATGGGTTTGATCACGTGGTGGGAAGCGTGACGGTGCGCGACCTGGGGCCAGTACGCACGGCGATTGTCGGCGACTTTGCAGCGCAGCTGGGGCACGGCGTGGCCCTGTGGCAGGGGCTCCGGTTTGGGGGCGGCCGCAACCCGGTGTCGCCTGTGCTGCAGCCGGGGCGCGGAGTGGTGCCGTACCGATCGGCCTCCGAGAGCAATTTCTTCCGGGGGGCCGCAGCAACGGTGGGCCTCCCCGCCGACCTGTCGCTGACGGCGTTTGTCTCGCGCCGTCGCCGGGATGCGACGATCGACTCGTCTGCCGCCGTGTCGGGACCACTGCCGGTGCGCACCCTCTCGGCCGGGGGGTTGCACCGCACGGCCACGGAACGGGCGCGCAAAGGCACCTTCGGCGAAACGACCATGGGGGGCGCGGTGGAGTGGCGAGCAGGCCCGGTGCATGTGGGCGCGGCGGGGTACCACGCCACGTTCAACCGCCCGCTCCGCCCCGGTACGCGCCCCAGCCGCCGGGATCGAGTATCGGGGCGGCAAACATCCATGATGAGCCTTTACGCCACCGCGGCGTGGAGCGCCTACAGCCTCTTTGGGGAGGTGGCGCGAGCGCCCACTGGGGCGTACGGCGGGCTGGCAGGGGCCCTCATTGAGCGCCCACGGGCCGCGGCGGTGGTACTGGGGCGCTGGTACCCGCCGGCCCTCGCCGGGCTCTACGGAAATGCCTTCTCTGCCGGCAGCCGCCCCCAAAATGAACAGGGCTTCTACCTGGGCACCCGCGTGCAGGTGGCCGAGCGGTGGACGGTACGGGCGTCCTTCGACCAGTTCCGCGCCCCGTGGCTCCGCTTTAATGTGCCGCGCCCCACCACTGGGTGGGACGGACGAGCGGTGCTCGAGTATGCCCCGCGGCCGTGGCTGTCCTCGTACCTGCAGGTGCGGGCGCAGGGCCGCGAGGAGGCGACCGAGCGCCCCGGTCCCGCAGGCCGCCCGCTGGAGGCGGTGCAGGAAGAGCGACGCACCTCGCTGCGCTGGCACACCGAGTATCGATTCAGCGACGCGCTCACGACACGAACGCGGGTCGAGTGGTCCCGCCACACTACGCCTGCGGCCACTGCGCACGGCGTCTTGTTGTCCCAGGGGCTGCGGTGGACGCCTGTCTCCGCCCTGCACGTGGATGTGGGGCTCTCGTTTTTCGACACCGACGGGTTTGCGGCGCGCATCTATGCCTACGAGCGCGACCTGCGCTACAGCTTTTCGGTGCCGGTCTTTTTCGACGAGGGCCGCCGCTCCTACGTGATGGCGCAGTACGCCCCATGGGCGGCACTAACCGTGGCGGTCAAGTACGGCATCACCACGTACGCCCGCCCTCGCACCATCGGCTCCGGCCTCAATGCCCTCCACGGCACCAGTCGGCGCGCCCTGCGAGCACAGGTACAGTGGCGGTTCTGAGCGGCCCGACCTGGACGCCCAATGCGATTGGGACACGTCCGTTCAGTTCATGCCGTTCAGTTCATGCCGTTCAGTTCATGCCGTTCAGTTCATGCAGGTGGCTTTGAGCGTATCGCGGCGGTCGGAAAGCACCGATTCCCACTCCGCCTCCTCCACTGGCGTATCGCCCTTGTAGTACTCCCACTCATCGACGCTTTCGTCGGAGATCACCACCGGATTTGACATGTGCGCCACGCGCTTGAGCACCGGTGAGGTGCCCATCTGGTGGACAAACGTGATGGTGCAGGCCCCGTCGGGAGTCTTTTCTTTCACAGACAGCCAGTTGTCCCCACAGACCTGGCAGCTGTAGAACCGGGATTCTTGGTCCCCGCCCATCAGGTTGTCCACGGCGTCCTCATCGTCGAGCGTCACCTGCATCGGTTGCAGGCTTTCACAGCCACAGGTCTTGCAATGGAGCTTTTCCATGAGGGCCACGGGAAAGGTGAAAAGAAGCGTTTTACACATACGACAGTTCTCGGGAAAAGTTCGTGGAGGGACGCCGCCCGCTCGGGGCGGACGGACCCCCATGCCGCTCTGGCGGCCCCCCACCGTCGCAACCTTGTCCCCGAGCCGCCGTTGCGTACGTCGCCGTCTCTTTCTGTGTCTCATCGATCTTCCTCCTCGTCGCCCCCCCAGACGCCCCCCCAGACGCACTCTCATGATACACACGTTGGAACTCCGCTGGTTTTTCGAGCCTCCCTGTCCCCCGGCCGTCCGCGACGCTTTCGAGGCGCTGGGCACCGTGGAGACCACCCAGCAACGCGACCTGTACCTGCCCTCGGAGGACCCAGCACTCAACCTGAAGCTCCGCAACGGGCAGGTGCAAGTCAAGCGCCGACTTGCCGGTCCGTTCGCCCTCGCCGTCGGCCCCGAGGCAACCGGCTGCGCGGAGCATTGGGGGAAGTGGCATCTCCCCACCGCTGCCGCCCCCCCCAGCGTTGCGGACGACGATTCCACCGGCCTCTGGTGCCCCGTCCACAAGACCCGGCACCAATGGTCGATGTCGCCCTCCGCCCAGGCCGACCAGCTCTCGGGGCACGGCCTCCCCACTGCCCCGCCGGCCGCCCTCAACGCCGAACTGACCACCGTTGCCGCTGGCGACGCCCAGGCGTGGACGCTGTGCCTGGAGGCGGAGGGCCCCGTTCCGGCACTCTCTGATACGCTGCGCACTGCCGCTCCGCTTCTCTTTCGTCGGCTCCCTCTCGCCCTCTCCACGGATACCTCTTACGGCTACGCGCGGTGGCTCCGAGACCAGCCCTCCGTTCGCCGCCGCCCCGACCCCGATACGATCGTCTCTGGGCTGCCGTAGGCGCGCATCCGCGACGTCGGCGCGCCCTACGCTCCTGCCCCTCGAATTTGGTCGAAGGTCTTTTCAATGATGCGCTCATCGATGCCCTCGTAGATGGCGCTCATGAGCTGAAGGGTGCGTTGGGCCGGGCCTTCAAACACGAAGTGCGGCGCCGCAAAGGTGCAGCGCACGAAGTCGGGCGCCGGGCCGCCGCGGTAGACGAACGTGCAACCGTCGAACGTACAGTCTTCGAAGTGCGTGCCGTCGATTTGCACATGTTCGGCGGCAAACTCACGGTCAACGACCGTATCGTAGTCCGGGCGGGGCGCAGAAGAATCGTCGGGCATGGGAAGGGGCTGATGCGGAACGTGAACCAGAGAGCGGCGGCAGGCCCCAATACGCGAGCCTGCGTCCGGGGCCTCAACGCCGTCCCGCCGTGCGTGTGCCCCTCTGCGCCCGAGGCCGCGGAGACGCTTTGCCAGTCGGCCCTCGCAGAAGCGCCCTACGAGAGATCGCGCAGCAGGTCTGCCAGCGGCTCCGTCTCGCCGTCCGGATACACCAGCATCCACCGCTCCGCCGCCGCATCGTACCGCAGCGTAGCCAGCAGGGTGCTGGCCGAGCGTACGCGGACGTCCACCGCCTCGTTTACGTCCGCCGCAGAGCCACCCTGGCTGAGAGCCGTCAGCGTATCAAGCGCGATGGTATACTCCACCGCTAGCGACCTCCCAATCTGCGTCGTGCCCGTTGCCTCCCCGAGCGCCGTTTCGTCGCCCCCGCCCCCAACCTCCACCGTCGCAGCGGTAGAAGCGACCCGTTGGCCATCGTTCTCAAGACGGTCCTGTACGTCGAACATGGTCGCGCCCGGTGATTCGAGAGACGCAGTGTAGCCGAGCGGGGGCAGGGACACCGTCAACGACAACGACTGCGGCAGTTGGAGGATGGGCGAGAGGGTCACGTCCCGGAGGTTTACGCGCGCCGCCGTTTCCCCGTCTACTGAAAGCAGCGCCGCGAGGCGGGTTGGCACGCGGCGCTCCGTGCCGGGCCCAACTGCCTGCGCCTCGTAGGCGCCCAGCACAAACGTAGCCGTGTCGCCCGTGGCTGCAGGCGGCGCCGGGAAGCGAAGAATCAGGCTGTCCGCCGCCCGCACCGGAGTCCAGGTCTGCCGGGCGGGGCGCCAAGCATAGACGCCCGTGCTGGCCTCGTAGTTGAAGGTGCCGCCGGTAGTATCGAGCACCGCTCCCAGGCCGGAGATCAACGCCTGTCCCCAGGCCGGGCGGCCCGCAGCATCATCGTCCGTGCCCCTCTCCGGCGCCGCGAAGGCCCCCGCGGGGCTGTTGGAAAGCGCCGTGGCAGCCTGTTGCAGCCCCGCCGTGCCCTCCACAATCTGGCTTCGTGCCTCCTCCGCAGTCAGAGGCCCCGTCGACGCCCCCTGGTCGCACGCCCCCAGCCCGAAACCGATCAGACCGACCACGAGCAAAATAGCAAATGTACGCAGTGGATATTGCATAGGCGTGGTAACAATGGTGCACAAGATACGGATCTGTGGAAACGAGGCAGCGCCGTACAGGTGCCTCCCGCGCCTTCTGCACACCCCATCCCAAACGATACGCGCGGGTTACAGACCGATGGCTGTGCCCGCCACCTCATAGTATTGAGTGAGCACGAGGGGCAGGGACCGCCCCCACTTTAAAACACAAAAAAAACACCCCGCAGCAGCCGCTGAGGGGTGTTTAGCTGTCGCTTCATGGCGGTGGGGGAGGGATTCGAACCCCCGGGACCCATGCGGGCCCTCCGGT
>ERZ1034547.275-NODE-275-length-13330-cov-2.764444_pt1 | contig 13330 bp, 6 predicted proteins | sample MGYA00520642_ERZ1034547 | MGnify/ENA primary metagenome ERZ1034547 (study PRJEB33760, sample SAMEA4777713) | hypersaline lake metagenome | biome: hypersaline environment; feature: brines | place: Spain | collected 2012-08 | depth 0 m ... | reverse complement strand
CTGCGAGGGTACGAGGTCACGGATCCCGCCGAGAAAGAGTCCCGCCCTCGAATTGGGTGAGCGGGGCGGCCGAACGTCACCGGGCAGGGAGACACGGACGTCGATTTTTTGGAACCCGAAGTCGCGAGTCCTCATGGGTGCCGACCTTCTCGCCCCCTTGATGTTTGCAGGGGCCCTTCTGCTCATCTTTTCTGGGTATCCGGTGGCCTTTGCGCTCGGGGGCACGGCGCTGGTCTTTGCCGGAATCGGCGTGGAGGCCGGGATGCTGGACTGGGGCCTCCTGCAGGCGCTTCCGTCCCGCATCTTCGGCATCATGTCGAATTTTATCTTGCTGGCGGTGCCCTTTTTCATCTTCATGGGCACCATGCTGGAGAAGTCGAGGCTGGCGGAGGACCTGCTTACCACCATCGGGCAGCTCTTCGGCACGTTCCGGGGCGGGCTCGCCATCGCGGTCGTCTTCGTGGGCGCCCTGCTGGCGGCGGCGACCGGGGTCGTGGGCGCGTCGGTCGTGGCGATGGGCCTCATCTCGATGCCGGTGATGCTGCGCTACGGCTACTCGGAGGAGCTCTCGTCCGGCGTCATCACGGCGGCGGGCACCCTGGGGCAAATCATTCCTCCCAGCATCGTGCTCATCGTGCTGGCCGATCAGCTGGGGATCAGCGTAGGCGATCTCTTTATCGGCGCGCTGGTGCCCGGCATGGCGCTGGCAACGCTCTACGCCTTCTACGCCGTGGGCGTGGCCGTTATCTGGCCCGACGCTGCGCCGGCCCTTCCCGAGGACACGCGCGATATTCCCGTGGGACAGCTCCTGCGACGGGTGGGACTGGTGATGCTGCCGCCGCTCATCCTGATTCTGCTCGTGCTGGGGAGCATCTTTGCCGGGCTCGCCACTCCTACCGAGGCCGGGGCCCTCGGGGCGGTGGGCGCCATCCTCCTCGCGGCGGCCAACGGCCGGCTCTCGATGGAGGCCCTCCGCGAGACGATGGACGAGACGATGCGCCTCACGTCCATGGTCATGTTTCTCCTCGTAGGATCGACGGCCTTTTCGCTCATCTTCCGCGGGCTGGGGGGCGACTTCTGGGTGGAAGGGCTCCTCACAAACCTGCCGGGCGGCGTCATCGGCTTCCTGATTGTGGCCAACCTGGCGGTGTTCATCCTCGGCTTCTTCATCGACTTCTTCGAGATCGCCTTCATCATCATCCCCCTCCTGCAGGGCCCGGCCGCGCGCCTCTTGCCGCCGGAGTTTGGGGCCACGGCGGACGCGGCCCTCGTGTGGTTCGGCGTCATGGTGGGGATGAACCTGCAGACCTCGTTCCTGACGCCGCCGTTTGGGTTTGCCCTGTTCTACCTGCGCGGGGTGGCGCCCGACGGGGTGCGCACGACGCAGATCTACCGCGGGGCGGTGCCCTTCATCGCGATTCAGGTGCTCGGCCTCATCGCCCTCGTCCTGTACCCGGAGATGGTGACGTGGGCGCTGTAGCGGGGGGCGCGAACACTGGCGGACGCCCTAACCTGTGAGGGTGGCCAGCTCCCACAGAAAGGAGAAAGAGACGCCGGCCCCCATCGCGAGGGCGAGCCCGCCCGCAGCGGCAAGACCGAGAGGGCTGAAAAGGCCCAGCAGGAGGACCGTCGCCCCCGAAAGATCCGTCACGACCCAGTAGTCGTAGAGCACGCGTCCGCTGACGTAGGCGCAGGCAAGAGGGCACCCACCGAGCAAGAGGAGGCCCAGGAGGGAGGGGGAGAGGGGCGCCGTGGGGCCAGCGGCGAGGGCCAGCGGAAGGGCCAGCAGGGCCGGCCAGCAGGGCCATGCGACGAGGACGAGCCCCTGAGCCAGCGCGAAGGAGGACCGCCACCGGGCCATCAGCACCAGCGTGCCCCCCCAAATCCCCAGCAGGACGAGCGCCAGTCCTCCGAGCATGAGTCCTGCCCATGCGGGCTGTGCGATGCCGCTGGACAAGACCCCCTGTACGGGCGGAGGGAGGGCAGCGAGCACGTGCTCAGTGGCGAGATGGACACCGGCCATCTGCGCGACGCGCACCCCCGTGATGCCGAGCGCCCCGGCCACAATGCCGAGCAGGAGAGCATTTGCGCCCGGATGCAGGTCGGTTCCGTCGCGGAGGGCATCCCGGTAAAAGCCAGGGGCCGTGAAGTAGCGGGCGACGGTCTGGCGCACGAAGAGGCTTCGGGCGTAGAGGGCCCCGAGCAGCCCGAAGAGGCCCCAGCCCAAGAGCAGGAGCACGTACGGGGCCGTGCGAGGGGCAAAGCCGGCCGGGCCGCTGGCCTCGTGCAGCCCGTAGCGCCGGGTTGAGAGGACCCGGTCGGTTCGGTCTCGCCAGTGCGAGACGAAGAGAACGGGCGATGAGGCGCGGGTGGAGTCGAGCAGTCGGGAAAGCGTGCCTTCCAGGTAGCGGGCCTGGCGCTCGGGAGAATGGGGACTCCGTAATCCGGAGGGGGCCGAGGGCCACACCCACGTGCCCACGGCGCCAATCCCCACCGGTGTCGTTTGGGACCGCCAGTCCCGCCAGTGCTCTGCGGGGGCCGGATGGCCGCGCACGTCGAGAAGGACGCGATCCACCGACGGAGCGCAGCGGTCGGCGCCGGGCGGAAACGGAGTCACGTAGTAGGTGCGGAGGGGACGCGTCCAGCCGTGCACGCGGGCGGTCCACCGCCGAAGCGCCGCGCAGGCGCCTGGGGCCGTCGTGGCGGCGCCGTGAGCCAGGCCGACGTGGGTGATGGACGCGTGGCGGCGGGCCAGGGTTCGTAGGCGAGCAAGAGACGGAGCGGCCGCTTGTAGAGCGTCGCCAAGCCGAGCGGCCGGCACGTAGCGCACCGGAAGGTCGACGTACAGGGCGAGGTCCAACGCAGCGGCGCGAGCCGCCACGGTGTCGGACGGGAGGCGCGTGAGCCGCACCGCTGTGGCGCCGAGGCGGTCGATCCGGGCGAGTTCATGGAGGGCCGAGTCGGGGGAAGCGGGAGGCGTCCAGACGACGCCGCGGACAGGCGACTCGGCGGAGGCGGGTGGGGCAGCCGCCGGGTCGGCGGAGCGTCCCGCCCCGAGGGCCGCGCGGGAGTGGGCGCCCAGTGCCAACAGGACGAGCAGGACACCGAGACGAGCGGAGAACGAACGCATTCGGGAGGCAGGAGGCGAAGGGACTGCGTAGACACTCAGTGTAGCCACTGGAACGTACAGGCCCAAACCGGTGCTCGGAGGCTGTACACAGCGCGCCCTCGTTTCTTGCGTTCTGTAGTTTGCAACAAATTCTTCAGTCGTTATATTCCGTACAGGAAGGACGTCTTTCCGCCAACGCCGGTCGGGGACGCACATCCATCACACCGGCCCAAACGACCGGCCCAGACGAGCGAGCCCTGCCGGGCGGAGAGTAGCGGCAGGGCACACTGTTCCGCAGGCAGGGGCAGCCTCCTGAAACAGGGGCGACCTCCTGCAGGCGAGAACTTCAGTCAGTGCACGTGGACTGCGCCGCATGCTCGTATGCACAGGCTTATCCCCATAATGCTTCGGTGGACGGCCGCTGGTCTCGTGGCGGGACTGGTCGTTCTTTGTCCGTCCGAGCTGCTTGTTGCACAGAACCGGTCGTCCCCTGAGATCACCCGGGTGCAGCCCGACCCAATTGTTGGCAGCATCGACTGGAAGCGCCTCACGATTCGGGGCCGTGGGTTTGAGCAGGGATTTGCCGTCCGGCTCCACGTGGACGGTGTACTGGACACCGTGATCCGGGCGCGCGATCGTCTGACGTACGTCGATGCCCAGACCGTGAAGGTGCGGGCCGTCTTCGGCACGGCGGCCACGGAGTGGACCGTTCAGGTGCTCAATCCAGATAGTGTGGCTTCTAACGCGTACACGTTCCGTACGGAGGCGCCGTCGCCCCGGATCGATGCGCTTCGGCCCCTGCGGCAGGTCCAAAGTGGAGAGTCGTTTGTGGTGACCGTGCAAGGGGCCACGTTTGCGCCTTACTCCGTCGTGCGTTGGAATGGCGCCGTCCTGGCCCCCTCCCCAATCAAGTCCAGCCCAGAGTCAAACGCGATCACCATTGGGCTGAAGGCCGAGGTTCCAGCGTCCAAGATCGAGAGGCCCGGACAGAACGCCATTACGGTGCACACGCGCTCTCCGGGTGGGGGCACCTCTCCGCCGAAGGTTCTGACCCTGACGCCGCGGCCTTTCTACCAGACCTCCTGGTTCTACGCAGTGGGAGGGGGACTGCTGCTCGTGCTGGGACTGGGGCTGCACTGGCTCCGCCTGAAGCACGTGCGGGAGCAAGAGCTGGAAGAAAAGATCGAGCAGCGCACCCAGGCGCTCCGGGAGGAAAAAGAGAGGACCGAAGCGCAGGCCGAGCGCCTCGAAGCGCTCGATGAGGCCCGGCGCCGTCTCTTCGAAGACCTCTCCCACGAGCTGCGGACGCCGCTCACGATGATCCGCACCCCGCTCCACACCGTGCTGGAAGACGTGGACGGGGCCCTCCCGCAAGACGCCCGCGACCTGCTCGAAGCGGCCCGCCGCAACGCGAAGCAACTGGAAGACCTGGTCGATCAGGTGACCGCGCTCTCCCGCCTGGAGGCCGGGCGCCTGTCGCTAGACCCGCAGCCTGGCGACCTGGTGGCCTTCGCCCACGAGACGACGCGCTCGTTCGAACCGATGGCCGAGCGAAACGACCTCCAGCTCCGCTTCCGCGCCGTCCCGGATCAGCTCATGAGCGTCTTCGACCCCAAGCGACTGCGCTCCGTGCTGGGCAATCTGCTCGAGAACGCACTCCACTACACGCCCGACGGCGGCAAGGTGCTGGTCCGGGTGGAACGGCCGGATGCGGAGACCGCTGCCCTTTGCGTCTCCGACACCGGCCCCGGCATCCCCGAGGACGAGCGATCCGACCTGTTCGACCGGTTCCGCCGAGGAGACGCCTCCCGGAGAACCCGTTCGGACGGCTCCGGACTGGGGCTGGCGCTGGCGCAGGAGCTGACGGAACTGCACGGCGGGACGATCGAGGTCGAGAGTGAGGTCGGACTGGGCTCCACCTTCACCGTGCGTCTCCCCATCCGAACACCGGAAGACGAGCAGGCGGACTCCGAGGACGAACAGCCTAGCGAGGACCGTGCAGAGACAGCAGCACAGTTGCCCCGCCAAAACGGCGAGCCCGAGCTGAAAGAACTCTCCTCTGAGGGCAAACTCCCGGCGGATGGGGAACAGGCCTCGTCGTCCGCGGACGATCAGCCAGCAATTCTCGTCGTAGAGGACAACGCCGACGTTCGCACGTACCTCCGGAACCAGCTCTCGGGGGAGTACTGCATCCAGGAGGCGCAGGATGGCGAAGAGGCCCTCGACCACGCCCGCGCCGAGCCGCCGGACCTGATCCTGAGCGACGTGATGATGCCCGAGATGGACGGCGTGGAGCTGTGCCGCCGCGTCAAGCGTGACGACGCGCTGCGCGACGTGCCGGTCCTGCTACTCACCGCCAAGGCCGGAGACGAGGCCGAGGTGGAGGGCCTCGACGCCGGGGCCGATGCCTACGTCGAGAAGCCGTTCTCGATCGAGACGCTCCGGGCGCGCATCCAGAACCTCATCGAGTCCCGGGCGGCCTTGCGCGAGAAGTACTGCGACGAGGTGACCATGGCGCCGAGCGGCGTCTCGGTGACGCCGGAAGAGAAGAAATTCTACGAGGAGGCCCGGGCCGTGGTGGAGGCGCACATCGACGCGTCCGGGTTTACCGTCGAGCAGTTTGCGGGCGAGATGTCGGTGAGCCGGAGCACCCTCCGCCGCCGGCTGAAGGACGCCACAGGCCAGACCCCCGCTGAGTTTGTGCGTCACCTCCGTCTGGAGCGGGCGGCGCAGTTGCTGCGGGAAGACCCAGCCCTTCGGGTCTACGAGGTGGCCGATGCCGTGGGGTACGAAAGTCCGGATTATTTCGGGCGCCTGTTCCGCGAACACTTCGGCATCTCTCCGTCTGAGTATCCGGTGGAAGAATAATCGTGTCGCCTTCGAAGCGGCGTTACTCGGAGTACCTGGGCTGAGTGCTCACATCTTCCTCAGCCGTTGTCGACAGACCAGTGAGAGGGGACGGTAGCTACACCCATCTCCCAACAGGACCTTCAAAGTTCCCTGGTAAACGCGTCATGGCGCACGCGCTGGTCGTACTGATGTGTATTTAAGGTCCAGTCTCGGAGATAATAAGCAACGTCAGATCAAAACCTAGTCGTAAATCATTACGACAAAATTAAACTGAAAAAAAGATGAAAAAAGATAAAGTAATAGTGGCGCGTCCGTCTTGGCTAAACTTCGTAGTACACGCATTGTTCTTCTGGCTAGTTATACCGGTTTTTTTAGCAATATGGAAAAAATTCTCCCTAGTTTTAAAAGTAACTGAAGATAAGGTAATATTAGAAAAAGGAATACTTAGCAAAAAGAAGAAAGAAGTTTTTGCTTCTGATGTAAGGACAATTGACGTAGAGAAATCAATATTGCAGAGAATGTTCGGAATAGGCGATATAAAGATTGCAGCGGCTGGAACGAGTGGGTATGAAGACGTTGCGTACGGGATCGCTAACCCTGAGAAAATAAAAAAGGCAATAGATAGTCGGAGGAGAGAAGAGTAGGTAGTGGAAGCCAGCCGACAGTTCGCTATCCGCTCGTAGAAGGGAGACGTAGCAACATTTGCAGGGACCTGGATCCGAAAATGGCCCGTCCCCGGCCATTGATGCCGCTGACAACACCGCGGTCCCCGATACGCTTACCGAGGATGTGACCGGGGAGATGAATCGCTTCTACGGCGTGGAGGAAGTTGAGGATACAGGCAACGGTACGGCTCCAATCGTCGACATGGGGGCCTATGAGTCGGACGGATCGCGTCTGCCTGTGGAGCTGGCCGGATTCGAGGCGACGGTCGATGGAGGCACGGTGCGGCTGACCTGGCAGACGGCGTCGGAGACCGGCAACGCCCGTTTCGAAGTCCAACGACGGGCTGACGCGAAACGGGGGGAGGGCGCATGGACGGCGGTCGGCTCCGTCGAGGGAAGCGGCACGACCACCGAGGCCCAACGCTACCAGTTTGCCGACGAGGATCTTCCCTATGAGGCGAACCAACTCGATTACCGGCTTCGGCAGATCGACCTTGACGGAAGTACGCAGTTCTCGAAGACGGTGACCGTGGAGCGAAGTGTGGGTGAGGTCGAGCTTTTGGGCACGTACCCGAATCCGGTTCAGAGCCGAGTGACGGTGCGCTACGCCGTGCCCGAGCGGCAAGAGGTTACGATTCAGCTCCACGACATACTCGGGCGCAAGGTGCGCACGCTGGTCCGCAGCGAGAAGACAGGTCGACATAAGCACCGAGTGGACGTGGAAAACCTGGCCAGCGGCGTGTACTTCCTGCGGCTGCAGGCTGAGGGCAAGATGCGGACGCAGAAGCTGACACTCGTGCGATAGTTTCCTTCTCTCCACCGGTCTCCATTCGATGCGTCTCTGCTTTCTTAGAAAAGCGAGCCTTCGCAGGGAGTTGTTCTAGACAGTCTTCCCGTCACTTTTCTCCCTCCTTTCTCCTGATTCCGCCCTTCGTGTACATGTCCAGATCCCCCGATCCTGGGGATGCCACATGCTCCCATCTATCGCAGTCTAAATCCTCCGATTCTCGCTGGTGCTCATCTGCTCGTAGAACACCCTCATGTGGGGCACCCTCATGGGTAATGGATTATTACTCATCGTTCCCTTCACACTGGTCCTTAGGATAGTCTCATGAGTCCTCGTCGCTAAAGGTTTGCACGGGAAGCCGGGAAACGACCCCCATAGTCTCTTCAAAACCCCTGACAGGTGCGTCATGACGCACTCGTCGGAGAAGATTGACACGCATTTTAGGAGGTGGAAGTAGCACACTGTGGCTGAGAAGAAAAAGGACCGATGTCACTTGAAGTAGATCAATCATTCGTTCTATGAGATCTCAAAAGAGGAATGCATTTTTGCTCGCCCCTACGGTTCTTGCTCTCTTTGTGTTGACTAGCGGATGTGCTGCTTTCATTGGGACAAGGGGGGTACCGCGCGGAGGAATTTTTACGGACGTCAAAGGCCCCGGGGCTACCCAGAGCTTTGAGATGTCCGTGCAGGTCGGAGAGCTCAAGAAGGGTACGTCTTCCGCTGAAGGGTTTCTCGGTCTTGTTGCGCAGGGGGATGCCAGCATCCAGGCCGCCGCGCAGGATGGGGAAATCTCAGACATCCATCACATCGATTTTAAGACACGGAGTATCCTGGGCCTCTACGTGAAGTATACGACCGTCGTATATGGTAGGTGAGATCGCCGGAAACGCGAGGCCAGTCAAGTGAAGAGACGTGTTAAGAATCAAGAAGTTGCTCGACGGATCTATGCTCAGTTGACATGACTATGGTGGCTGACGAGACTTACGAATAAGCACGATAAGCGACGGATAGGATTGCGCCCGAGTGAGCCCTCTGTCGATGGCCGAGCGGAACTGGGATCGTATCCCTGAGCAGATAGACAAGTCGCCTCGAACGAGATTCGCGAAGTCGCGGCGCTGAGAACAGAGTAATTACGCTTCGGGGTAATCATAAACCGTCCGCTGAACAACTTTCGGGGGCGTGTATGGACCCGCGCGATGGCGATGTTTCTCCTGTGAAACCCGTGAAAGACTGATTTTCATGTCTAGTAACTCGTCTCTTGACGACAAAGTCTCCCTGCCTCCGAAGTCAACCCCGGACGTGAGTGGAGACAGGATGAGGCTGGATGAAGAGCGTTACAGAAGGGTTCAGTCTGTCCAGTCTGCCACCGACGAAGAGTTTTGCGATTTCTAGCGCAGGTCCCAAACACTCGTCGAGGTAGTCCCTCAAGGAGTCTCCTGCCGTGGAACTCTTTCAGTGAGAGCGTGAGCATGAATCGCTCGGGTACTCACGAGAGATGGTTTTTTGACGATCCGCACGCGCCATGCGATCACTCTTCTGTACACTTATTGGTCTTCTGTTGATTGGATTGTCGGCTGGATTTGGGAGTGGAACGGTCCAGGCACAGTCGACTCAAGTCAAGGTCGGACCGCGCCTTGGTCTTGATCGATACGGGTTGCGCTACTTCGCCGGGGCAGATGCGCACGTCAGAATCTCAAGTCTGACCTTGGGATCGCGACAGGTACCTATCGTAGTCAATCCATTTGCGAGCTACTATTTTTCTGTGGGGGGACCGGAGGATTTGCTTTTGTCAGCACTGGGGAATCTCTCCCCAGGGGGCACCCTCGAATCCAGCGGCTCGCTCTTCCAAGCCGGAGCCAACGCACTCGTCAACGTGTCGAAACTGGGGGCGGGTGAGGCCGAGGATACCTCCTTCGATGTGTACATCGGGGCCGGACTTGCCCTCAGCCGAATTTCCTACGAGCAGAAGATTGCGGTTCGTGAAAGCCTCACAGGCGAGGAAGGATCTGTGAGTTACGAGGCCAGCGATCTCGTTCCTGGGGTGAATTTGGTCACCAGCGCGACATTCTCTGGCAGTTCGCTCGGGACTCCATTCGTGCAGGCCCGGGTGACTCTCGCCCCGCGCGTCTCGACGAACCTGCAGAAAAGTGGGGGTTCGGCGCTTCTTGAAGACTATCCGGAATCCCGAGAGTACAAGTCGTGGGGCGGGACGTCGTTCTTCGCGTTGTCTGTGGGCCTTTTGCTTGGTCTCTAGAGTCGCGTCGGTAGCAGGGACCTGAAGGAGAATCTCATGGAACGACAAGTACGTAGGTCCCCAGTTTTTCCTCCCTTGAAGAGACGTCCGATACACGCTGCATCGTCCTGGAGAAGACACGCCGAGCCTGTAGGTCATCGCACGAATGTCGAGCGCCGTCGGGTGGCAGCAGACCTAGGCCCCGCCATTCGGCCCGTACGAATGGGTGATGCCTGGAGGTATGGCTGGAACTGCGGGGCTGCCCGCTGCAGGATTGCTGCAGTGAATACCGCTCACTAGTGCAGACACGAGTTGAGATGCACGATCGGGCTCAGGTGAGCGACCAGTCTCTTGTTATTGCCAGTTGACAGGAGGAGTAAGGGCTGTTCAAAGACGACGGCAGCGTTGGGCAGGCAAGCGTTCTCGACGAGACGATAGGCGAAGGGAAGATACTTTGCTGAGTTCTTATGGCTGGTAGCATAGAACGCGGTTTCGATATCCAACCTTGGTCCACTTACGCGACAAGTTTTACGTAGAAAGAGCACCCACAAGTGCTCTATTTGACGAGTATTATACATCTAATACTCCTACCCTGACCGTATGTTGATTTATATAATGAAGGTGTGTTCAAAGAAATAAATTCAAGAATATAGAATGTATCCCAAAGGTAAAGAAAGGCGAAAAAACTTTGGCTTATGTCGTATAGTACTGGAGTTATTTTCGTAAATAATACCAAAATACTAAGTTAATGAGTATACATTATTCATAAATAAAATTTTTGAAGATGTCCAGTTTAAGCCGGACCAGCCGAATTGTATTTGCTGTCCTTTTGGCCGGGTTATATGTCTTTATCGTAGTTCGACCAATACATGCTCAAGAAAAAGACTCAACAGTTGGTCATGACGATCCTCAAGGTCCGTCCCTCAACTCGGACAGCATGCAAGCGATCGTCGACTCGTACGAACCCCGTACTGTCAAAACTCCACTAAGCCGTCCAAAGGCGTGGGGCGAACGAAGTTTTGCGCGTTCGAAGTCTCTCTCGAAGGACGAAAGCATCGGAAACCGGGGGACTGAGTTCTGGCTCTTGATGGAGAGAAACTTTAATGGTTCGATAATCGAAAATGAGGGAAACCAGTTTATAGATGTCACAAGTCAAGGGACGACATCTGGAACTATCGAGATAGAGGGATTGGGCTACTCAAAAGAGTTCACTACTACGCCCGGTGAGGTGACGAGAATCAAGTTGCCAGATGACGCCGAAATTGAATCTAGTGAGGAGGTAGAGGCAAAAGGAGTACATATTACTGCTGAGTCGCCAATAACAGTTTACGGGTTGAGCCGAGCTACAGCTACTACAGATGGGTATCTCGGCCTACCAGTGAGCGTGCTGTCGACAAATTATCTGGTTGCCTCGTACCCGTCGCTTGGATCTGCAAACAACAACGGCAATCTGTCTCAATTTGCACTTGTCAGTCCACGGGATGGGGTATCAGTCACAATTACTCCCTCAGCGGCTACGCTCGGCGGGCGTTCCGTGGGGGAGGCATTTACTGTCCAACTAGATCAGGGCGAAGTCTATCAAGTTCGCTCGGAGGCCACAGAAGGGGTTGACCTCACAGGCTCAGTGGTGCAGGCATCGTCGCCGGTCGCCCTTTTCAGTGGGCACTCCTGCGCAAATGTACCCACCAACGTTTCGTTCTGCGACATTCTGATCGAGCAGATCCCTCCCACTGACACCTGGGGGAGTAGTTTTGTCACACGTCCTCTAGAAGGGCGAGAGAACGGGGACACGTTTCGCATTTTGTCCGGTCAAGAAGGCACGACGGTAGAAATCAATGGTGAGAGTGTAGCGACTCTTGGCTTTGGGGACTATTACGAGACGGTCCTTGAGCAGCCCTCCGTGATCGAGGCCTCCAATCCTGTTCTGGTGATGCAGTATTCGAATGGGGACGAGTGGGACCCCTCGATCAATGCCAATGGAGACCCCTTCATGATGATGGTTCCCCCCTCGGAGCAGTTTTCGGGACAGTACGCATTTTCGACGCCCAACGAGGGATTCAGCCTGAACTACATAAATCTCGCGGTCCCATCGGACGCCACAGAGAACATTTTGGTGGATGGGTCTCCCGTCGAGAGCAGTCTCTTCGAGACCGTTGGGAACTCTGAATTCTCGGTAGCGGCCAAGGACGTTGAACTGGGATCCCACTCGGCAGAAAGTACCTCAGATACTCAGTTTGGAATCTATTCCTACGGATTCGAGGACGATGACTCGTACGGCTTCACCGGAGGGTTAACATTGGATTTCATTTCGGAGGGCTCTGCCCCCAACATCACCCGAACCCCGGAGACCATAGAGTTAGGCGAGGAGGAAATACCGGGAGGACAGTCGATCACAATTTCTGCTGAGATCACTGACCCGGCCGAACCACTGGTACAGTCGGCGACTGTCTTCTACAGAAACGCGGAGGCAGAGACCTATTCTCCCGTTTCTATGTCGAATACCGAAGGAGACATATGGGAGGGGACAATTCCCGGGGAGTCCGTTTCGGACCCGGGAATCGAATACTACATTTCCGCAACGGATGGCCAACTGACGGGCACGAGTCCTCAGGTGAATCCCAGTGGTAATCCCTACAGTTTCGGGGTTCTGCCAAATAAAACGCCCACCATCGAACATACTCCGATTAGCGTAGCTCCCCCGGACGAGGATCTCACCGTGGAAGCTTCTGCAACGGACGAGAATGATCAGGTCAGTTCGGTCCAGTTGTTGTACCGTGAGGCGGGCGGGAATCCGGCGTACACAACCCTTGAAATGCAGCAGGAGGGGAACACGTACGTGGCAACCATCCCTGAGGGAGACGTGACGGAGCAGGGATTGGAGTACTACATCCGGGCGACGGATAGTTTTGGAGTAAGTGCTACGGAGCCCATTGGGGCGCCTGGGGAGCCTATTGAGGTAGAGGTGGATTTACCGTTTGCGGACTGGCCCGATCTTCCAGACCCTTCGATTACGTTGAAGGTTGTACATCCGACGGAGGTAAGCGTATCCGCCGTGAAGTTGCCTGTTGAAAGCGAAGAGGTGCTCAAGCGGAAGCAAAATGTCCTTGCACCAACGACTACAATCACCTCTGGACGATCTGGATCAGTGACTAAGAATGGTCAGACGTCATCGTTTTTTACATTCAATAGTAGTCAGATCGAGGATGCTTTCACCGGATTTTTTGATCCGGATGACCAAGTCTATGAGATTCGACTGCTTAATGGGAATGAGGTTATTGGGTATATCCCCTTCCGGTATAGGCAGTCAAACTTTGAAGATGGAGTCGGTATTGACGCAATTGTGTATGCTCATGGTGAGGATCTTCTCAAACCGGATCTGACCACTGACCGCTGGTCAGATGAGTGGGACTATTACAACGTACCGGATCTGTCTCCTCCATATCCACTCTCAATTCTCGTACCGCCGAAAGGAGAGATTGAAAACGTCGACTTAAACCAGAAGGATCCAGTCGTGCTTGTGCATGGCGTGAGCGGACGGTATCCTTCTTGGGGGGATGACATTGGAAAGGTCAGAGAACTTACAGGGCACCTGGCGGACAATGGCTACCATGGGTGGCAGTTCTACTATCCGGAAAATCAGAACATTACGAAGAGCGGCCCGCTGCTCGCGAAGGCAGTAAATCGAC
>ERZ1034547.274-NODE-274-length-13331-cov-3.688234_pt1 | contig 13331 bp, 9 predicted proteins | sample MGYA00520642_ERZ1034547 | MGnify/ENA primary metagenome ERZ1034547 (study PRJEB33760, sample SAMEA4777713) | hypersaline lake metagenome | biome: hypersaline environment; feature: brines | place: Spain | collected 2012-08 | depth 0 m ... | reverse complement strand
CCCCCCCGCCGCAGCACGCCGGTACGCCGCACCCCTTCGCTCAGTACAAACATGGCGAGCACGGTAATGGTGGCCGGGCTCGCAAAGCCCGACACTCCATCCACGGCCCCCACGCCCGTCCACGGCTCCAGTACCACCACCGCCACAATCACGCCGAGGGCCGTGATGTCGATCGGGATGACCTCTGTGATAAACAGGAGCAGAACAACAGTGATGAGGCCGAGAACGACGAGCATGTCGACCGTAAAGCCGGGCGCGGCCTGGGCAAGAAGAAGTTCGGGCACGGGGGTGGAGAACAAAACGTGGCGAAGGAGATGCGGACTTGAAGAGCGAGGGAGACCGGTGTCGTTGCCGGAGAAAAACGTCCATCTCCCGCGGCGCGGCCCCTGCAAGATGCCCCCACGCAGGTGTGCTGCGCCCTTACAACCGCCCGGTTCCTGAACCCATTAGGCCGGCAGCGGTTTGCAGGAAGCACGCATCTTGTCTCCCTCCTGCGTGCCATGTCTTCTCCCGAGTCGTCTCCGCCGCCCGAGTCACCGGACTCGGATCCCCCCCCGCCAACGCCGTCGCCCGTGGCCACGGAGCGCTCCGCTTCCGGGGCCCGATGGGTACGGAGCACAGCCTTTGAGATGGTCCTCGTAGGGGGGGGTGTGGTGCTCTTTCTCGTGATGCTGTACGGGATGAACACGCCTCCGCGGGAGGAGGTTTTTCTGACACCTCCACTGGTGGGGCTGGCCGGGGTGGTGCTGCTGTGGCCTCTGCGCCGCCACAAGGCCGTACGGGCCCTTCTGCTCTCCGGCGGCCTGCTGTTGCTGCTCTGGACCCTGGACAAGGTAAGCCGCGTCCTCGTCCCGTTCGGGGCGGTGTACCTGCTGGCGTATCTGCTCAATCCGCTCGTCAAGCGCCTAGAGCGCCGCTACCGGGTGCCGCGCTGGCTTCCCTCGCTCGTCATCACGGGCCTGGTGGTGGGGGCTTTCATTCTATTTGTTCTGATCTTGGCGCCCAACATCGCCAACCAGGCCCAGGCCCTCTCCGAACGGGTCCTGGGAACGGTGCAGCACCTGCGCACTTGGCTGGAGGCCTCAACGGTGCTGGATACGCTGGAAAGTGCCGGCATCTTGAACAAGCAGCAGGTCATCGAGCAGATGCAGGCGCTGGTCAAAAATCAGGCGAGCGAGCTTCCCGGGGCTCTCGAAAACCTGGCCTCGTCCCTGGGGTCGTTCCTGGGCATTGTGACGCTTCTTGCCCTCGTGCCCGTCATTTTGTTTTATACACTAAAAGACTACCCCACGATTCAGACCGCCCTGGTGGACCTGTTTCCGACGGCCGGCGGGCGGCGGGACTACCTCGTGGAGGCCGGCAGCATCGTGGGGCGGTACTTCCGCGGACAGTTGCTCATTAGCACCATCGCGGCGGTGAACGTATCGGTGCTCCTGTTTCTGTTCAACATCCCATTCTGGCTGCTCATTGGGCTGCTCGCGGGGTTGCTCAACCTGATCCCGCAAATCGGGGCCCTCATCACCATGGTCGTAGGCGCGCTGGTGGCCCTCGTGCTCGGGAGCTGGGCCAAAGCCCTCATCGTGATCGCCGTCCTGCTCGGTGAAAGTGTGCTCGAGCAGAGCGTACTGACCCCCAACATTCTGAGCTACCAGGTGGGCCTGCATCCGCTGCTTGTCTTGTTTTCCCTGCTGGTGTTTGGCACCCTGCTCGGCATTTTCGGGCTGCTGATTGCCGTGCCGCTCACCACCATTCTGGTAACGGGCTACCGGGCATACCGTGAGGAACTTACGCTCGACCTCAGCGAGTACGTGACCTGAACCACGCCCGGGGGCCAAGGCAACCTCCCCCCCAGCGAGCCGTAAGGGACTTTCGTGAATCCCCCAACACGCCCCTCTCGCGTCGAGCGACCCTGGGCTCGCCAGGGCCGCTCGTCCCCCGATCGCGCCCGTTGCGCCTCGCTCCCCCACCGCAGCTTTGCCGCCACCGTGACGCGCACCTTTCGCTCCCCCCGCACGTACCACCCCAGCTACTCGTTGCTCGGCCGAGCCGTGCGGGCGTGGGTTGGCGACCGACTGCGGGGGGAGGCGCTGTTTGTCGTGGTGCTCGCAGGCCTCACGCTGGGGGTGCTCATGGCCCACTACCTGGGGTGGGCGCTGCTGCAGCCGATGCTGGCCGCCCACCCGTCGTGGCAGGTTCTGTTCTGGGGGGGGCAGGTTCTGTCGGGGGTCGTCCTGGCCGGCGTGGGCCTGGTGGGCTTTCGGCCGGCGGTGCGCGTGGAGTGCGGGCCAGAGGCCGTTGCCCTCACGCAGGGGGGCCGCAGGCACACGGTGCCGTATGCTTCGGTGGAAGCGATCAGTGTCGTGTCGGCCCGCCGGCACCACCGCCATCATCGCCGTTACGCCGCCACCCGGATCTTCGTGAGTCGGATTCCACAGGAGGTGCTGCTTCTTCGCACGGACGAGGGCCCTGTGGTGGTCGCCCTCGCGGATGCGGAGGCCCAGGCCGCTCTGTTCGAGCACCTGGAGGCCGCCTGCTCGTCGTCCCCCGCGCCGGTGGCGCAGCAGGCCTGACGGGACCCCGCCGGGATCCGCGGCAGCGTCCATCGGGACGGCCCGACGCTGTGCTTGTGAGCCTCGTCTCGGCTACGCCAGCCGGGACCGCTTGTTGAGGTAGGCCATCAGGGCCGTATCGTAGGGCTCGTGGGTGTCGAGCTCCGCAAAATCGATGTCGTGCTCCAGGCAGCTGCGCCGAAACGTTTCCGTGAAGTGCTCCACGGCCTCCGTGTAGTGGTCGCGCACCTGGGCGGGCTGCAGGCGCACCTCGTCCCCCGTCTCCACGTCTCGGAACAGCATGGGCCGGTCCGGAAAGTGGAACTGGCGCTCGGTGCTGCCCTCCAGCACGTGGAACACCACCACCTCGTGCCCCCGGTGGCGGAGGTGGCGCAGGGCCCGCAGGAGGTCGTCGTGGGCCGCAATGTTCTCGAACAGGTCCGTAATTACCACCACCAGGGAACGGCGCTTTACGCGCTGGGCCACCTCTTCGAGTGCGGCCGCGGCGCTGGTGCGCTCCCCCTCCGCCTCCCGCCGGTGCATCCGGTCGAGGGCCACCAGGAGCTGCCGCAGGTACCCCGGCGTGGCCTTCGGGGGGCGAAAGGTGTGCACCGACTCGTCAAACCCAATGAGGCCCGTCGCATCGCGCTGCTTCAGCATGAGATTGTGCAGGCCCGCAGCGAGATAGGCGCCGTAGTCTAGCTTCGAAAGTGGCCCCTCTCCCTGATACCGCATCGACGCGGAGGTATCGAGGACGACGTAATTGCGGAGGTTGGTTTCCTCTTCGTACTGCTTAATGTAGTATCGGTCCGTCTTGGCGTACACCTTCCAGTCGACGTGGCGGAGCTCATCGCCCGGGTTGTAGGGCCGATGCTCCGCAAACTCGACCGAGAAGCCGTGGTATGGGCTGCGGTGCAAACCTGTGATGAAGCCCTCTACGATGAGACGGGCCCGCAGCTCCATGGTGTCCAGCTGTGAGATAACGACCGGATCGAGGTAGCGACGGGCGGCGTTGGATTCGGCCATGGAGAAGTGGGGATTCGAGGGACAGTACCGGACTCGTTAGAAAGTTTCCTTCGTGTTCAGTTCCTTGGAGACAGTGCCTAGAGCAGCGTGTGCCATAATGCAGGACACAGGCAGCCTTCTGGAAGGAGGCTGCCTCTTCCAAAAGGCAGTACTGCCGTCGCTCCAGGCGTGCCCTGGCGTCCATCCAGTCGACGAATCACAGCCTGGCCGCACGAGCCCGGCTGTCTGTCAAGTGCGCCCCAAGGCATGCGTGGCGCAGCGAAAGGCATGCGTGGCGCAGCGAAGGTGTCTATTTCTAGCGATTGAAGAACAGACACGGGTGGCCTTTTGGCACAACGCATGCTCGGAATGCAGGAGCGAGCACCAACGTGCCGACAATTCGGCCATGGCCCGAGGGCTGTGGTGGGCTATTGCCCGAGAACGAGCCCCTGCGTGACGGCCGGCCACTGCACGCTGCCGGGCCGTCGCCCCGCTCCTGGACGCCACGGCCCGCGACGGGCACGTCCGAACGCGTGCCCCGGAACTTCCCACACAACGCCCTTGCCCGCTCTCCGGATTGGACCTGGCCCGGGCCCTTTTTCTGCTGCGCACAGCCCCTTCCCGCCCCGACGTATGTCGTCCACCAACCGCATTCAGGCACAGCTTATGACCGCCCGCGACCTCGGGCGCACGCTGGACCGCATGGCCCAGCAGATTCTGGAGTCCATCGATCCGGAGGAGGCCCAGGCGCCCGCCGAGGCGTTTGCGTTCGTGGGAATGCAGACGCGCGGCGTCCATCTGGCCCGTCGGCTGCAGGCCCGCATTCAGGAGCAGGCCGGCGTGGAGCTTCCTCTCGGCCTCCTCGACGTTACGATGTACCGCGACGATGTGCGCCTGCAACTGGAGCAGCCCCGCATACAAACCACCCGGATCCCGTTCGACGTCACCAACCGCCACCTCGTGCTGGTGGACGACGTGGTATTTACGGGGCGTACAGGCCGGGCGGCCCTCGACGCCCTCATGGACCTGGGGCGTCCCGCCTCTGTCCAGTTCCTCACCATTATCGACCGGCAGCACCGCGAGGTGCCCATTGCCCCCGACATTGTGGGCCGCACGGTGCCCACCCTGCCCGACGAAGAGGTGCGGGTGCGGGTCCGCGAGGTGGACGATGAGGACGGCGTGTGGCTCGTGCAGTCGTCCCCCCACGACGCCCCCGATACTCGCTGAGCCGCTCTCTTTCCTGCCGCAATTGCCGTCCTCGATTCTCCACGCCCATGGCCGCCCCCCGCTCCTCCGCCTCTTCAGAGCCCGCTACGCCGCTTCGCCACCGGCACCTGCTAGACCTTTCCACCTACGAGGCCGCCGAACTTCTCCACCTCCTCGACACAGCGCAGGAGTTTCGGGACGTGCTAGACCGCCCCATTCGGCAGGTGCCCACCCTGCAGGGAACGTCGGTCGCCAGCCTTTTCTTCGAGCCCTCCACGCGGACGAAGCTCTCGTTCAATCTTGCCGCCAGCCGCCTCTCCGCCGAAACCATCAGCCTGTCAAAATCCGGCTCGTCGGTCACCAAGGGCGAAACCCTCAAAGACACGGCCCGCAACGTAGAGGCCATGAAGGTGGACCTGGTCGTTCTGCGGCACTCCTCGCCCGGCGCCCCGCACTTCCTGGCCCGTTGCACCGACAGCGTGATCATCAACGCTGGGGACGGCGCCCACGCCCACCCCACGCAGGCCCTGCTCGACGTGCTCACGATGCGGGCCCACGTCGATTCGTTCGAGGACCTGCGCGTCTCCATCATCGGCGACATTGCGCACAGCCGCGTGGCCCGCTCCAACGTGCAGGCGCTTACCACGCTGGGGGCGGAGGTTACGCTGTGCGGCCCCGCCACCATGCTGCCGGTGGAGATGGAAGCCGCCCTGGACGTGCGCACCACCACCCGGCTCGACGCGGCGCTCGACGGCTGCGACATCGCGATGGCCCTCCGCATCCAGATGGAGCGGCAGGACGAGGGCCTCTTCCCCAGCACGCGCGAGTATCACCGCCAGTTCGGCATTACTCTCAACCACCTGCGCCGCCACCCCAACCTGCTTATCATGCACCCAGGCCCCGTGAACCGCGGCATCGAACTCTCCGATGCTGTGGTGGACCACGAGCGGGCCATAATCCTGAGCCAGGTGACCAACGGCGTGGCCCTCCGCATGGCCGTTCTTTACCTGCTGGCGCCGCAGCGAGAGGCAGCGTAGGGAACGCCCTCTCCAAACCGGGCCGCCCCTACTGGCATTCCTCCTGAAGCTCAGGGTCGGTGACCGTCGCCTCTCCTCCGTCCTGGGCCGGCATCGTCACCTCCTGGCGAGAGGACACCTCGCCGAATGTCGCCACAAAGTCGTAGTTGGCGGCCGGGACGACGTTGGAAACTGGGACGAGGGCGGCCGTGACCGTCTGCAGGTTGTCCTCGGACGTATCGAAGGCAATGTTCTCGTTGGGCACCGTCCGGTACGGCCCCGTACTCCCCCCGAGGCGGTACGCCACGCTGTACCCATCGAACGGTGGGCTGATGGGCAGGCGCTCGCCGGGCGGGCAATTGGGAACCACCCGCACGGTGGCGTCGATGCGGTCGGGCGCCGGGGCCGGAAGCATCACCGTTTCCGTGCCACTGCATAGGTCGACGGTCGTACTCGTTTTCTGGTCGTCGGGGGTTCGGAGCGTGAGCGATACCAGCCCCACGTCCGGAATCTCCCCCCCAAGCAGAGACGACACCGAGATGGAAAACGACGACTGCGGGTCCGGGATGTCCACGCTCGCGTCCACCGCGAACCCGCTCCCCGACGCCCGCAGACCAACCGGGCCGTCCTGCCCGTTCGGGTCAAGAACGAGCGTGCCCTGTGGCGTGCAGGTCTCCTGCGGATCGAGCCCCACCGCAGCAAAAAAGCCCTCGCTGAACGATGCACGATCAAGGGTCGCCGTCGCCCCGTCCGCGGCCATCACGAGAACCTCCTTGTCGACGAGCCGGAAGGTGACGGTGCCCTGCTGCTTGGGCTGCGGGCCCCGAGCCTGCGGCGTGGAGCCCCCGGAGAGCGCAACGGTCCGCGCCGTTCCGGACTCGGGATCAACCAACGTAACCGTGGGGGTGCCGACCTGACCGTCCAGCGTAGGGAGACGCGCCGTAACCGTCGTCGTGTCGCCCCCCGCCACACCAAACTGCCCCGCCACACGGCCGCCCGCGTCCGCCACACGGAAGCGAACAGCGCCTCGAATCTGGCGGCGACCGCCCCCTTCGATCGTGCGGGCCGCCACCGGCAGGAGGGCTTGTGCCTCCGGCGAGTTGTCGAGCACCGAGAGGTCCAGCGTTGCCTGCCCTTGCAGCGGCGTTCCGTCTGCGGTTCGGAGCGCGGTTCCTTCCGGCAGAACCAGGCGTCCCTGCGCTCCCTCGGGCCCTTCCACGGTGGGCCCCGCCGATACGTCGACCGTGCGACCCGTTGTCCCGTCGGCCCTGATCCCTACCGACGTGCGGCGCCCCGCCGCTCCGGGCGGCGCTTTCTCGGCGTTCGTGGGCGTGAGCCGGAGAACCCGCGTGGCCGTTCCCTCCCGCGTGAGGCGCACGGCCGTGGAGGCGGCGATATACCCCTCGGCCGTTGCGCGTAGGGTGATCCGCGCCGGGCGCTCGGGGGACGGCCGCCGGGTGGAGTCGATGGCGAAGCTGGCAAATCCCTTCTGTACCTGAAGGTCCGAGAGGGGGTCGCTGTAGACGTCGACCACCGCAGCCGCGTCGTCCCCCTCAAAAGCAACGTGCACCTCTTGCGCAACCGGGCCTCCACTGGAGGCGTCGATCACCTGCAGGTTCACGATGGTAGTCAGGGACGGGAACCCGACGAGTACGGCAAAATCGTCGACGGCGTCTTCGGCGGCCCCGAAGTCGCACCCTGCGGCAACAACAAGCACCAGAAGGAGAGCGGCGAGGCGGCGGGCAATACGGACGGCCATGGGACAGGCGAAAGCGGGAAGCAGATCGGTGGACGTGAGGGGGGAGTCGGACAGGGTCGGATGGGAGACAGGGCCGGTGTGCAACGGCACCGACGGGCAGCGCCCCAGGTCGCGCCTCGGGGCTCGCCGGGAGCCCGTGAAGCGGGCGACGGACTAGAACTGGTAGGACAGGCCGAGGGCGAAGTGGGGGTATAGGCGGAAGCTCTCAAACCCCTCTTCGAACGTTTCCTGGTTGCGCTCGGTCGGCTCGATCAGCTTCTCTCCCTCAAAATCGAACGTTGGCGCTCCCACGTAATACGCCCCAAGCTCCACCACCACTCCCCACCGCCCCGCAATTGCGTCTCCGAACCCAAGTCCAGCGTAGGGGCTTAGGGTCGAGTACGACACCTCAGCGCTGAGCTCCCCAATGCGCTCCGGGCCGAATGTTTTTGTATCGGTGAACTCGAAGCTGGAGGTCGGGGCAATAACCGCGTCGGCCTCGGCGAGATTGTACAACAGTCCTCCCGAAAGGTGAAACCCGGAGTCGAAGGGATGCCAGTCTAGGCGCACCTCAGGCCCGCCCACCTGGGCCTCTCCTCGCAGCCGCGGGTCTACGTTCTCGGGATCTACGTCCTCGCCCTCAAGATTCTCGTCGACGGTGTAGGGCAGGTAGGCCCCGCGAAGACGGACCCGCACGGTCTCGGTAGCCTGAACGTGCACCCCGATGCTGGGTCCCATGGTCGACGCCTCTACGGACAGCGCAACGCCGCTTCGCGACGCGCTTGGGGCGGCCTGGGCGCGCGCCTCTCTCCCGGCCACGAGCAACAGGGCAATCAATAGGAGCCCGGCGGCCCGGCCCAGCATGGCCCGGTGCCTTTCTCTTTCGTGAAGCGATGTGGGGAGAGTCGCGGCACGGGGGGCCATGGGCACGAGCAGACTGGACGGGGGCGCGGGGAGGCAGAGACGAAGCCCCCGTTGCAGCGCCCGAAAGTTTTAAGAGGTGAGGACTTTGTTTTAACGTTATTGTACAGGGCACTAAGGTGCAAATGTTCGTTTGCGCTGCACTGCGGGGTGCCCCCTCCGGCGCCTCTTCCAGACTGACGACTCAGAACCGTATCGTGGCGAGTGAGACCCCCACTGCGTAACGTCCGCCCTGCCCTAAGGTGGAGGTGCTCGGGGTAAGACTCATTCCGAGGTCGAGCCGGTAGCCGCCCGCCTCAAGCCCAATGCCCCCCGCCAGCGTGACCGCCTGTGGCCCCCCAATCCGCACCCCGGCCCGTAGCGGCACCGGCCCAAGACGCACCTCGCCGCCCAGGTGCCCCGCTGGGGCCGCGCTCACCGCCCCAGCCCGGTCGTTCAGCCCCACGGTGGCCCCACCGTTGAGGGTCACGGGCCCTTTTTCCCACGTCCCGTTCAGGTGCAGGGCCGTAGGCAGATGCGTGACGAACGACGACCGGGTTCGCTCCACCTCCTGGTAGGCCGCCTGGGCCAAGCTGTCGACCTGATGCTCGACGTAGCTTCCCACATCCCCCCCAAACTCGTCCTGCAGACGATCCACATTCAGCGTGATGCCCTCAAACCGAAACGTCTCGTGGACCGGAGTGGTGCTCTGGGCGTCTTGCGTCCACCGGATGCCGCCAAAATCGGTCAGGCTCATCGACACGAAAAGGCCCGGCTGCACCTCGTACGTGGCGCCGAGGTCTATCCCCGCCCCCACTCCGGCCACCTGTCCCCCCAGCTCCGCAGACACGTCGCGCAGCGGATCGGCCCCGAACGCATCGAAGCGGTCGTACACCGTTCGGCTAACCGGCCCGGCGGCACGCACTGTGTAGTCGAACCGGTGCCTCAGCACCGAATCGCGCACCGCCACCGTTGAGTTGAGGACGCCGTCGGCGTACTGCGTCCCGACGATCACGCGCGGCGAGATGCCGATCGACAGCGGGAGCGCGTCGAACGAGTAGCTAAATGTTCCGGTCAGGTCGACGGTGCTGAACGCCCGGTAGCGTCCGTTCATCGGCACTGTTCGGGTCGAGTCGGCCCCGACCAGAAACAGGTCGAACAGCCCCCGGTCCGTCTCCGCCGTGGAGAGCACGCGGGCCCGCAGCCCCACCCCAAGGGCCCAGGAACGGTCGTGCGGCTGGTACGCCAGGGCAAAAGGCACAACTTCCGTGTACGTCCCCACCCCCCGCTGCTCGCCACCGAACCACTCGTCGAGCACGGCCGCCTCTTGTGCGTCTGTGAGTGTGCCGGATCGTTCTCCAAAGGTGTCGCGGTACCGATCGAACTGCATGAGATCGCCCCCGGTGTAGGCGCGCACGTCGAGCAGCCGAATTTCGAGGGTTGCGTCCGAGGTGCGCACGCCCAGATGCGCCGGGTTGGTGTACAGGGCCGCCGTTGGCCCGCCCGTCGCTGCTGCGCCGCCCCCCGTGCCGATGGCCCACTGACTACGGGCTCCGGACTGCGCGTGGGCCTGCAGGGGGACTACAAGGCTTCCTGCAAGCAGCCCTCCCATGACGAGTGCCCAGACGCTCCAGCACGGGATGCGTCTTGTTAGAACGCATCCTGTTGGAAGGTGGCCGAGGGAGACGTGCCAGAACTGTCGTTGCCAGTGCATATGCCTTCGGGGTCTGCTACACGAGAAAGAGGCGCTTCCGCTGGTAGCGTGTCGCTCAGTTGCTCCCTCCCACGGAAGCGTCGACCTCCGTCGTCAGGGCGAGGTCGATGGCGTCGGAGGCGCGGAGCGTCGACGGGCCCCCAGACTCCGCCAGGTCCATGTTCAGGCGCAGCCGGAGTTGGCGGCCGCGCGCCAGGGCCCGCAGGGCCTGCGTGTCGAGGTCGAGGTGCGCGGTGCCCGTCCGTGTCCCGCGGGCCGTGCCGTCCTCCGCCTTCGGGGCGGGGTTGAGGCGAATGGGGTCTCCTTCCTCGGGAAGCGTAATCACGTCTTGCCCTTGCGCGCCGAGGACTGTGAACTGCACCTCGGCCCCCAGCGGAATGCCACTGTCGTACTCCACGTTCAGCGTGGCGCCGGAAACGGTGACGTCGTTGCCCGGATCGGTGAGGTCCTCCAGGCCGGAAAAATCAGCGTCTATTGTATCTACGACCACGAAGGGCCCCGCCACGCGCACAGGGACGGATGCACGGAGACCGGCGTCGAAGGTGAGCGGCCGCCGCAGCCGGAGGCGACCGTCTTCGGTGCCCGCCAGGCGGGCCTGGGCCACCAGCCGGAGGGCCGTCGGGAGGGTGCTCAGGAAGCCGTCGACGGTGGAGTTGTCGCCGTCGAGAACAATGCTGCGCGTAACCGGGGCGTCCGTGGGGGCACCGTCGACACCAAACTGGATGAGGTTATCGGTCGCGATCGGCGTCCCGTCGTTGACGAAGTTGCCGCTCATGGGGGAGGTGGAGGCCACGGCCTTTTCGGATCCCTGTCCGGCCAGGAAGGAGCGTGTGGTGCCTCCGCGGCCCTGCAGGGCCGCGTACAGCTGCGCGTCGGTGCCCACGTCGGTTCGGATGCGAAACTTGAGCCTACTTCCCGACAGCTCAAGCCCTTCGATGGACGAGACGATGCCGCCGAAGCTTCCGAAGGACGACTGGCGCGACTCGGTGGGGCGTGCTAGGTCCAACCGTTCGTCCCCGTTTGCGTCGGGGGTTACGTTTACCGTGAAGGGATCGGCCCCGGCCCGCAGGGCGCGCACATCGAGATTGCCCACCGACACGTTGGCGCGCACGCGGTCGCCAAGCCGCAGCACACGGAGGGTTTGCTCAGTTTGCTCGGCGGGCGGCACCGTTCCCAGCGTTCCGCGCACGCGGTACGCCAGAACGTTCTCCACGCCGTTTCGGAACGGCATCAGCCGAACATCGCCAAGACCGACGGTCTCCGCCGCCAGGTCGCCCCCCACGGAAATAACGAGCGAGTCTTCCGGGGCGTAGGGCGATCGGCGGATGTCGGGAAAACTCAGCGTAAGCGACTCGAAGGGCGCGTCTGTCTCGCTCACGATGTTGCTGAGCGCAAGCGTTCCCTCATTCAGTTCTACAAAATCGTCCGCACGCTCAAAGCGGACGCGGTCTCCTCGTATCGCAACCGTGCCCCGGGCACGCACCTGCTCTCCGTCCGGCCAAAAGTAGAGGCCCTGGACCGAGATCGGCCCCTGGGCCGAGAGAGCAATGTTGTCGCTGGCGGCGGTCGTTAGCACGTCGTGCCCGTCGGCCCGGTGGCCCCGCACCTGTACGTCGATGCCTTCGGCGAGCCCCCGCCCGCTCACGTCCACCTCCAGGGTGCGCGTCTGGCCGGCCGGAATGGCGCCCGGGGCTTCCAAAATGTCGAGAGTGGGAAAGCTGTCGGGAAGCGCGGACGTGGCGGACGGCGCGTTTGTGACCTGTAGGCTGTCTACCTCGATGGGGAACCGGAGATTGTTCGTGACGTCCAGCCGGAGCGTCCCACTCTGGGCTTCGAGGCCCGCAAACTGCGTCTCGCCTGTTTCACGAATCGAGAGGTTGCTGCGCGTGGCCGCAACACGGGCCTGCGTAACGCCGCTCAGCGTGGCCTTCTGGTACCGAAGCGGCGACAGGGCAAGAGTCAGTTCATCCCGCGGGTCTTGATCGCTGCCCACCACCTGCAGGGCCAGTGCCGAATTGCGGCCAAACGTTTGGCCCGCAACGCTGAGCGTGATGCTTCGGTCCGCCCCGGCCTGAATGGGAGCGGCGAAGTCCGCGGCGGCAATGACAGAGCCCGTTTCATCTTCAAGGCGCACGACGGGCCCGCCCTCGTTGCCGTCGGTGAGCGGGGTGGGATCACGGGGATCGTTTGTGAGCGTCACCGTCAGGCGGTTCACCGGGGTGCCCTCGTAGGTGGTCTCGCCCGTTAGCGTGCCCCGGCGGAGGGAGTCGGCCTGGATGTCCGCGCCGTTGAAGTCCGGCACGTCGAGCAGGCGAGCGGGAAAGGGGCGTGTTGTGTTGGCCACCGGCGTGGATGCGGAGGCCGGGTCTGTGGGGGGCGGGCGTCCATTTTCTTCCCGGATCGGGTCCATGCGCACGGTCTGACTCGCAAGGCCGCTTTCCTGCACGACCGGTTCGGCGATGGAGGTATCGACCGCGATGCCCTCTGTGGCTTCGCCGAAGGCCTGGTCGAGGGAGCCGATGTCGAACGAGCTCACTTCTTGTTCGATGGAGAGGGACTGGTCGGACTCGGCGACCGTGAAGAGCGAATCGAACGCAGAGGTAGTGGTGTCGATCAGGGGCTCGTGGGGGCTTTGGTCCCCGCCGAGCAACACGAAGGTTTTGTCGACCACCACGGGCGTGCGGAGCCCGGTCTCGGTCTCGAACGACGGCCCAGTGCTGGGCATGTCGCAGCCGCCGGCAAGCAGAAGCGCCACGGCCAGCGTAACGAGCCGTAGCGCCTCTGGACAAACGCGAACATCATTCATACAACACAGCGGGAACCATTGGATTTGTGCGCTTTTCTGGCATCGGCAGTCCGAACAAAAGACGTGCCGCCCTTCCCAGGGGGGCTCACGGACGGGAGGGGAACACCACTGCGGGGCTTTTTCGGCCGCCCGTGTGGTTTTGAAACCCTCTGCCTGCCCGCTGCGCTGCGGGGACGCGGCGTGCGCCAGGACGGAACCGCAGCCTGTCTATTCCTACCTTCCTCCACGGCCTCCTTCCGCCTCTATGTCTCGCTCGTCTCCGCTCGTTCAGCTTGAGGCCCTCACCAAGACCTATCGCGAGGGCGACCAGGACCGCACCGTCCTCGAAGATCTGTCTCTGGCGCTGCACGGGGGGGCGTTTTCGGTGCTCATGGGGCGCAGTGGGGCGGGCAAAAGC
>ERZ1034547.272-NODE-272-length-13360-cov-2.979782_pt1 | contig 13360 bp, 12 predicted proteins | sample MGYA00520642_ERZ1034547 | MGnify/ENA primary metagenome ERZ1034547 (study PRJEB33760, sample SAMEA4777713) | hypersaline lake metagenome | biome: hypersaline environment; feature: brines | place: Spain | collected 2012-08 | depth 0 m ... | reverse complement strand
CCGGCCGCTCGCAGATTACTATGTGTCGGATTACGCTCCGAGGGTTCAAACCCGATCGGGCGGCTACCCCGCTCCATGCTCGCCATCGCCGGAGGCAAAGGCGGCGCGGGAAAGACGACGACGACCCTCGGGCTCTCGGCCGCGCTCGATGCGCCGGTCGTCGCGGCCGACGCCGACCCGGACATGCCCGACCTCCACGCCCTCGCGGGCGTCGACCGCGAACCGACGCTTTCGTCCCTCGACGGTCGTGACCCGGGCACAGTCGCGCAGTCGCTCCCCGAGTCGGGCGTGAGCGTCCTCCCCGCTCCCCGAATCGACGACGCGGGCGGCCTCGACCGGTCGCTCGATCGACTGGCCCGAAGCGGTCGGCCGGTAGTCGTCGACTGCCCCGCGGGCGCCGGTCCCGACGCCGCGACGCCGCTTCGGGCGGCCGACGCGACCCTCCTCGTCACCACGCTCTGTGCGCCGGCGCTGCGGGACGCGGCGAAGACGGCGGCGATGGCCCGCACGCTCGATGCGCCACCCCGTGGCGTGGTGTTGACGCGGACGCGGTCGGCGCCCGAGGCCGTCGTCGACTTGCTCGGCTGTCCGGTCGTGGCGTCGATCCCGACCGTCGACCCCCCGATCCTCGCCGACGAGACGGTTCGGACCGCCTATCGCCGACTCGCCGCGCGGCTGGGAGAAGACCTATTATGAACGGTCACGAACCGATACGCCATGGCGGACCGTCTGCCGACGGGCATCTCCGTTCTCGACAGACAGCTCGACGGCGGGATCCCGCCGGGGAGTATCCTGTTGTTGAGCGCCGATCCAGCCAGCCAGTCGGAGTCCTTGCTGTACGAAATCGCCGGTGCCCGGGGGACGCTCTACGTGACGACGGTCCGATCCGAGGAGGCGGTCCGGGACGCCGTCGACCGATACCGCGGCAGCGTCGGCCGGCTGACGATCCGCGACGCGGGCGACTACCCGCCTATCGACAACGCGACCCGTCTCGTGCGGGAACTCCCCGAAAGTTCGAACCTCCTCGTCGACGTCGTCGACCCGCTCGAAGAGGCCGACTCGACCCGGTATCGGGCCTTCCTCAACGAACTCCAGACCCACATGGTCAACACGGGCTCTATCGCGGTGTTACACGCGATGCACGGCGACCCGCCGGCGAACCGGGGGCTGACCGAACACATGGCCGACGTGGTGTTCGACCTGCGGACGGACACGGACGGCTCACAGATCGTCAACCGGCTGGCGGTCCCCAAGTTCCGCGGTGGGAGTGCGCTCGAGGAGACGATCAAGCTTCAGCTCACGGACGGCGTCACGATCGACACCAGCCGCGACATCGCTTAGGCGACGGCGTAGGCGCCGGTACCGACCGTCACGGCAGCCGTCAACAGCATCCAGAGCCGGGGGTTCTCGAACGCGCTCCCCGTCGACCCCTTGCCCAGAAAGAGGTAGCCGAAGTACACGGCGATCGGTGAAAGACGGAGGAGAGGGCCGGCCGACACGTCGAGACCGTACTGCAACGCGAGCGAGAGGGCGACGGTACAGCCGGCCGCGACGGCGGCGACCCGAAGGTCGGCCGCTACCTCGTCGGGAACGTTCATGATCTGGCAAGCGCGAGTCGCGACAGGAATCGAGGGTTACTCCTCGATGTCCTCTTCGAGTTCCTCGACGATCTCGTCGGCGTCGACGTCGACGTCCTCGAGCGCTTCCTCCACGTCGGCGCCGCCGGCGCCACCCATGCCACCCATCATACCGCCCATACCGCCCATCATGCCGCCCGTGCCGTCGATGGTCTCCTGGACGATGACCCGATCGAGGTCGAGTCGGTCCATGACCTGTTGGGCGATCTGCTGTTTCTGGAAGAGCCACTGCTGGTTCATCGTCATCTGCGGCGTGGCCTCGATGTACAGCGTCTCCTTCTCGACCGTCTGGGTCTCGGTCTCGTACTCGGGGTCGGCGTCCTCGTCGTCGGACTCGACCTCTACCTGCACCTCCTCGTCGACCTCGTCGGTCTGGATCCACACCTCGGGGGCGTGGTCGAGGTACATCCCGAGCAGTCCCTGCGCCCGTTCCTCGGGGTCGTCGACGGCCTCGACGACCTCGTACTCGTATTCGAGGTCCTCGCCGGCGAGGGGGTGGTTGAAGTCGACCCGAGCGCGGCCGCCGATGATCGTCTCGATGTGGCCCTGCTGGCCGTCGACGTTGACGTGGGCACCGGGGTAGCGGTCGTCCTCGTCGATCTTGTTGGCGCTGACGGTGCGCACGTCGTCGGGATCGAACTCGCCGAAGGCCTCGACGGCGTCGATGTGGACGGTGTTCTCGTCGCCAACCGCCTGCCCGATCAGGTCGTCGTTGACGGCCTCGAAGACGTGGCCGGCGCCGACGACGATGGTTCGGGGGCCGAACTCGTGGCCCTCCTCGTCGATGCCGGCCTCTTCGGCCACGTCCTCGTCGGTCGTGTCGACGACCGTCTCGTCGTCCACCGTACGGACGGTGTAGTCGATGCGGACGAAGTCGCCGTCCTGCAGGCCAGCCGCCTCGTCGGCCTCGGTTTCGGTCTCGGTTTCGGGCTCCGTTTCGGGGTCATCGGCCGCATCGGCGTCGACCGGTTCGTCGGTCGATTCGGCCTGTTCGTCACTCATACGTCCTACAACTTCCGTGCGACTCTTAAGAATCACGTTTCCAGTTTGCGAGCCGTTTTTTACCGTCGCTCGCGACGCCACGCCTATGTACGAAGTCGAACTGAAGCTTCGGGCGAGCCACGACGCGGTCCGGGAACGCCTCGACGCCCTGGGCGCCGAGCGCACCGGAACCGTCTCGCAGGTGGACACGTACTACGACGCCCCGCATCGCGACTTCGCCGAGACGGACGAGGCGCTCCGTATCCGACGCGAGGAACGCGGCGGGGAGTCGGCGACCCGCGTCACCTACAAGGGACCGCTGGTCGAGGCGGCGTCGAAGACCCGCGAGGAGATAGAGACCGGCGTCGAGGACCACGACCGCTTCGACGACATCCTCGCTGCCCTCGGATTCTCGCCCGCCGCGGAGGTAACCAAAGACCGCGAACGCTACGCCCTCGACGACTACGTCGTCACGCTAGATACGGTCGCTGGCCTCGGCGAGTTCGTCGAAATCGAACGGGACGCGCCCGAAGACGCGGTCGAATCTACCCGCCAGGGCGCCGTCTCACACCTCCGTTCCTTAGGTCTCGACCCCGACGACCAGATCCGCACGTCGTATCTCGGCCTCCTGCTCGATTCTTCGTAGTAATATTCAGGGAGAGAAAGGTTTCCGCAAGTTATAGCACCCGCCGGCGAGAACGTCCGTCGATGAGCGATCGGAACATCCGTATCGAGTCCGTCGACCGTCGCGCAGTCGAGGATCAAGAGGTGGAGATCGTCGAGCGGAAAGGAGTCGGCCACCCCGACTCCCTCTGTGACGGGATCGCCGAGAGCGTCTCCCGCGCCCTCTCGAACCTCTATCTCGACCGCGTCGGCGAAGTGCTCCACTACAACACGGACGAGACGCAGCTGGCCGCCGGCAACGCCGCCCCCGCCTTCGGCGGCGGCGAAGTCGTCGAACCGATCTACGTTCTCCTCGTCGGCCGCGCGACCAAACAGTACGAGGCCGACGACGGCACCGAGTACACCCTCCCCGTCGACTCGGTGGCGCTCGCGGCCGCCCGCGACTACCTCGCGGAGACGGTCCCCGAACTCGAGTTCGGCACCGACGTGGTGGTCGATGTGCGCCTCGGCGAGGGGAGCGGCGACCTTCAGACCGTCTTCGGCGAGGACGGCGCCGCCGTCCCCATGGCCAACGACACGAGTTTCGGCGTCGGTCACGCGCCCCTGACCGAGACGGAGCGCATCGTCCTCGAAGCCGAGGAGTACCTCAACGGCCCGTACGCCGACGACCACCCCGAACTCGGTCCCGACGTGAAGATCATGGGCAAACGCGAGGGCGACCACATCGACCTCACGGTGGCTGCAGCCATGATCGACCGCTATCTCGACGGTATGGCGGCCTACACGGACGCGGTGGCGTCCGTCCGCGAGGCCGTCGCCGACCTCGCGGAGTCGTACACCGATCGGAGCGTCGGCGTCGAAGTCAACACGGCCGACGACTACGACGACGGCGCCATCTATCTGACGACCACCGGCACCAGCGCCGAACAGGGTGACGACGGCTCCGTCGGGCGCGGCAACCGCTCGAACGGCCTCATCACTCCCAACCGTCCGATGAGTATGGAGGCCACCAGCGGCAAGAACCCCGTCAACCACATCGGGAAGATCTACAACCTTCTCAGCACGCGGATCGCGGAGGCCGTCGTCGACGAGGTGCCCGGCATCCGCGATTTCCGGGTTCGCCTGCTCTCCCAGATCGGCCGTCCCATCGATCAGCCACACGTCGCCGACGCCTTCGTGGTCACCGCCGACGACGTGGCCCTGAGTGACATCGAGACCGACGTCGAGGCCATCGTCGACCGCGAACTCGCCGCCGTGACCGACGTGACCCGCGACGTGATCGAGGGCGAGCTCCGGACGTTCTGACGGCCGGACCGAACGGCTGTGGTACCCCGTCGGCCTACGGCTCCGTGATCGTGAACGCCGCCGACCGCGCCGCCGTCTCCTGCCCGGCCGACCGCGCCGCCGTCGAAGCCGCAGGGCCCGACGACCTTCCGGCGCAGGCTGCGGCCGTGGTCGACGACTGCCGCGTCGTCGACCCGCCGGCGCAACCGCTTTAATCCCGCCAGTCGATTCACCGTCCGTGACGCAGGTCTGCTTGGTCGGATCCGACGACGTCGACCTCCGGTACGAACTCCTCTCGCGCGAGACGGCGCGCGCGGCGCTCGCCACCTACGACCTTCACGAACCCTTCGCGAACGCCGTGGCGGTCGACACCGTCAGCCTCGGCGCCGCCGTCGCCCTTCTGAACGATCTGAACTGGTATCTCGTCCGTTTCGCCGACTACGCACTGGTTCGCGAACCCAGCGTCTCGACCGACGAGTGGCTCTCCCGTGACCTGGCCGAGCGCGTCCGTGACGGCGACCTGCCCCCCGAGGCGACCGACCGGCTCCTCCGGATACACGGCCTCGACGGCGACGAACTCGTCGAACCGATGTTCGCCACCCGCGTCGACGGAGCGGTGCCGGAGTACGACCTTCGCGACGTCGACGACACGCTCGTCGTTCGCGTCACCGACGCCGAGTTCGGCTAGTCGAACAGGCCGGTGGACAGGTACCGCTCGCCGCTGTCCCAGAACACCGTCACGACCAGCGGATCGGCGGCGTCCAGTCGCTCGGCCACCCGCTTCGCGCCGACGCTCGACGCGCCGCTCGACTGTCCCACGAGGATCCCTTCCTCCCGCGCGAGGCGGCGACACTCCGTCTCCGCGGCGTCGAGGGAGACGTTCTCCACGTCGTCGAGCAAGTCCGTGTCCACGTTCTCGGCGATGAATCCCGGTCCCATCCCCTGGAAGTCGTCGGCGCCGGGGTTACCGGTGAGAAACTGGTTGGTGTCGGGCTGGACGCCGACCACCGTCACGTCGGGGAACGCCTCCTTTAGCCGGCGCCCGGTGCCCGAGATGGTGCCGCCGGTGCCGACGCCACAGACGAGGGCGTCGACCGTTCGGTCGCCCACCTGCTCGACGATTTCGGCTCCCGTCGTCTCGTAGTGGGACTGCGGGTTCGCGGGGTTCTCGAACTGGTGCATCTGCACCATCCCCTCGGCCTCCAGCTCGTCGGCTCGCTCCCGCGCCGCCATCATCTCGCCGTCGACGAGTTCCACCTCGGCGCCGTAGGCCTTCATGATCCGTCGCCGCTCCGGCGACTTCGACGACGGCATCACGACCGTCACGTCGTACCCCTTCGCGGCGCCGACGACGGCCAGCCCGATTCCCGTATTGCCACTCGTCGGCTCGACGATGGCGTCGCCGGGTTCGAGTTCGCCCGCCGCCTCCGCCGCCTCGACCATCGCCTTCGCCGGGCGGTCCTTCGTGGACCCACCGGGGTTCTTCGAGTCGATTTTGGCCGCCACGGCCGTTCCCGGTGGGGAGTCGATCCGAACCAGCGGCGAACCGATGGTGTCGAGGATACTGTCGTGCATGGACACTCGATTCGGGAGCGGCGCGTAAATCGGTGGTGGAACCGCCCCCGTCTATCGTCGCCGACGGCTTTTAGATCGCGGACGACGGCGAGGGACTCCCCGACCGTGACCCGAAGCACCTCCTCGAACACGGCGTCTCGATGGGGGCCGACGGCACCGGATGAGGACTCAGCATCGTCCACGAAGTAGCCGAGAACCACGGGTGGACCCTGCGGGCCGGGGAGTCCGACGACGGGGATGCGCGCTTCGAGATTCGAGGCGTGACGATGTTCCCGTGCGGAGAGCGCGACGACCGATAGGGGTTCCCGTACGTGCCGGGTCCTCACGACGGCGTCACAGCCGCGATAGGATCCGCTCCTCGAACGCCCCGGGGTCGAGCGCCTCCACGCCCTCCTCGTCGGCCTGCTCACGCTTTCGCGTCCCCGGATTCTCCCCGACGACGAGGTAGTCCGTCTCGCCGCTGACCGACGACGCGACCGACGCGCCGTGCGTTTCGAGCAGCTCCGTTAGCTCCGAACGGGTGTATCCCGGGACGCTCCCGGTGAAGACGACGGTCAGCCCGTCGAGTTCGTCGCCGCGGTCCCGGCGCTCGGGCGAGACGCCCGCCGCGAGCAGCCGTTCCACCGTCTCGACGTTCTCCGCCTCGTCGAAGTACGAGGCGACCGCTTCGGCCACCTCCGGCCCCACGTCCTCCACCGAGCGCAGGTCCTCGACGCTCGCGTCCAGCAGGTCGTCGAGCGAGAACGCGGCGGCGAGCGCCCGCGCCCGCTCCGTCCCGACGTGGCGGATGCCGAGGGCGTAGACGAAGGTGCCGAGGTCGACCGCCTTGCTCGCCTCCAGTTCCGCGAGCAGGTTGTCGGCGGATCTCTCGCCCCAGCCGTCGAGCGCCACGAGCTCGTCGCGGCCGAGCGTGTAGAGGTCGGCGAGCGACCCCACCAGCCCCGCCTCGACCAGCCGGTCCGCCGCCTCGGTGCCGACGCCCTCGATGTCCATCGCGTCGCGCGAGCAGAAATGCTGGAGCGACCGTCGCAGCTGCGCCGGGCACGATGCGTTCGTACAGTAGTGGTGTTCGCCCTCCTGCACCACGTGGCCGTCGCAGATGGGACAAGTCTCCGGCATCGCGAAGTCGCCATCACTGCCCTCGATCACCTCGACGACCTCGGGGATCACGTCGCCTGCCCGCTCGATGCGGACGCTCGCTCCCTCGCACACGCCCAGCCGCCGGACCTGCGCGGCGTTGTGGAGGGTCGCGCGGCTGATCGTGACGCCCTGCACGTCGACGGGGTCGAGCAGGGCGACCGGCGTCAGCTTTCCCGTCCGCCCAACCTGCACGACGATGCGCTCGACGGTCGTCTCGCCGGTCCGGGCGGGGAACTTGTAGGCGAAAGCCCAGCGAGGGTGGCGCGCGGTCGAGCCCAACTGCGCCCGGGCGTCGAAGTCGACGACTTTGGCGACGACCCCGTCGATTTCGTACTCCAGTTCGTCGCGCGTGTCCGCGAGGCGGTCTCGGTAGTCGATCACCGCCTCCACGTCGCCGACGACGGTCGTCTCGTCGTCGACCCGGAACCCGAGCTCACGCAAGAGGTCGAACGCCTCGATCTGACTGTCGAGGGTGGCCGAGGTGTCGATCACGTCGTAGAAGAAGACGTCGAGGGGGCGGTCCGCGACCGCCTCGGGATCGAGGAGGCGGACCGTCCCCGCCGCGGCGTTGCGCGGGTTGGCGAAGGGGTCGTCGCCACGCTCGATCCGGCGCTCGTTCAGCGCTTGGAAGCCCGACCGTGGCATGTACACCTCGCCGCGGACGGCGAGGAAGTCCGGGGCGTCGTCGGGAAGGTGAAGGGGCACACTCCCGATGGTCCGGACGTTGGCCGACACGTCCTCGCCCTCGCGCCCGTCGCCGCGGGTGACGGCGCGGTCGAAGGCGCCGCCCTCGTAGACGACTTCGACCGAGAACCCGTCGAATTTGGGTTCGGCGGAGTAGCGCACGTCCGCCACCCGGTCGCGGATGCGACGGTCGAACGCCCGTATCTCGTCGGCGTCACCCGAGGACTGCAGGCTCAACAGGGGAGCGACGTGTTCGACCGTCTCCAGCTCGTCGATCGGTTCGCCACCCACCCGCCGGGTCGGCGAGTTCTCGTCACGGAGGTCGAACGCGTCCTCCAGTTCCTGCAAGCGCTCGAACAGCGCGTCGTAGGTGCGGTCGGCGACGACGGGGTCGTTCGCGACGTAGTACCGATAGTCGTGATACTCGATCGCGTCGCGCAAACGACGCACCTGTTCGCGGGCGTCGGCCGCGTTCAGGTCTTCGGCCGGCGCGAACGACGTGTCCGGATCGCGTACGTACGGGTTGTCGGCGGGTTCCTCGACCATCTCGCTGTCGAAGGGGGGAGCGCCGGACACGAATAGGTAGCGACTCGGTCGGAGCATCGGCGTCGTCGGTGCCGTCTCCCTCGGCGTCGGGGCGATGATCGCGGCGGGGAGCTTCGTCGTCTCCGGCCTCACGGTGGGCAACGTCGGTGCCACGGTCATCCCCCTTCGCCGCCGCGGCGGCGGCGCTTCACTGCTTTCGCGTACGCCGAGTCCGCACCCCGAATCGGGCGACCGGGTGCCCGAGGGCCGGGTCATCGTGGTCAAACGCGACCACGACGTCGTCTCGCGTTTCCGCCCCGGTTCCGGTGGTGATCGAGCGGAACGCGTAAATCCACGGCCGCGGTACCCCCCGCATGACTCTGGAGTCCATGGAGCCGGGTAACTGGAACGGCGACGACGACGTACGCGACGCGCTCGGCCGCGACGGCCTGACCTACCGCGTCTGGGGCGCGGACTGGTGTGGCGACTGCCGGGAGCAACTCCCCGAGTTCGCCGCCGCCCTCGACGAAGCGGGCGTCCCCGCCGATCGCATCGAGCGGTTCCCCGTCGACGACGACAAACGCGGCGAGGGTGTCGACGCGTACGGTATCGAGTTCATCCCGACCGTCGTCGTCGAACGGGACGGCGAGGAGATCGCCCGCTTCGTCGAGGAAGAGCCGGACGGCATCGCGGCGTCTCTCGCGGGTCGCATGACAGCCGACGCCGACGACTAGCCGTCTTATCGATCCGCGAGCCAGTCGAGCGCCGCGTCCAGATCCGTCCGTGGCGGCGAGCAGGTGAAGTCGCGGCAGGCGTACGCCGTGGGGTCGCCGCCCCGTGCCTCGCGGTTCGCCCAGATGGGCGGAATCTCGTCGATGCCGAGCGCGTCGAGCCACGGCTCCAAGTCGGCGTCGGTCGCCGGGCGTGGGGCGACGACGCCCGTCGGGAGCGGCGTGTCTGCGAGCGTCTCTCGCCACGACGCGGGCACCGCGTCGGCCGCGAGCGTCAGTTCGACCGGCCCGCGGGCGTGGGCGTCCGCCGCGAGGACGAGCGACGCGTGTTCGAGCGGGCTCGCCCGGACCCGGTCGGCGTGGGTGGCGAGCAGCCGTTCGGTCATCCCGCCGAACCCTTCCTCGGGGACGAAGAGGGCGAGCTCGTCGAGCAGTGCCGCGGCGACCCCGAGACTCGACGGCGTCGACTGGTCGTTCAACTCCTGCGGTCGGGTTACTAGCCCCTCGCCGCTCGCCGGCGTGTAGTAGAGGGTGCCCGCTTCCTCGTCCCAGAACTCCTCGCGGACGACGCGCATGAGGTCGACCGCGAAGGCGAGCTGCCCCACCTCGCCAGTCACCTGATAGCAGTCGAACGCGCCGCGCGCGAGAAAGGCGTAGTCGTCGAGGTAGCCGTCGACCTGCACGTCGCCACGCCGAGACGCCGTCTCGTCTGCCTCCGAGCGTGGCTCGGAGACGTCTTTGTACCGCCGCGAGAGTCGTCGTTCGTCCGCGTCCCAGAGGTGGTCCCGGACGAACGCGAGCGCATCGGTCGCCGTCCCGGCGAGCGCCGGATCGAGCGTCCGTGCGCCCGTCGCGATGCCCGAGATGGCGAGGCCGTTCCACCCCGCGAGCACCTTCTCGTCGCGGGCGGGCCGCGGGCGATTGGCCCGGTTGTCGAACGCGCGGGTCCGGGCCTCGATCAGGGTCCGTTCGACCGTCCCGACGTCGAGACCGTGATCGTCGGCTAGATCCGCGTAGCTCGCGGCGACGGTGAGCACCGTCGTCCCACCTTCGAAGTTGCCGCCGTCGGTGACGCCGTAGCGGTCGCAAAACAGGTCGGCCGCCGTCTCGGCGTCGACGCCGTCGATAGCCGTCTCCCCCATCGCGTCCCGCACTTCCGCGGGTGTCCAGACGTAGTAGGCGCCCTCCTCGTCGGCAGGTTCGGCGCCGTCGCCGAGTCTCGTGTCTGGCGTGGCGCTTTGGGCGTCGAGCGTGCTGTAGAACCCGCCCTCGGGGTGCTGGAGTTCGCGTTCGAGGAAGGCGACCGTCTCCGACGCGACGCGGGCGTAGCGGTCGTCGCCGGCCGCCGCCGCGGCTTCGAAGTACACTCGTGGTAGCTCCGCGTTGTCGTAGAGCATCTTCTCGAAGTGGGGCACCGTCCACTCGCGGTCGGTGGCGTAGCGATGGAAGCCGCCGCCGACGTGGTCGTAGAGGCCGCCCGCCGCCATGGCGTCGAGAGCCTCCCCAGCCACCTCGCCGGCCGCCCCGTCGCCGTCGAGAATCGACGCCCGGAGCAACAGGTCGAGACGGCGGGGCTGAGGGAACTTCGGGCCGCCGGAGCCGAAGCCGCCGTGGGTTCGATCGGCGCTCCGGATCGCCGCCGCCGCCGCCGTCTCCAGTACGTCGGACTCGGGCGGGTCGCCCGGCTGCTCGGGCGTCGATTCGAGTTCGTCGGTGATCGCTGCCGTCCACTGATCGGCGCGGTTCTCGATCCCGCCTCGGTCGGTCTCCCAGGACGTCGAGATGTCCTCCAACAACTGGAGAAAGCCCGGGCGTCCCCGCTGAGGGTCGCGCGGGAAGTACGTCCCCACGTAGAACGGCTTCCCCTCCGGAGTGAGAAAGACGGAGAGCGGCCACCCGCCGCCGCCGGAGACGAGTTGGCAGATGGTCTGGTAGACGCTGTCGACGTCCGGGCGCTCCTCGCGGTCCACCTTGATCGGGACGAATCGCTCGTTGAGGACGGTCGCCACGTCCCTGTCCTGGAAGCTTTCGTCCTCCATGACGTGACACCAGTGACAGGCGGCGTATCCGACGGAGAGGAAGACGGGAACGTCGTGCTCGCGGGCGGCGTCGAGCGCCTCGTCGTCCCACGGCTGCCAGTTGACCGGGTTGTCCGCGTGCTGTTTTAGATACGGGCTGGCTTCCTCGTCGAGACGGTTCCGATCCGTCGGCGTCGGGGGCATAGTCACGGTTCGGTGCCCAGACGGGTAAAGCCACAGAACTGCGGTCGCGTCCGTCGGCTGTGCCAACCGTTTTATATATCGTCGTCCAGCGTGGGATATGGACGTCTCGGCGTGGGAACGGCAACTAGCCGGTCGCGCCCCCGCGCTGATCGCGACGCTCGGCGTCGCCGTCGCCGCCGTCTCGCTCGCGAACTTCGTCCGTGACGTCGGGACGGTCGGGCTGGGTCCGTTGCCCCTCGTCTCGCTCGGCCTCTGTCTCTCGCTGGCGGCCGGGCTGCTCGGCCTGAGTCGGTGGCTCGCGGCCAGCGACCTCTCGGTCGCCGGGACGTGGACCGTCGTCCGCTGGTCGCTCGGCGGAATGATCGGATTCGGCCTCCTGACGGGTCTGACGGTCGGCATCCGGCTCGCAGAGGGGCGAACCGTCGGCGGCGCGTCGCTCGGTCTCATCGCGACGGCGGCGGGGGGCGGCATCGGTGGCGGCGTCGCCGGCGTCTACTACGCCCGTGCGAACCGCGTGGCCCGCGAGGCCGACCGCCGCCGCGACGCACTCGTCTTTCTGAACAGCCACCTCCGTCACAACGTCCTGAACGCGGCGCAGGTCATCCAGGGGTACGCGACGCTGCTCGGCCAACGCGACGACGAACCGGACGAGTATCTCGACCCCATCGAACGCCGCAGCGACGCCATCGCGTCGCTCATCGAGGACATGAAACGGCTCGCGGACCTCTTTTCCGGCGAGCGCACGCCCGTCCCGACGGACATCTCGACGCCCCTCCTTCGCGAAGTCGAGAACGCCCGCGAGGGTCACGAGGCGGCGACGTTCGAAGTCGACGTCCAACCCGAACTGCACGTGATGGCGACCGGTGCCGCCTCGGCCGTCTTCGCCAACCTCCTGCAGAACGCCGTCGAACACCACGACGACCCGGCGCCGACCGTCTCGGTGTGGACGGAACGCGGCCCCCGAGCGGTGACGGTACACGTCGCCGACGACGGTCCCGGGATTCGAGACGACGTGAAAGAACACCTCTTCGATTCGGCCATCGAATCCGGTGAGGGCCGGGGCATCGCCCTCGTGAAGACGCTCATGAACCACTACGACGGGGACGTATCGGCCTACGATAACGAGCCGCGGGGAACCGAAGTCGTCGTCGAGTTCCGACGACCGCCGCCACAGTAACGCGGCGGATATAACCCCGCGGCCGGCCAACGTCCTCCATGCGTTCGCTCGACGACATCGACGACACGTTCGACATCGGCGGCGACTTGACCGTCAACCGCCTCGGTTTCGGCGCCATGCGGATCACCGGCCCGGGGGTCCTCGGCCACCCGGACGACCCGGCGGAGGCGAGTCGCGTCCTCGCCCGCGCCCTCGAACTCGGCGTCGACTTCGTCGACACCGCCGACGCCTACGGCCCCGGCACCAACGAACGCCTCCTCGCCGAGGCGGGCGTCCCCGACGACGCCGTCGTCGCCACGAAGGGCGGCTTCCTGCGCTCGCCGGACGGCGACTGGCTCCGCCGCGGTGATCCCGACTACCTCCGCAACGCCGCGCTCTGTAGCCTCGACCGACTCGGCGTCGACGCCATCGACCTGTATCAGTACCACGCACCCGATCCCGACGTCCCCATCGAGGAGTCCATGCGGGCGCTCGCCGACCTGCAGGATCGCGGGCTGATCCGTCACGTCGGCGTGAGCAACGTCTCCGTCGAGCAACTCGACCGCGCCCGCGACGTGGTGACGGTCGCGACGGTCCAAAACGAGTACAACGTCGTCGACCGCACCCACGACGACGTCCTCGACGTTTGCGAGGAGGGGGACGTCGGCTTCGTTCCCTACTTCCCGCTCGGCGGCGGTGACCTCGCCGGGAAGGCGGCGGTCCTCGACGAGGTGGCGGCGGCCCACGACGCCACGCGTAGGCAAGTGGCGCTCGCGTGGCTCCTCGCCCGGTCGCCGGTGA
>ERZ1034547.270-NODE-270-length-13373-cov-44.218576_pt1 | contig 13373 bp, 12 predicted proteins | sample MGYA00520642_ERZ1034547 | MGnify/ENA primary metagenome ERZ1034547 (study PRJEB33760, sample SAMEA4777713) | hypersaline lake metagenome | biome: hypersaline environment; feature: brines | place: Spain | collected 2012-08 | depth 0 m ... | reverse complement strand
GGCCGCTCCGCTCACTCGAGAAGCGACTCGCCGGTCATCACCGATGGCCGTGTGAGCGACATGCGTTCGAGGATCGTCGGAGCGACGTCACAGAGTGACCCCCCGCTCCGGACCGTGTGCCCGCCGTCGTCACCCGCGGGCGTACGATAGATGAACGGTACCGGATTGAACGTGTGTGCCGTGTGGGGGTCCGCCTCGGTTCCCATGTCGTCTGCGTTGCCGTGATCGGCGGTGACGACGGCGTGGCCGCCGGCGTTCGCGACGGCGTCGAGCAGCCGCGAGAGCTCCCCGTCGACCGCCTCGACCGCCTCGACGGCCGCCTCGAAGTCACCGGTGTGTCCGACCATATCCGGGTTCGCGTAGTTCACCACCACGAGGTCCGGGTCCGCGGTCTCGATCACGCGGACCGCCTCGTCGGTGACGGCTGGCGCCGACATCGCCGGCTGCTCGTCGTACGTCGGGACGTCCGGGCTCTGCACGATAGACCGCGTCTCACCCGGGAACTCGACCTCGCGGCCACCGTTGAGAAAGTACGTGACGTGCGGGTACTTCTCCGACTCGGCGATGCGGAGCTGGGTCCCGCCGGCGTCGGCGACCACCTCGCCGAGCGTGCCCTCCGGGAGCTCCGGCGGAAACGCGACCGGGAACGCGAACGTCTCGTCGTACTCGGTCATCGTCACCAGCTCGACGTCGGGCTGGTCCAGCTCGAACCCCCACGTCGGCTCCGTCTCGGTCAGCAGCCGCACGAGCTGGCGGGCGCGATCTGCGCGGAAGTTCCAGAAAATACCCGCGTCACCGTCCGCGAGCGCCGGTTCGTCCGCGACGAGCGTCGGCTCGATGAACTCGTCCGTCTCGCCGCGGGCGTGTGCGGTCTCGACGGCTGTGACCCCCGACTCGGCCACGTGGTCGGCCTCGCGCCGGACGATGGCGTCGTACGCGCGACGGGTTCGGTCCCAGTTCTCGTCGCGGTCCATCGCGTAGTACCGGCCGGTGACCGTCGCGACGGCTCCGGTCCCGCACTCGGCGGCCGTGTCGGCGACGGTCGCGAGGAACTCGTCTGCGATCGCCGGCGCGGTGTCGCGGCCGTCGGTGAACGCGTGGGTCGTCGCCGGGACGCCCGCGGCCGCGGCCGCCTCGACGAGCGCCGTGAGGTGTGAGACGTGCGAGTGGACGCCGCCGTCGCTCACGAGTCCCATGAGGTGGACGCGCCCACCGGTCGACGCGACGTGTTCGAACGCGCCGGCGATCGCGTCGTTGTCGCTGAACGACCCCGACTCGAGGGCGTCCGTGATCCGCGTGTACGCCTGCTCGACGACCCGCCCGGCGCCGATGTTCAGATGGCCGACCTCCGAGTTCCCCATCTGGCCCTCCGGGAGCCCGACGCGCCGGCCGTGTACGACGAGCGATCCGTACGCGCCATCGCGGGCGATGGCGTCGAACGTCGGGGTCGCCGCGGTCGCGACCGCGTCGCGACCCGGGTCGCGCGCCGCGGGCGGCTCCGGCGGTTCGTGTCCGGTTCGGTACTCTGAGTCGGGACCCAGGCCCCAGCCGTCGAGGATGACGAGTGCTGCGCGCATGGCTCACCGTCCCCGACGTGGGGTATTGACGCTTCTCACTGTGACCGCGGCCGCATGAGTCAATCATTTACGCACAGAAGACTAACGAGACGTTAATGGACTCCGCGGTACTGCTCGATCTCCTCGGCAACGAGAATCGGCGTCGGATCCTCCGGCTCCTCTCGCAGAAGCCCTGTTACGTCACGGAGATCTCCGAGTACCTCGGGGTGAGTCCGAAGGCCGTCATCGACCACCTTCGGAAGCTCGAGGAGGCCGGCCTGATCGAGTCGACGACCGACGACCAGCGGCGCAAGTACTTCCGTATCACCCGGAGCCTCCGGCTCGAGGTGAGCGTCTCGCCGTACGGCTTCGGCGCGAAGAGCGCGTACCCCGCGAGCAACAGCCTCGATATGTCCGGCCGCTGTCCGCACCTCTCGATCGACGATCCCGGAACCGGCGAACGCGCAGACGACATCGCCGAGCTCGCCGCCGAGTACGGTCGGCTCCGCGAACTCGACCGGGAGCTATCGGTGGCGAAACGGTGGGTCCACGGGCGCGTCGAGCAGGCGCTCGCAGAGATCGACGACCGACTCGGTACCACAGCAGACAGCCGGTTCTACGCGGCCGTCCTGACGGCGCTCGTCGAGACCGACGGAACGCTCGAGGCCGTCGCCGACGAGGTCGGTGCGCCGGCGCGGGCGGTCCGCGACGCCCTCGGCCGGCTCGCCGACGTCGGCGTCGTCACACGCGAGGGCAACCGATTTCACATCCGGTGAGCCGGCGGCGCCGTCCGCCGTCTTCGGCCACCCCCGCCGCTTTCGAAAGGGCTTGAGCTGCCCCGCACCCAGACGCAGCGTGTCTCAGTATCGAACCCTGTCTCTGTTCGTTGTGCTCGCCGCCGTGTGGGGGTCGGCGTTCGTCGCGATCAACGCCGGGTTAGCGTACGTTCCGCCGGTACTGTTCGCTGCGATCCGCTACGATATCGCCGGCGTCATCATGCTCGGCTACGCGTGGCTCGTCGCTGACGACCCCCTACCGCGCGGGCGCGACGAGTGGACCGTCGTCCTCGTCGGTGCGACGCTGATCATCGCGGCGTACCACGCGCTCTTGTTCGTCGGCGAGAGCGACCCAGCCGTGACGAGCGCGGTCGCTTCCGTCATCGTCGGTCTCTCGCCGGTGTTGACGACGGTGTTCGCGCGGGTGCTTCTCCCTGCAGAGCGACTCACCCCGCTCGGCGTCGTCGGCCTCCTCGTCGGCCTCGTCGGCGCGGTGGTGTTGGCCGCGCCGGACCCGGCCAACCTGACCGCCGGCGGGACCGTCGCGAAGTTCCTCGTCCTCTGTGCTGCGACCGCCTTCGCACTCGGGTCGGTGATCACCCGCGCGCTCGACACCGACCTGGAGATCGAGACGATGGAGGCGTGGGCGATGCTCCTGGGGGCGGGACTCATGCATCTCGCTGCGGCCGCCATCGGCGAGTCGCCCGCGACGATCGCGTGGACGACGGAGGCCGTCCTCGCACTCGGCTACCTCGCGGTGGTCGCGAGCGGTGCGGGCTACCTGCTGTACTTCCGACTATTGGATCAGCTCGGTCCGATCGAGATCAACCTCGTCTCCTACGTCGCACCGGTATTCGCGGCGCTCTCGGGGTGGGTGATCCTGGGAGAGGGGATCGAACCGAACACGGTGGCCGGGTTCGTCCTCGTCTGTGCTGGCTTCGCCATCGTGAAGCGAACCGCGATTCGCACGGAGCTTCAGCGGGCTGGGCTCCTGGCGTGACCGTCGGCGTCAGTTAGTGCCGTCGCGGGCCGCCTCGCCGGCGCGTTCGTCTTTCACGCCGTCGCCGTCCGGGCCATCCGCCTCGGTCGACGCGTCGACTGCCGGCGTTCGTGCCTCGGTCCCGACGCCCACGTCGGCGTACGAGGGCTCTCGCGCACGCGAGCCGCTGCCGAAGAGCCGGTCGATGAGCCCGCGGTCGTGTCGCTTCTCGGCGAGCAGCACCGAGCAGTCGACGTCGTACAACACCTCGAGCACCAGCGACCCCCGCACGAGCCGCGAGAGCAGCCCCTTCTCTGTCGCACCGATGACGAGCAGCGTCGCCTCGCGAGCCGCCTCGGCGATGCGCGACTCGACGTCGCCGGACTCGACCACGAGCTGGGCGTCCTCGAGTCCGTTCGCCTCGGCCCACGACTCGAGGAACGCGCGGCCACGCTCGTGGTCGTCGGCGACGTGGAGCAACGTCACCGCGGCGCCGAACTCCGCGCGGAGCGTCCGGGCGACGGCCGCAGAGAGCGCGGAGTCGGGCCCACCCGCGGTGGGGACGAGCACGCGCTCAGTGTCGAAGCCGCGGTCTCTGAACACGAGGAAGTCACACGGCAACGACTGTGCCAACTCGTCGATCGCCGACTCGGCCCGCCCGGGCGAGCCGTGAGCGTTCTCACCCCAGCCCATCACGGTGAGGTCTGCGCCGTACGTCCGCGCCGCGTCGAACACCTCCTCGAACACCCGGTGTGAGAGGACGACGTGGCTCTCGACGTCGACGCCGAACGTCTCGGCGTCCGCTTCCGCGCGGTCGAGTAGGTCGTGGGCGGCGTCGTAGGCGCCTCGCTCTCTCGCCGCCTCCAGGGAGGTCTGGTCCGGCACGTTCGCGATGTTGACCGCCACGACGGTGCCGTCGTGTCGCTTCGCGATCGCCGACGCCAGACTGATCAGGTGCTCTTCGGTGTGTGGGTTCGCGAGCGGCACCAGCACCCGGTAGTCGCTTTGTTCGGGTTGGACAGTTGTCGCGGCCGAGACGGCTCCGTCTGGGAGGGCTCCGGCCCGGTCGAGTATCCAGCCGCTGAGGACGCCCGCGCCTTCGACCTCGCGGCGGGCGTACACGAAGTACCACGCCAGCGCGAACGCGACCAGTCCGACCGAGAGGAGGACGATCTGCGGGCTGATGTACGCGATCAGCGCGAACGACGACACGGCACCGATGACCGGAACGACGGGGTACAACGGCACCTCAAAGTCGGGGTCGTACGCCTCCGCGCCCGACTCGCGCATCACGATCAGCGCGAGGTTGAGCAGGCCGTAGACGATGAGGTGTAACACCGAGCCGGCGGTGGCGAGCGGCTCGATGCCGCCGACGAACAGGAACCCGACGATGAGCCCACCGGTCAACGCGATCGATCGGTACGGCGTGCCGAACCGGTCGTGGATCGCGTTGAGCCGGGGCGTCACGATCCGCTCGCGACCCATCGCGAAGTTGATTCGCGACGACGAGAGGATCGAGGCGTTCGCCGAGGAGGCCGTCGCGAGCAGCCCGCCGAACAACAACAGCCCCGCCCCGACCGCGCCGAGTGAGTAGCCGAACACCTCGTAGCCCCCGAACAGCAGCCGCGCCGCGTCGACGACGGCGGTGTCGTTGTCGGCGACCAGCTCGGTCGGCACCGCCGCGAGCAACACGACGAGGAACAGCGCGTACACGACAGTCACGATGAGCACCGAGCCGATGACCGCGAGCGGGAGGTTCCGTCCGGGGTTTTTGATCTCCTCTGCGACCGAGGTGATCTGGACGAACCCGAGATACGAGACGAAGACGACCGCCGTCACCGGTAACACCGCACCCGGGGTTCCGGGCGGAGCAATCGGGCGCAGCGACGAGAGCTCGGCGTTCGCCAGCCCGACGACGGTGAACAGCGCGAGGATGGCGAGTAACAACAACACGATGACGATCTGGAGCCCGCCGGTCTCTTTTGCGCCCGCGTAGTTCACGCCGATGAACACCAGCGCGCCGATCAGCCCGATGATCTGTGCCGCCTCGAGGGTTATCGGCCCGACGCCGACCGCAGAGAGCCCGACGAGGGCGTTGATGTACTCACCGAAGCCGTACATGTAAAACGCCGAGGCGAACGCCAAGCCGAGCCAGTTCGCCCACCCCGCGACGGAGCCGAACATCGGCCCCAGCGCGTGGTTGACGTAGTAGTACGCACCGCCGGCCTTCGGCATCGCCGTACCGAGTTCGGACGCCGAGAGCGCAGTGAACAACGCGATCACCCCACCGAGCACGAACGTTCCGGCAGCGAGCGGGCCCGCTCGAGCCACGGCGGTGCCGGGCAACACGAAGATGCCGGCCCCGATCATGGTGCCGATGCCGATCGTGAGCGCCGCGAGGAGGCTGAGGTCCTTCGCGAGCTCCTCGTCGCCGCTCACGTCGGCCTCCTCGCCGTGGCGTCTCCGGGCGTCGCGACTCCGCCGGCGTCGTCGGGGGACATGTCACTGCGTCGTTCGGCAAGGGATTTAGGCGGATCGTTCGTCACCCGTGGACGTCGTCACCGACGGCGTCCACCATCCGGGACGTCCGGTCGGTTTTTGCTCGTTCGGGTCAGACGGTGGATATGACCGTCGACACCGAGACGATCACCGACCTGATCGAGACCGAGATTCCCGACGCGGTCGCGCACGTCAGCATGCCTCGAGTCCACGACCACGAGGAAGAAGACGCCCACTTCGGCGTCGTCGTCGTCTCACCGGCCTTCGCGGGCGAGTCACTCGTCGACCAGCACCAGCGGGTCTACGACGCCGTCGGCGACCATATGACGCGATCGGTACACGCACTCGAGATCAAGACGTACACCCCCGACGCGTACGCCGAACACGGTGACGGTCGGCTCACGGACGACCTCCGTGCAGCCGGGCTCGCTCCGGAGGAGTAGCGCGCCGAGTCCGGAGGCGACGAGACGCGGGCAACGCCGACCCGAAGCCAGTGGTCGCCGGCACACACCACCGTGTTTTTGCTGCCCGGGTCAGTACACGCGGTATGCAACTCGGGTTCGAAGCCGGCGCGAACGTTCCGACCGCCGTCGTCGCAGTACACCTCCTCGGTGCGGTCGTGTTCTTCGGTGTCGCGGCCGTCAGTGCGACCGACGGGTCGATAGCCGGCGTCGCCGTCAACGCACTCATCGGTGTGTTGCTTCTCGTCCTCGGTGTCGCGGCCGCGCGGATCACTGCCCGTCGGTAAGACACCTCGGCGGGGCCGGCCGTCGCCAGCGTCGTCACTCCCCCGATCGAACCCCCGGTCTCTGCCGGAAAACGTAGCCACATGTAGCGGAGTTGCCTCCACCAGCACACCGTGGTTTCGACGCCGTCGATCGCCGGTACCGAGTCGGGAATCGTCCGCGAGCGGTCGTTCCAGCTCTTGCTCCTCGTGAACGTGCTTCCGCCGCTCGGCACGGCCCTCCTCTCTCCAGTGCTCGGGTCGCTCGTCGAGCCGCTCGGTGCGACTGCGGCCAGCGTGGGACTCCTCATGTCGGCGTTCACCGGCCCGGCGGTCGTCGTCATCCCGATCGCCGGGGTGATCTCCGACCGGTACGGCCGTCGCCCGGTGTTGATCTTCGGACTCGTCTGGTTCGGGCTGACGGGGACGGCCATCGCCTTCGTCGACACCTTCCGCGCCGCCATCGCCTTGCGGCTGCTCCAGGGAATCGGGTTCGCCGCGCTCACGCCGATCATCATCACCAGCCTCGGTGACCTCTACGCGGGGACCAAAGAGGCGACCGCACAGGGGCTCCGGTTCACCGGCTCGGGGCTCTCACAGACCGCGTTCCCGCTCGTCGCCGGCGTCCTCGTCGGAGTCGGCTGGCGGTACCCGTTTCTGCTCTACGCGGTCGCGTTCCCCATCGCGGCGATCGTCTACCGACACCTCGAAGAACCGATGGACACGGACGCGACGACCGGCTCCGACGCCGCCCTCGGCGACCAGCTGGCGGGGCTCAGACGGCTGCTCGCACACCGACGCGCGTGGACGATCGTCGTCGCCCGCGGCACCGCGAACCTCGCGTGGTTCGGCTTCCTGACGTACAACTCGATCGTGGTCGTCGACGTCCTCGGCGGGACGCCGGCACAGGCCGGGCTGCTCGCGGCACTGGCGAGTCTCACCTACGCGCTCGCGGCGACACAGACCGGCCGAATCACGGCTCGATTCGAGTCACGGCTGTACCCGCTCGTCGCGGCGAACGCGTCGATGGGCGTCGGCCTCGGAACGGTGTTTTTGGCCACGAGTCTGTCGATCGCCGCGGTCGGCGTCGTCCTCATGGGTGCCGGATTCGGCCTCGTGCTCTCGATGTATCGGAGCGTCGTGACGACGCTGGCACCGGCCGGACTGCGCGGTGGGCTCGTGAGCCTGAGCGAGGGGAGCGGCCGCGCGGCCGCGACGCTGACGCCGATCGCCATGGGCGCGGCGATCGCCGTTGCGACCGCGCAGATGGCGTTCGTTCCGGCGGTCAGGCTCGTCGGCTTGGCGACCGGTGTCGTCGGAGCCGTCGTCGGTATCGGCTGTCTCCTCGCGATGAGTCGCGCTCCGCCGATCCGCATGGCGGAGTGGGAGTCCCCGTCGTGAGCACATCGCAGCCGTGTTGTTCGCCTCTGCGTCCGCTCACGCTCGCCTCACGGCCGCGCGCGTCTCGTCGTCCGGGTCCGACTCGCCGCCACCCGCGGTACTTTGTGGGTCGGCGGCGACCCCCATGGCATGCCCATCGAGTCGTCCGTCTCCGATCCGTCCGCCGTCGACGTCGCGGTGCTCGACCACGACGCACACGGCATCCCAGCCGCCGAGTACGCCGACATCCTCGACCGGCGACTCCCGGACCGCACCGTCGCGCTCGCTCGGACCGCCGCCGACCGGCGTCGGCTCCTCGCACGCGCACCCGTCGTCGCCGGCAAGCGGCTCTCCGAGTCTGACCTTGAGGACGCCCCGGCGCTCCAGCTCTTCGCGTGTAACGCCGCCGGGGTCGACCACCTCCCGCTCGACGCGCTCGACGCTCGGGGGGTCGCCGTCACGAACGCCTCCGGTGTCCACGGACCCAACATCGCCGAGCACGTCCTCGGGTGGATACTGACGTTCGTCCGCCGACTCGACGAGGGACGCCGGCGGCAGCGACGCCGCGAGTGGCGACGGTTCCAATCGTTCGCCGAGCTGGCCGGCAGCACCGTCACCGTCGTGGGACTGGGTGCGATCGGCGAGACGATCGTCTCGCGGCTCGCCGGGTTCGACGTCGAGACGATCGGGGTGCGCCACAGCCCATCCGCGGGCGGGCCGACAGACGAGGTCGTCGGCTACGACGCGCTGCTCCCGGCGCTCGTCGAGACCGACGTCCTCGTGCTCTCGTGTCCGCTCACCGAGACCACGCGCGGGTTGATCGACGCGGCCGCACTCGAGGCGCTTCCGACCGACGCCATCGTCGTCAACGTCGCCCGCGGTGGCGTCGTCGACACCGACGCCCTCGTCGACGCCCTCCGGTCGAACGCGATCCACGGGGCGGCACTCGACGTCACCGATCCGGAGCCGCTTCCGGAGTCTCACCCGCTGTGGGGGTTCGAGAACGTCTTCATCACTCCTCACACCGCCGGTCACACCCCGAAGTACTTCGAGCGACGGGCGGAGATACTCGTCGCGAACCTCGAACGCGTCGCCGAGACGGGAACGTACGACGCCCTACAGAATCAGGTCGTGTGAGCTGTGTGCGGCCGACGCCGCGCGTCCGACACACACACGAATCCGATCGGTCACACACGGTGCCCTGTCGTGTTCACCAGCCGGTCGTCCCGTCGAGCAGGTGCGCGTCGACGACCGCCTCGTCGAGTTCGATCCCTAACCCGGGTGCCTCCGGGACCTGGATGACGCCGTCGTCGATGAGGGGCTCCTCGCGGACGAGGAGGTCGTCCCACCACGGCACCTCGAGCGCGTGGAACTCGAGGAGGTCGAAGTTCGGCACCGCGGCGCCGAGGTGGACACACGCCATCGTCCCGACCGGGCTGCACACGTTGTGTGGCGACATCGGCATGTAGTTCTCTTCGGCGCGGTCGGCAATTCGCATCGTCTCGGTGAGCCCGCCGACCGTGGTCGGGTCGGGCGTGACGACGTCGACGCCGTGGTCGTAGATCAGGTCGGTGAGCTCGAAGACGCGGAAGCGGTTCTCGCCGGTGGCCACGGGCGTGCGCGTCGCCTTCGTGACCTCCGTCTGGGCCGCCATGTTCTCCGGCGGCACGAGGTCTTCGAGCCACATCAGGTCGAACGGCTCTAACTCGTAGGCGAGCCGCTTTGCGCTCTCGACGGAGTAATCCCAGTGACAGTCGAACGCGAGGTCGATCTCGTCGCCGATCTCGTCGCGGACGGCGGCGACGATCTCGCGCTTCTCGGCGATCGCGGCGTTCGTCAGTCGACCGTTGTACGGGTCCGGGTCGTTGTCCGCGGGGAGATCGAGGTCGAACTTGAGCGCGTCGAACCCCATGTCTGTCACCCGGGCTGCCTCGGCGGCGTACGCCTCCGGTGAGTACGCCTCGGCGTCGGCGTAGGCGGTCGCACCGTCTTCGACGGCGTACGCCTCGCCGGCGTGACAGTCACAGTAGAGCCGCACCTCGTCGCGGTACTTCGAGCCGAGCAGCTGGTAGACGGGGAGGTCGAGGATCTTCCCGGCCGCGTCCAACAGCGCGATCTCGATCCCGGAGGCGGCCGTCACGACCTTGCCGGTCGTCCCGCCGTGACCGGACATCTCCTGGAAGATGTACCGGACGAGCCGCTCGACGTCCAGTGGGTTCTCGCCGACGAGGAAGCGGTTCGTGTACTCGACGAGCTCCGGGACGCCGCCGCCGCGATACGCCTCGCCGATGCCAGTCACGCCCGCGTCCGTCTCGACTTTGATCAGGTTCCACTCGAAGTTCCCCTCGACGACGCAGGCGTCGAGGCTCGTGATCGAGACGTCGCGCGCCGGATCCCGCCGTTCGACGTGTGAGGAGTAGTCTCTCATGTCCACTCGTAGGTCGCGAGCGCGTCGGTGTCGAGCGGCACGCCGTGGCCGGGTCGGTCCGGGAGGTCGATGACGCCGTCGTCGTCGGGCCGGACCGGATCCGACACCACGTCGTCGAACGCCTTCACGTCCATGTCACGGTAGAAGTACTCGACCCAGAGACCGTTCTCGATCGCCCCGAGCAACGATGCGTGGATGTTCCAGTTGTAGTGGGGCGCGATCTGCACGTCGTACGCCGCGGCGTAGTTGGCGATCTTGAGCCACTCCGTGATCCCGCCACAGACGGTGACGTCGGGCTGGAGGATCGTGGCTGCGCCCGAGTCGACCAGCCGCGCGAAGTTGTGCCGAGTTCCCTCCAACTCGCCGGTGGCGACGGGGTAGTCGATCGCGTCGTTGACCGTCGCCATCGTCTCGACGCGGTCGATCATGACCGGCTCCTCGATGAAGTAGGGGTCGTACGGGGCGAACGCCCGACAGTTTCGGAGCGCCTCCGTGCTCGACTCCCAGACGCCGTTGGCGTCGAGAAGCAGGGTACGGTCGTCGCCGATCTCGTCGCGGACGGCGGCGACACGCTCGGCCTCTTCGGCGGCCGAGAGCCGCCCGACCTTCATCTTCACCACGTCGTGACCCTCGTCAAGGTACCGCCGCATCTCACCGCGAAGCGCCTCGTGGCCCTTCTCGTCGCGGTAGTAGCCGCCGCTGGCGTACGAGGGGACCGACGTCGAGTGGCCGCCGAGCAGCCGGTGGAGCGGCTCGCCGGCGGCCTTCCCTTTCACGTCCCAGAGCGCGATGTCGACCGTCGAGATGGCGCGCAACAACAGCCCGGTCCGACCGATCTGGACGGTGCCGTCGTACATCTCGTGCCAGAGCCGTTCGGTGTCGCGTGGGTCTTCGCCCAGTAACATCGGTCGCAACAACGACTCGACGGCCTCGGCGACGAGCGGGGCCCCTTCGTACCCGAGCGAGTAGCCGACTCCCTCGTGGCCCTCGTCGGTTCTGACGTACGTGATGGCGTGATCCCGGAAGGTAAGCGTCCGGTTGGAAAAGGAGACGGGCGACTCCAACGGGAGCTTGATCGGGAACGACTCGACCGCAGTTATCTCCATACGAGAGCCGATATCCCTACTGATAAATAATTCTGTATACGGGCAACCGCCGCACGGAGCCGCCACGCGATCCCTATTTGTGGCTCCCGACCGACGCCGCACCCATGGAGTTTCCCACCCGCGGCGACGTCGACCACCTGATCGACCCGCAGCCGCTCCCGTCGTTCGCCCGCGTGCGATACGAGCCCCCGAGTGAGGCTCTCGACGCGCCCGTCGCGGTCACCCGCGAGGAGCTCGACGAGCTCGACGTCTCGACGCTCGAGCCGGGCGCGACCGTCGCCATCGGCGTCGGGAGTCGTGGCATCCACCGGATCGACGACGTCGCGGCGGCGGCCGTCGAGTGGGCGACCGACCGTGGGTTCGAGCCAATCGTGGTGCCGGCGATGGGAAGCCACGGCGGGGCGACCGCGGCTGGCCAACGGGAGGTACTCGCCTCGCTGGGCGTGGACGAGGAACGGCTCGGCGCGCCGATCGACGCCCGGATGGACGCGGAGCAGGTCGCGACCGTGTCGGTGGGCGACACCGACGTTCCGGTGTACGTCGCGGCGGCCGCACGCGAGGCCGACGGCGTGGTCGTGGTAAACCGGGTAAAAGCCCACACCAATTTCACCGGCCCGATCGAGAGCGGGCTGGCGAAGATGACGGTCGTCGGGCTCGGCAAGCAGCGCGGCGCGAAGTCGTTCCACTCCGCCGCCATCGCTGAGGGGTACGTCGAGACGCTCTCGGCCGCACTCGAGGCGATCGAGTCGACGACCCCGTTGCTCGGCGGCCTCGCGCTGATAGAGAACTTCGACGAAGCGCTCACGCACGTCGAGGCGGTCCCGGCCGGGTCGTTTCTCGACCGAGAGCCGGCGCTGTTGCGGCGCGCGTACGACGAGATGGCGACGCTGCCGGTCGACGACGTCGACCTGCTCGTCGTCGACGAGATCGGCAAGGAGATCTCCGGCGCCGGGATGGACACCAACGTCATCGGCCGATACCGCGTGCTCAACGCGCCCGACCCGGAGACGCCGGCCATCGACCTGATCTACGTCCGCGGGCTGACCGAGGCGACGAAGGGGAACGGCAACGGGATCGGCCTCGCCGACCTCACCCGGCGGTCTGCGGTCGACGCACTCGACGTCCAGAAGACGTACGCGAACGCGCTCACGAGCGGCTCGCTCGCGAAGTCGAAGCTGCCGGTCGTCGCCCCGGACGACGAGTTCGCGCTCCGCACTGCCTGTGCCGCGTTGGGTGGGTACGACCCGGAGACGGTCCGCATCGTCTGGATCCGAAACACCGAGGACCTCGGCGAGCTTCACGTCTCTGCGGCGGTCGTCGCGGACCTCCCGCCGGCGGCCGAGGTCGTCGACGACGACGTCTCGGTCGAGTTCACCGACGGAACCGCGTCGTTCGCCCCGGAGTGAATCGCCCGTGACCGAAAGATTATCAGGGATCTCCGTGATGGTCCGCAGCATGAGTCACGAGATTCCCGGCGAGAGGTCGGGACGTGCAGAGTGGTGGCGATGAAGCCGGTCCCGTTCGACGAGGCCGAGACGTACGAGCCAGACGAGGGCTGGCGTCGGGTGTCGATGGCCGGCAGCGACCGGTTCTCCTTCGAGTGGTTCGAGAAGCCGCCGGGACACACTTCGCCGATGCACGACCACGCGAACGAGCAGGTGTGTCTTTGTTTGGCGGGCGAACTCACCGTCGTGACCCCGGACGACTCGGTCACGCTCGCGCCGAACGACTCGGTGTTGCTGGAGTCCGACGAGCCACACCGCGTCGAGAACACCGGAGAGGAGCTGGCGGTCGGCCTCGACGTCTTCGCGCCGGGCCGCTCGTTCGACTTCTGGACGGACCGCGAGGAATGAAGTACCTCGCACGCACTGCGACGGGCCGGCCGCTCCTCGGCGACGAGGACGGCTTTGTTCCGCTCTCTGCGG
>ERZ1034547.269-NODE-269-length-13535-cov-8.505045_pt1 | contig 13535 bp, 18 predicted proteins | sample MGYA00520642_ERZ1034547 | MGnify/ENA primary metagenome ERZ1034547 (study PRJEB33760, sample SAMEA4777713) | hypersaline lake metagenome | biome: hypersaline environment; feature: brines | place: Spain | collected 2012-08 | depth 0 m ... | reverse complement strand
ACACAAGACCAACCCACCACGTGGCTCCTTGATATGGACGGAGTGCTAATCCATGAGGAGGTTGCGCTCCCGGGGGCAGAAAAGTTTCTCAGTCGTCTCCAAGAGCTCGATAAAGAGTTTCTCGTGCTCACCAACAACTCAATCTATACACGCCGCGATCTGTCTGCCCGTCTTGCGGATGTCGGTCTTAACGTCCCAGAAGAGCGGATTTGGACGTCGGCTGTGGCCACGGCACAGTTTTTGGCAAATCAAATCCCAGACGCGTCAGCCTACGTTATCGGTGAGGCTGGACTGAAGACAGCGCTCCATAATGTAGGCTACACGCTGACCGATACTGACCCAGATTTCGTCGTTCTCGGGGAGAGCCGCACGTACTCATTCCAGAATATCACACAGGCCGTCCAACTGATTGATCAAGGCGCGCGGTTTGTCGCAACGAATCCAGACGCTACGGGACCTTCCCCGGAGGGCCCGATCCCGGCGACTGGCTCTGTCGCGGCGCTCCTGACGGAAGCCACTGGGAGAGAGCCGTATTTCGTTGGCAAGCCCAATCCGGCCATGATTCGGAGTGGCCTCAATCGGATAGGTGCGCACTCTGAATCGACAGCAATGGTCGGAGATCGTATGGATACTGATGTTGTGGCCGGCCTTGAGGCTGGCCTAACTACGTACCTCGTACTCACTGGGTCGACCGATCGTGACGAACTCACAGAGTTCGCGTACCGCCCGGACGATGTCGTTGAGTCGGTTGGTGAGTTGGTCGAAAATATATGATTTGTCCCAGATACTATTCTATTGGATAGATTCTAGCTCTCGCGTATAGCCAGATAGTAGTAGGTCTTACACTACATCGCTAGAGCTGTGAGCCACTGAGGAAACGTGATCCACTCACCCGCTTGCTGTTGGGATGTCCGTTACTCAATCGTAGCTACAGTGTTCTTAACCAACGCTAAGCACTATAGTCGCTGAATGTTGGTTAAGATTGCCCGCTGGTTTCGTTCGTTTGAATTCGCCCGTGTCGTCGATCAATCTCATCAAGCATATCAAGCGTCTTGCGGATTGATGCCCGGACGGCATCGCTTCGATTGACGAACTTTCTCTTGTCACCGACGTGTTCGTTTAGGTCATCGAGCAGTTCTTGTGGAACCTCGACACTGACCTTCGGCATACGCACGTATTCGTAGAGGAATATCTTTAGCGTATCGCACAGCACGTCGGACTCGCTGGCAGTTCCTTCTACAGGCTGAGCAGGCCGAGTGCTTCGGGGCTTGACCCCGGGGCGGTTCACTACATGAGAAAGCCCTGACGTGGATAGTATGGATTGGCGGAAACCACTCCAGTAGCTACATAGTCTAACTTCGAGAGACCAACGTGGGAGACACGCATACCGGTTAGCCTACCAAATCTCTCTCATCTGGTCGGGGAAGCTGTGTTATGAATCAGCGTGTGACTTCTCAGCCACGCTGTCTGGTCGGGTCACCACGGAAAACTTGACCAATAAAAAATATCCGCTAACTCACGTATCCTATCACATGGTAACCCTCCCTGAGACTGGATTAGCCGGGATTACAGCATTGTTTGGGGTCATGCTTTGCGGGTTAGGCATCTATACTTCTCGGCGTTGGAACGAACCGGGGGCAGCGTCGTTTGGTGCCGTTGCGGTAATTCTCGGGCTTGGAGGTATCGGCAGTAGTCTTGTTGTTTTTGTTCGTGGCGTAGCAGCGGCTCCGTCCACGGCACCGCTATGGTACAGCATCGGCTATTCAGCGTGGGTTCTTTCGACAGTGCCATGGATTATGTTCACCCTCCAATATACGGGTAGGGTGACCGAGTTCCGGTGGCGACAGGTGGCGATCCTCGCAGCACCTGTCTTCGGGTTTCTCATTGTCGAGACTACCAGCCTCACGGTAGATAGCTTAGTCGGACAGATCTTTGGGACGATATCGATACTCTACGCGTTCAGTATTCTCGGTATTGGCAGTTATTTACTCCTGCGAACAACATCCAACTACGGCCATTTGTCGCTGTATATTGGTCTCAGTCTTACGCTAGCACAAGTATCAACCCTGTTGACGGCGACACTAACCGGGTCTATCGTCAGCGATACAGTTGATTTGACGGCGTATGCTCTCTATGCGACTGGGTTCATCCTTCCGACAGCAGGATTCGGACTAGGACTGTTTCGATATCGAATGTTCGATTCGACACCCGCTGTTGGCGCGTTAGGTGAACGCGCGATTCCGCGTGAAACCAACGATATCGTGTTTGTCGTCGACAATGCTGAACGGATTATCAAGTTGAACCAAACAGCAGTTGAGACGTTTGAGGTGTCTTCTGTAGGCCCACTCGGTGACCCTCTCGAATCGGTGCTCAAACACTCGGTGGCACAATTAACTGAACTTGAGACAGTTGAGTTGGAAACCACTGCTGGAAAACGGAAGTTCGACGCACAAGTAACGTCGTTTACTGACCAACACGGGCAGCGCCTTGGTACATTACTCAGTCTCCGCGACGTGACCAATAGAGAACTACGGAAGCAACGCTTGGAGGTGCTAAATCGTGTTCTTAGGCATAATCTTCGCAACGGGGTCGACATCATCAAGGCGAACACCCAAGCGATTACCGATAATGTTGACGACCAGTACACACAAGAGATTCATGATACAGTAGACAGACTTACCGCCCTCAGCACGAAGGCTCGAGCCACTGATCAAATACTATCACAACCGGGACAAACATCGCAGAGAGATCTGTCGAGTGTTCTCAGTGAAGTCGTAGACGACGAGCAGATCGATCTTGACCTGCCAGCGCATGCGCCACTTCATACTAATTGGGACGCGCTCCGCGCCGCGATTGCTGCCACCATTGAAAACGCTAGCGAACACGCCAGGGAAGCTGTTTCTGTCCGTGTGACAGAGTCAAGAGACGGATATACGATAACTGTCGCAGATGACGGCCCTGGCATTCCTGAATCAGAGCTGGCCGCACTGAAGGCTGAGACTGAAACCCAATACCAGCACGGGACGGGACTCGGATTGTGGCAACTCAAGTGGGGAGTCACAAAGGTCGGTGGCGAGCTTTCGTTCGACACAACTGACGGGACAACTGTCCAAATAACAGTTCCAAATCAGGCTGCCGATAGTGTTGGTCATGGGAGTTAATGAAATCCGCTTGTCGTGAGCCACGATAGTACACCACGACTACGTCACGTAGTACGGTACACCAAGTTCTACCCCTACTCGCAGTTCCTCCCGCGTTCGGGTACGGGGTGTTCCATCGCCCTGTCCGTCCGAGCACCAATGAAACGAGTCGGACACGAGGTCGCAGATATATGATTGATACAAAGAGAGATTGAGATTCGTTTCGTAAAAGATTCCATGAGCAAGTTTGATCCTGTTCCTGACTCAGCGGTAGAGACGCCACGCTGGCAGGACGGAACGGATACATTCAGCCGTGTCTACGATGTAGTTCTTGGCCTCACGTCACTGACGTCGTACACAAGGGTCGCAGAGCTCGCGGACTGCTCTCCCAACGCGGAAAAAACACCTCGATCGTCTCGCAGGGATGGGTATTGCTCGTGCCGATACTGATTGCCGTCCGGCTAGGTACCAGCGACATGACGGATATCTCGAGTGGCAGGAGGCGAGTCGGATCGGTACAGACCTCTCTGTCGATACGATTCTCGACCGTGTCGAGGCGCTTGAACGACAGCGGACAGAGTACGAGGCTGAGTTTGGGACCACCGACCCAGCAACTGTTGCGGTGTTCAACCCCGAGGATCACGAGACGATCCACGACCACATGACCGCAGTAAGCGACTGGCAAAGTGTCATTCGAGATATTCGACTCTACGAACTCGCTCGCCAACTCGCACAGAATGACGGCCACCTGATCCCCGCCTGAAATGGGCCCACCTCTGGAGGATTCAGCGGCTGGCTCAACGGATCCACCTGATCGACAAACGTTACGTCTGTTGGGACAACAATTGACAACGGACCCACTTGTTGTTGACACTTGGTTCGATCCAGATGCGTACGAACCACGACTGCTTACCGCAACCCTTGACATAGAACAGTATCCCAACGTGGTAGCCACCGCCAGAGTCGATATCCGGTGGTTCACGACTGGTGATTTTTTCTGTTCACTACGTCGAGACTCGGGGAGATAACACCCACTGGGAGTGCCGCTGGGATCGGCATCCAAATCCACACAACACTCGACTCCACTTCCACGAACCGCCAACCGGGAGGGATATCTCAGATCTCGACCTTCCGTCGGATCATCCACTCGATGTGTACTCAACAGTGTTCGAAGCAGTCGAGCAACGTATTGAGGCGCTCTGGTGAGCAGTCTTTCCACCCAGGCTGACTATCGGCCAACTGCCACTGGATTATGTGAACTCCGGCCGCTCAGCGTACGCAATCGGATCACGTGACCCAGCGTTCCGGAACGCCTCCAATCGGAATGCACACGCATCACAGGTCCCGCACGCCGGCTCCTCATCACGGTAGCACGACCACGTCATCTCGTACGGTACACCAAGCTCTAACCCTCGCTCAGCGATTTCCGTTTTCGACCACTCGACGAACGGGGCCTTCAATTCAATCTCTGTCTCTGGTTTCGTTCCAACGTAAATAACCTGCTGGAAGGCGTCAAAAAAGGCTGGCCGACAGTCGGGATACCCAGAGAAATCCTCAGAGTGCGCGCCGATGAACAGCGCCTCTGAGTCGGTTGCCTCCGCGTACGACGTCGCCATCGACAACAGGTTCGCATTTCGGAACGGGACGTACGATGTCGGGATCTCGTCGCTTTCGAGGTCTGCGTCGGCCACGTCCATCTCCTCGTCTGTCAGGCTTGACGCGCCGATCTGAGAGAGATGCCCTGTCTCGATGTGAAGGAAGTCAGCCGCGTCAACCTCCTCCGCGAGCGCTTGTGCGCACTCGTACTCTTTGTCCTCAGTGCGCTGTCCGTACGACGTGTGGAGGAAGTACGGCTCGTACCCTTGCTCGATCGCCTCGTAGACAGCGGTCGCACTATCCATCCCGCCGGACACCAGAATCACCGCGCTCTTGTTGCTCATATTTGCTCAGTTGCGTCGGATCGGTTGTCGCTCTGTTCAACACACCACACTCGCGGCACCGCGTTTTTCCGACCGACTTCTGAGGGTGGCGTGCTCATGTCCCCGGGGCATCGTTCCACAGGTCAACGTGGAGTCGGGGCGTGTACCGGTAGCCGTACTCCATCGCAAGCTCGGCGACTTCGCTTCGCGTCCCATCGAGTTGCTCCCGTGTCATGCCTTCCGGCATCAGTAACACGTCATCATCAGCAACGGTCGTCGCCGTAGCGGATCGCACTCTCTCAACGAGATCAGTGATCTCCGGGAGATCCGATTCGTCGGTCACGACGAACTTGAGTTGCGTCTCGTAATCGTCGACCATCTGGGAGAGTGCGTTCATATCGATTCGGTTCTGTTCGTGTTGCTCTTCGAATTCGCCCTCTCCCTTCGGGTCACGCTCCGGTGTCGGCGTACTACTCGCCAGCTTCGGGCTGATGCTCGCGAGATCGATCGGCACGTCCCGGTAGATCGTCCCGTTCGTTTCCACCGTCGTGTGATACCCCGCTGCGGCGAGTCGCTCAAGAAGCTCAACTGACTCCTCGTGAATCATCGGCTCTCCACCCGTGAGCACGACGTGATTAGCCTGTTCGTGCGACTGGATTTCCTCGACGATGGAATCGACATCGCGCCACGCCCCCGTCGGCTCCCAGGAGGTATGATACGAATCACAGAACCAGCACCGCAGGTTACACCCAGAGGTCCGCACAAACACCGAGGGAACCCCAGCAAGCGTGCCCTCGCCTTGGAGCGAGTAGAACACCTCGTTAATCGGGAGGCCCTCACCAGTCGCGTCAGCGTCCGGTGCGGGCTCCCCAATATCGCTTGCGACCGGCATTAGTACGTCGCACAGAGCTCGCTGGTTTCGCGCACCGACACCGACACGTCCGAGACAGTGTCCGGGAACACGTCGAGCATCCGCTGCTCGAGGAGGACGCTCATTACCTCGGCTGTTGGTGGCTGATCGAGGACGACGAGTGCGTCACCGTCGCCCGACGCTTCGAAGGCGTCGACGAGCGGGTCGCCCTCCTCAACGAGGAATCGGTGGTCCCACGCGTCGATGACGTCCGTGACATCGCCTTTGTCGACGACCCACCCCTCCTCGGTGAGTTCGCCAGTCACTTCGACGGTAATCTCGTAGTTGTGCCCGTGTGGCCGCGAGCACTTCCCGTCGTGATGGAGGATCCGGTGGCCCGAGCTAATTCGAATCGGGTTGTCGGCACCGATTTGGAGTGTACGTTGGCCTGCCTCAGCGATATCTATCGACTTAGAATCATCTTTGGGTATGCTCTGGGACATACTCGAAGAACACCTGCGGAAGGGATAAGCATTGAGATGTGGTCGTTTTGGGATGTGCCAGTCTTTACGCTGGTTTTGGAAGTCGAATCGTAATCGTTGTCCCACCCGCTTCAACAGTGGTTTCGAGGTCACCATCGAGACTGTGAATCCGCGTAACACGTCGGGGGAGTGCCACGCGTGCGGTGAGGTAGGATACCGCCCGCGACAGGCGACGTTCACGTGTACGAACGACGCTTGCTGGATGGGCGAGTACCAAGCGGACGTGAACGGGGCGATAAACATCGCGGACCGCTACCTCAGCGGAGAGAGCCATTCAAAAAAACACACGGATGGCGATGACTCGGCTGAGGACGGGACGTTTGACCGCCCCACAAGACACCCAAGCCGATGCTGAAACCCAGCAAGAGACGCTCGGGACATATGCGTATTGAAACCAGAGGGCTACACTCGGCCTGAAATCCCGTGGTGGGATTCTCGCGTCTTCAAGCGCGGGAGGAGGTCAAATCAACAACTGTTGCCGTATCGTCGAGTGTCAAGACGAGCTCGTCATTGCCGAACATCACTGTGACCTGGATTCTCAACGGCTCTTCTGACCTCACAGTTCCCAATCGAACGTTCTGAACCATCACGTCCCACGGATATTCGAACACATCGATATCGTGATCGTAGCAGAATGAGACGACTGCTGGGTGAAAAAGAACAGAGCCACCAGCGCTGTGCTGGAGGAACGTGCCACAGCTCTCACAAACCCACTCGTACAGTACTGGGAACGGCCTATCCTCGAATCGAGTTACTGCTCCGGTCGTCGTGCCCTCACAGTGCGGACAGACTCCACTTGTCATCGATTTTGTCTCCCATAGGGTCCGACAGAAGGCGATGTTGAGTGCTTCCGCAACTGAGTGCGAGTCCAACAGGTCAGGGCCAACGTTCAGCGTTGTACTATGGCCGTCGTCACACGTCGTCCGAAGCATTCCGTCGCGGTAGGTGACCTCCGACGGTTTACTACAGATCACACACTGTATTTTGACGTCTAGGGACTCGACGCTTGTTTCAGGATCGAAGCGCCCTGACAGCAGAACCGCTACAAAGTGGTGGCCCACATCTGACAACTGGTAGCCGTCGTCCCGCTTCACGACGAGGTTACCGCACAGTCGCTTGAGGTGGTAATTGAAGTTTCCAGGGTCGTCGTGGCCAACTTGCTTACGGAGTCGTGCGAACCCAAGCGCCTGATCGCGGGGGCTTTCTCGTATTCGCTCTGCGAGCGCAATTAAAATCTCAGCGCGGACACTATGACTTACGAGTTCGATACCCTTGGTAATCGGTTGCTCGTCGATCATTTCGATGCGTTACGTCTAGATATCGACCCAATACATAAAATATTGTATAGTAATCGGTTGCTCCACGAACTTATTGATTAGTGTGATTTTGATACTGTATGGATTCAACATCTATATCGGAGCAGCGACGAGAGCAGGTGAGTCGCGAACGGCTCGAAACGTCGGCGAGAAGACTCTTCGAACAGCAGGAATGTCCAGGAGCTAGTGTCGCCGTCGTCGATGGAGCAGAGACGGTTTTAACAGCCGGGTTTGGCGACCGACAGATCAACCCGCAAACTCCGGCGACAGCGGAAACACTGTACGGTATCGGCTCGTCGACTAAGCCCATTACAGCGACCGCAGTGATGACCCTCGTCGACGATGGATCGATCTCACTCACAGACGCCGTCTCGGAGTACGTTCCGTATTTCGAAGACGCCCCGGGTGACCCCATTCTTGTGAAAGAACTGTTATCACACACGTCTGGTATGCCATCTGACGACATCGCAGCCAACCTTCTCATGGGCGAGGTGGTTGGAGCCGACCTCGACCGATCGGTTGACGATTGGGACGCGTTTCAGGAGTACGTTGAGGAGTCCGCCGACAGGCGCCTCGTCGGGGATGACCGATGTTTGTATTACAACTCTGGATACGTTACCCTCTCACGGCTGATTGAGACCGTGACTGGGACGACCTTCTCGAAGTACGTCGAAGCGAACGTGTTTGATCCACTCGGAATGAACGATTCTACGTTCAACGTTGACATTCTTGGAGACGAGTCGCGTGACACGATGACACCGTACTTTAGACAGGATGGAGAGACACAGGCCGCTAGCTTCCCGGATTCTCCGCTTTTTCAGGCACCTGGCGGATTACAGACGTCGGTGACCGACCTCCTAGAATTCCTCGCGGCATGGAACAAGCGGGACCTCCCTTTTGATACCGTGCTCGCGGAGAACATGTTCGAGCCGATTGGGACGTTCAGGACACTTGTTGACGGAAGCGAGATCAATTACGGCTACGGCTGGATGACGCGTCCATTCGGAGATGATATCCTCGTCGGCCATGGCGGCGGGACTGGTGTCTCGGCTGGATATTTGGGCTTTCTGCGGGAGCGTGGCCTGGGTGTTGCCATCGGCTGTAACGCACAACCGGATACCGCACCGGAGACAATAGCAATGAAACTTCTAGCGACGGCGACAGGGGTCGAACCCTCAGCCGTCGTGCCGAGTCAAGCAGTCAAACAAAAACAACAGGAACTGACCGGCAAGTACACCGCGTATAGTGGACTGCAAAATGCGCGGGTACTCTGGACTGGTGAGAACCTACGAGTGGAGTACAGCAGTCCGATGGGCACGGAAACGATGCGCGTTATTCCCACCTCGTTGGAGTCTGACAGATACACTTTCCAGAAGGTAACAAACAGTGCCACACAGACTAAAGTCGAATTTTTTGTTGAAGACGACGCTGTCCGGCTTCTTATTGCCCGAAATCTGTTCGAGCGCGTGGGTGATCTTGAGGGAGAAGACCGGCAGTCGCAACCGGAGGATGAGAAAGACGAGTGAACCAGGGCATACTGTGATAGTGGACCTTACGCTACTCAGTGGTATGCTTCGACGCTGACGCCAGGGATCATGGCGAAGTGACTGTCCCCAGTAAGGACGGATTCGTCGCGTTCCAACGCGGTTGCGGCGATCACTGCGTCGCCTTTCCCAATACCCGGCCCGTCACCCTCGTCAGCCTCTGCCAGCCGTTCACCGAGTAGCCGCCCGGCTCGCCGGGAAACACTCGGCGTCATGTCCGCCACCGGGTACGACCCAAGCACTGCATCCACTGCTTGCCGCTCATCGGACGTGTTCGCCACCTTCCCGACGCCAATGTACAACTCTAGAACGGTCATGGAGGGAATCACCAGCGGGATACTTTCAGCTTCGAGCTCCTGTTCTTTCGTAACTGCCGCATCGATATCGTCGATAACGTCTAAGACAAAACTCGTGTCGACGATCATTCGAACCGCTCCGCGACCTCACGAACCTCGTCACGATCCATGTCGTCGGCAGTCTCGACCGCGCTCCGCATCTCGTTCACTTGATCCTCGCTAAACACGCCGCGGAGGTCTCGAAGCGATCGCCCTCCGATAAGTCGGTCTACAGCGTCACTGAACGATTCATCCTCTCGCTTGTTGGCCTTGATACGCTCGTACACGTCATCTTCAAGCCGTATCTGATGTGACATTCTTGTTGACAACGTTGACGCTCTACAGGAATGAAGATTGGGGCGCAAAACGCACCTCCCGAACAATCACGATGCCGACCGTCAGTACGCGGCCGTACTCGAAGCGGTATTTCTCCACCACACAGTGCCACGGGCTCATTGCGGAGAATCGAGGAGAAAGCCTCGCGCTTCAGCGCGGGGAAGATGTCAAAGCAGGGTATCGTCCACATCGTCGCCGCTATCGTATGCGTCCGTCACGCCCGCTGGTTCACTTTCAACTGAAGCGGTAGCGGGGAGTCTCCTCCCTCAGGAAGCGACCGAAGGGAGCGAGTAGGGAGGAGGAGCTCTGGCGATTCACAGTAGGTGACTGCGTCGATGTGGACCGCGTCGTCGAAAAAATTAGCAAATGACTGCCAGCTCTTGACGGTCTGCCACTCCATCTGTGCGGAGTTGCCGAACCCGTCGAGGTTGATTGTCGTGTCCCAATCCATTTGTTGGTAGATTGTGAGAACTGGTAATAAGAACTGGCGAGGTGATTGGTCAGCGGTTAGGTGATTGTTGTAATTGATGTGCGATACCGTCATAGTGTTAGAGATATCTGTAAAAATAGTCTGAGGGGAGAATATATAATGTGAAAATAAACGGAGTATCTACTGTGAGCAGACAACAGGAGATAATATCGGTAGCTCTCACACCCCATATTCGATATGAAATCGAAAATTGACGTAGTGGTTTAATGACCCTCGCACACCGTCTTCGATATGAAATTGGTTCTTCCACAGAGGGAACTGCCCTATATCTGATTTGTACGGTCTAATACGGGAGTATTAGCGTTTTGTTGAGCCATTTCACTTCGAAGAACCTGCTGCCATCCCTTACGATGAGATCTCGTGGACGAGGTCGCAAACAGTGTTTTCGTATTTCATTTCGATGACGGGGTGTGTGGATGGGGCCGATTTCCGAGCTATATGGCTTCATATCGATTGAGGGGTGGTCACTTCGAAGAAGGTCTACCGCGGCCAGGACTCCATGATGAGATTTCACTTCGAAATAGGGGTGTCTGTTTTACTGTCTGAGATTTCATATCGATGAAGAGGTCTTCACTTCGAAGTTTGCGTGTAATGATATGAAAGAGGCAAGAAACTCATTTCGACGGAGGGGTGTTCATATCGACAACACCCCTTTCATTTCGACTCTACCCCTTCATTTCGACAAAGGTCATTATCAACAGGTTGTTTCGGATGTCGTGCGAAAGAGTTCGGGGTCCTTGTCAGAGAGATATGACTCAATATCCTCAATTGGGTGCCCATCTCGGATGAACTGTTTGTAGTCCTCAAACGCGTCGTCGCGACCAGCGGGGAGGATCACGATTCCGGTCATGCTTGAGTGGAAATCACTAGTGGGAAGCAAATAATTGGCTACAATTTCATTGACTCTGTTGAAATCCTAAGGACCTGATAGGATTGGCGTACGAGATACAGAGGATACATTCAGCGGCAAGCCCGATTACCCTATTGGCCAGTAGCGCATAGGATTGGCGATGAGCCAGCAGAGTCGCGCTGTCACACCCGTTATCTCGACTATTCTTGTGGTGGCCATTGTCGTTATTTTAGCGGCGACAGTGTCTGTGGCCTTCCTCGGGATTACAGAGAACCTTACTGAGCCAGCACCAATTATCTCTGATACAACTGGTGAATTTGACGCCGGTAATACACAAATTGTGCGGATTACACACGTTGCTGGTGATAACATTGGAGTTGAAAATATAGAGATCATTGTTCGTGTATTCGGCCCTGAGCAAAAGTTGCTGAACGAAGTACGGTTAATTAATTTGCCAGCTGACAGCCCTACGTTTTGTCCTGATGGTGTATTCGCACCAAAAAACTTCCAAGGCGATCAACGGTTAGTCAGTCAAGGATGTGCTCCAAATCAAGTGCTTACTTCTGCGGACTCGAACACGTGGTCACCAGGTAAAACAATTCAATTTCAAATACGCTCATTACGAGCTGATTTCAGCCCGGGTGGTGGCGCTGACGAGCTTGAAATTATTATTGTCCACACTCCGTCGAAAGCGATTATTTCAGAGCATGTGTTCAGACCATAGACGTTGGATATGCGCCTTGTACTCAGCAACGTCTTCGGCTATTACCGGATCGCTGTCAGTAGCGACGTGACCGATACAGAGGAAGTATTCAACAGGTAATCCACACCACTCTAACGTTCGATGAGATGGAGAGTTACGCAAGATCAGAACGTTTCCCAATCCAGAACCTGAACAAGAGGAACACCTTTCCCATAATTGCTGCGACCCAGAACCCGGGCTCTGTAAAGAATGCCAGAGAGAATTCGTTGGGCGCGAGGATGGCTGTCCATAGCGGGATTCCCACCAAGAGGCAGGCTAAAACCACGAAGAAGAATTTGACGTATGAATCCATCCAATTGAAATCATAATCGCAACCACATATACTCTCGGCCAGTCGTGACCGATACGCGCTCTGTATACAGCAGCACCGTTTCGAAGTCTCTGCCGCCTGTCAGTAAGAGCGTGCGAGATACAGAGAATAGATACAGCACGATGGTCTTCGGCGGTAATCGGTGGGACGCTTCCGCTGCCGAACGAATACGTGTCTCGCGGGTTTATCATTGGGCGGGGTCTCTATCGGCGACTGGCTCGGAAGATCGTGTAAGGAAGTGGAACGCAGCCCCTGCTCCAGCGACTGCGATGCCAGCCCCGGTCAGTACGCTGTCCCCGTCTATTCCTGTCTGAATACCGATACCCGTGAGCAACGCGCCGAGAGCGATGACTGAGCCAAAGCAGGCGAGTAACACACCCGCTACGACGTAAACGCGTGTTCTGTTCATGCCCTATGTATGTCAGATAACATGATAACCGTATCTATGGACAGTCGGTCTAGTCGACAGCACTCTAATTGATGCTCAGTATCGACGCTCTGACCGCTGCCCCATCATGTGTGGCTAATCTTCGCTGTGTATTCAGCAGTAACCCGATGAACCACTTAGGGTGGGCACCGAGCGAGACACTCAACTCTGTGTAGACTTCTCCCGACGAGGCGATGTCTCACTCCGACGCGTCGTCCAGTCCGAACCGACCGCACAGCGAGTAGGCGATGGCCACGAGGCCAAGCAGCTCCGAGCCGTTCGTCACTACTGCGACGAAGTAGCTCAGCAGGCCGGTGAATAGCGAGAGGAAGAACAAGAAGACCGCTGGCACGGCTGTGAAGAGGACCATGCCGGTCGCGGGGTAGAGCATCAGTGGGTATGTATTGTACCCGTAGCCTTGGTACACCTTCCGCGCGATGACGAACCAAGGGAGCGCTGAGTGGAGGGGCGTTGACATGCTCAGGGAGCCACTCGTCGTCGCCGCGCTCGGCCTGCTTGTGCTCGTCGTCTCGCTACAGTCCTGAGCGCCTCGCACGGTGGCTCGAATTTCTAACCGCGTTAGTACTCCAGCACGCCTGGTCTCTAGACGCGTGAGTGACGGGTCGATTCGTCAAACGAACAAACCGGCGTCAGGATTCATGTACCCAGCCTCTCCACGTACAGACGTGCGCTGCCCCCTCCGATCGACTCCC
>ERZ1034547.268-NODE-268-length-13536-cov-5.715229_pt1 | contig 13536 bp, 10 predicted proteins | sample MGYA00520642_ERZ1034547 | MGnify/ENA primary metagenome ERZ1034547 (study PRJEB33760, sample SAMEA4777713) | hypersaline lake metagenome | biome: hypersaline environment; feature: brines | place: Spain | collected 2012-08 | depth 0 m ... | reverse complement strand
AGACGGACGAAGATAAGCGGGTGAAGTCGGTTGCGCTCCACGCGATAGACGGTATCACAGATTGATATCTTTTCTACGCTGAAGCGGGAATCTCTAAGAGGTATGAAAAATAATCACATGATCATGCAGTATATTCTCTCACACGAATCATCATATAACATACAATCTGGGTGTGGACGTCGGCGGAATCTTCACATACGTGATTATATTTAATAAAGAAACAAACAAATCAACAACTGACAAAGTCATTTTAATTCCAGAAAATCCATCGAGTCAACAGAGCCTTTATTATCTAATTAAATCGATCATTCGTGTCATCAATGCTAGGTAGTATATACATTTACATTCACCTCAAAACCGCACAAGGAGGTATTTTACAGAGGAAGCAGCCGACAGCCAAGGAATTCAGTCGTATCTGTGACAGCGGACGAAACAGCTAGATTGACTCTCCACGTCTGGAACATTTTGCTCACAAGGCGTCCGGATCTCTTCTCGGACAAGACCTTTCGCAGCATCAACATCTCCATCGACAAGATATTGTGCCGCCGAATAAAGCGTATTGTGAGCATCAGAGGGAAGATCAGCTAAATTTCCGGGGAACAATCGGTTTACCACTGTGTCGACCAATGCGCTCGGGTGAACCTCTTTGGAATCCTCTTGTAGTTCCGTTCTCACGGCCTCCACATCAATTATGCCCGAGAGCACCTTCTGCTGAAAAGTAAACACCATCCGAAACTGCTCTTGCGTCCCTTTCCATTCCGTAGGCGGAATTAGCTCCTGACATCGAGTGTGGAACCGACAACCTGCAGGAGGGTTCATCGGTGAGGGGACTTGCCCGTGGAGTCTAATCCGTTCGGCTCGATCGTCAGGGTCTATCCGTGGAACTGCGGAGAGCAGTGCTTTCGTGTAGGGATGCTGAGGCGAGTCGAACAGCTCGTCGACTGCGGCACATTCGACAATTCGGCCCAAGTACATCACAGCAACACGGTCAGCGATGTGACGGACCGTGCTCAGATCGTGGGCGATGAACAGCATTGCTGCACCGTGCTCATTCGTGAGGGTATCTAAACGCTTGAGGACTTTCGCTTGGACACTGACATCGAGAGCCGATGTAGGCTCGTCGGCGACCAGAAAGTCGGGTTCAACTGAGAGTGCTCTGGCGATCCCGACACGCTGTTGCTGTCCGCCCGAAAGCTGCTCCGGCGTTCGATCAAAGTGTTCTACGGATAATCCCACCCGCTTGAGCAACTCCTTGGCTCGTTCCTGACGTATCGTCGAATCAGCACCAATACCGTGGACATCCATGGGGGTAGCGACAATCTGACCCACTGTCTTGCTCGGATTAAGTGAGCCAAGGGGGTCCTGAAAGATTATTTGCATTTCCCGGCGGAAAGGGCGCATCTCTGAGTGAGATAGGTCGGTAAGATCCGTCCCGCGGTAGGTAATAGATCCGTGCGTAGGCTGGTGAAGTTTCAGGAGCGTTTTAGCAAGCGTACTCTTGCCACAACCGCTCTCTCCGACGACAGCCACCGTCTCTCCCTCGGTGATCGTCAGGTCGACCCCGTCAACGGCGCGCACCACATCGCTACCATCGAACAGTCGACCGAGCGGTCCGGATGTAGTTTGGAAGTGCTTTTTGAGATTGCGAACTTCCACGAGCGAGGTCTGATCGTCTGCCGGTGCCGTGCGTGAACCGATTGTCTCAGTCATGCTTGTTCACCATGTCCACCGACTGGGACTTGCCCCGTTTCAGACAGGCTGCGCTGTGTTCGCCGTCTCCGACATTTCGATCTGACGGACGGTTCTCCTGACACTCTTGGGTCGCTTCCGGGCATCGCGGCGCAAAGAGACACCCCCCTATTTGATCTGTCCGTTCGGGAACGTCCCCCGGAATCGCGCCGAGTTCAGTCAACCCGTCCAACTTGGGAACGCTATCAAGGAGACCGACTGTATAGGGGTGCTGTGGCTGGCCAAATAGTCTCTCAGTTTTTGCCCGTTCCACGACCTCCCCAGCGTACATCACGTAGACGAACTCGCAGATCTCGGCGACTACCGCGAGGTCGTGCGTAATCAACATGACTGCGGTGTCAAACGCCTTTGCAAGTGCTTCCAGTTCGTCGAGCAGTTTGGCCTGGGTCGTCACGTCGAGAGCCGTTGTCGGTTCGTCTGCGATCAGGAGATCCGGCTCACACGAGAGTGCGATGGCGATGAGCGCACGCTGGCGCATGCCACCGCTGAACTCGTGGGGGTAACTCGACGCCCGGCTCGCCGGTTCAGGGATACCCACGGTTTCCAGCATCTCAATGCTCTGCTTCCACGATTCGGAGTGTTTCGTCGCGCCGAAAAGTTTCCGTTTAAACTCTGCTCCGAGTGAAACGCTCTCACCGACATCTTGATGTAACCGGATCGTTTCGGCTACTTGTTCGCCGACGGTTATCGTCGGATTCAGGCTGTTCATTGGATCCTGAAAAACAAGTGAGATAGCGCTCCCGCGCACAGACTGGAGTTCGGATTCCGTCTTCGAAAGTAGCGACTCCCCTTTGAAACGAATCTCACCGTCCGTAACGCGTCCAGGTTCTTCAACGATGCCCATCACGCTCTCGGCTAGGACCGTCTTCCCGCTCCCGCTCTCACCGACGACACCGACGATTTCGCCGCTCGAAACGCTCAGGCTCACGTCGTTGAGCGCGGGGATAGTGTATCCGTCCATAGGGAACTCCGTGTGGAGGTTCTCGACTTCGAGGAGCGTCATCTGTCGTGGACCTCCCGTTCGCTCACGTCGAACGCCTCGCGTAGCCCCTCGCCGAACAAAGTAAACGAGAGGACGGTGACGAGGATGGCCAGTCCTGGGAGCACACTGATCCACCACGCCTCGTGGAGGAACTGCCGACCGTCGGCCAGCAGCAGTCCCCACGTTGGCGTGCTCGGAGACACGCCCATCCCGATGAAGGACAGGCCAGCCTCCCAGAGGATAGCGATGGGTATCAGGAGAGTTATTTGGACCAGTATCGTCCCAGTGACGTTCGGCAGAATCTCCCGGAACATAACGCGCCGCGGACGCATTCCGACGGCTCGTGCGGCCGTGACGTAGGCTTCCTCGCGGGTCTTGAGTACTTCGCTTCGAACCAGACGTGCGAAGTCGTCGACGAATCCGAAGCCAATCGCGATGATCACCGGGACGACACCGATACCGCCCGCGACGGCGATGATCGCGACCGCCAATACGATCTCCGGGAACGCCCACTGCAGGTCTATGTAGCGCATAAGCAGTGAGTCGATCCACCCGCGATAGTAGCCCGCCAACATCCCAATCGTCGTTCCTACGAGTAACGCGAACCCAACCGTCGCGAAGGCCACCAGCAGCGATATCCTGGCCCCGTAGATCAATTCGGTCAGGATGTCTTTGCCCTGCGAGTCAGTTCCCAGTGGGTGCCAGATCTCCTCAGTTGTGCCGTCTAAGTCGAAGTCGCCTTCCGAGTGACTGTTCGGTGGCTCAAGTAGGTCGTACGTGGTCTGTGGCTCGGTGGGTGCCAGATACGGTGCGAAGACCGCGAGAACAATGATCGAACCGATGACAGCAGCACCAACAACCGCGCGCTTGTCTGAGAGAACGGTGTCCATCACTGGACCAAACCAGTCACGCTGCTGTCGGTCCGCAGCGTCCAGTGAATCAGTGGAGGAACTCATGAGCGAGCCTCACTATCATAGGATATCTGCGGGTCCAGCACGGTATATGTTAAATCAACGATAATATTTATTAGGATCATCATTACGGCTATCAGAATGATGACGCCCTGGGTAACTGGGTAGTTCCGCTGGAGGATCGATTCAACTAGTAGCCGTCCGAGTGCGTTGATTCCGAAGACGAACTCAACGGTCACCGTCCCGACGACGATGATACCGAACTGAATTCCAGCTATAGTAACTATCGGAATTAGCGCGTTCTGCAGGGCATGTTTGTAGAGTCTAACCCGACTGCCAACCCCTTTTGCCCGCGCCGTTCTGAGATAGGGGGCGTTGAGCGTGTCGATGAGAGACGAGCGCGTGATTCGCATGACTACTGCACCGTATGGGAGCCCAACAGCCGCCGCGGGGAGTGCCACTGATTTGAGCCACGGAATCACGCCCTCGCTGAGTGGCGTGTATCCGAAGACCGGTAACCAACCGAGGTAGACACCGAAAATCAACGCAAGCAGGATTCCGATGAAGAACCCTGGCATCGAGAGCCCGATATACGCGATGATCGTTGAAACAATGTCCGGCAGTCGGTCCTTGTGCGTCGCGCTAATGATCGCCGCAGGGAAAGCCAATGAGAGCCCGATGACTGCACCGAGAACTGCAATAGAAATCGACTTCGGTGCGGCTTGGAGGAGGATCGACGTGACCTTTTCACCGCTCGTGATGCTGCGTCCCCCATCGAGGAGGACAAGATCACTCATCCAGTTGAGATACTGCATGTACAGTGGTTGGTTGAGTCCGAACTCGGTTGCCATATTTTTGATAACTTGGGGGTTGGCCTGTTGGCCAAACATCGTCTGAAATGGACCCCCAGGGAGCAACCGAACCCAGAAAAACACAATCGTAGAGACCAACCAGACGAGAATCGCAGACTGGCCGAGGCGGGCTAACGCGTGTTGTTTCATTATCTCAAACACCCGCGTCGATCATTCGGAAGTCCAGAGGTATTCGAGGCGACGCTGGAAGGGGACGTGGACGAATCCACTCACGTGTGACCGGTGGCCCACCACGTCTTCCCGGTGTCCGAAGAATGCAGTCGGCGCGTCCTTGATGACCCGATCTTCGATCTCCTGAAGTTGTTCACGCCGTTCGTCGCGGTCCGTCGTCTCGCGCTGAGCTTCTAGTAGTTCGTCAACACGCCCATTATCGTAGCCTGCGTCGTTGAAGATACCCTCGCTGTGGAAGCTCCGGTAGATACCGGTGTCTGGATCATAGTCACCAGAGGACCACGTGATGACGGCGTCCGCGTCCGGAACCCTGTCCCAGTAGACTGATGTAGAGACCTGCTCAATATTTACGTCAAGTCCAGCATTACTCAATTGTCTCTGGATAATCTCCATCAGTCGCGTCGTTCGGCTGTCAGCGAGTAGAGTGACACTCGCGTCAGTTACCCCAGCCTCTTCAAGCAGCCGCTGCCCTTCTTCAGGGTCATAGGCTTGGTCCTGGGGTTTGTCTTCCCAGTCGCGGTAGATCCACTCGTGGGCTGGAGAGTACAGTGTCGGTTCGGGGTTGGCGTTCCCAAAGAATCCCTCTTCAACCATTCGTTCAGAGTCAATGAGTTTCGCAAACCCGAGTCTAGCCGTCTTCGTGGTGAATGGCTCCACATCACTGTTCATCGACAGGTTATAGTAGTTCAGATCCGGTCGCTGGTGAGTGACGATCTCTGAATTCTGTTTCAGTTGAGGGGCGTTTTCTAGTGGCACCTCATTGATAAAATCAAGATCGCTGCTACGGAGTGCATTCACAATAGTCCCTGCTTCTGGCACCGCTCGAATGGTCACCCCATCCAAGTAGGGCAATTGAGTTCCATTCTCGTCTGTGCCATAGTAGTCGTCAAATGCTTCGAGTTCTATCTTCTCACCGACATCGTGGGAGACAACTTCGAAAGGACCGGTTCCGACCGGGAACCGCTTGAACTCTTCGCGCCCCTTCTCCTCTAGTGCGGTTTGGTTGATTACGTTTGCAGCTCGCCCCTCTCGGCTGAAATAAATAAGGCCTGGAATGTAGGGCTGTTCGAACTCAACCGCGATGGTGTAGTCGTCAATGACAGAGACGCCACCTTCGTCAAGAGGCTTGAGCGGCGAAAGAAGATCGGAGTTCGGCGCTTCTTGGCTAACGGACCGTCTAACGCTGAAAGCCACGTCGTCTGCAGTAAATTCCTCACCATTGTGAAAACTCACGTCTTTGCGCAACTTGTAAACAATCCGTGCGCCGCCGTTTTCCACGGTCCAGTCAGTTGCAAGGTCCCCCTGCATCTCCATCTCAGGAGTTACCATTGTTAGCCCGCTGGTGATATTGGCGATCAACTGGAATCGCTCTCCGCTGGTCACGTAGTGGGGATCGAGGTCATCAAGTCCAGAAGCGTACCAGCCCGCGGTAATACTGCCCCCAGACTCGGGCGTTTCGTCTCCAGTTGTCGATGCATCGCCGGAATTAGACCCACCGGCTCCGGCACAACCCGCAAGCCCGGCCACTCCTGCAACCGAAAGCAGCTTGACAGTTGTTCTCCGGTTAATCGTAGGTCCCTGGAGATCCTCAAGCGAAACGCCCTCGGAATCTGTGACCGTGTCGGATCGATTTTTCATTCGCTACGACCCCACCATTTAATGAATGTAATTAAAAACTTTATAATAGGTCTCCAAAGAGTTATGATTACTATGAGTGTTAGAATAGCCAGTATATTGCTATATAGCACCATGGATGATCAATATATGCAAATAGTCTATACACTACTCAGCTCTACACGTTTAAATAAGCCAGATATACACACGTCGTTGACAGCCAATCCTACTGATCACGGATATTCTCTTGTGCACAAATCAGTTAGGTAGGGTGGAGTACCTGTCGTATCATCAACTCACAATGTCAAAACGTGTATGACAGTCTCTCTGCTGGTGACAGAGTATATCACTTAACTGATGGGTTCTTCCAGTCGGAAGCGAATGGACACTCAACAAGTTTATCATGAAGTACATTACAAAACGACAGTTAGTCGGACTTTCTGACCGTTCTTAATTAAATAGTCAGCTCCAACAGAGGTTGTGGCTATGAGAATGAGCTGAGTACTCCGTCCAACTGCTGCTTACTGGTTACGATGTAATCCAAGTTCTGGGTATGAACTTCAAGTGAGAGCGTCCCGTTCCAGTCGGTTCGTTGTAACGTCTCAAACAGGTAACGAAACTCAACGGTTCCAGAGCCGAAGGGAAGATGTTCGTCTTCCGGATACCGAGAGTCGTTCAAATGGACGTGCGATATCCGATCGCTGTATTGGGTTACAAACTCACTTAGTCGTTCTCCAGTGTAACCGGATATGCGCGCATGGCCCGTATCAAGCGTCATTGAGGTGTCGGTCTCGGCGAGCAGTGTATCGAAATCTTTTATAGTGAACGCTGTACCGAAGATGTTCTCGGCACATAGTTCGATATTGTGACCGGACGCCGTTCGATCTAATTCACGTATCGACTTGACGATTATCGGACGTAATTCCTCGGCGTCGTACGCCTTTTCCCACACATTAGCCGTCGGATGGACGACAGCCTTCTCTGCGTCCAACCGAGCTGCCGTTGCAAGACAGTCCGACAGTTCTGCAATTGACGCTTCTCTAATACGGTCGAAGGGTGAACCGATATCCAGAGAGAATGGGAGATGAACAACCAACGAAAGATCCGTTTCCTCGAGATGTCTCTGATACGTATCTAGGTTCTCGATCAACTGCTCTCTAGTAAACCGTCCCTCCATGAATAGTTCAATGAAATCGAATTCCTCCTCTTGTGCGATCGTTATCGATTTCTTAAATGGAACGCCGATATCTGTCACGAACCCACGGGGTATAGACTGCATGATCGGCTTATCTGTATCTCGGGCCGATTTGAACATTTCTATTTGTTATATATATTGGTGCGTACGAGTGTTGTAGGGGCTATGCGAGTATCTATACTAAATATAAGAATACCGACACAGCTAAGACTACTCGAATTTCAGAAATATATTGCAATTTATGAACTACCGGGTAAAATCCATTGAGAAGGCCGCTACAGCTGGAGCGACTATCGCCAAATCTCACTTTGATAGTGATTTGACTGTTGATACAAAATCTGACAAAACTGATTTTGTAACTGTTGCAGATCGATCAGCGCAGAAGAGAGTCATTGAAGAATTACAAAGACAATTTCCCGGGGAGTCGATAGTTGCAGAGGAGGGCGAGTTCCCAAAACATCCCAATTCAACGGGAAGCTGTTTTTTAGTCGATCCTATCGACGGGACAAATAATTTTGTTCGGTCGATACCACTATGGGCAACGAGCGTAGCTCGTCTTGAGGATGGGGAGTGCGTAGCCGCGTCGACCGTCTCACCACTGGGTTTCGGATCCTTCGTCGCTGACGAAATTGACACGCGTCAGGACGGAAATCCAATCTCTGTTAGTGACCGCACCGACCCAGAACTGTGTGACGCTGTTCCGACGCTATGGTGGGATTATAACGACCGAGATGAATACAGTGCCGTCTGTGAGGGTATCACTAGTCGGTTTGCCGATATCAAACGGTACGGATCGACCCAACTGGAATTGGCGTTCCTCGCGGCGGGGCAAATCGATGCGGTGGTTACGAACCGACAAGGCCCCGCTTGGGACACTGTCGCAGGCGTCCACCTCGTTCGACAGGCTGGCGGCACAGTAACGGATATCTACGGAGACCGGTGGACTCACGATTCAAAGGGTCTCGTCGCATCAAATGGAGAAGTTCACGAGATCGCACTTGAAGTTGTTAATATATAGATCTTAACAAATGTCTTTAGAACTATCTAAAATAGAGTCTGTCAGAATTAAAGTGAGCCGACAAGGCCGACACCTACCGCCCAGATATAGACGCGGTGGGAGGTGATGAGTATGCTCTCGATATCGATTCTTGGAATCGTTCTCGCCGCCGTAGCGTCAGTTGGTTTCGCATTGCAGTATATTTTTGTCCGCATCGGGACGAGATCAGGTAGCGTTGAGGACGTAGTCTGGATAACACTATTATGTAATACCGCTATCATTGTGCCGCTGGCGCTGGTGTTCTCTGACGGCGTGGTTTCGCCAAGATCAATCATGGCGTTCGTGGCTGCCGGTGTCGTAGGGGCCCTGCTGTCGCGGATACTCATGTTTGAGAGCATCCAGCGGATTGGCGCGAGTCGCACATCGCCCATTGTGGCCTCTAACATCATCTTCGCCACTATCTTTGCGATGTTCGTTTTCGGTGACACAGTGACATTGATCCACTTCTTCGGGGTCGGCCTCATCGTTATCAGCATCGCATACATCTCTTACGAGACTTCAAACGATCCAGATTCGGTGGACCAGAATCCAACTGTCAAAACAATTTCACTCCCGATTCTCACAGCGCTTTTTATAGGAATGGAACCAATATTCATTTCTATTGGACTGTCACTCGGTACATCGACTCTGACCGGACTCGCTGTAACGGTCAGTACGGCCTTCGTCGGATTCAGTATATATCTCGTAGTTTCTTCCGGTACCCCACGCCCAGGTGTGATATTCGAGCCCGAATTCAAGTGGTACCTCAGCACGGGACTTATAATAACAATCTCAATGCTTAGCTACTTTGCAGCTCTAGAGAGCGCACCTGTCGTCTTTGTCGTCCCTGTCATCCAGACATCGCCGCTATTTATAATCCTCATCTCCATGTTTGTTCTCCCCGATCACGTGGAAAAAATAACTTGGCGACTCACCGTCGCAGCTATCGGTGTCGTGATCGGCGCAGTTTTTGTATCGTTGTACGGATAGCGATATCGATTATCGCGGTCCTTAATCAGGTTCTGTGAGTTCCTCGCGCCGTATTAACTTGAGCTGGAGACGGTCAACGCTTCAGATTTTTCTTGAACGAATGGTGTGTTAGGTTGGCTGAGATCCCAGCGTCAATTGTTACTGGCGTACAGCTCAAAACACTTGAATCGCCGGAGTGTATGAGGATGAAGACGAACCACTCCTTGTCTCGGCAGCCGGTAGCACAACTGAAGAGGGTGTCATAAAACGCTTCACAAGGTGTTGATTTCACAGGCTTAGCAGTGAATCACTTGCTACATTGCTCTTACGTATTGAACACTAACGGTTCTACCATTTCAGAGAAACGTCCCGCCAGCCGTGCGAGATACAACGCGCATATTCAGCAGCGAGATGGTCATGTGTGGACTGTTGGAGCCGCGACGCTGATCCACGTGTTGGCCCGCCCTGTTACCACGGGATTAGAAAATATCCTGTAAACGGGCACGCAGTGACTCAACCCGGTTTCGCAATGAGGCAGAACCTTCATTGATCGTCCCATCGAACTCAATGATCAACTCGTCACCGGTCAATCGATCAATGATATCCTCTGCGCTGAGTTCGCCGGTATCATACAGACATAACATTCGATACACCTGATACGCGGTCAGCATCTTGTAGCCCCGCTCTGCGAGCTCATCGGCATAGTTCTGGGCATTCGACATCCGGCTCAGAGGATCCGTTTGACAGTCAGCATTCGGTATTAGAAGTCCAGTCACTTCCTCGCCTATTTTCTCGTTTTCAGCGTCTTGTACGTGCCTTTCCAGACGATCAACCTTCGTCGGTGATACACCTCTTGTCGTACCTGTTATTTCCAGGACAAACGTGTGGTCTTCTAATTGTATCGCGCCATCACGTTTTCCAGGTTTCTCTCCGGAAACGGATAGTCCGACAGATCGGAATGCTTCGCGGACTGGTTCCTCTAACTCGTAATTATAGTCATCGTCCTGTTCGTCCTTGGCAAAGAGCAGCTGGCGGAACCATTCTCCTTGTTCAATCTGCTCTTCGATATCAGAGAGTTGCTCTCGGAGTACTTCGATCTCCTGCTCTACTTCTGACTCTCCAGGTATGGGGTAATCATCGACCCATTCTGGCTTTGGTTCGACATCTAACCCATACTCTCGTTCCAATATCCCCCGAACGAAGTGCCCGAAGTCGAGAGAAGGATGAGGTGGAATGAGAAACACATCGCCTTCGGATCGATATATCTCATCTTGACTTGTATCTTCGAGTTTGATTTTAACGGCAATCGGACGGTCAACATTATTCACCGCGACGATTTCACCATGTGCGTCTGGTCCGTAGGAGGTGGCTGGTGGTGTAGAACGAGATTTAATATGAGGCTCAGACTTCGGAGGACGAGGATCAGTATATGTACGACCGTACCAGGGTTGCGCGCAAAGATAGTCGATTGTAGTCTCCCACTCGAAGCCGTCGGTGAAGTACCAATCCCACCATTGATAGCTCTCCTCCAGCTCGTAGAGATCCCCAGTCTTCTCCGAATCAAGGCTCACCGCAAACGGTAGCCACTTGAGAAGATCACAATCGTAATACTCCGTGTTGCCGTCATAATCCTCACCACGTAATTTGATTGTTTGCTGGGTCGGGAGACGAATGAAGAGATCGTTACCACCATCCAGATATTGAGCTACATCAGTGTGTGAGGGCAGTGTAATGCTATTATCGAGACTGAACGCTGGATGAGTGACTTCGTGCTTCTGCTCTTCTAGCGTTGCTAAATCGTAGAAGGCGAGATTATGATCAATAAGATTCTCTGCTTCATCCCAGGTAGCATGGTTGTTTTCCACACCGGTTCGAGTTCCTTTGGTCAGGACTCTTGTCATTATCCTTGTTCGAAAGTATCCTTTTACAGGTATTTAACCACTCTCCGCCGAGCAGCGAGTGTTGAACATGGACCAGATGCTAATTGACGGCCTTGTTGAAACCCTCAATCGGAGATACATTCTAGCGGCCGTGCTGAATACAGCGCGCGAGTCGGTTAGGTGGGCGGCAAACGTGCCCGCGGGCACCAGCCCGCTCACGAGTGGACACAGTCAGTGCCCACTGAGCCGACGGCGACGCTGGGAGGCCCACCCTGCGACCGCTCCGAGGGGAACGAGCAGGGCACCGACCAGCGGACTCCACGCAGTAGCGACGGTTCGAGTAACATCGACAGCAGTCCACAGCGGTTCCGGATAGAGCTGTATTGCGTAGTGTAACCCCTGCCCGGTAACGATACTGAGGAGGAGTGGAAACAGTAGTACGTACACTCCTGCCAGTATTGGGACGAGTGCCACGATTCCGAGGGCCATCACGCTACCCACGAAGGCTCCCTGTTCCGGAGTAGATACGCGAGACACGACTCGTCGCCAGACGATAGCGCCCAGCACGAATCCCGCGACAACCGCGAACTGTGGCGCGTGTCCGGCCCAGTACTGCGCGTCTGGCGACAGTCGTAACGGGACGACCATCGCTATGAGCAAATAAAAGAGGGAGGCGGCGAGTGCCGCCGTAGCCGTGACGACCCCGGCACCCACATCCCGCCACCACGTCACCGAGCGTTGCTGCCACGTGACCATACGGTCTTGAACGCTACGTGGGAATATAACTGAGCGCAACCGGTCGGTGACAGTTGCAGCCTCTGTACCTTGCACGCAGTTTTTGATACGATGTAAATAGGTCACCGTTCTACGTCGTTACATGAGTCTCCTGTACTGAGCGATTCGGGAGGCATGCCAACTGTTCTATGACATCCTGCAACTGAATACTACGGCTGTCCACGCTGTGTCACCGACTACGACAACATCCTGACAGCGCACGTCACGTGCATGCGCGCTGTGAACGAATAACACGTTAATCACAACGGGAACACGCCTGAGTGTGAGATCGGAGTCGTTGACAACGGAAAATTCAATAACATCAGACACGATATTCTAGCCCGATCGGCCTTTAAGAACTCACGCGTAATAGAAATCCTGACGAGTTAAGCCCGAAACGCACGGATGCGGTGTTGGTTGTCATCCGCTATCCAGACGTCACGACACGGACAGATTTGACTAAGTTCAGGTGTTTAGCTATTAGCAGTCTTCCACTCCACTTCTCTTGTACCATCGCACCTGCCGGCAGATTGGTTCAAGACATGATTTAATAGCTATACCGGTGATCGATGCGCACCGAATACAGCGCACAGCAGCCCGATTGAACGCGCCAATCAGTGATCGTCACCGGCGTTGGTGAGGCACGTGAGAGTCGCAATCAGTCGTCCTCGAACGAAGTAGACCATGACAGACACGGCGGTGAGTCCAGCGACGACGAACCCGGCCTCGATAAACTCGCCGTTGGCCGTCGAGGTGCCAGCTAGGGCTGCGGCGAAGAACGTTGGCGCTCGTCCGACGATCAGCAACAGAATGAATCGTCGGTACGTCAACTCAGTTACCCCTGCGAGCGCACAGAGGGCGTCGTCCAAGCGTCTCGGGCGCGAGGACTCGTTCGACGAACGGCCGTCCGTACCGCCTGCTGGTTATAAATACGACGGTACTCCCGATGACGACTCCGAGCATGCTGTACAACGTGCCCAATCGGACGCCGAAGAGGTAGCCGCCGACACCGGCGAGCACCTGCCCCGGGATGGGAGCCACAATAGCTTGGAGCGCCTGGAGGGAGACGAACGCCAGTGGAGCGAGAGGACCTAATGCGGCGAGCCGCATACGGAGCCACGGCGGGTCGAGTGCCCTGGGAGTGGTCAACCAGAGCCCGGCGCCTACGGACAGTATCGCCACACAGACACCACCTACGGCGGTCAGAGCCTGACGCCGGTGTGCTCGGGAGCGAAACACCGACCCAGGGTACGCGCTCTCACTCCCTGCGTCTGGGTCCTCGGGCGTGTCGTCGTCGCTCACCATGTGGTGATGCCGCCGCCGCGGAATCGGGCGCTCTCGGCGAGTTTTCCGAGGTACCGCCAGGACGGTGTCGGTCGGCCG
>ERZ1034547.266-NODE-266-length-13594-cov-2.866681_pt1 | contig 13594 bp, 12 predicted proteins | sample MGYA00520642_ERZ1034547 | MGnify/ENA primary metagenome ERZ1034547 (study PRJEB33760, sample SAMEA4777713) | hypersaline lake metagenome | biome: hypersaline environment; feature: brines | place: Spain | collected 2012-08 | depth 0 m ... | reverse complement strand
TGTCCCCGCCTTCCACTTCGGTACGGGGATCGTGCTCATGGAGCGTCATGCCGACGTGCAGCACGTCGGCGACGGCAAAGTTGCCGTTCTTGTGGGCAGACCTGACCAGCCCGCGCGTGTCGCCATCGGCGGTGGCAGTCGGGTCGGCACCGGCGCTCAGCAGAAGCCGCGCGAGGGAAAGCGGCCCGTTCTCAGCCACAACGTCCAGCGCGGCCTGAAAGTCCAGCGCGACCTGCCCGTCCCTATCGCTGGCATCCGGGTCGGCGCCGGCGTCCAAGAGGACCTCGGCCACGTCGGTATGCCCCTTCTTACAGGCCCACAGAAGTGGCGTGAGAAGCGCGACCTCCGGCGCGTCCTCGGAGGTGAGACCGATGTCCGGATCCGTCCCCGCGCCTACCAGGTCCCGTGCCGCCTGCACGTCCCCGTCCTGAGCGGCCTGGAGGAGCCGTCGGCGCTCCTCCGAGAACGTGAAGTCAAGGTCCTCGGAGGCCGAAGCCAGCACCGCCTGGATCTCTTCCGGCGCGACATGCTCGGCGACCGCTTCGCCGTGGAGCCGTCCCCAGTCCCACCGGTCTTCGAAGCGAGCAAGTAGCTCTTCCGACCAGGGCAGCGCCTCGTTTCTGCTGAGCTTCCCCCAATCCCACTGCTCTTCGTAGCGGACAATCAGCTCCTCTGACCAGGGCATTGCTCTGTTTCCACCAAGACGTCCCCAGTCCCACTGGTCCTCGAAGCGAGCGATCAGCTCCTCCGACCAGGGCAGGGCCTCGTTTTGGCTTAAAGAACCGTGACTTTCCCACTTCCATCGGTCCTCGAACTGGCCGATCAGCTCTGCGCTCCAGGGCAGGGCCTTATTGCTGCTGAGCTCCTCCCAGTCCCACCGGTCTTCATTGCGGGCGATTAGCTCCTCCGACCAGGGCAGTTCTTTCTTTTCGCTGAGCGTCTCCCAGTTCCATCGGTCCTCGAATCGTTCAATGAGACTCAGGGACCATGGAATCCCGCTGTTCCTGCTCAGGGAGTTTCTCTCGTCCCATTTCCACCTGTCCTCATAGCGCTCAAGAAGCTTCTCGGACCAGGGCAGCGCCTCGTTAGAACTCAAAGATCCATACCCACTGCTCCAGTCCCAGCGGTCTTCGTAGCGGGCGATTAGCTCCTCCGACCAGGGCAGGGCCTCGTTTTGGCTGAGGGCTCCCCAGTTCCACTGCTCTTCGAAGCGGGCAATCAGCTCCTCCGACCAGGGAAGAGCTTCATTTTTACTGAGACTTAACCAGCTCCACCGCTCTTCGAAGCGGGCAATCAGCTCCTCCGACCAGGGCAGCGCCTCATTTTTGGTGAGATCATTCCATCTCCACCTGTCCTCGTATCGTGCGATTAGCTCTTCTGACCAGGGCAGCGCCTCGTTAGAACTCAAAGGCTTATAGCCGTCCCAGTCCCATCGGTCGTCAAACCGCCCGATCAGTTCGTCCGACCAGGGTAGTGCTTCATTTAAGCTTAAGGAGCCATGACCTTCCCACTTCCAGCGGTCCTCGAACTTCCCGATTAGACTAGCGCTCCAAGGCAGCGACTCATTGGTACTCAACCCTTCCTGGCTACTCCAGTCCCACTTGTCCTCGAACCGCCCGATCAGCTCTGCGCTCCAGGGTAGCGCCTCATTGCTGTCGAGCTCGTCCCAGTCCCACCGGTCTTCGTGCTTTTCAATGAGGGAGATCGACCACTCCAGTGATTCGTTCTGGCTGAGCGCTTCCCAGTCCCAGAGAAGCGGGAACCGGCCGATCGTCTCCTCCGAAAGCGGGTAGTCCCCCGAGCGCTTCTCGATGAACCTCTCCCGCTGCTTCTCCGACAGGTGGGGAGCAATCGAGATGCCACTGGTCTCATCAGACATAGTAGAAAGTGGACTCGTTGAAAACGAAGCTGTCGAAGGTGAAGCTGTTGAAGGTGGAACCTGTAGCGCGTCCAGTCCCGATGGGCATCGGCTCGGTTCCGGCCGGGTGCGGGCGTTCCCGACGCGTCGGCCGCCTCGGTGGAGGGGCCCAGAAGAGACGCGTTCAGCTGAAGGTCCCTGGCATCCTCCTGGTTCTTCCGTGACCCTATCGGTTCTCGGCGTCCTCCTGCTTCTCATCCGACTCCCAGCCGCTTTCAAAGCCGCCTTCCTGGATAAGGCTTGCGACCTTCTCGTACCCTCCCTCCTGGGCATCGTCCAGGGGCGTGTTCCCGGAGTTGTCGGTGACTCCGGTCTCCGACCCGGCTTTCAGAAGTCCCCGGGCAGTGTCCGCATGCCCGAGGCGAGCGGCCTCGGGCAGGGGCAGCCTCCCCTCCTTGTCCCTGCTGTTCGGATCGGCCCCCGCCTCCGATAGGACCTTCACCATCTCCTCTGAGTCGACGCCAGCGGCAAACCAGAGCGGGTTTCTCCTATTGTCGGAGCTGCGGCGCGGACTTGAGCCAGCGCGCAGGAGCACCCTCACCGTTTCTATGTGTCCGCCGCTGACGGCCTCGTGAAGAGGCGTCATCCCGATGCTGTCCAGCTTGTCAACCTCCGCGCCCCCCTCGATCAGAAGCTCGGTGGCTTCCGTGCTCGACACGGCGCGGTGGAGCGGGGCTTTCCTCTCTCCGCCGACGCAGTCTAAGTCGGCTCCTTTCTCGATAAAGAACCGCAGTATGTCAAGCGAACCGTCATCGGCTGCCGCTCTCGCTGCCGGTAGGGCAGGAGTCAGCGCATCGTCATAGAGAGTAGCATCTTCTGTGCTGTGAGTGGGATCAGCTCCATTTTCGACGAGCAGCTCGGCGACCTCCACGGAGCCGGACCGCGCGGCCTTGAAAATCGGCGTTTTCCCACTGCTGCCAACCTGAGTGGGATCAGCCCCCTCTTCAAGCAGGAGCTCAACTACTTCAACCGAACCGGAGCTCGCTGCACTGAAAAGTGGGGTATTTCCACTGTCATCGGCTCGGGAAGGATCGGCTCCCTCCTCAAGTAGCAGTTCGACCAGTTCCACAGAGCCAGAACCAGCCGCGGAAAAAAATGGCGTTTGTCCCCGGTCGTTGGCCTGAAGCGGATCGGTTCCTTCCTGCAAAAGCAGTTTCACGGTTTCGGCAGAGCCAGACCCTGCCGCCAGAAAGATCGCATCAGCATTTTTCTCTGCATGCGGGTCGGCTCCTTGCTCCAAAAGTATTTTGGTGGCTTCAGCATATCCGCTTTCTGCAGCCGAGCAAAGAGGCGTGTGGCGCGGACCACCATACCCGTCTGAGGGAGGAGGGTCCGCATCGGCTCCTTCTTCGAGAAGAAGTTCGGTGACCTCGGCAGAGGTGGATTCCCCGATGGATTCCCTGAAAGCTCGGTGTATCGGTCTGTAGCCCTTTTCGCTCTCGCGGGTCGGGTCGGCTCCCGCGTCGATGAGAATCTTCGCCACTTCGACGGAGCCAGATTTGACTGCTTCCTCCAGCGGCGTGTTGTTGAAGAAGTCCGTCTTCGTGACGTCTGCTCCCTCGTCGAGAAGAGACCGGACCTCTTCAACAGAGCCCTCGGAGGCTGCGTCGTGCAGGGGCGTGCCGTCGTCGCTTTCCATGCCGAGAGCCTTTTTGGCATTGTCGGCGACTTCGCCAAGAGCGTCCATGGCGTCTGAGCGAAGGTCATCGAAATCAAACATAGCAGTTGTTTTCGTCTGTGAAAAAATGAAATTTACGAGGCATCCTCTGCTCCTGCTCTAGCCGAGTTCGGTCTCGCGGTTCTATCTCGCGCTGGTCGCCGCCTCTCCCGCGAGGTTCTCTTGCTTCTCTGCGCACCGGCATGCAGCTGACCTCGACCCGAACGCTCGTGCTCGGCGCAGAGCTCGGGAGGCCTACTTTCCCAGGCCCAACCGGCTCCTCCGCCCATGGATTTCCAGCCTGCCTTGCCACAGCAAGCAGGATCGGCAACTCCGTACCAGTCGGCTGACTCCACGGAGGGCATCACCGCGTTTTATGCGACAGCTCGGATCCCCGACCGGAATTCCTAGCTTGCTTTTTGGGCATCCTTCCTACCAATCCATGGGCCAGTGCGCACCTTACTGCTTGGAAAGTGAGTACGTCAAAAAGATTTACCTCTTAACATATTAAAGAATGGCGCGAAAAAAATAGCAGGCATTTCTCTATTACCTCCTCGTCAATATTGAAGCTCCGCGGTCCAAAACAACTTGCTGTGCCTCGCAGCTTCTGTTCCCAATTTCTCCTCTCCTGGTCTTCTGGAAGCTTATCCTGCCAGAGGCCTTTTCTGCTTAGGGTGCTCCCCCTGTTTAAGCTGTAGGGCAGTTCACAGGACGAATGACTTCCGCGAGGAACCGTCTCCGCAAGCAGTATGCTTCCATTCTAACGGCGACTGTTTCCTGATCAGACATTCTGTGTCTGATATATCACCCACTCACATTACCGGACATTATGGGGTTGGAGAGAACCTTGTGGGGGAGGATTCGGGGCTTCTGAATATCGCTGAAAAGCCACGGCGGCGCTAGCCTCCGTGCTCGCGGAAAAATTTTTCCTCACGCGGGTCCTTGCCGGCAAGCATGCTGGCAGATGTGCGCATCGAGATTTTTCGTATCGAGATTGTGCGCATCAGAGCTGCAGGACTGAGGGTCGCAAGAGGCGGTCCTGTTTAGCGGTCCTATTTAGCGGTCCTGTTTAGCGGTCCTATTTACATGCCTACGGTTCTGCGAGCCCACAACTTTGCGAGCCTGCGATTCTACGAGTCTACAATTTTTGGCTTCAGGGTTGTGGGCCCGGATCGGCCGGCCGACAGGTCGGGCGAGGCGAAGAGAAGAAAGGAACGCCGACCGCTGTGGTCGAAAGCGGGGAGACTGCGCTTCTTCCTCTGCGCCCTCAGCCCTGAAGTGGACCTGCCCCGGTTTGGTGGACGTTTCTTCACGTTCGAAACCAAACGGAGACGAACCATGCCAAGAACCCGTCCACCATACCCCCAAGAATTCAGGGAGCGAATCGTCGAGTTGGTACGAACCGGGCGAACGCCTGCGGAGTTGGCCGACGAGTTCGAACCAACAGAGCCAACCATTCGCAGTTGGATAAAGCAGACTCACCGAGACGACGGAAAAAGCGCTGAAGGGCTCACCACCGATGAGCGAAAGGAGCTTCGCGAGCTGCGCAAGAAGCTGCGCCAGATGAAGCAGGAGCGCGATATTCTGGCAAATAGGTGTCCCTCCGGGACGGCCTGGTTCGCTCGGGAACCGGAAGATGTCCCGCCAAAATCTTCCGGTTCATAGACGCGCATCAGGCCGAATTTCTGATCAGTGCCATCTGTCGAGTGTCGGGCGTAAGCCGGAGTGGATACTACGCGTGGCGCAGCCGCTTACCTTCCCAGCGAGCCGAAAAAGACGAGGTGTTGACCGAGAAAATCAGGCAGATACACGGCAGGTCTCGAGGCACCTACGGCTCGCCTCGTGTCCACGCTACTTTGTAGGCGGAAGGAATCTGCGTCGGGCCCGGCCGGGTCGCTCGCCTGATGAAAGAGGCTGGCTTACGCGGCGTAAGCCGCCGAAAACGGCCTTCTACGACGAATAGGCCCGGTTATGAGCGGCCTGCCCCAGACCTGGTCGATCGGGACTTCACCGCCTCTGGGCCCGATGAGCTGTGGGTAGCAGACATCACCTACGTGCCAACGAACGAAGGACACCTGTACCTTGCTGTCGTGCTCGACGCCTTCAGTAGACGCATCGTCGGCTGGTCAATGGCCGATCCCCTACGCACCGAGTTGGTCTTGGGCGCCCTGGATATGGCCTCAACGCAGCGAGATCCCGACGCCACGGCTCACCACTCTGACCAGGGCTGTCAGCAGGAGGCGATTGCCTTCGGCCAGCGCTGCAAGGAGGCCGGTGTGCGCCCGTCGATGGGATCAGTTGGGGACTGCTACGACAACGCGATGTGCGAATCCTTCTTCGCAACGCTCGAATGTGAGCTCATCGAGCGGGAGACATTCGCTTCGGAGTCGGGGGCTCGCCTCTCGGTCTTCGAGTTTATCGAGGGCTGGCATAATCCTGATCGGCTCCATTCCGGCCTCGGTTACCAGTCCCCACAGCGCTACGAAGAGGAGTACCACTCACGAGAATGCTCGCGATCTGAGGAACCTCATTTGCCTGTTGCGGCGTGAAAACCGCACACTGCCCATTTTATCGGGGTAACTCCAGTTCGATCCTGGCACCTAAGGGGAGACACCTCTCCAGCTTCTCGAGTAGATCACTCCCGCCTTCGAGGCCATGCTGAAACTCAAGGCTCGGCTTAGGCCCAGGTGAGGCGTAGATCTCCATAGCCTGCCTCCCGATAGGGTGGTAGATCCTTAAAGCTCGTCGATCTTGGAGCTAACTTTGGAATTATTCTGAGCCACACGAACCAACGGAGTGAAACCGTTGTCGTCTTGTGCATTCGGGTCCGCTCCTCGTTCCAGAAGCAGCGAGGCGAGAGCCTTAGCCTCCTTGCCAGACTCAATTTGGAGCATGTCGTGGAGCGGGGTGCGGTCTTTGCCCTCTCGCGCACTCGGGTCAGCGCCATTGTCCAGCAGCACCTTGGCGACTTGGCGTTCTGACACAGAATGAAGGGGCGCTATTCCGGCCTCATTCTCTCCGCCAGAGTCGGCTCTAACTTCCACACATAAGAGCGATTCAAGAGCACTTCTCGTTGAATCAAATTTCGTTCCAATACTCTCAGTAAATTTGGGACCAGGTCTGTTTTTCCGTTCCTGAATGTCCTGTGCACCCGGAAGGAGGGGAAAGGCTCGGCGAGGAGACGCTACATCAAGGCCGGTTTCCCAAAACCTGATCAATCAGATTAGGAGTGATGTGTGACTTGAGAGCCTCATAGACGGCCCTGTTGCGGCCCAGGCGGCTCCAGTTCCATCGAACGGAATAGCGGTCGATAAGACTGAGGCTCCAGGGAAGGGCCTCGTTCGCACTCAGTCCACCCCGCTGTCTATAGTTTCCCCAATGCCAGTGATCAGCATAGCGGGCAATCAGCTCCTCCGACCAGGGGAGCGCTTCATTTTTGCTGACTTGCACCCACCACTGCACACGTTCGAACTTTGGGACGCAGGTCCTGCTCTCTTGAACCAGATCATCTAGGCACCGAACCGCAAGAGACTCTGTCCAGTCTACTCCTTCATTTCCGCAGAGCAGCCTCCAATGCGTCTGACTTTTCAAGACGTCCTCGTTCTGATATATGAGTTTCTCAGTCCAAGGAACGCTCTCATTTCCAGCAAGACTTCTCCCCGTCCATTTTTCCCTGTGATGGTTTACCAACGAAGCACTCCAGGGAAGAGCTTCGTTTCTACCAAGGACCTCCCAATCCCACCGATTTTCATGCTGTTCAATCAGACCTTCGGACCATGGTAGGGCTTCATTCCCGCTGAGGGCCTCCCAATTCCAATGGTCAACGAAACCGGCAATCAGTTCATCGGACCATGGCAGGGTTTCATTCCGACTGATCCTTTTCCAGTCCCAGCGGTCGAGACACTGATTGAGCAAATCTTTCGACCACGGCACGTCGGTCCTTGAACTGAACTGAGGACAACCCCACCTCTTTTCAAATCGAACAAATAGGCTTTCAGACAAGGGAAGAGCGTGATTTCGTCGGCTGAGCCTATCCCAGTTCCAGCGATCAGAAAACCGACTGATGAGATCACCTGTCCAGGGAAGCGCAGGATTTGAACTGAGCCGGCTCCAGTCCCATCGGTCGGCGTAGCGGCCGATGAAATCGCCCGTCCAGGGCAGTGCTGTATTTGCACTGAGCTTGTCCCAGCTCCAGTCGTTGCTAAACCGGTCAATCAGGTTCTCTGACCAGGGAAGCGCGCTGTTTCTTCGGCTAAGTGTGTCCCAGTCCCACCGGTTCGCAAACCGTTCGACAAGGTGGGCCGACCACGGCAGAGATTCGTTTCTGCTCAGCCCCTTCCAATCCCACCGGTCGGCGTAGCGACCGATAAGGTCACTCGTCCAGGGGATCGCCGGATTCTTGCTGAGCTTGCCCCAGCTCCACTTCTTCTGGTAATCCTCGATGAGGTTAGCTGTCCAGGGAAGTGCCGGGTTCGAGCTAAGATCAGGGTCGCTGATCGAACGCGAGTCCCAATACCATTTATCTTCGTACCGCTTAATCAGCTCTCTCGACCAAGGAAGAGCCTCATTTCCACTCAGCAGTTGCCATCGCCATCTCTCCTGGTGGCGGTTCAGGACCGTAATGTTCCAGGGCACATCATTTCCCTTGCGGCTGAATTTTTCCCAATCGATCCCGCTTGCATGACGAGCAATGAGGGACTCTGACCAGGTATCGTGTCGCCGGGCTTGGCTGCTGTCTAACGCGGGATAGTAAAACCGGTCTTTTAAGTCTCGGAGGAACCCGTTGTGCTTCCGGAAGAAGGTAGCGGGGTCAGGCATCACTACATGCAACCTTAACGATGGGAGCGTCTCGGCGGGGATATCTCCCAAAAACGGGCGAGTCTTTGCTGTCAGGGCATGGGTCAGTGGGAGGCACACCACTACTCGTATCCCCGTGCGTCGCTTGCTCCAATTTCCCCGTTCTGGAAGATATTGGTATAGAAAAATTCGAAGCTGGTGTCTCTGCTGTCGTAGTCGGAGACCTCCATCAAAAAGTACGCGACGACCCCATCACGATCTTCGCTGATCTTCTGTGCCAGATCCCTGCCGGGGAAAACCTCGTCTCCTTCAATCTCCAACTCCGGACCTTCAAACTGAATCGGCACAAATTCGCCCTCAAGGGCTCCGTCTTCGGCTTCCCTGCACGTACAGTCGTAAAGACGGGTGACCTCCCCCTCTGAACTGACGTGAAACGCCTGAGCGTTGTGAAGTCCGCCCCATCCCGCCGGCCGAATCTCCTCTACGGCTGTGGGAGTCTCGACACGAACGAAGCAGTTGTGTACGAAGGTATCCCGCTTCGACCACTCGATGTGGATACCAACTTCAAATCCGTTCTCTAACTCAGTTACACTCATCTTTAGGCGCGACTATTATTCATAAATTTTCACGTACAGATTTTTCTGTTAAGTTTATGTGTTAAAATTATCCTCATTAAGGACATTTTTGTCTCGAAAGAGAATCCAGCTCAGTCAACGCCGTGAGTATACTCTTCCCTCCTATTGACAAAATATTGGCTTCTCCCTCGGATAAATCCGGGGGATTCTTCCTCACGGAACAGACGTTCTGTTTCACAGGACCGGCTTCGACGATTTGCTTGGCTTGAAGGCCAGAGGCGAGCCGAAGTCTTCCGTGTCCTCCGCAGACATTGGAGGCATCGATTTCAATGCCTCTCTCGTCAGCCCGACGGTACAGATTCTCGAAAACAAACGGTGTCATACTTTGTTTATCGGTATGACACCAAGTGGCATCTCAAGGCAAGCTCATTGTTCCGTTAAGGTTGACGAGAGAGTCCCCGAACCGGCAGGTTCATATCGCCCAAGGAGCAACCGCTCCGTGAATCCGGAAGTTTTACGGCTCTCTCGCGCTCACTCAATACTATAAAAGCCGCAGCTCTTGGATCGGACACAACGTGTCTGATTTTTACAGCGAATCTGATTTTACGTGACTCCGGCTTTTCCCCGGACTTCAGTAGGCTGAACCTTGAGCCATTCTCTGGACCTGACTCCTGCAGTTTTTCACTCGTCTAAATGGAGCTACTGCACAGGTGAAGTACGCTCAGATGATTTTGCGTTCGTTTGGGCGACTGATCAGACATGAGATGTCCGGCACCTGAAGATTGGTGCCTTTCATGCCCCGACAGTACAGTTATTGAGATTTACGTAGAACGTGCTGGCTTGGAGACCTCCTGCACTCGCTCCTGGCGAAGGAGTTGGTGTGGCTGTCTCCAGTCACGAGAACCAGCTTTCTCTAACCGGGCTCTGAAAGCCTTTCGTTTACTGATCACGGACCCGACCAAAGCACATACTCATGAAAGCCATCGTGCCATGGATCGGCGGCAAGGTTCGACTCTCATCTTGGATCGTCGACCACCTCAGAGACCACGAGGTTTACGTGGAACCGTTCGGCGGTGGAGCAGGCGTTCTGCTCAACAAGGAGAAAAGCAAGGTTGAGGTCTACAACGACGTAGATGACAATGTAGTCCAATTTTTTCGGACGCTTCGAGATAAGGGAGCAGCTCTGCAAGAATGGCTGTCCAACGTCCCGTACTCAAGAAAGCTCTACCGTGAGTGGAAGGCTGACTACCTGGACGGCAATTATCCGGATGATCCTGTGGTTCGTGCAGGAAGGTACTTCCTCGTCTGTACGGCATCGATGCAAGCCGACAAGACCAAAATGAACGGTTTCAAAGCGTCAAGGAGCACGAACAGGGCAAAGACTTTTTTCAACAAAGTTGAGGGGATGGAGTGGTTTGTAGAAAGGATGCGGAAAGTGATTATCGAAAACAGAGACTTCGAAGATATCGTCAGCAAGTACGACGGAAACGACACGCTTTTCTACCTGGATCCGCCCTATGTGGGAGTGGGTGATGCTTACTACCAGCACGAGGGTCTCTTTCCACATGACCGGCTTCCACGCTGAAGAGCATCGATGGAGGATTTGCGTTGAGCTACGGGAGCGACGTACCGGACGAAATTCTTCGGGCATGCAAACAGCAGGGATGGGCAAAACACAAGAAAATGAACAAGCAGGATACCAACCGCAATAATGTGAAGGAACACCTGATCACGAACTACTGATACTTGAAGTATGCTGGAAAACTGATGTCCGTTGCCATTGTGCGTCAAAGAGCCGTTGTGTGTCGAAGACATGGTGCTACACGTGCTTCTTCATTTGTCTGTCCTAAGGTAGACAGGGCTTGAATTGCAGCTCACTGTGGTGTTGCATCACGTCCGCTTTCATCACCCCGATCCAGTTCGGTGAACCGAGATGCGAGTCCGAGAGAAAAACTGGCTCAGTTTCTGGACGCAGGGAGTGAAGCAACGCTTGAAAAACTTAGCAATCATGTCGGGGGTACTCGGCGGCACGTTCGTCGCTTGCTGGAGGAATTGGAAGGCAAAGGATGGTCAATTCAAGAACGTTGGGAGGAAGGGACCAAACATTTCTCGCTCGCGCCTCAGTCCCGCTCCATTCCCACTGAATTCTTCCTCTCAAAGCCAGTCGGTCCTGACTCTGCTTGCCAGCCGCCGTTGTCTTCTTGGCCACTGCTGTTGCGATATTTTCCGATGCGGTATTGTTTACGCGGTATTGTTTGCCGGGAAAACACAAAGCTGATTGAAGCTACGGCGCTTCCCTAACATCGCATCGAAAGGGATACGGCAGCACGAGAAACGCGACAGCACAAGACAAGCCCGTCGGAGTCCGCAACGTAGGCCGCGTTTGGATTAGAGATGAGGTCCTCAATTCGAGATGAGACGCTGAATGCCTGATTGCAGCTGGGGCCGATTCTCAGTCGATTATCCGCTTCTGCGGTAAGCGTCGGCGACTTGCCGCGCTTCCGCCGCGATCCGCTCGGCCAGTTTATCTGGAGCGAGCACTCGCACCCCAGGGCCCCAGGAGCGGATAAAAGCCGCCACGTCGTCGAGACTCGACGTCTCGAAGGTGACAGTGATGCCTCCCTCCTCTCGGTCCTCGACCCGCTGGGAGGGGTGATACGTCTTGCGCCGGAAGTACGGGGCCTTCTTTTCTTCTACCTCCAGGACGATCTCGTGGCTCCCCTCACCTCGAAGCGCGTAGAAGCGGTCCTCGAAGTGTCCCTCCGAATCGAAGCCTTCCGGCCGCGCGAAATACTCCCCGGTCGGCTCGGCCACCTGGATGCCCGGCAGTGAGAAGTCGAGCACCTCCTGGCTCTGGTGGCAGTAGGCAGCGACGAGCCAGGACCCTGTCTGCTCGGCGATAACCAGCGGGTCGATAGGACGCCTCTCCGAAAAGCGGCCCGTAGAGGCGGAATAGTAGTCGACCGAAAGCGTCTCAAGCTGGTTTGCGGCCCTGACGACTACCCAGAAGATCTCCGGGTCGACGTTGCTGGACGCCCCTGTGTCGAAGTGCCAGATTTCCGGCTGCCACTCCGGCTCGAAGCTGAAGGTCGTCCCTGCTGCCTGGAGAAGCTTCTGGACCGCTTCCCGGAGCTGGTTGTCAAACGGGGTCGGGTGGAGGGTCGCCTGCGCCGCCGAAGCGGCGACGGTCAGGGCCTGGAGCTCACTCTCTTTTAGGTCGATCTGGCCAGTAGGAATGGAGCGGGCCTCCGGCGCAAGCGAGAAGCGTTTGGTTCCTTCTTCCCAGCGCTCCTGGATCAGCCGCCCGTCCTCTTCCAACTCCCTCAGCAGGCGACGGACGTGTCGCCGGGTAACTCCGAGATGATCGCTGAGCTCATCGAGCGTGGCCTCTCGGCCCGCATTCAGGAGCCGCGTCAACTGCTTTTTCGGGCTTGCGTCTCCGCTCATCAGATCGATGGATGTGAAGCTGAGGTAGGAGGCAATGGTGACTTGCAACTCTTTCTTCGGCGCTCTTCGCCTACGATCGGCCTCCGCTTAGGAGCGGTTCCCGACTGAAATCAGCGTTTGTGCGTATGAAGGACCCAGGCAGAGGAGATCAGACGCCAGCGTCTGGGCATCGCTCGGCGACTCGCGCGTCTGCTTCTTTCTGCCGATGGGTTTCAGTAGGGGTCTTTGTCGTTAGCGCCGGTGGCGCGATCCTGCTCTGAGGCCCGAATGCCGCCCTGAAAGGAAGAATTGTTGGAGGAAGCTTTCGGGTTTTGATGCACGAGGCTCGTTGAAAATGGGCGTTTCCGAAAGTGCTTGTGCCTGTCAAAAATATCGGTTTCAGAGCCAAAAGTCATCCGGGTATCGGCTCAACAAGTAATGAAATTCTCTGTTTGAACGATGTTGCGTCTGGCTCACCAGTCTAACCTGTCCGATGATCCAAGAGACCTATGAATACAGGGAATGTGGCTCTTCGAACATCATCAAAAACGGCCACAGCGCCAGCGGCTCTCAACAGTATCACTGCAAAGATTGCGGGGGGCACAAGGTGCTCGACCCCGAGCCACGGGGCTACTCCGAGGAGGAGAAAGAGAAAATCCTCCGAGCCTACCGCGAACGCGGGTCAAAGCGGGCAATCAGCCGGATATTCGGAACCAGTCGGAATACGTTGAACCGGTGGCTCGAAAAAAGGGCCGAGAATCCGGCTCAGTAGCAGAGGGACTCAGGCCGGCTGAAGAGAATGCTGTTCTTGAACTTGACGAATGCTGGACGTATGTCCGAAAGCGGTCGAACAAACGATGGCTGTGGGTAGCCCTGTGCCGTGGGACCCGACACGTCGTTGCATTCGTGATTGGAGACCGTTCAGCCAGGACCTGTGCTCGCCTCTGGAGCCGGATTCCGGAGGAGTGGACCTCCCCCGCTTAGGTGGACGTTTCTTCACTTTCGAACCAACAGGTATCAACCATGCCCCGCACACGTCCGCCGTACCCACAGAAGTCCAGAGATCAGATCATCGAACTTGCCCGGAACAGGCGAACGCCTTCTGATTTGACCGAAAAGTTCGATCCAACCCAGACAACCATCCGGAATTGTTTGACTTCTCTCCTCGATGAATCGGGGGATTCTTCCTCACGGAACAGACGTTCTGTTTCACAGGACCGG
>ERZ1034547.265-NODE-265-length-13636-cov-2.819233_pt1 | contig 13636 bp, 16 predicted proteins | sample MGYA00520642_ERZ1034547 | MGnify/ENA primary metagenome ERZ1034547 (study PRJEB33760, sample SAMEA4777713) | hypersaline lake metagenome | biome: hypersaline environment; feature: brines | place: Spain | collected 2012-08 | depth 0 m ... | reverse complement strand
ATATTGCCTGCTTCAAATCCTTCAGACGGGTCATCAACATACTCGTAGTCGTCTATACCCCCTGCGGCGACAATCTCGAACTCTGAACTAAATCCTGCGGCATTAGAGAACGAAGCGTATATTTCGTCAATATCTATCTCCTTAGAGACAATCGACCCATTTCTATGAGCGAACCCCTTTGCGGTATCTGGACAAATAGACCAACTCGCTATCGCCCTATGATCGACAGTCGCACCTCCTGTGTCTTCGGCTATTTCAGCATTTCTCGTTCCCGTACTACCACTAATTCCGCGATATACTTCGACCGAATCCCCAAACATATCCTTCATTACCTTACGCGTCTCCTCTATGTAGGCACGCGTCGCATCTACCATCTCAGGATCTTGCGCATCTATTCTATCAGCAACACGTTGAGGGATATTACTCTCACCGTCTTCGAAGGCGACAGCCCAAAGAGGTGCGGTTTCAGGATTCTTTGAATTGCCCGACCACGAACTAATTACTTCTTTTATCTCGGACGTATACTCAGCATATTCAGGATTATTTTCCTCGAACATCTTAGTCGCCCTCTTATTGATTTCGCCCTGAACACTTCTATCGCGGGCAAGAGGGACCTCTTCATCTAACGTCTCACTAAACTTCGATGTATCAGAAGACTCGACCATCTTTTGAAGTAAACTGTCAGCAGGTCCCGGATCACTACCCGAAACCTCAACAATAGCGTCATATACATCTTGACCACTCACATTTTTATCTACCAATTCAGCCATGAAACTACCAACCGCAGTCTTGTTGGCAGTACTATCTAAATCAAACCGTTGAGCTAATTGGAATATCTCGTCTCTATCTGGCGAATCTGAGAGATTGAAATCCTCTGGGCGCTCTTCATACGCTACCCCACTAGTGATTGAAGTTGGCGCAACAGTAATCGTACTACCATCATCTTTTTCGACCTCTACACCCAAATTACTTTGACCGACAACAGTACCCTCAACCTCGTCGCCACTCGACATCATTTCTACATACGTACCTTCAGGGACATTTTCGACATTTTTCCAGTCGAATTGTCCACTAGTAATTTGCTCCTCTTCAGGGATTTGATTGTCAGGCTCCTCTAAGTCGTCTACACTCTGTTGAGATTGATTTTCAGCTGCCTCTAAGAGACTATGAACATCTCCCGGCATCGTATGTTCGGGCAACTCTTTGAGGAACCCACCTAACGTATAGTTAGCGTAATCACTACCCTCTTCTACACCGGGAATCTTTTTCGCCTCATCCATAAGATCCTCTATCAATATAGCGGCGGGATCAACATCATATGACTGTTTAGGTAAATCCCACACATCTACGGCTTCCTGTATGAGCGCATCTCCATAAATATTTTCAGAAATCTGTTGAGTGATAACCGGATCCTCCTCTAAGAGGTCTTCAATATCGCTCTCTGTAGATTCATCTCCATCTGGGATAGACTCTTCGTTAACATACAATTCAGTATCTTCTTGGAGTAAATCCTCCATAACAACTGGCATTCCGTCGATATAAAACTCTGAAATAAGCTCCCCCTCTTCCCCCTCATATTCTCCGATGATAGGATCCTGCCCGGGAATCTCAAGACTAATCTCAGTACCTTCAGGGATTTCCTCTAAACTAGTGGGGTCACGCCCCTCCCACTCGCCCATTGACAGCTCATCTTCTTCTATTTCACCATCTTCAAGAACATTTTGAATATCGTCTTCAAAGACATAGAAATCCTCACCCTCTTCAGACTCAAACCGATAATCCCAATCTTCTTCATCACCGAGAGACTCTGTGACCTCTCCCTGATAGGTATCAGCTCCTATCTGTATCTCAATTTCCGCACCGGGAGTAAGACTAGACGGATCCTGCGTCACCTCATCTTGAGGTTTACCCGACTCTAACTCCTCTTGCGCAACCTCATCCCACGGAACGTGATGCGACTCATTATATCCGCTCTCAGGATGAGTATACTCGACAAACAACCCACTTTCATGTGTCTCCGTGACTGTCGCATCTTCAACACGTAAAGGCTCATCTTCATTAAACTGATTAAGATCCAAATCGACCTCATCTCCCTCGGAGAAATATTCTTCATACTCCTCATCTGAGTCATCATCTACCTCTTCGAGGACACCAAACCACTCTGAATTGGCGCTTAAATCTTCAGCAGGTCTCGCTACTATCTCACCATCTTCTACTGCTAAGAGGACATCATTTTCGTCGATATTCTCAACACTAACATCTGTGAATAGTTCCAACCCCTCTTCTTCAAACTCTTGGGGAAGGTCTACCCCACCCGGTGGCTCGTCATCATAAATAACCTCGCCATTCTCAACATTCCGCCATCCACTACCACCCTGCGGACCAACATATGGCTCCCATTCTGCTTTCTGGAAGATACTCATTACCGGACCATACCCGGTCTACAAAAATAAAACCGAGGGACTAAGACTCGTCTCCAAACTGCTCGCTCCACTCCTGAGCGGTCCACTCGTCGCCATCAGCAGAGTGAACGTAATACTGCTCTTGGTCAGACCCCGAAGGGACTGCGACCTCATCTTCAGTATCGTACTCGGCAATCATGTTGATGAAGTCGTCATCATCTGGCGCCTTATACATATCCATCAGAACCACCCCATACCCCTCGTCAGGAAACAGGGACGGATCATCTGCGTCCTTTGCGTAACTCATCTCTTGTTCCTCCATACGGTGATAGTACCCCTCTCACTATAAAGATTTAGGTAGCGGTAATTCATAACCCACTCACCTCGAAAAACTCTCTAATGACTGCCTGTGCCTCTTCGTCACATTCTGGTTCGTCCTCTTGTAACCCCTGAATAAAGTCGGCATTCTTCGTGAGACACTCATTGATGTCGTCTTCTAACTGGCTCCCTTCTGGGACCGGCTCATCAAGAGTCTCCATCTGGTCTACCGGAGCAGTATTCCTCTTATACGTAAGAGCATGAGACGCCTGCGCGATCTTTGAGTGCTCCTCCTGTTTGATTTGGAGTTCGACTGTCTCACCCTCAACCTCGGCAATCAAATGATTTGCGCGATACCGACTATCAGGGTCCATTTTGTCTTTTGCCTCTATTATATCAAACTCCTCTTGAAAGACCTCGAACACCTCGTTTACCTCATCGACAGTCTCCATTTTGATTTGAGTACCATGCCAATCGTTGAGAGACTCGGCAGTACCATACTTATCTTCTTTCCTGTCGAGGGCCTTCTCAAGAGCAGACCCCACACTCTTCACCCGATGACTCGCACCCGTGACACTACCGACCTGTTGCGCCGAATCTAACCACGTCTCAAAAATATCTCCCGACTTCTCAAAGACACGTTGCGCAGTCTCAACCGCCTCGTCTACCTGTTCTTCAGGATAATTGTGCTCTTTGAGGCGCTCTATATTGTTATTTCTCTGGAACTGCTGAAAATCAGTTGCCTCGCTCTCGTCATAATAGAGGCCACCCCTTTCACCCTCATGAACCGTCGCACCCTCAGGAACCTCGGACGGATCATCAACATACACTCGCTTCTCAACCACATAGTCGTCATACACCGGAGGATTGTTACCCTCCAGCGGACCCTCTACGACTTGTGGTGCGCTTTTCTCATCTTCTATGATGGAAACCCCTTGGCGAGTCTTCAACAGGGACTCCACCACACTACGCGCCTTCTGAGGACTGTAAGAGGACTCTGACGGACCAATAACATCCAAATCAGGGTCGTCTACACTAACCGCTTCCTCTATAGACGCTACGGACTTGATATTCTCAAGCGTACTCACTATTGACGGATTATCACCCTTATAGTTCGTCTCACCCTCTTCTGGATCAAACCAATACTCATTATCGTCTTCTTTGAATCTAATCATTCTTGGACCTCCGGAAACGGCTCACTCTCTATCGGACCACTACCACCCGATTCGTTAAATAACTGGTTTAATTCGCGCTTCTGTAAATCATTCGGCTCGAACACGTCGAAATACGCGTCGAGGACCTCAGGATACTGGTCGTATATCTTCTCGATATTATTTCGATTGATACCCTCTTGCTGGAGATTTTCGTGAATCATCGCAAAGAACTCGTTAGCATTTGTCCACTCATACTCTCCTTTTATCGATTCATAATCCTCTCTTGTGATTGTTTGTACCGGATCATTTTCATACTGTAAATCGGCAATTACATCAGTATACGTACTATTCAACGTAGCTACAAAATCTGCTAGACCCTCATCGAAATCTTCATTAAAATCTGTATCGGGTTTGAACGTTAAGTCATTTGGAGAAACAACCATATCGGAGTCAAACCTCTCTCTAATTTTCTCAGATATTCCCTCAGAAATCTCACCCTCTCTTTCAAGCTTTCTCGCAACCTCTCCTTTTGTCATGGAAAAAATGGACGCATCTATTCCCTTACTCCTATCAAACCCCATAGAAATAATAGACGCAAAATCATCAGTTTCAAACCCATTAGAATCTAAGATAGCATGACCAACCTCGTGAACCACAGTCTTCTCGAAGTCGTTTGGTGCTATCGAAATATTTCCACTATGCGGGTCATAATGAGAACGTCCACGTAACGACTTAACATCACCAATTCTGTCTATCGTGTTTTCGGCTATATCCTCGCTCTCAACTCTCGTGAGAGAATCGGCCATCGTATCTCTAATCTCCCTTTGAGTAAGAGTTGATGTCGGACTTCTCTCTTCGAAAGTAACCGAATCTCTGATTTTCTCAGTATACTCCCGAACCTGTTCAACATTATCACTCTTTTCAGGTGGGTCGTCATCTACAAACACCTCCATATCTTCTTCGAGCCACAAACCATCTCCGTCGTCGAACCGAACATACACGTCATCTCCACGGCGCTCGACAGAATCTACAAAGCCCTCTTTCTCTCCATCTATACTGATATAGTCGGTACTCTCCACGTCTGACCGATCCACACTAACAGCAGATTCTGGGACATTACTAGTGTCGGTCTCGTCGTCTTCGCCCGGTTCGGCAGTACCAACCCCCTCATCCTCATCAAACGTGTCGCCAGCAGGAGAAACCTCGCTATACACCACCTCGTCCGTTTCTGTATTTCGCCACCCGGAACCACCACGCGGCCCCTCATATGGTTCCCAATTAGAATCCTGTTTACGGACGGACTCAGCGGTTTCTTTGTCGCCACCCCCACTACCACTATTATCTATCACTAACGGACTGTCTGCCCCACTCACACGTTTTTCAGACATGTTGGGGATTGTAATGGAACTCGTCTCTGGGCTTAGGAACCGTTCGACCACAACACTCGTAAATGACCGTATTGTTTGCGGCTCTCTCGCGCTCCATGAACGAACCGCACTTTTCACATCTTGGTGCTTCCATACCTACCAATACACCCACGGGAAACAAAAAGCCTACAATCGGTCCTTTTTGCTAAGGTGGATTAGCTGAGCAATAACAAACCCGACAAACGCAATGATAATTTGAAGCCATAAACTCGTAAAGATACCCGCTAATACCGAAAATCCCGGACGTGAGTTTTGCGTACCAGCATAAAACACTCTCATAGCAAAACTACCCATAGCAAAGGACGGGAGAATCAAAAATAGCCACACTCTCGTCGCGCTCCACCACTCACGGAAATACTCGGTCTTTGACTTTTTGTCTTCCCGAATCTGAAGAGCGGTTCTAAGACCACTACAAGCCTCGCACACATGACGCCTCTCAAAAATATCTTCAGGATAGGGTCTCGCTTTGTGCTCATCTCCCCTAACGAAAAAGGCCGTATTTATCTCGTCTTCTTCTACGATATTCTCGCACCCCTCAACGTCACACTTGTACTTAGTGACTTCTTTTTCGACCGTCTCGTAATCTCTCTCAACTGTCTTGGTCATCTTGATCGATATCGGCGACATACAGCGCGACATCATTCCCGAGATTGAACACATTACCTTCTTTATCCATTGCGAGCATCACTTTACCATCAGGAATTACAGGAAACGCGCAGGGATTGAATAACTCGGCGCTCTCTGGCATTGTCCCCGTACAATCCATCTTGGGATAGTCGCCCGCTCTATTGAGCTGAGTTTGTCGTTTTTCAGTCATTCTTCTACTCGCCTCCATGACACCTGCGCGCGACACTCGGAGCAATGACCTACATACGGGAAATCTCCATCGCGCACATCCGCTGTATGGCCATTTTCGCACTCTGCCTCTGTAACCCCCATACCGGGGAATCGTGAATCGTCGTGTTCTTGCTCACTCATCGTTCAACCCTCACTACCCGTGAAAGGGGAATATCGACTTCTTTTGACCCATACTTCTCTAACTCCTCCATACGCTCATCTCGGATAGCCCACGGAGAGGCGCTTGGATAGGTCGTACACCTCACAACATTATCTCGATACGTTACAGCAGTCGCATACAAACTCGTCTCTTCTCCTCGCCTCTCGTAAATCACTTTTGCCATTTGTCGTCCCTCCACCTAAACCATGAACGGCTATGAGTATAAAACTTTAGGTAGCGGAACCTACGAATTGTGTTTCTGGCGAATCTTACGTGCTAATGACCGATACCCATTCTTCTGTCCAGTACCCGGATTTCCACTATCGCACACTTCACACTCTTCGAGTCTGGATCTATCTGCCCACTCTTCTGAACGGGTGATATAATGATCTCGGACAGCATAACAAACACTCGTATGATAGACAGCATTTGAACTCGGAGAATTATTCTTCGGAGAAACTAACACCTTACCTTCAGGAACTTCGTCCCATCCATCCTCACTCATCTTCTTCACCATACTCTACATTAAGCGACGTGACAAACACATACGCTAACTCGTCTTCCTTATCATGATAGACCGTATGACCCCTCAGGTCACTATAGTTGAAATTAAACTGGTCGGCAAATTTCGCTTTACACTCTCGAACGATAGACATCGTATCCTTCTGTGACCGAACCTCATACACCCTCGCTCGAAGCGTCGACGGTCCATGTACCTGAATACTGTATGTGAATTTCTCGTCTTCTGCCATACACACAAACACAAGACCCGAATAAGTATAAAGTTTTACAACCCGAGACTCGCCCTCTAAGCGGTTTCTCACTTCATACGGGGAAAACCACCTACAAAGAGAGAAACCCCCTATCCAACCAAATGCGCCCGAATACACTACGGTGTCGAACTATCGGGTAACTCACCCTCGTTCTCAACCGTGAAGGCCGGTCCCTCTACCAACCGGCGACGAGTATCTCCCGCGGCTCGTTGAGCGAACTCGCTTATTGTCAATTTGAGTTTGATGTCAGATTCGTTCATTAGTACCCCTCCTCTACAAACTCGTACACCTGTTTGACAAACTGTTCAGTATCGAGTCTCTCAGCCCAACCCCCACTATGATTACGCTTGAAGGCCCGGTAATTCTTGTCGGGTCGCGTCTTAATCGAACGTTCTATATCTTCGTAGGACGGGAGTTCGCCATCTACGTCTTTGACACACTCATTATACAATTGACGGACACGGCGCGATTTCTCAGTATTGTCGTCATCTTCTGACTCTCGAACATCGCGCATCACATCTATGACCTTACCGGGCTTACCCCCATACGTGGGATTAGAATATCCACTCGTATCAGTTGTGACCGTCTTCTCATCTGACCGATTATAGGGATTATCAGTTGTCGGCGTATCTGGTTCGTTAGGAGCGCCACCCATCTCGTTCGCCTCTTGAGGGCGGCCACCAGCAGCACTTGTCGTCCCGGACGGATCGACTCCATCTTCTTCAGCAGTTGGCTGTTCAGAGGGATTAGAGTTCTGGTCATCACCAGAAACCGGACTATCATCGGGAGTCGGGTCTGACCCAAAGAGGCCACCCAACCCACCGTCATCGCCCTCTTCTTCGTCAGGAGCCTCTACCTTTTGAGGTTTGATGTCTGCGCGATTATTGGCGGTCCACTCTGCGTCCATACCAATATCGTTCGCAGTACGCATATTCTGAAGCTCCTTACCTTTGAGTTGGGCGAGCGCCTGCTCATCCTCTTCCTCGGGAGTCTTAAGATGGCGCTCCCACCCCTCGGCTCCAATTTGACCCACAAACGCAGGAATAAACGTATCTTCGAAGACATTCTGAAGGCGCTCGGCAGAGCGGTTTGACACAACAATTTCTAAGGACTGTGACAACCCAGCAGATTGAGCGTTCGCGCTTTGGAACACCGCAGTTACCCCATACTTGGCAGAAATTCTATCGAGGAACCACTCTCTCATTTGCATGTGTTGCATGTCAGCTGGATCTTCGAGGAGAGGTTGCCACTCTATAGGATTTCCGCCACCCTCTGTGTCGTCTATCATCGTAGGGATATGTTGAGAGTCGGAATTCAACTTACCCAACTGCTCCTGATTCCATGAGAGAACACTATCTGTGTTCGAGGACCGAACGACAATCGCACCTCTGGGTGCGCGTCTTTTCTCATAGGCGATTCTATACCACGCGTCCATATTCTGGAGAGACTTAGTCTCGTCAGCTAGAGATACAATTGGCGACAGTCCATACAACCTCGTAGGACGGAACTCGCTATCATGAGCGAACTCTCCATTAATGAAAAACTCGACCGGATCACCTCTCGGTCCATCGAGCATATATGCGAAGACCTCATACGTGCGATTTCCACAATTAGGACACTCTCCCGGTGATGTCTTAGGACTATAATCTTCATGTTTCGCACGACACTCAAGACATACCCAATACTCTCCACCTAACGAGTCATTACTGGCGGAGTATCTCATCATATAGGGTGGCGCTCTCGTCACCCCGTCAAACTCGAAATTAGAGACGGACCCATCATCTTCAAGAGTATACCGACGCTCGAAAATCATCCACCCGTCGTCGAACGTCTGAATATCCCACGCGACCTCCTTACAGACTTGTAAGAACGACTGGCTGATTGAAGTCTCCTGATTTTCGGGCAATAACTCTTGCTGATGCTCCCTCATATTCGCCTCGCGGAACTTTTCCTGAGCGAGCGCCCTATCAACCGGATCGGGCACATTCATATGGACTAGATTATCACAGTTAGGACAAAGACGGCGAGAATCGAAGTCTATCTCATTATCGTCTAATTCTTCGCCATCTTCACCCAACTGCTCTTTGAAGGGAGAAAGAGTCTCAAATTCTTTCTTACACCGAGGACACTTTGCCTCATACTTCTTTTCCCAATCTTCGAACCCTCGGCGAAACGCTTGATTGACCTTCTCCTCTATCGAGTTATTGACCAAAGACTGCTGTTCGGCTACACTCTTAATCCAAAACGGGGAGAATTGGCGCTCATAAATCGGCTGATTGTCGCGCTCAGGACGCCGAACCGACCGACCAAACGCGCCCATCGCATACTTACGCATCACACCCGTAACAAACGATTCGGCCCGTCCCTGTACCCTCTTAAGGATTGAATTATCTGCCATGATGCGAATATTCAGTCTTATTTCTACCTACCATACCACGCGTGATAGTATTTAGGGATTTAGAATCCCCCATCATTGAACATGGACTCCATCTCTTCCATGAAACTTTCATCTATGGTACTACCATTCCCGAGGATTGAATAAATACAGTACCTCATAGCGTCGCATCCGTGGTCGTCTTCTTTGACAGGCTTATCGTCAGCTCTGTCTTTCCACTCGTACCCCGGAATCTCGTCGACCGTGCGATTTGGCTTCTTATTCTCATCAAGAGACTCGTCAGGTCTATGGACTAAGGCATCATCATAGAAATACAGGCTATCTTTTGAGAGAACCCCCTTAACCTCCTGAATACCGTTCCACACGTCTTTCTTTGCTTTCGAGGACGAAACCCCGTTACGCTGAAGCGTCTCCCTATCTGACGCCTGTGCGGGATCTGCGAACGTCTGGTTGATAGTAAGATCCTCGGAATACATCTTAATCATTTCGGCCGCATCTTCTACCAGCGTACTCGACTGATAGAACTCGCGGAACATGACAAACATATCATCCGGTGACTTGGCCCACCATTGAACCACCATCGGTGACGGATACCCAAAGTCAATAGACCGAAACACCTTCCAATCCTCTGGAGGAATCGGATGATGGATACCATCTAATTCGGACATTTCCCACCCGTCGTCTAATTCTTGAAGGCCAGATAAATCTCGAACGTGCCTACGACGGTCGAAATCATCGTAAATCGCGTCAGACGTACCAACCCAATTCCCGAGGACATACCGCTCGTAATAGACACCCGAATAATTGGCCTTCATATCCTCAACATAGTCTTGAGGAACACCCGGATTGTCTTCAGCCTTTAGATGGAACGTTCCACGGTCTGGATCATTTTCGGCTTCCTCACTAAAGAACTTTTCATAGAGCCAATGATTAGGGCCAGCAGGATTAGTAGCGCCCCAAATCTGTCTGAACGGGACTGTATACTTCTTGTCACCAACCACCTTACCGTCATATCTAAGACGGCCAAGAAGCTGAACCCAGTCCTGTTCTGAGAGTTCAGTCGCCTCGTCTACAAAAATCCACCCGAACTGCATCCCAGAAATCTTACGGGGCAACCCGTCATTAGAGTTAGACCCGCTCGAATCGAGTCCATGATAATGAATTTCGCTCATTACCGGCTCCCCAAACCGCGTCGTCGTTCCCGTTCTATGACGGATAACCCTCTGCGTCTGATTATGGCCCTTAGACGGATCATCTGGGATATGAGAATCTGGGATAACCTCTTCCAGCATAGACTGGCCAATCGTTGACCCCTTCACGTCAGAGGACTTTGAGCGCACTACTAATCCTCTATTGCCCGGATATTTCAGATTGAGCAAGTACCCCTTCTCGTTTCCTGTACGCGTCTTACCACCCCCGAACCCACCATATAGGAGTGCCTGTTTTCCGGTATAGTTCATGAACTCGGACTGAATATCCGAGAATTCTATACCCTGCTGTTGCGCCTCTTGCTGTGACTTTTGAGCACTACTCATCTATCAGCCCTCATTGGATCCTTATTATTCTCTTTCAAGGGGCAATACTTTTCGTGCATCTTCTTACTATACTCATCTATTTGATTGTAATTCATTCCGCACCCACTACAATTTTCACTCATCGGCGTCTTTCACCTCGCCTTCGGGAAGCTCTTGTTCGACAGTCTCAACCGAACTCGGAGTATTTGCGTCGACAATCTCTTGATCGGGGAGATCCCCACCAACATCAGATGACTCCCAAAACTTCACGTCTATGACCTGTTCGGATGACTGCTCAATCTGCTCCGGCTCCTCTAACCCTAAGAGGTCTTCTAACTGCTCAATGACCTGTCGCTGCTCACGCCACACATCTTTGAGGCCATCTATATCGGCTACCTCAACATAATCATCAGGGATAGGAACATCAACCATCTTTGAGTCGGGATTCTCATAATCAGCCTCCATATTTGGCACATCGTCAAAGGACACCTGCCCCTGTGCCTGTTCTAGTGAATAAGAACTCGGTTTGGCCTTGCGCGCCTCTAAGAGTTGCTCCTCTACCTCATTAAGATGGTCGAGCTTTTCTTTCAGGTCCGTGTATATCTCCATACGGGTCTGGGACTCTTTTTCGGCCATCATACCCTCAGCCTGCGCACCCAAAGAAGACTCGTGGATATACTGCTTGACCTTATGGACTGGCTCGTCTAAGTACTCGCCAATCCGCTCATACGACCACTCACCATCTTTACCCATACCATAGAACTTAGAGACTGCGATTCGGATTTTCGTCTCCTTATTGAAGTCGGGTCTATCAGACGACGTACTACTCATACAGGGACTAATAATAGCCCCAAAGAAATAAAACCCTACTCGGAATTGCCCGTTCGCTCGTCTACAGCATCTTGGACAGTCTCCCCAGCATTACTACTAATCTGTTGAGCGATATTCGCTATCTCCTCGCTCGAATACCCACTCAACTCATTTCTCAAGATGCCTTCAATCTCACCCTGATAGGGAACATCGTACTCGTTGAGTAGGACAAAGCCGGCAATAAATAGCGTTCCGGCTACCAACCCTGCTCCACCAACATACGGCTCACCTGCTATCAACTGCTGTGATCCCCACGACAATAACGCACCACCGGGCGCTAACAACGCGGTCTTCAGGATTGTTCGCTTGTTATCGACTGGCATACACGGAAGATTAGAGAAAAGACCTGTATAACTCTTAGGACAAAATTAGCGCATAATCGGTAAAAGCATCTTCTTCCAGATAATGTCGGCTGGAGTAGGAACACCAAATGCGTGCTCAACGGCATCATCTAATGAGAGAACGGCTCCTCCTATGACCACATACCGAACCATCATAGGATAGATCGTCCACTCTATTGCGACAACGGCAATTACAACACACGGAGCGAGGAGAGAAATCACCGATCCTACTACCGGATAATACGTCCACACAAACAGGAACGCGAAAAGGCCGACCCCTAAGAGCGCCATGACCATAACCGGCTCCTGATAGGAATAATCGTCCCATACCACAAGCGTAGCAAGGACGGAAATCAGGAGCGCATACGTATAGTGATGCGGCGCGAACACGTCACCATCTGGAATTTCGTCGTCTGGAAAATCCATTCTATATCACAGTACAACACATAGATACAAATATTCGAGGACTATACCCGTCAGAAACGATTTGGGCTACTCTATGACCAAAACCACCAACCCAACCAAAAAGACACACAGCGCGAACACACGCGCCTGTCAATAGGACTGTCTCCCTAGTCGATACGGAAGTCGTTCTTATCGTCTGAGTCGTTTCTCTCAATCGTTGACTGAATAGTGAGCGTGAACTCTGCGCTAATTCCGTCAGCCTCATCATAGTCTTTTTCGGCACCATACGGCGCACCATACAAGAACTCTTCAACCTCTATAGACGACAAATCGAAATCCTCACTCTGGGCTATGAGACTCATCAACTCGTTCATCCGCTCGCGGGTTCTTTCGTCCATTTGATGGGCCAACCCGGATTCGAACCGGGAGAACCTTTCCGTTATGAGCGGAATGCTCTACCTGATTGAGCTATTAGCCCGAAACGCCCCCAAAGGGATTTGAACCCATGTCCGCCCGATTAGAAGTCGGGCGCTCTGTCCAGACTGAGCTATGAGGGCAAATACGAAAGGGGCGCTCCCCTAGACGTCGACCTTCTCAACCATCTTCTGGATTAGGTCTTCCTCGTCCTCTTCAACGTCAGCCTTCCACGACTCGAGAGCCGACCGAACACTCATCTCCGCGTTGAGGAGAGTATTGTGCTCGACGGCGAGATTTTCGGCGTTGGCGAGTTCCTTACCGAGTTCAGAGACCACCTCGTTGGCGGCCTTCTCCTCGTCGAACTCATCGAGCGCCTCCTCGACGATCCCCTCGACGGCTTCTTCGAGGGAATTACGAACCTTCTTTTCGACCATCGCGCGCTTCTCGGGGGAGTCGATCACCTCAACCGTGTCGACCGTACACTCGTACCCACTATCCTTCCAATGGGTCTCAATGTCCGACACTAACTGGCGGTAGGCCTCGAAGCCCTCCTGATAGTGCGCAGGGACGAAATACACCGCGCCAGCAGGACGCATCGTGACCGAAGTCGTCTCGGCCTTCAG
>ERZ1034547.259-NODE-259-length-14079-cov-3.592841_pt1 | contig 14079 bp, 7 predicted proteins | sample MGYA00520642_ERZ1034547 | MGnify/ENA primary metagenome ERZ1034547 (study PRJEB33760, sample SAMEA4777713) | hypersaline lake metagenome | biome: hypersaline environment; feature: brines | place: Spain | collected 2012-08 | depth 0 m ... | reverse complement strand
AAGCGAACGTAGTCGGTCTCTACCCGCATGTCGGCGTCTGTGCGGAGGACCGACGTGTTGTAGGTCCACGGCTCGTACCAGGTCTCCTCGCGGACCGTGGTGTAGTCGCCGTAGGCCATGAGGCCGACCTGCAGGGTGCCGGGGAGGTCGGGGCGGTAGAAGCGCTCGTGGATCTGCCAGTCGGCCCTGGGCCGGCGGTAGAGCGCGATGATGGTCTGGTTGAGGCGGACGAGGCGGAGGTGAATCCACCCGCTCGTCGCGCGCGGATAGTGCTTCACGATCGGGCGGCTGCGCACGGCGCTCTTCGTCTCAATCTTCGGCGCGCCCGGCTCTCCGGTGGTGCCGGTTACCAGGAAGACGTAGCTCTCGCGGTCTTTTGCCCAGGCCGAGTCGGCCGCGAAGGGGGCGTCCGAGCGCGGGCGGCGGGCCAGCAGGCCAGCGAGGGAGTAGGCGGTGGACGGCATCGGGGCGTCCTGGCCCGACACGTTGATTCGGGTGGTCACCATGAAGTTGCCCTCCACGCGCCGGAGGAGAAAGGGGCCTACGTAGTCGTAGAACCAGACCGACGGGTACGGCTCCAGGACGAGCGCACCGTCGTCTACCGTGAGCGTCTTTAGCTTGTCGGCCCACCCCTCGGCGTCGGTGAGGCGCGTCCAGTTGGACGGGGCGTCTGCGGTGTCGAACTCGTCACTCAGCGCAGCGAGGCGGTCGCTCGGCTGGGCGTGGACCGGCGGGACGGCCGTACACAGCAGGAGGGCGAGCACCAGGGAGAGGAGACGGGAGGGCATTGTGCGAGTTTGGTGGATGGGGGGAAGGGGCGAAGGGACAGCGGTCCGTCGAGCGCGGTCGGCCGTCAGTCGCTGGGCGGCGGGCTCTGCCAGAGGACCTGTCGGATTTTCCAGGTGCTGTCCTCCCTCACAAGGTGCAGGTAGTCAACGCCCCAGTCCGCCACCACCTTCGCGCTGGCGGTCTTGTCGAGCACCTCGAACACGACGGCCTCTTTGACCGCAGAGTCGGGGTCGACGCGCTTTCGGTTCTCGTTCCAGCGCGTAGCGAGGCCGCGGAGCTGCTCGTACGTCATCGCCGTGCCGCGGTACGACCCGTCGCGCTTGTAGTAGCCGTACTTCCGGAGGTCGGGGTGGACGCTCCGCATGATGCGGGTGGAGTCGACCTCGTAGAGGGCCTCCACGTAGTCGAGGGCGGCCTGGCGCACGGCGGCGCGGTCGGTCAGGGCCGAGGGCGCAGACGGAGTGGCCGGGGCGCCCGGTTGGGCCCCACTCGTGGCGGGGAGTCCGGCGTAGAGTGCGAGCGTGAGGGCAAGAACGACGGATTGGGCGGACGGCATGGGTGTGGGGGGCGGAATCAGGGGGCCGAGGCGCTGCGCCGGGGGCGGCAGCCATCGCGGCGCTGTGCGATTTCTAACAACGGCCTGGTCCATCCCCCGCGCAACCCGTCTGCGACGACCCGTGGCCCTGGCGCGACGAGGGGAACTGTGGAGGCCTACCGGTAGGGACTCTGCCTGGCACGAAGGTTTCCAGATCCACGCCCGAAACGCAGTGGAGAATACCCACAGCCCCGAAACAGACCCGGTGCCCCAAGAACAGATCCCGTGTCACAGGCAGCCCGAAGACGCGAGATGGGCCGTGGCCGAAGTGCAGGTGGGGCGCCGGGGCGGACCACCGAGGGACAAAGGTTCGCGATCACGAGTCGCTACAAGGCCCCATCGAAAAACGCATCGACGGCGTCGCGGTAGGTGCGACTGACCTTGCGCTCGGTGCCGTCCGCCAGGCGGGCGACGTACTCGTTGTTCGAGCCGTAGGGCCGCAGCTCTTGGAGGCCGTCGACATTTACGATGGTGGAACGGTGGATCCGCAGAAACTGGCCTGGGTCGAGGGCCTGTTCCATCTCTTTCATCGTCTTGCGGAGAAGGTGGGCCGTCTCGGCGGTGTGCAGTCGCACGTAGTCCCCCGCGGCTTCCACCCACTCGATGTCTTTGGCCTTCACGAACCGGACGCGCCCGCTGGACTTCACTACGAACCGATCGGTGGGGGACGAGTCCTGCTCGCCGGGGCGGTTCTCCCGGTCGAGGTCCGAGACCAAGGTGGCGAGCCGCTCGCCGAACTGCCCGGCCGCTTGTTCGGCGACGCGGTCCCGAGCGTGTGAGAGGGCCTCAGCGAAGCGCTCCTCGTCGAGCGGCTTGAGGAGGTAGTCCAGCGCATGGACGTCGAAGGCGCGCAGGGCGTATTCGTCGTGGGCCGTCACGAAGATGGTGACCGGCATCGCCGCCGGCCCCACGGCCTCAATCACATCAAAGCCGTTGAGGCCCGGCATCTGAACGTCGAGAAAGACGAGATCCAGATCGGTCGTCCGGAGGGCCTCGACCGCCTCGCGGCCACTTTCGCATTCGATGGCCACGCGGATATCGTCGTGGGAGGACAGGCGAGACCGGATGCCGCGACGGGCCAGTTCCTCGTCGTCGACGATGCAGGCGGAGAGGGCACGGTCGAGCGTCATGGCGTACGGGCAGGGGCCATCCTCAAGAGATTGGTGATGAGGGAAGGGAGGCTTCCGGGACCGTCGCGTCGGGGGCGGGCAGGGGCAGGTCGGTGCGGGAATCGGTGTGGAAGGGCAGTTCGACGCGCACCACACAGCCCCCGCCGTCAGCCCGTCGAAGGGTGAAGCGGTGATCCCCGTCGTAGAGGCTTTCGAGCCGGGCCTTCGTGTTGGACAGGCCGACGCCGCTTTCAGAATCGGTGTCGCTGGGCGGGCCGGGGCCGTCGTCCACCACCCGTAGGAGCAGCCGGTTGCTCACGCGGCGCGCCTCGATTAGGAGCGTGCCCCCCTCTTCGCGGGGCATAATGCCGTGGCGGACGGCGTTCTCCACGAGCGGCTGGAGCAGGAGAGGCGGCACCCGGGCCGAGAGGGCCTCCGGGTCTACGTCTTCCGTCACCACGAGCCGGTCGCCAAATCGGATCTGTTCGATGTCGAGGTACCGGCGAGCAAAGTCCAACTCGTCGGCCAGCGGCACCTCCACGTCTGAATCGCACTCCAGCGTGAGCCGCAGAAAGTCACTGAGGCGGGCCACCATCCGCTCGGCGTCGTGGTTTTTCTTTTCCACGATGAGCGTCGACACCGCGTTGAGCGTGTTGAAGAGGAAGTGCGGATTCAGTTGATAGCGGAGGGCCTGCAGACGGGCCCGGTGGGCCTGGCCCTCGGCGGCGAGGGCCCGCTCGCGCTCGGTCTGGACGTCCTGGTAGTACTTTACGCCGAGGTAGAGTACGCTCCAGGCCATGGGGATGAAGGTGTAGAAAAGGGCGCCGCTGATGAGGTACGACCCCCCCGGAATTGTGAGCGGCTTGCCGTCGACCCACTCCCAAAGCAGGTCCACACTCCCCTTGTACAACATCGTCCATCCCACGCTGACGACGTACGAGCATACGGCACTCGCGACGATGAGAAGGACGATCGACACCTCGCGCTTGTGAAACCGGTGGTAGAGGGGCCGCAGCAGAAGCGTGAGCGTACCGCCCAACCCGGCGAACATCATCTTCCCCACAAACGCCCGGAGCGGGTCGTCGACGTGCGCCAGCGCGCCCACCCACATCGAGAGGCCGAGGGCGGCCCATCCGCACAGGTGCAGGGGCCAGAACGAGGGAAACGAGCGCGGGGACGCGGTCATCCGGCCGCTGGGGTGAAGAGAGGTGCTGAGTGCCGGTAGTGGGGTGGAGGCCGATACCATCTAGGTACCGACACCGGACCGGTATCCTATGCCTGGAGGGGAGGTCGGTTCGCTGGAGAGGAGGCACGACTCCTCGTACGCCTGCAGAGGGAACCATTTTTCCCGGACACCCCCCCTCCGGGCGGGGTTGTGCCTCGGGGCACCGTCTCCGCGCCCCGCTTCGTCGCACGATGGACTCGGCGTGTCGAATGAGGAAGCCCTCCGGCCGAAAGGCGGCCGGTTTCAGGGGCTTCAGGCGCCCGGTACGCAGGAGGAGGCGCCTCTCGTCGCATGGGCGGATATGCAGCTTGCGTGCAGCGCCCCGATGGCTTTCTGCGTCTCCGTGTTGCGCAGACAAAGCGACCTGGAGACTGCGCCCCGTCAGGGGCTGTGGGGCAGCAACGTGGTGTGGAGAACGAGAGGAGGCCGGAAAGACGGTCAGGGTGAGAGGCACGCCCTGGGGCAACCAGACGGCCCAGAAAACGACAGCCGCGCCCTCCACAAGCGCTGTCTGCGCTGGCGCGTGGGCATTTTCTTGACACACGACCACGCCAGGGGCCATCACGCCTTGTCTTCCTGACGAGGCCGTCCGTGGTGCATATCGTTGAGGCTCGTCGCCAATTGGTACAGCCGGTGCAGCTGCCCTTCCTCCAGGCACTGGTCGAGGGCGCGCTGGACGCTCCGGTGGGCGGCCCGGTCGGGGCCTTCGGAGCCGGCCGAGTCGGAAGGCGACATCTCGTCCTCCGCGTTGAGGCGTTTCCTGTCGAGGCGTTTCCTATCGGGACTGTTCGTGTCGTGGCGACTCGCATCGCGGTTTTTCGCATCGCGGTTTTTCGCATCGCGGTTTTTCGCGTTGCGGGGTGTCGTGTCGAGACCACTCACATCGGGGGCGCGCATGTTGGGGGCGGGGGCTGAACAAAAGGCTTGGGCGAAGCGCCGGGCCGTGTCTCGTCCGTGCGCACCGACTCCAACCCAGGCCCTTGATAGAGGTTGTTACCGAGCGATGACGGAAACGCTTCCTCCAACGAGGATTAACCTGAGCCCGGCCCCGAACCGCTTCCGCGAGCCCTGGGCCACCGCGCAGGACCCATTCCGGAGACGCCACCGGCCGGGAACGCGGCACAATCGACGGTAAAGTTACCGTGAAGTGATAAGTCTCGGGCATGGGCGGCGCGACGAACCTGAATCCGTCACACAGTGGTAGGGATTGGTCCTCTGTTTCTCCAAGCCGCCCTTGACTCATGTCCTCCTCCCCCAAGAGCGCATCCGCGACGGATGGCAGCAGCGCGCCCTCGTCCTCCGCCGAGGACGCCGCCGCCCGCAACGGCGCATCTGTCGGGGCGGACCTCCGAGAGCAGGCAGTGGCGGCCTTCGGGGCGCTTCGGCAGCGGCGGGGACGCGAGGTGCCGCCCGAGCGCCTGCGGGCCTTTCTGCAGGCAAAGACGGTCCGGCGAGAGACCCTCTTCAGCGCACTGGCGGATTTTGGGCGGGCCCACGGGATGGTGGCCGCGTCCGGGCCGGTGGCACCGGCGGACCTGACACGGCGGGCCGCGGCGGGCGACCTGCTGTTGCTGCCGGGCCCCACCATTGGGCTCATTGAGGAGGTGCGGCCGGAGACGGGAGAGGTGGCCTACTACGACGTGGAGGACGAGCGCCGGTGGCTGAAACGGGCGGGCGACCTCGGCGCGCCCGGCGTCTCCCTGCGTCTGCTCCACTTCGACGGGGAGGCGCAGAGCTTTCTTCACGACGAGGCGCAGGATCCCGTCCTGCAGGGCGACGCGTCGGCTCACTACGACCCCCATGATCACCAGGAGAACATCCAGGAGACCTTTTCCAGCCTCCTGCGCCTTCTGAGCGATGAGTCGAGCGATCTCATTACGGTGGCGGTCTACGCGTCCGTCGTCGCGCTCTTTTCGCTGACGATTCCGCTGGCCTCACAGGGCATTATCGACTCGGTGTCGCTGGGCACCTTTACCAACCAGATCGTGGTGCTGTGCGTGGCGGTGAGCGTGGGCCTGCTGCTCTACGGCGTCTTCAACGTGCTGCAGTACTACACGGTCGACATGCTGCAGCGGCGCCTTTTTGCCTCTACCGCGCTGGAGATGGCCTACCGCCTGCCGGCAATGCGGCGCTCGGCGCTGGAGGGGGAGTACGGCCCCGCGCTGGTGAACCGGTTCTTCGACGTGGTGTCGATGCAGAAGAGCCTCTCGAAGCTGCTGCTCAACGGGATGGAGTACGCCCTGATCGCCCTGGCCAGCCTGGTGCTTCTTACCCTCTACAGCTCGTTGTTCCTCGTCGTGGGCCTGCTGGCAGTCCTCTTTGTGCCCATCCTTATCTGGGGGCTGGGGCGCGGCGGCCTCGAGGCCAGCATCGAGCAGTCCAGCACCAAGTACGCAATGGCGCACTGGCTCGAAGACCTTGCCCGGTGCCAGCAGAGCTTTAAGCTGAACGGCGCCATGTCGTACGTGCACGCCCGCACCGACCGGCTGGCGTCCGAGTACGTGCGAACGCGGGGGAACCACTTTCGGGTGTTTGGGCGGCAGCTCGCGGCGGCGGCCGTCTTCCGGGCCGTTATCGTGGGGCTGGCGCTCGGCATCGGGGGCTACCTCGTCACCGGCGGCAGCATCACGCTCGGCCAGTTTGTGGCGGCGGAACTCGTGATCGCCTACCTCACGCGGTACGGGTTCGACCTCGTCGAACTGTTCATGTCCGGGTACGACTTGCTTACGGCAGTCAGCAAGATTCTGCACGTGACCGAGAAGCCCCTAGAGTCGCTGGGGGGCGAGGATGTGCCGGAGGGATCGGGGGCGGCGTCGCTCCGCCTAAAAAACGTGACGATCCGCTACGAGGAAGGGCCCCCGGCACTCGACGATGTGTCCTTCGAGGTGGAGGCCGGCACGCACCTGTGCGTGATGGGGGAAAGCGGAGCCGGCAAGACCACCCTCACCCGGGCCCTCCTGCGCCTGCGTGCCCTCGACCGCGGCCAGATTGCCTTCGACGGGCACGACATTGCGCGCCTCGACGCGAAGGCCTACCGCCGGGCTGTGGGGCTGGCCATGCCCACCAACGAGCTCTTCAAGGGCACGGTGGAGGAAAACATCACGATGGGGCGCTCCTTCAGCTACGGGGAGTTGGAACAGGCCCTCCACCTCGCCTGCCTCGAAGACGATGTCCTGGACCTGCCAAGCGGGCTCAAGACGCCGGTCAAGTCGGCCGGGCTGGAGTTTCCGGAGGGGCTCGTGCGGCGCATCATGATCGCCCGCGCCGTGATTGGCACGCCTCGCCTGCTTATCCTCGACGAGGCGTTCAACGGGGTAGAGGAGTCGACGAAGCGACGGCTGGCCGAGCGTATTTACGGCCACCAGGCCTGGACCCTCATCTCGGTGGTGGACGACAATCCGACGGCCGTGCGCCACGCCGACCGCGTCGTGGTGCTAGACCGCGGGCAGGTGGCCTGGACCGGCGGCCCCGACCAGCTCCGGCGCAACCCGGAGGCGTTTCTAGAACGACGCTTTCCGAAGCTGGTGGCGGCGCTCCGGCGCGATCCCGTCGTCCCCTAGGCCTCCGGGGCCCACGACGAAGACCCGCATCGAGCAGACGACCCCACCGCGGGGGCTGCGCTCCCGACCCCGCTCAACTGGGGGCAGCCGCCGGCCGCCTCGGCCGAGCGGGCGGCCCGTCCCATCCGGACCAACGCCCTGCAGGCCGCCCAGACCCCGTCGATGCTGCGGACCATCGTGCTGGGGGTCCTCGCTGTGCTGGTGGGCGTGGGCGTTGCGCTCGCGTTCGTGCCCTGGCGACAGACCGTCTCCGGCACCGGCGAGGTGATGGCGCTCTCGCCGGAGGCCCGTCCCCGGGCCGTAGAGGCACAGATCGGGGCCCGCATCAAGACGTGGCAGGTGACCGAAGGGGACGTCGTGGCTCCGGGCGACACGATTGCGGTGCTCGAAGACATGGACGCGAGCTACATGGACAACCGTTTTCCGGAGCGCATTGCCGAGCGCCGGGCCAGCCTGCTCCGCGGCCTGCGTCTGGAGGCGGAGCAGGCCCGTCAGTCCCTCGCGCAGGCCCGACAGAAGCGCCGGTCGGCCCGCGCCAAGGTCGAAAATGCCACCCTCAGCCTCGCCACGGCACGCAAACGGTACGCCCGCGTGGAGGGCCTTCAGCGGGACGGGGTGGAGTCGGTCCGGTCGCTCGAAACCGCCCGGATGAAGCTGCAGGCGGCGCGCACCGACTCGGTGGCGGCCGCCGCCGATCTGCAGGCGGCCCGGCAGGCGGTTGCCTCTGCCCGTCTGAAGGTGCAGCAGAAAGAGAGCACGCTGGAGGCGCGGCGGTCGAAGCTTACCCTTGAGCTCGAAAACGCCCAGGAGCGCCAGGCCGCCTCCGTTGTGCGCGCCCCCATCGCCGGGACCGTGGCCCGCATCAACCGAGTTGGGCCCGGCCAGACCGTGAAGTCCGGCGATAAGCTGGCCCTCATTGCGCCGGAGACCACCGACCGCGCCGCCGAACTTTTTGTGAGCAGCATCGGGGCCTCGCTCGTGCAGCCCGGCGAGCGCGTGCAGCTTCAGTTTTCCGGGTTCCCGGCCCTTCAGTTTTCGGGGTTCCCCAACGCCTCCGTCGGGACGTTTTCCGGGCGCGTTCAGTTTGTCAACCCGGTCGATGACGGGACCGGTCGGTTTCGGCTCCTGGTGGTGCCCGACACGTCCGGAGGACGCCCGCCGTGGCCCAGCCCCAACTACCTGCGCCAGGGGGCGTCCGTGCAGGGCAGCGTGCTGCTCTCGAACGTCTCGCTGGGATACGAGATCTGGCGCCGCATGAACGGCCTGCCCCCACAGGTGTCGGTGTCCCAGAAAAAGCAGACGGCCGCCCGGTAACCGGCGGCTATGCGGCGACACGCCGCCACGACACGCCGCCACGACACGCCGCCACGACACGCCGCCGGCGGTGCCCCTGCAATTCCGCCCCGCGTCCACCACTCCGTTCCAGCCTCCCGCCTTCCCGATGGCCGTTCGCCAATCTCTGCCTGCCCTTCTCCTGGCCGTCCTGGCAAGTGCTTGGGCGCCCGCAGCCGCCCAACGACCGGTGCCCGCGCCGTCCGCGTCGGGAACTGCTTCCGTCAGAGTCGACACGACGATCTCGTGCCGGGCCGGCGACGACTGTCCCACGCTCACCCTAGGGGCGTTCCTGACCCGAGTGCTCCGCACCAGTCCTCAGGCCCGGCTGTCGCGCCTGGCGGAAGACCGCGCCGCCGCTGCCCTGCTGGGCGCCCGCGGGCAGTTCGACCCGCGCCTGGTCTCGGGCTACGAGTACAAGACGAAGGACGGCACAGACAAGCTCAACGTGCTTCGCAGTGGGCTGCGGCAGCCCCTGAACCTTCCCCTCAGCCCCGTTCTGAAAGCCGACTACCGGCGGGGCCTCGGGGCGAGCGTCGACCCGTCCGTGGCGACCTCGCGGGCCGGAGAGACGAGCGTCGGCGTGTCGCTCTCGCCCCTGGAGGGGCTGTTTGCGGGCAAGCGCCGGACGAAGCTCGACAAGGCCCGCCTGGCTCCGCGCCGCGCTCGTGCCCGGCAGGCGGAGAAGCGCAACAAGCTGCTCCGCGACGCCACGCATGCCTTCTGGGCCTGGGCGGGGGCACGCCAAAAACTACGAATCGCCCGCGACCTGTTGGGGCTGGCCCAGCGGCGCCGGGCGCTAGTGACGCGCCGGGCCCGCGCCGGAGAGGTGCCCGCAATGGACAGCGTGGAGGCGGCACAGATTACCGCCAGCCGCCGGGGGGGCGTCGCCCGGGCGCGCCGCGCCGCCACGCAGAAGCGCATCGCCCTGGCCTCGTTCCTGGGCCCCCGCCCCCGGCGCGCCCCCGCCGATACGTTCGGGTACGCCCCGCCGCCTCTCCCGACGGACTCCTTGCCCGGCGCACCGGCCGCGCCGGGCCTGTCGCCTGCAGACGCAGGTTCCTCCGACGCCGCGGGACGACTGCCTGTGGAGGGCGCCGTGGACACGGCGCTGGCGCGCCGTCCTGTCCTGCGAGCCCTCTCCCTCAAGCGACGTCAGGCCCGCATCGAGCAGGACCTTGCCCGTGGGCGCCGCTGGCCCAACCTCAAGCTGGAGGCCAAGGCGGTGTCGTACGGGGAGGGGCCGCTCAACATGACGGACGTGAAGGTGGGGGTGCAGGTGGAGCAGCCCCTGTTTTTCCGGAATGAGCGAAGCAGAGCGGAGAAGGCCCGCATTGAGGCGCGTCGCGTACGTCTCAAGCGCGACCTTGCGCGGCGCACGGTGCGGGCCGATGTTGAGTCGGCCCTTGCAGCCCTGCGGGCGTCCCGGCGACGCCTGCGGGCGGCGCGTCGCAGCGTGCGCCTGGCGCGCCGCCTCCGCCGGGCCGAGCAGCGCCGCTTCGACGAAGGGCAGGGCACCCTCTTTCGGCTCAATCAGCGCGAAGAGGCCCTGGCGAAGGCCCGAAAGCGACGCGTCGAGGCCCGTGTCGACAGGCTGCGGGCCCGGGCCACGTACCGTTGGGCAACCGGCATGATTGGAGAAGGGCGTGGGCGTCTCTAGTGGTGCCCTTGTTGAGGGCACGGCGCATTTCCGCGGGGCGGCGTCCGGAACGCTGCGGTCCCGGCCGGGGCCCGAGACATCCCGAAACAATCCCTTGTTCTTTCTCCGACGCGCACGCCGTCCGGGAGGGCAGTCGCCCGCCCCGACCGGGCATCCGCACGGGCTTTGGGCGGGGCTGGTACGGTCGGAAAACGCTACGTCTCCCCCTCGCGGCCTGCCCGCGGGGCCTTCGTCGCCGCCCAACGCAGCGCTCGCTGAATGAGGCGCGGTTTACTTTTCATCTTTTCTTTCTGAGTCTTAGAAGAAGTAGGACTGTAAATGCCGGTGCTCACATTCGAAAACAGAGAGCCCCTTCTTTCTCGCAATCGCCTCCGCGTCTGCGCGGCCCGCACCGCCTTCCCACGATGCTGCACTCCAATCATAAGGGAGGAGGCGCGGCGAGGCGACAGCTCCAACCGTCATGACAACTCGCTTTCTGCTCGACTTCCTCCGGTGGTTTCGCCCCGCGGATGATGGGCTTTCCCGAGGGGCAAAGATGCAGGTTCAGCTGTACCGCCCGGTTTCGCTGCTCGTGGCGGCGTCGGTGCCGCTTTTTGGGCTCCTCTACAAGGTCACCATGCCTACGGCCGCAGATCCGATGTGGGGGCGTCTCGCCGTGGCGGGAGGGTTTCTCGGGCTGTTCGGGGCCTCGTACGTCGCAGCGGGGCTCCGGCGGCACTACGCAACACTTACCTGGGGCTTGCTCACGGCCCTGATGGCGTGGCTCGTGCTGCTGGCTGTCCTCAACGGGTTTTCCGGAGAGTACGCGGTGGGGCTGCTGCTCTCGTACGCCGTGGTGGGCGTGGCCGTTGGCCTGGGCGCCCGGTCGATGGGGCCGGTACTGGGCGTGCTGGCCGCGGGAGGGCTGCTCGTGGCGGGAGGGCTCTGGGCCGCGCCGACTGTACGCACCAACCCGTGGATTGTGCTGACGGGGCTGGGCATGGTGGCCGCTGGCGAGGCCCTGGCGTTTGGGTGGCGGCTCGCGGCGCGCCGGAAAAATGAGCGGCGCAAGGAGGAGCTCCGGCGGCAGAAGGCCCTCCTGGAACAGACCCAGCGGCTGGCCGGCGCGTGGGAAGTGGATCTGCATACCGAAACGCTCTCCTGGTCCGACGAGGTGTACCGAATTTGTGAGCTCGACCCCGGCGCGGACGTGAGCATGGAGGAGGCCCTCTCGTTGCTTCAGCCGGAGCCCCGGGCCAAGATGCGGAAGGCCTTCGCGCGCTGCGTGGAAGAGGGGGCGCCCTACGACCTGGAAGTGCCGCTCGTTACGGCCGAGGGCACCCGGCGCTGGGTGCGTGCGGTGGGGGCGCCCGTGAGGACGAAAGGCGGCGCGCCGCGCAAGGTGGCGGGGGCGCTCCAGGACATCACCGACCGCAAAAAGGCCGAAATGCAACTGCGCCGGAGCCGCGAGCGGCTGTCGATGGCCGTAGAGGGCGGCGGCATTGGCACCTGGAACTGGGACCTGAATACCGGACGGGTCGTGTTCAACGACCAGTGGGCCGAGATGCTTGGCTACTCCCAAGAAGAACTCGACGACCGGTTTGGCGTGTGGGAAGACCTGGTGCACCCGGTCGATCTGCCGCGGGCGAAGGAGGCACTGGCGGCGTACATCTCCGGCAAAAACGAGACCTACGCTCCGGAAATTCGGATGCGAACGAAGTCTGGCAACTGGAAGTGGGTGCAGACCGTCGGGAAAATCGTGGAGCGCACCGAGGAGGGGGAGGTGACGCGGGCGGCGGGCATTCACCTCGACATTGATGAGCCCAAGCAGGCCGAAGAGGCGCTTCGGGAGCGGGAGGCACGGATTCGGGGCATCGCCAACAGCGTTCCCGGGGTCGTGTACCAGTTTTACATCCGCCCCGACGGAAGCCGTGGGTGCCACTTTGTAAGCGAGCACGCCGCGTCGGTGCTCGGCCTGCCGACGGATCCGGAGGCCTTTCACCGGCAGTTCGACGAGCACGTGCCGGCGGGCAAGCGCAAGGAGTCGCTGGCGGCCATCCGGGCGGCCATCGAGCAGGAAGAGACCTGGCGGTTTGAGATTCCGTTTCGCAAGCCCTCGGGCGAGCGGATCTGGCTGCTCGACATTGCCACGCCGGAGTGGCGCGGGGACGAGCTGGTCTACAACGGCGTGCTTCTCGACATCACCGATCGGAAGCAGAAGGAGCGAGAGGTCCGGGGCCTCCGCGCCAAGTACGAGGGGCTACTGGAAGGAGCCCCCAACGCCATTTTCGTCGCCGACGCTGAGACCGGGGAGATCACCGAGGTGAACCAGGCGGCCGCCGACCTACTGGAAACGCCGCCCGAGCACGTTGTGGGTCGGCACCACGGGTCGTGCTACCCCGAAGAAGAGCAGGCCCTGATCGATGGGATTCTGGATCGACTTCGAGAGGCCGAGGCGCCGGTAACGGTTCAGGAGCACCACAACGGCCGCCCCATTCACCTGCAGACGGCCTCGGGCGAGCGGATTCCTGTCGAAATGAGCGCAACGACCACCGAAGTCGGGGGGCGGCGCCTGGCGATTGGCATCGTCCGGGACATTGCCGAGCAGAAAGAGCGAGAAGAAGCCCTCCGGAGCCGCAAAGAGATGCTCCGCTCCATCACCGAAAACATTTCGGACGGGATCTACCGGTCGACGCCGGATGCGGGCATCGCCTACGCCAACCCTGCCTTCATCGAGATGTTTGGCTACGAGAGCCTCGAGGAGGTGCGGGCGGTCGACCCCGCGCAGTTTTACGCCGACCCCGACCGCCGGGAAGAGCTCTACCGCAAAGAAACCGAGCGGGGCGGCCTGGAAGGGGAGGAGGTGCGGTTTCGGCGCAAGGACGGGTCGACCTTCATCGGGCTGCTCAGCACGCAGAATCCGGACAAGGAGAGGGCGGGGGAAGAAGGCATCGAGTACTACGACGGCGCCATTACCGACATTACCGAGCGCAGGCGGACGCGCCGTCGCTTGGAGCGCTACCGCGAGTACACCGGACGGCTGCTGAACGCTGCGGACGACGTGTTTTTTGTGGGGAACCAGAAAGGCCGCCTGGAGCGCTGGAACGACCGGGTGACGGAGGTGACCGGGTACGCCGACGCGGAGTTGGAAGGAACGCCGCAGCTCCACTTTGTGCCGGAGCGCCATCGAGACCGGGCGGCCGACGCGATCGAAGAGGCGCTCGCAACCGGCCACGCCCGCCTGGAGGTTCCGGTTCTGCGCAAGGACGGGACGGAGATCCCCTACGAGTTTGCGGCCGATCGGGTAGAACACCCCGACGGGGAGCCCCGCCTGGTCAGCATTGGCCGAAACATTGCGGCGCGCAAGCGCCGCGAGCAGACCCTCCGCAGCCGCCAGGAAAAGATTGAGGCGCTCTACGAGGCGACCCGCCGCCTCCTACAGGCCAACTCGCGAGACGAAGTTTTTGCCCGCATCCACGAGGTGCTCCAAGACGTCTTTTCGTACCCGTTCGGGCACACCACCTGGGTGCAGGGAGAGACGCTCGTCCCGATGCACACGCTCGCCGAAGAACACCTGCAACTGCCACGTCCTGTGCCCCACCCGATGGGGGGAGACACCGTGGTGGACCGCACGCTGCAGGCACAGGCCGCCACGGTGGTCGAGTCGACGAAGGCGCTGGATAATGAGGTGGAGTATGGCGATTTGCGCGCGGCGGCCGGGGTGCCCATCGGCGACCAGGGGGTCCTCGTGGTTGGGACGGCCACCGAAGGAGACTTCGACCGGCTCAACCTCCATCTTCTGGAGGTGCTGGGCGGCTACGCGGCCCTGG
>ERZ1034547.258-NODE-258-length-14109-cov-7.328519_pt1 | contig 14109 bp, 14 predicted proteins | sample MGYA00520642_ERZ1034547 | MGnify/ENA primary metagenome ERZ1034547 (study PRJEB33760, sample SAMEA4777713) | hypersaline lake metagenome | biome: hypersaline environment; feature: brines | place: Spain | collected 2012-08 | depth 0 m ... | reverse complement strand
GGCGACGAACACCAGTTCCCCGCCGACGAGCAGCCCGGCGAGCAGCCACGCTCGGTAGGTCCACAGCCAGTCCCGAGCGGCCGCGAGCCGCCCATCCCCGTCCGCCTCGGCGCGGTAGGCGGCGTCGACCTCCCAGCCCGTCTCGGGGTCGTACGTCGCGGGCACGCGGGCCCCGACCAGCTCGTCGACGTCGAGCGGCGAGACGCCCGCGGCCTCCAAGAACTCGAGGAACGCCTCCGACTCCCGGAGCGAGCCGTCGCGCGGGGCGTCGAACCGCTCGGTGTGGGTGGCGTCGCCGTGGGGCGGGCGCATCTCGACGGCGACCCGGTCGCCGACGGAGCGCACCCGAGTGACGATCAGCGCGTTCTCCTCGTCGTTGAGGTACGCCTCGCGCAGGCGGCGCTTCACCTCGTCGTCGACGCCCGCGTCGTCGAGGTCGTCGGGGAGCGGGTCGGCGTCGTCCGCGGCGTCGGCGGTCGCCCCCGCCGACTCGGCCGCGGTCGTCTCGCCGCCGTCCCCGGATCGGTCCGCCATCGATCCGACGTTGACGGCGCGCTCGGATAAGCACACGGCCGCGGCCGCTCCGGGCCGGTCGCCGTTCGCCCCCGACGGACCGCCTACTGGAGTCGGTAGCGCAGGATCGCGCCGATGCCGCCGAGGTTCGACAGCTGCTCGCCGGGGGCGAACTCCGAGGAGAAGACGACCACGTCGCCGCCCTGTCGCTCCACCGACTCGATCACCTCGTTGACGTCGATCTCCCAGTCGCCGTTCCCCTGCCGCTCGGTGCGGAGCCGCTCGTCGACGACGAGCAGCGTCTCGACCGCGCCGAACTCGGCGGCCTCGGCGGTGTCGTCCGGGCCGTACGTCGCCTTCGCGCCCGTCGCGATGTTCTCCGTCAGGTCGTCGATGAGACTCGCCTCCTTGGAGATGCGGGTCTCCTTTTGAACCTCGTCGACCGCGCCGCGCTTGAGCACCTCGTGGACGCCGCGGTCGCCCGCCGCGGAGGTGTCGACCGTGGTGATCCGGTCGGAGAGGTCGCGGTACTCCTCGTCGATGTAGTCGCGCGCGTCGCTCTTCGTGAACCCCGGGCCGGCGAGGATCACGGCGTCGGCGTCGAGGTGCGCGAGCGCCTCGCCCAGCTCCGCGAACAGCTCCTCGCGGGGCCGCGAGAACTCGCCTTTCCCGGTCGGCTTCGTGAACGAGGCGTACTCCTCGGTCCCGTACTGCTGGACCGTGTGGACGTACGCCGCGCCCTCCTCGACGGTCGCGATGGCCACGTCCGGGTTCTCCGCGGCCTCCGTGGCCTCCTCTAACCGCTCCGTCTGGTCGGGCTTGAAGTGCTTCTCGACGGTGATCTCGTCGTGCTCCTCGACGTTGAGCGTGTGGTGGGCGTTGAGCTGGTCCTCCCGCGAGCAGCCGACGATGACCCCCGACACGCGGAGCCGGTTGGCGAACCGCGCGAACTCCACGTCCTCCACTTGGAGGGTGACGAAGATGTGCTCGCGCTGGCCGCCGGTGTCCCGCATCTGGTCGTCGTTCCGCTGGATCCGCCGTGTGGTGTCGCCCTCGACGAGGTCCCCGGGTTCAAGGACGTGCGCGAGGTGCCAGAGGTCGTCCACGTTCTCGGGGACCAGCGTGAGCCGTTCCCGGCCCTCCTCGCCGTACCCCCGCTCGGAGATGCGCATGTCCGAGCGTTCGCTCGGGACCGTATCAACTCTTGTCTTCCGCCTCGTCGAGGGTCGGCCCCCACTCGAAGCCGTCGTCCCGGGCGGCGGCGTCCGAGTTCGGGTCGGCGGCCGCGTCGCTCGCGTCGGCCGTCCCGTCAGTGTCGGTCGCGTCGGCCACGCCGTCACCGTCGCTCGCATCGATCGCGTCGGCCACGTCGCCGCTGGCACCGGTGTCGCCCTCGACGTCGTCGCTCTCGTCCCCGACCGGAACGGCCCGGCCGACCTGGACCGCGGCCGGCGGCTCGCTCCGCATCGGCCGCCCGCCGTCTCCCGAGACGACCTGAACCGACGGGCTCTCGGGCGCGGGACCGCTCTCGGGCGTCGCCGTGCCGCGAGTCGCCGTCCCGCCCCGTGGCGGTTCCGCGCCGCGAGTCGCGCCCGTGCCGCCAGCCGCGCCCGCGACACCGATCGTCTGGCTTCCGGCGCTCGTATCGGCGCGACCCGCGCCGACGGCCGCTCCCGCCCCGTCCCAGTTCTCCGACCCCGCGGCCATGGCGCGGGCCGCGCCCCGCCCGTAGAGCCCGTGAGCGACGACCCGGACCAGGAAGGCGAGCGCGACCCCGACGACCAGCGGCGCGGTGGGGACCGCCACGGCGTACCCGACCGCGAGCGCGCCCACCGCGAGCGTCCACCCCGTGGCGTACGGGCCCGTCGCGGCGACGTCGGCCACCCGCCGCGGGTTCAGTCCGTCCCTGAGCCGCCCGGACGCCGCGAACGCGGCGAGCGCGGCCGGCCGGACGTACGCGAACGCGAGGAGGTACGCGCCCACGAAGGCGACCCCGACGCCGGCGGCGGCGATCGCGACGGCGGCCGGCCCGGCCGGCCCGAGCGCGGACTCGACCGTCGCCGCGGCCGCTCCCGGGTCGGCCGGGCCGGCGACGAGCGCGGCGACGACGCCGACCGCGACCGCGAGGCCGCCCGCGAGCGGCGCGAGCAGCGCCGCGGACAACAGCGCCGACTTGATCCCGTCCCGGACCAGCTCTCCCCAGGCGACGAGCGACGGCGCGCCGCCCGCGTCTCCGGTCTGGATCGCGCTGCGCGTCACGCGGACGAAGTAGCCGCGCGCGACGAGCGACGGCGCGAGCGCGACGGGGGCCGCGACGGCGACGAGCGGGCTGACGAAGAGGACGCCGAACAGCCACAGCGGCGTCAGGACCCACGCGAGCAGGGTCACTGCGCCGCCGACGAGAGCGACGCCGACGGCGTCGTCGGTTCGCGCCAGCGCCGTCGCGGCCGCGGTGAGCATATACTCCTGTATACGGACGGAAGCAGCATAAATGATGGCCGGCCCGAGCGTTTATGTCACTCCGCGGATTAGCGCTAACTGGCCGCGCGGGTTAATCGTGTGCCTCTGACAACCTATCGGCGGCCGCCACACGGCGGCCGCACCCCGTCCGCGGCTTTCGTCGACTCGTCGCTCGGCCAGTCACGGCGCCGCCGCGTGCCGGTACCGATTTATCCCGCCCTGCCGACGGATCGGGTATGACCGGCGACGAGCGGACGGCCGATCTGGAGCCGGAACTCAGGAGCTACGGCGTCAGCGTCGAATCGATCGACGGTGACGACCCGCTGGAGCTGACGTACATGACCGCCTTCCCCGGCCGCGAGGTCCACCGCGGCGAGATCGGACGCGCGCTCAACGCGCTCATCGACCGCGCGGAGGCCGACGAGTGGGAGCCCGTCCGCGTCGAGGGGACCGTCGTGCGCTCCCCGGGCGACGTCCTCGGCACCTGGCACGCCGAGGCCGAGTGGTTCGAGGCGCTCGCGCGCTACGAGATCTCCGAGACCGAGTTCTCGAGCCGGGTGTTGGAGACCGTCAGCCACGAACCGGACGCGGGACCCGACTCGGAGGCCCCCGACGACGCGGACGCCGACGAGACCGACTCGGGGGGCGACCGGTGACCCGCCGGAACCCCGTCAACCGGGCGCAGCGCCGCATCGCGCGGCCGGCCCGCGAGCGGTTCGCCACCCGCGCGGTCGCGTTCGACGCCGACGGCGCGACCTGTCGCGGCACGCTGTACCTCCCGAGCGGCGACGCCGACGACCCTCCGGTCGTCGTGATGGCCCCCGGGCTCGGCGCGGAGCGGACCTTCGGCTACCCCGCCGTCGCGGAGCGGTTCGCCGACGCGGGGTACGCCGCCCTCCTCTTCGACCACCCGGAGTTCGGCGACTCGGACGGCGACTCGCAGGCGGTCGACCTCGCCCGCCAGCGCGCGGCGTACGAGGCCGCGATCGACCGCGCGGACCGCCTCGACCAGGCGGGCGACGACCTCGTATTGTGGGGCGCGTCGCTGTCGGCCGCGCACGTGCTCACGCTCGCCGCCGAGCGCCGCGACGTCGACGCCGTCGTCGGCGTGGTCCCGATGCTCGACGGGCGGGCCATCGCGACGCGGCGCGGCGGCGGGTACCTCGTCCGCGCCGGCGTGACGGGGCTCCGCGACCTGATCGGCCACCGGATCGGTCGCGGGCGGACCGTCCCCATCGCGGGCGACGCGGCCGAGCGCGCGGCGATCACCGAGCCGGGGACGAAGCGGAAGTACATCGACCTCGTCGACCGCGAGTCGGCGTGGCGCAACGAGACGCCCGCGCGGTCGCTGCTGGGGCTCGTCGGCTACCGCCCGGTGACGCGGCTCGACGAGATCGGCGCGCCGACCCTGCTGCTGGCGGGGACCGACGACGCCATCGTCGACGCGGAGTCGGTCGCCGACGCCGGCGAGCGCCTCTCGCGCGGGACGGTCGTCACGATGCCCGCGGACCACTTCTCGGTGCTCGGCGACGACTTCGAGGGCGCGATCGGCCACCAGCTCTCCTTCCTCCGCGACGCGCTGGAGTAGGTCGCTCCGGTGAGAGTCGGATCCGGAAGTCGCCGCTCCCGCGACCGCTTAAGTGAGTCCGCGGCGCACCTCCGTCCATGACAGCCATCGCGATGCTGAGCGTCGCCCCGGTGATCGAGGAGAGCATGTCCGAGGAGGTGGCGAAGGCGGTCGCCGCGCTCGACGAGTTCGACGTGAGCTACGAGACGAACCCGATGGGGACCGTGATCGAGGCCGACGACGCCGAGACGCTGTTCGCGGCCGCCGCGGCCGCCCACGACGCCGTCGACGGCGACCGCGTCTCGACGGTGCTGAAGATCGACGACAAGCGGACGAGCGACGAGACCGCGGCGCGGAAGGTCGACGCCGTCGAGGACCACCTCGGCCGGGAGGCGAAGCGAGAGCGCTGAGGGACCGGCGGGGCGGCCGGCGCTCAGTCGCCCTCGTCCCCGCCAGTGTACCGGAGGAACAGGTCGACGTGGTCGACGTGGTTCTCGATCGTCCCGTCGGGAACCGTCGAGGCCCACGCGAGCTCGGCGTCCCCCTCGGCGAACCGGCTCTCTGGCGCGACGGCGGGGTCCTCGCGGAACGACGGCGCGGGCTCCGCCAGCGAGCAGACGAAGGAGACGCCGTACGCGGAGAACGAGGCCGAGCCATCCCGTCGTTCGAACCGCAGGTCTTCGACGAGGACCGCCCCGTCGACCGCGACGGAGACGCCGGTCAACCGCTCGGCGCTCCGGCGCGCCGCGGCCGCCCAGTCCGCTTCCGGGTCGACGGTCCCGCCCGGCGGCGCCCACCCGCCCGTCCCGTTCCAGTCCTGTAGCAGCACGCGGCCGTCGCCGTCGGTCAGGCCGATCTGGACGACGCCGTCGATGTCGTCGTACCGCTCGCGCCGCGCCTCGTAGCGGTCGGCGTCGAGCGTTCTCGCGACGCGCTCGACCCGCACCGCGTCCCGGTCGAGCAGCGCCTCGGGGTCGCGCAGCGACGCCACGGGATGCGGCTCCGGAGGATCTGCCATCGCGTCGTCAGAGGGCTCGCGGAGACAAAGGCGCGGCGGGGATCGGTCGCTTCGGGTCCGCGCCCGCCTTCACCCCTTGATGTTACAGACGGGGAACGTGCGGGCGACCTTGTCGCCGATGCCGAGCTCGTCGCTCACGCGGATCACCTCGTCGATGTCCTTGTAGACGCCGGGGGCCTCCTCCGCGATGGTGGCCCCGGACTGCGCCTTCACGTAGATCTGCTGGCCGTCCTCGAGGTCGTCTTGGACGTCGCCGCCCCAGAACTCCTGTTTCGCCTGCGTGCGGCTCATCAGCCGTCCCGCGCCGTGGGCGGTCGAACCGAACGAGACGCCCATCGACTCGTCGCCGCCCCGCAGGACGTACGAGCCCGCGCCCATGCTGCCGGGGATGATGACGGGCTGGCCGACCTCGCGGTACGTCTCCGGCACGTCCTCGTTGCCGGCGGGGAACGCCCGCGTCGCGCCCTTGCGGTGGACGTACAGCTCGCGCTCGGCGCGGTCGACGGCCGCGTCGCCGACGGCGGGGCGTCCCTCGGCGTCGACGCCGACCTCGTGGGTCTCCTTCTTCGCGATGTTGTGCGCCACGTCGTACAGCAGCTCCATCCCGAGGTCGCCGATCGGGTCGGCGTCGAACACGTCGCCGAACGTCTCGCGGACCTGGTGGGTGATCAGCTGGCGGTTCACCCACGCGAAGTTGATACAGGCGCCCATCGCGCCGTAGTACTCCTCGGCCAGCTCGGAGCCGGCGGGCGCGGCCGCGAGCTCCTTGTCGGGCAGGTCGGCGAGCAGGTCGCCGTGCTCCTGCTCGATCCGGCGGAGGTAGTCGTTACAGGTCTGGTGGCCGAGCCCGCGGCTCCCGCAGTGGATCAGGACGACGATGCCGTCCTCCTCGAGGCCGTACGCCTCGGCGACGTCCCCGCGGAACACGTCGGTGACGCGCTGGACCTCGAGGAAGTGGTTGCCCGAGCCGAGCGACCCCATCTGGTTGCGCCCGCGGTCCATCGCCTTCTGGGAGACGTACTCCGGGCGCGCGTCGGGGCGTCGCCCCTCGTCCTCGCAGTGCGCGAGGTCGCTCTCGATCCCGTAGCCCGCCTCGACCGCCCACTCGACGCCGCGTTCGAGCGCGCCCTCGACGGCGTCGGCGGTTCCCTTGACGACGCCGCCGCCGCCGAGCCCGGAGGGGACCGCCTCGAACAGCGCGTCGACGAGCTCGGACTCCCGGCCGCGCACGTCGTCGTAGGTGAGATTCGTCCGCACCATCCGGACGCCGCAGTTGATGTCGTAGCCGACCGCGCCGGGCGAGATACAGCCGGTCCGGGCGTCGATCGCGCCGACGCCGCCGACGGGGAAGCCGTACCCCTGGTGGCCGTCGGGCATACAGAGCGCGGGCTCGACCATCCCGGGCAGGTGGGTGGCGTTCTTCAGCTGCTGGAGCGAGTCGTCGTCGCCGATCGCCTCGAGCAGCGACTCGCTGGCGAGGACCCGCGCCGGGACGTTCATCTCGCCCTCGCGGGGGATCTCCCAGACGTGCTCGCGCACCTTCTCCAGCCGGATCCCGTCGAACTCGCGCGTGGTCATACCCGGCGTTCGACGCGGGGAGGCAAGGGCGTTGCGTCAGCGGGCGGCGCCGCGGGCGAGTCCCTCGCGGTCGACGCCGGTCGTCCGACTGCGACCGCTCACTGGTCGAGCGGGTCGATCGGGAGCCAGTCGATCGCGCCGTCGGCGAGCGTGAACGCGGCGAAGACTCGACCGAGGACGAGCCCGTACAGCAGGTGCGCGACCGCGATGACCGCGCCGAACTCGAAGCTGGCCGTCAGGCCCGGCACCGGGAGCGTCGGCACCGGCAGCGCGGTCGCGCCCTCGATCGCGATGGCGGCCGGCAACAGCAGGCCGCCGGTGAGCACGCCGAGCAGCGCGGAGTGGACGACGCCCAAGGAGAGGCAGCCGCCGACGTCCCCGCGCAGCTCCGCGAAGAATGGGCGGTCGAAGACGGCGACGAACAGCGCGCCGAACAGGGTGCTGTTGAACAGGTGGACTCCCCAGCCGGCGCCGACCGTCTCGACGCCGACCAGCGCGCCGATCGTCGGCATGAGTCCGAGCCCGAAGTGTAACACGGCGCCCATCGCCACGCCGGCGACGAGCCCGCCGACCGCTCCGGCGCGCCACCGCCGCTTCGCGACCGTCCGCTCGCTCCCGCCGCTCCGTTCTGAGTGTGACATACGTTAGCAACGGACTCGATAAACATAATGGTTCCTCACGACTGGCTCCGGGCCGGGGTCTCACGGGCTCACACGTCGAACACGACGTACGCGCGCCACCCGTTTCCGCGGCGTTCGAGCGCCATCTCGGAGTACGTGACGGCCTTGATCTCACGGGCGGCCACCACGTCGAGCGGGACGCCGCGCGCGCTGGCCGCGAGCCGCCAGGCGTCAGGGTCGTCGGGCTCGTCTGCCCAGTCCGCCCCGCTTGGTTCGGCGACCGTACAGCGATGGTCGGCCGGGAGGACGAGGCGCACGTCGCGCTCGTAGATCAGCCGGTCGAGGTAGTCGAACAGCAGGGCCTCCCGGCTCTCGGCGGTGACTTCGACCTCGAACCGGTCCCCGCCCGTCGCCGGCACGGACTCCGCGCTCGCGGCGGTGAGCCCCTCCGCGACCGCCGCGAACAGCGCCGCGAGCGTGTCGGCCGTCGCCTCGACGGCGACGTCGGCGGTGTGGTCGCGCAGCTCGTAGCTCATCGCCCGCCGCCCCCCGCGTCGTCGCCGGTCCCGTCGCGGGGCTCCTCCGCGCTCTCCGGTCGCTCGTCGGCCGGGAACCGGGCGTCGATGGTCCGCTCCGGCGCCTCGGCGCGGAGGTCCTCCGGGTCGACGTCGTCGAGGTCGGCCGCGACCTCCTCTAGCGCCACCCCGCTCGTCACCAGCGCGCGGATCCCCTCGTCGACGGTCAGTTCGACGTCGACGACCCGGCGGTCGGGGACGAAGACGACGTGGCCGCCCATCACCGGGTTCGGGGCCATCGGCATGAACAGCGTCCGCATCCCCTCCCCCTCGCTGTCCGCGTGGTCCGCGATGACGTCGGGCGTCTCGCTCGTGACGAACGCGAGCGTGTAGGTGTCCTCCGTCGGGAACTCCACGAGGACGACCTCGCGGAAGTTGCCGCCGTCCGAGTCGAGCATCGCGTCGCTCATCTGGCGGAACCCCTGGTAGACGGAGCCGACGCCCGGGACCCGCTCGACCGCGTCGTCGACGTAGTCGACCGCGCGCTCGCCGTACCGCGAGGACTCGACGCCGGCGCCCAAGAGGAGGATCGTGGCCACGAACACGACCGGCGTCGCGATCTCGATCGCGGTCTCGCGGGAGACCGCGCCGATCACCGGGAGTCCGTCCCCCGGCGTCACGGCGACCACCGCCGACGAGAACACGTCGAGGTAGTCGTACACCGCGTTGAAGGCGAACGCGAGGACGGCCAGCGTGATGACCGCGGGGACGACGACGGCGACGCCGGTGAGGAACGCCCGTCGGAGCAGTGCGACCCACGATGACTCGTCGGCCATTGATGGCGACCACGCGCGACCGCGACAAAACGTTTCCGTCGGACGCTCGCCCCGCGTCGGCGTGGATCTGCCGGCCGCGTGTAGACCCGCGGAGAGCGGGCCTCCGACCGCGCCGGCCCCGCTGGCGGTGGAGTTATATTCCGCTGGCGTGTTAGGTCATCGCAGTGAGCGTCAACGTCGAAAAGCGGACCGACCCGCCCGGCGAGTCCGACTACTCGACCGCCGCGTGGGAGCTCAAAGAGCAGATTCGGTCCGCGGAGGGCGTCCTCCGACAGCGACGCGGTTTCTTCGTCGACGCGTATCGCCGGTCCACCGCCCACCTGCTCGTCGAGAACGACCGGCTCGTCGCGTTCGCCTCGGTCCGGCGCGACGGCTACATCCTCTTCCTCGCCGTCCACCCCGACCACCGCGGCCGCGGCTACGCCGAGCGGCTCGTCGCCGACGTCGCCGAGGACCACCGGTCGGTCACCTGCCACGCGCGCACGACCAATCGGCAGGCGCTCGGCTTCTACGAACACCTCGGCTTCGAGGTGATCCGCCGCATCGACGACTACTACGAGGACGGCGGCGACGCCTACTACCTCAAGCTCGGCGGCGAGTCGCTCCGCGAGCGGCTCTCCGGCTTCGTCGGCCGGTAGGCGGTCGATTTTCCCGACGACGCGGCCTCCGAACGCCGCGGGTCCGACCGCCGAGGGCCCCGGAACCGACAGTAATTAGCGCCCGCCGCGAGGAGAGGGCGGCATGTCGCAACCGACTCCCGCGGACCTCGCGACCCGGGTCCGCGACGGCGACCTCCGCTTCCACGAGCTGGAAGACCACGCCGACGCCGACGCCGCGACCGCCGCGCGCCGGCTGCTCGTCGCGGAGGCGACCGACGCCGACCTCGACCCGCTCGGCGAGTACGCCTTCGACGCCGAGGCGGTCCACGGCTCGAACATCGAGAACACCCTCGGCGGGGTCCAGGTGCCGGTCGGCGTCGCCGGCCCGGTGACCGTCGACGGCGGCGCGGAGTCCGCCGAGCGCTACCTCCCGCTGGCGACCACCGAGGGGGCCTTGGTCGCGTCGATCAACCGCGGCTGCTCCGCCATCGAGGCCGGCGGCGGCGCGACCGCGCGGGTGACGAAGAGCGGGATGACCCGGGCCCCCGTCTTCCGGGTCGCGGACGTCGCCGAGGCCGAGGCGCTCGTCGCCTGGGTCCGCGACAACGAGCCCGCGCTCGCCGAGGCGGCGGAGTCGACGACGAGCCACGGCGAACTGCTCGACGTGACGCCGTACGTCGTCGGCAACAACGTGTTCCTGCGGTTCCGCTACGACACGAAGGACGCGATGGGGATGAACATGGCCACCATCGCGACGCGGGAGGCCTGCGACGTGGTCGAGGCGGAGACGGACGCCTCGCTCGTCGCGCTCTCGGGCAACCTGTGCTCCGACAAGAAGCCCGCCGCGATCAACGCCGTTGAGGGCCGCGGGCGCTCGGTCGTCGCGGACGCGACGATCCCCCGCGAGGTCGTCGAGGACCGCCTCCGCACGACTCCCGAAGCGGTCGCGGAGCTCAACACGCGGAAGAACCTCGTCGGCTCCGCGAAGGCGGGCGCGCTCGGCTTCAACGCCCACGTCGCCAACGCGGTCGCGGCGATGTTCCTCGCCACCGGGCAGGACGAGGCACAGGTCGTCGAGGGCGCGAACGCGATCACGACCGCCGAGACGACCGACGACGGCGACCTCTACGTCTCCGTCTCGCTGGCGAGCCTCGAGGTGGGGACCGTCGGCGGCGGGACGAAGCTCCCGACCCAGCAGGCGAGCCTGGAGATCCTCGGCGTCGCGGGCGGCGGCGACCCCGCCGGCAGCAACGCCGACGCGCTCGCGGAGTCGATCGCGGTCTGCGCGCTCGCGGGCGAGCTGAACCTGCTCGCGGCGCTCGGCTCGCGACACCTCTCGTCGGCGCACGAGGAGCTCGGCCGATAGACGGAGACGGCTCGGTGCGGCCTGCCGCTCACTACTCCTTCAGTCCGACCAGCGCGGACAGTCGTCGCGGAGCGCCGACCGCCCCGCGTCGGTGAGGCGGTAGACGGCCTCCCCGGTCACCCGCTCGACGAGCCCCGCGGCCGCGAGCGCCTCCAGCCGCGACTCGACGTGGTCGGCGTACAGCCCCGTGTTGCTCGCGACGAACGCCGGGTAGTCCGTCCCCACGTCGTCGAGGTACGCCAACAGCCGCTCGTCGGAGCGCGTGAGCGACGGCGCGTCCGGGCTCTCCCCGCGGTCGCCGCCGTCGCGCTCCCCCGACCGGTCGGCCGGCTGTGCGTCGGGTGCGGTCATCTCACACGTGGTGACGTGTGACATAATAAAGGGCGTACCGGGGGTTCTCATTCGGTGAGAGTCGCCGACGGGCGGACGGAACGTGTTCGGGGTCGAACAGATCTGTTCGGCGGAGGCGCGGCCGGCGACGCGGACTCAGTCGTCGGCGTCGGCCGGGGGTGACCCAGCCGCGCCGCCGCCGGGGCCGCGGTCCGATAGCAGCGGGGTCCCATCGGCGCGCGGGCCGAGCCGCGGGCCGTGCGGTCCGTCGTCGGGGTCGATCCGGCGGCGGGTCCGGTAGTCGGTCGAGCGCTCGACCGGGGTCCGGCCGATCGCCGTGATCATCTCGACGTAGTCGTCGAACGAGCGGTACTCGCCGTACTCGCCGCCCGCGCGGCTGGTGATCTCCTCCGAGAGGATGGTCCCCATGAAGTCGTCCGCGCCGCAGTTGAGCAGCTTGAGCCCGTGGGCGTCGCCCGACTTCACCCACGACGCCTGGACGTGGTCGACGTTGTCCAAGAAGAGCCGCGCGACCGCGACCACGAGCTCGTCCTCGGCACGAGAGGGGCCGGAGTCGACGACGCCCCGCCGGTAGAGCGGGGTGTTCTGGTGGATGAAAGAGAGGGGGACGAACTCCGTGATCCCGCCGGTGCGGTCCTGGAGGTCGCGGATCACCTTCAGGTGCTGCGCGCGGTGCGCCACCGTCTCGACGTGGCCGTACATCATCGTCGAGGTGACGTCGAGGCCGGCGGCGACCGCGCCCTCCATCGCCGCGACCCAATCGTCGGTGCGGATCTTCCCCGGGCAGATCACGTCGCGGACCTCGTCGACGAGGATCTCGGCCGCGGTGCCCGGCGCGGAGTCGAGCCCCGCGGCCGCCAGCTCGCGGTACACCTCCTCGTACTCCCAGTCGGTGCCGCGCGAGGCGTGGTACGCCTCCTCCGGGGTCATCGAGTGGAGGTGGACGCCGCCGACCGACATCGCCTCAATCTGCTCGACGTAGGTGCCCGGGTCGGTCGCGTACGTCTCCGGCGGCTTGTAGTTCACCTCGCTCGCGGGGTCGTCGCGGGCCGCGAGGACCTCGTGGTGCTCCTCGTTCAGCGCGAACGCGGGGTGGAGCCCCGAGACGGAGCACACCTCGTAGACCCCCATGTCGAGGGCGTCCTCGACGATCGCGCGCGACTCCGCGGGCGGCTTGGTGAACCCCGCGTGCTCGACGTCGCTGTCGGCCTCGAACGCGTGCGCGGAGTCCTTGAAGTTACAGAACAGGCAGCCGGTGTTGCACGCCGTGGTGACGTTGTTGTTGAGGTTGGCGACGAAGGTGACCTCGTCGCCCACCTCCTCGCGCCGCCGCCGGTCGGCGGCCTCCAACACCGCCTCCTTGCGGACGGGGTCGATCCCCTCGGACGCCGTGCCGGTCGCGAGCAGCTCGGTCGCGTCGTCGACGGTGAGGCGGACCCCGTCGCGGGCCTTCGCGAGCGCGTTCTCGAACGACTGGTCGGTCGCGGGCGCCGCGAAGTCGAACTCGTTCGCGCCGCTCTCCGGTCCGCCGTCTCCGCGCTCGTCCGGCCCGTTCGCGCCGGAACCGCCGCCCGAACTCATCCCCTAACGCTCCCGGTTCCATCCTGATAAACGGGCGGGTCGCGACAGTCGGCGAGCGAGAAGTGATCGATCGAACAACGCGGTCCGCGACGCGGCCGACCGGCCTAGCGCACGTCGCGGTCCTCGTCGGCGTGCGCGCGGACCCACAGCCGCCCGATCCGCGAGAGGCTCGTCCGGTAGGACTTGCCGTGCTCCTCGCGCTCGATGTACCCCTTGCCGCCGGGGCCGAGCCGGTCGACGTTGTAGATCACCTTCGAGCGGAACGAGTCCGTGTACTCCTCGTTGAGCTCGGCCGCGAGCGTCTCGGCCAGCTCCGAGACGGACTCGAACTCGCCGTGCTCGCCGAGGGTGAAGAGCACCAGCTCCTCGAACGGCTTGACGTTCTGGAAGGAGGCCACGGGCAGCTCGATCACGTGGCGGTCGCCGATGCGCTTCGCGCCGATGGTGGTGCCGCGCTCGTCGAACTCCGCGAGGAGGTCCGTCGTGCTCGTCAGCCGGTCCGCGACGCGCTCGGGGTCGACGCCGGCGTCCGCCAGCGCCTCGGCGTCGCTCCCGTCGTCGAGGTCGCGCAGGAGGTCCCGCGTCGCGCGCAGCTCCTCGGCGAGCTCGGTCTCCAGGTACTTCTCGGGGGCCGTGTAGTAGGTGTGGATTCGGTCGCGGTCGGTCTGCCGCTCGACCATGATCGAGTGGGCCGCGGTCGCGAACGCGAACGAGACGGGGCGGGGCATCGAACAGAGGTTCACCCACACCTCGCGCTCGTCCGGCGGGCCGTCGCCGGCGTCGTCGCCCGTGCCGCCGTCGTCGGCCGCCGCGTCGCCCCCGCCGTTCCGGTCCAGCTCGGCGTTGATGAGGTCGAACGCGCGCTCGAAGGCGGCGTCGTAGTCGTACACGTCGTCCAGCCGCTCGCGGACCGTCTCCGCGCCGAGCAGGTTCCGGAAGTCCTGTTCCAGTTTGCGCGCGATGTTCCGCGAGTACTCGACGTTGGCCTCGCTCCCGACCGTCCCCTCCAAGAGGATCACCCGGTCCACGTCGAACTGGTCCCGGATGAGGGGGGCGATCATCCGGTCGTAGTCGAACCCGACCGGAACGATGTGGGTCTGCATAC
>ERZ1034547.256-NODE-256-length-14188-cov-2.138187_pt1 | contig 14188 bp, 12 predicted proteins | sample MGYA00520642_ERZ1034547 | MGnify/ENA primary metagenome ERZ1034547 (study PRJEB33760, sample SAMEA4777713) | hypersaline lake metagenome | biome: hypersaline environment; feature: brines | place: Spain | collected 2012-08 | depth 0 m ... | reverse complement strand
CTTCGACCCGGTCGACTACGCCCGCCTCGGCCACCCACGTGACTTTCTGGTCCCCATTGAGGAGATAGACCCGACTGTTATTCTTCTTGGCCACGACCAGCACCACGACGCCGACGCGGTGCGCGAGGCGCTCGCGAGCCGTGCAATAGACTGTGAGGTCAAACGGGCCTCGGCGCTCTCAGAGCGGTACTCGGGAGAATTGCTGTCGACAGGTCGGATCGTCGAGGCGATACTTGAGGCGCGCGGCGAGGAGTGAACTACCCCACCCTGCTCGGTCTGACGACCTCGCTGAGGGTGGGGGCTTAGCGCCTACACCGCAGCTAAACGGGGGCCGGTACCGCGCTGACGCTTGATGCGTTCGATGTGCCGTCCGAGGAGCTACTCTCGCCGCTTCGCTGCTCTTTGAGGTAGTTTTGATACTCTTCTTGTGAGACGACCTCAACTGTGAAGTACATTTGTGAGTGGCTGACCCCACAGTACTCCGTACAGTAGCCCTGGTAGGTTCCAGTCTCGAGCGGCACCGTCCGGATGGTGTTGTTCTGGTTCGGGATAGCGTCCTGTTTGAGCCCGAGTTTGGGCACTGCAAACCCGTGTATCACGTCGCGGGAGGTGATCGTGAAGTAGACTGTCTGGTCGACCGGCACAACGATGTTCGGTGGGAAGCCACTCGCGGTGACGTCCTCTTCGGGGTAGGTCATCGTCCAGCCCCACTGGTAGGCCTCGGCGTTAATATGGACATCGTCACCGTTGGGCGCGACAGGATTGCTCTGCTGGTGAGTGATATCTGGGTTCGCCAAGACACCGTAGGAGGCGACGCCGACGAACAGCAGAATGACCGCGGTGGCGATAGTCCACGTGATCTCGAGTCGACGGTTCTCCTGTGTCGGCTTCGCCTCGTCGGCGTTCTTGAACTTCACAACGGTGTAGAGCAGAACGAATTCGACGAGAAGCGTGATCGGCACCGCAATGTACAGGAGCTTCAGATTGAGCTGGTCGATCAGCCCTATCGAAGTGGAACTCTGTGCCGCGACCGGCACGCTCCCAACCGCCACGACAGCGATGGCCGCCGCGGCCAGCGTCGTCGCCCGTGTCCACATGTTCTTATAGCGCCGCTTGGGAACACCCGGGCAAATAGCTGACGCTCCGCCGAAGCGCGATTCCTAAGTGCGGGCACCGGCAACAGTATCGTATGTCCCATCTTCGCCTCTCCGACCGGTTCGTCGCCCTTCTGGCCGCGACGGCCGTCGGTGTCTACCTTCTCATAGCCGTGGGTGCTACAATGGCGGTCACGGACGCAGCCCGTGCCTGCGCCGCGTGGCCGGCCTGCGGTGATGGGTTCGCGCTCCCGACGACTGGGGCGGGCGCGCTCGCGCTTTCACACCGCCTCGTTGCCGTCGCCGTCGGCATCGGGATCCTTGTGGTCGCGACTGTCGGGTTCACGACTGCCACTTCGCGCCGGGTCCGGGCCGCGCTTCTCGTCGCTGTCCTCGCTTACCCCGTTCAGGCCGCCCTCGGTGCTGTCGTCGCCACTACCGCGGCCGACACTCGGCTCTCAGCGGCCCACCTCGCGCTGGGCACCACAATCCTCGTCGCCGTCGTCGCCGCGCTTGCGTGGACGCTCGAGAGCCAGACGGGCGACCCCGACGACGGCGCGGCGATAGACCCCGACCCGGCCCCGGCGCCCGACCCGGTGTCCGAAGCGGATCCCGGCACGGTGCCCAAGGCTGGACTCCGCGCGACCCTTCGTGCCTACGTGACACTGACCAAACCACGGCTGATGTGGCTTCTCTGTCTTGTCGCCGGCGCATCAATGTTTCTCGCGCCTGGACCACTGAACGCCGGAACAGTCGTCGCGACGCTCGGCGGGGGGGTTCTCGCAATCGGCTCCTCGGGCACGTTCAATCACGTCCTCGAACGCGATGTCGACCGAAAGATGAATCGCACCTCGGACCGGCCGCTCGCGGTCGACCGCGTCTCGGTGTACAACGCAGTTGCCTTCGGGACGGTGCTCGGCGTCGCCTCGCTGGCCCTGTTTGCCTCCGTCAACCTTCTCTCGGCGGCGCTTGGCCTCCTCGCGATCGTGTTTTACTCTGTTGTCTACACGCTTGTCCTCAAGCCTCACACCGTCCAGAACACGGTCCTCGGTGGTGCCGCCGGCGCCCTCCCGGCGCTCATCGGCTGGGCCGCCGTCACCGGGTCGCTCGGAGCCGGCGGCGCGTTGCTTGCACTCGTGGTATTCTGTTGGACGCCTGCGCACTTTTACAATCTCGCAATGGCATACCGGGAGGACTACGCTCGCGGCGGCTTCCCGATGCTTCCCGTCGTCCGGGGGGAGACGACTGCACGTAAGCACGTCCTCTACTACCTCGGCGCGACGCTCGTCGCCGCGGGTGCGCTAGCGTTCGTCTCGCCGCTCGGCATCCTCTATGCACTGACGACGGCCGCACTCGGCGGTGTCTTTCTCTGGGCGGTCGTCAGCCTCCACTACGAGCGCACGGCGGCCGCAGCGATGCGTGCGTTTCATGCATCGAACGCCTTCCTCGGTGGCCTCCTCCTCGCCGTCCTCCTCGACTCGTCAGTCGTATGAGTGTCGCCGCGCTCCTGCGCCCCAACCGTGGCGCTGTCTTGCGCGGCGCGCTTATTGCAAACACGCTGCTTGTCGGGACACTTCTCTACGTTCTTTTCACTCCCGCCGCCATCGACCCGCCGCGGTACACCCTCTACGGCCTACTCTGGGTCGGCGTCGGCCTCGCCGTCCTCAGCCGCGAGGCGACTGTCGCCCGCTCCGCGACCGTCCGCGCCCACCGGGCCGCGGCAGGCGTCGCTGTCGCCTACCTGGGCGCTCTCGCCCTTGCGGGCGGCGTCGTCGTCCCCGGAGGCGTCCCGGGCGCCGTCGCAGACGGCTGGTTCGTCCGGACGCTCCCGCCTGGGTGGGGCCCCGCGCTTGTTTTCGGCGGCGAGGCGGTGGCTCTCGTCCTGATGCCTGCCCGCGTCGCCGGCTACCTCGCGCTCGCTGCGCTGGTCCGAGGCTCCGTCCTCGACGCGGCAGGCCTCCGAAGCGGCGTCCCCGGTCTACTGGCGCTGTTCTCCTGTGTCTCCTGTTCGCTCCCTATCCTCGCGGGCGTGGCGGCGCTCGTCTTCGGTGCCGGGAGCGCCCTCGCGGCGACGACGACGGGACTTTCGTACGATATCTCGACGCTCGTCTTTCTCGTGACGGTGGGACTGCTGTACTGGCAGCCGCTGGTCCGTCGGTCGGATTCCTCACACAGATAACGCCGTGGAATTTGACGAAATCTCCGTGAGATCGATCTTAACATCAGGCGACCGTAGAGAACGTCGCGGGAACGAACGACTTACGACTACCGGGAAGCGAGGGCCGCTATGGATGCGGTTACGGAGACGGATGAGGCGGGCAGCGGCGATGCTCGCACCGACTTAGCCATCGAGGCCGTCGACGTCGCCCGGCGCTACGACGACATCGTGGCGCTCGGCGGTGTGTCGCTCTCGGTCGCGACAGGCGAGGTGTTCGGTCTCATCGGGCCGAACGGCGCCGGCAAGACGACGCTCGTCCGTGCGCTCACTGGTACGACGGACGCCAAAGGGACGGTTCACCTGTTTGGTCACCCCGTCGCGGAGGTCACCGAAGCGCGTCTTGGTCTCCTCCCACAATCGTTCTCGCCCGCGTCTCGCCTGACTGCGCGGGAACTCGTCGACTACTACGCCGGGCTCTACGACGCAGACCGCGTCCGGTCGACGGTCGCGGTGCTTGATGAAGTGGGTCTTGAAGCCGACACTGATGTCCGTTACGAGAATCTCTCGGGTGGCCAACAGCGTCGCGCCTGCGTCGCGACAGCGCTGGTCAACGACCCAGACCTGCTCTTTCTCGACGAGCCGACTGCAGGAGTCGACCCCGCGGGCCGCCGATCGCTTCACGCCCTCGTCGAGCGACTCGCGAGCGAGGGGACGACCGTCTTTCTGACCTCCCACTCGATGAGCGAGGTAGCGACACTCGCCGACCGGGTCGGCCTCTTGCGGGACGGCGACCTCGTTGCAGTCGGGCCACCGGATGGACTGGTCGCAGAGTACGCCGGCCGTGCGCGCGTTATTATCAAGACGACTCGCGAGGTGGTACTCGACACCGTCGCCATTGACAGCCACGCAGTCGAGCCCCGACCCGACGGCGAGGGGCTGGTCGTCGCGGACGTCGCCGCCGCTGACCTTCCCCGGGTGGTCGACGCCGTCGTCGACGCGGACCTCCCTCTCGACGCGGTAACGTGGGCGCGACCAGGTCTTGAGGAGGCGTACTTCCGACTGACCGGTGAGGCGTTCGAAGCGGAGCGGAGCATCGCCGACCGCGACACAGAGCCGGAGAGTCACCGGTGAGCCGCCTCCGCCGCCTGCGCGCAGAGTTCACCGCCGAGCGACGGTCGTTCCTACGCCGACGCACCGCCGTGTTTTTCACCTTCCTGTTTCCGCTGCTCATCGTCCTCATCTTTGGCGTTCTCGTCCGGACGCAGGGCGGCGGTGAGGGCCTGTTCGCGCGCGATCCGGCGTACTACGTGCCTGGATATCTCGCTGTTGTTGTCCTATTCACGCCGTTGTCGCGGGTCGGCTCAACCGTCGCGCGCCACAGAGACGGCGCGCGGTTCGAGAAGCTTGCTACAACCCCGATCCGACGGTGGGAGTGGCTACTCGCACACGCGACGGTCAACGCCGTCGTTATCGGCCTCGCCGCCCTCCTTCTCCTCGTTCTTACCCTTCTCCTGACGGGCGCGACAGTTACCGTCTCGCCTACGCTCGCGCTCGTCGCCCCTCTCGTAGTCCTCGCGACGGTCTTATTCTGTGGCGTCGGCGCGGTTATCGGTCGCGTTGCAGATTCGCAGGACGGGGTGATCGCGGCCTCGAACGCGCTTGCGCTCCCCCTCCTCTTTCTCTCTGAGACATTCGTCTCTCCCGACCTGCTTCCCGCGTGGTTCCGGCCGCTTGTCGCGCTCTCACCCCTCACCTACTTCGCGCGCGGCGTCCGCGCGCTTACGGCCGGAGCGCCCGCCCCCAACGTTGCGCTGGTGAATCTTAGCGTCCTCACGGGTGTCGCAGTCGTCGCCCTCGTCGCGGGCGCCCTCGCGGTCCCACGGACCGAGTGATCACCCCTCGGCAAAGGGCATCTCGCCGCCGTACCGGTCGCCCTCCGGCCGCGGCGCCCTGTCGAGGACGAGCTGAACTGTCCGCACCACACCACCGCACGGGTCTGTCGTATCGACGGAGACAACGTGGCGGCCTGTCACGATACAGGGGCCCCGCACCAGGAGATCATCCTCGAACAACCGTGGGCAAGAGATCGACCAGTTGGAGTTGTGCGCCGTCCTGTCCGCCCCACCAATTTAATCCGCCGCCCGGCGAGTGATGATTGTGTCCGAGAACACGCTCGGTCGGATCGCGGAGAACGGGATAATCGCCGTAATGCGTGGCGTCCCGGTCGAAAGCGCGGTCGAGACGGCGCGTGCGCTCGCTCGTGCAGGCGTCAGCGCGGTGGAGATAACTGCGGATACGCCGGGGGCCGTCAACGCCCTTCGCCGGGTCCACGCCGACTTGGACGGAGACGAGACGCTCGTCGGTGCGGGGACGGTGACCGACCCGTCGACGGCGAGCCGTGCCGCGGAGGTCGGCGCGGAGTTCGTCGTCGCGCCGCATCTAGACGTTGCGACCGTCGAGACGTGTAACCGCTACGGCGTCGCTGTCCTCCCTGGTGTGATGACCCCCACGGAGGCGGTGCGGGCAGCCGAGGCCGGCGCAGATGGCGTAAAGCTGTTTCCAGCCGCGACTGTCGGGCCGGACCACCTCGCGGCGCTCCGGGGGCCGCTCCCACAGATTCCGCTCGTCCCGACCGGCGGGATAGATACCGGGAACGTCGCCGAGTTCCTTGCTGCGGGCGCTGCGGCCGTCGGGGCAGGGAGCGCGCTCATAGACGGTGAGGCAGTCGAGCGCGGCGACTTCGAGGCGGTGGAGGCCTACGCCCGCGAGTTCGTTGCAGCCGCCGAGGCCGCCCACGTGGGGTAGTTTCGTTCAGTCTTCTGCCGCTGCGTCCGTCCCGCGTCGGTCATCGCTGGCCCGTACAGTGCGGCGCCCCCCCTCATCGCCCTCATCGCCGCCGGACCAACCGTCTGCGCCCGGCGGCGCGATCCGTCGGTCGCGGTGTCGCCGGTCCAGTGACTCGTAGAGCCGGTCGACGAGTATCTCACGCAGGCGCGCTGCCGTCTCGTCGTCGACGTCGGCCGCGGCAGCGTCGGCGCCAGTGAGCGAGAGCGACCCAGCCGTGTCTGCGGTGACGGTGCCGAGCGACCACCGCCGCTGGAACGGCGTCCGACTGTCGATGACGGTCTGGACACGGTAGTACGGCACCAGCTTCGTCTGGCGGCGCAGAACGCCGTTCCGTGTTATCACGTGGTCGTCAGCGAGCGCGTACCCCCGGTGGCGCCACTTGAGATGGGCAGCGACCGGCACAAGCGGAACGAGAACGAGCGGTCCCACCCACACCGGGTCGCCGACGAGGAGTCGCTCTGCAGCGACACCGAGGCCTGTGAGGACCGCGATGGCGATGAGGTAGCGCGCGGCGTAGCGGCGCCGGACGCGCTTGGGCGGCCGCTCCAGGTCGCCGATCGCGACGTCCTCTAAATCGTCGACCAGCGCCAACACCCGTTCGCGGCTGGCGATGGGAACCGCGGCCTGTGAGCCGCGGTCATCTGAGGAGCCGGCTCCGTAGCCTGCCGTCTCGACGAGGAGAGAGGCGTAGCCGAACCGTCGTTTCAGAGGGTCATCAACGGTCAGTGTCTGGACCTTGTCGAGTGGGATGGAGCCATCGTAACGCCGGAGCAGGCCGCGCTCGTACTGGAGTTCTTCGTCGACGCGGGTGAGCCGGAAATCGTAGTAATTCAACACTGCCGCGACGGCGCCCACCGCCCACGAGAGAAAGGCCACAAGCAAGACGAGGGCGACGGCGGCCAGGACGAGGGTGGCCTCCCCGCCGGGCAGAGAAATTGGGAGCCCGGCTCGACCAGCCGACACCACCCCGTAGCCGACGAACAAGAGGAGCCCTGGCGCTCGCACGTCGAACGAGAATATCCCGACGAGCGCGAGTTCGCGTGGTGTCAGATCGAACAGGATATCCGCAGCTGGCGCCGCTGTTGTTTCACTGTCCGTAGTCGCCCCCTCGCCCACACTGCGCTTTCGCGCCGCGAGCGACCGCTGGAGACGCTTCGCCTCCTCGAAGGTGACATACCGCACCGCGGCTTCGGTTGCGCCGCCGCCAGCGGTCTCGAGGTCTACCGCCGCGATGCCGAGCAGACGCTGGACGAGGTTCCGGCTGATGTCGACGTTCTGGATACGGTCGACCGGAATCTCCCGGTTTCGCCGTCGGAACACTCCCGAGCGGATGTCGAACGTGTCCGCAGTCAGGGCGTACTCATAGCGCCGCCAATACGACACCTCGTAAGCAATAAGAGCGACGATCGTTAGGCCAATGAGCGCGAGACCGACCAGCTGGCCAACCGCGCCGCCTATCACCGATGATCCGGAGACAACGAAAAAGAGGAGCGTGAACGCGATGCTTGCACCCCGCCGGACCGAGCGGTAGGGGATCGAGAGCGGCGTGAGCGCACGTGACTCCTCATCGACAGGCATGGCCGCTCCCCCGTCGACCGGTGCGTCGTCGCTCCTGACCGCACCCGGGTCAGTAACGTCACCCTTGGCGTCTGGAGGGCCCGGATCACCCTCTATGTTCGGCTCCGTCGAGCCCTCTCGGGTCGCAGTCGCCTCATCCGGGTCTGATACCCCACCGGAGTCGTCGTTCATACCGCGTCCTCGCCCTCCGAACGGATCGCGAGCTGCTTCAGCCGTTCCCGGAGGTCGTCGGCACGGACGGGCGTGAGGCCGGGAACGGTCACGTCGGCACCCCGCGACCCGGCGGTGTAGACGACCGTCGTCGCTAGTCCGGCGAGCCGTTCGACTGGGCTCCGCGAGGAATCGACGTGCTGGATACGGACGAACGGCACGACCGTCCGGACCTGTGTGAGCACGCCGCGCTCGAGGTAGATGCCGTCGTTGCGCACTTCGTAGCCCCACGCCCGGTATCGCAGGACGGCGAAGGTCACGCCGACAACGATGATGAGGCCGCCCAGGACAAGTGGTGTGTACCACGGGAGGACGTCGACGACCCTGTTCACGGCGAACATCCCGCCGCCGAGGAGGGCGGCAGCGAGAGCGGATTTGAGGACCCAGACGGTCCGCACTCGGGGATCGAGCCGCTGGAGGTCGGGGTCGACGGAAGTGCCCAGAGACACGCCCTAAACTTGGGGGTCGTGGCGGATATACCTGCGGGCTACGACTCTATAACGTTGAGCAACGCGTCGACGTCGTCGGCGTTATTAAATACGTGAACTGACGCCCGGCACGCCGCGGGATCGGGAAGCGATCGAACGATAACGTCGGCCTCGCGCGCACGCTCGACGAACGCTTCAGGCGTCTCGCCCGGAGGTGTATCGAACGTCACCAGCCCCGACTCGTAGCCTCGCGGGGAGCGCAGCAGGTCACCGAGTCGGGGCTGGTGACGTTCGATACACCACCGGTCTTCAGCCGGTCAGTCAGGCGCTCGATCCGGTCCTCGACCGTCGCAGGCCCGAGCGCCTCTATCGTCGCCATCGCCTCGACCGCGCCGAGGTACGACGACGGCGAAGTGGTGCCGACCTCGAACCGCGCCGCCGTCTCTTTGAGGCGCGGATCGACCGCTGAGGGGTCGGCGACGCTCCGGTAACTCGCTGTCGGCGGGTCGACAGCCCTCGTCAGGTCCGCATTCAGATAGAGCCAGCCCGCGCCCCATGGGCCGAGGAGCCACTTGTGGCTCGCGCCGACGGCGAAGTCCGCTCCCCACGCGTCGAGGTCGACTGGTACCTGGCCTGGCGACTGAACTGCGTCAACGAGTACACGACAGCCCGCCTCGTGAGCGACATCGACCACCTCGCTGACGGGCAACTGCGTTCCATGGCTCCACGTGATCGAGTTCAGGCAGAGAAGGCGCGCGTCTGTGACGGCGTCGGCGAGAGTGTCGAGGTTGAGGCGGCCGGCGCTTGTTTCGACTACACGGCGCTCAACGCCACGGCGCTCTAGAAACCACCACGGAAGTCGGCCCGCCGGATGTTCAAGATCAGTATGGACAACGACATCTCCAGGTGACCAGTCGAGCGCCGTCGCCACCCGCGCGAGGCCGTCGGCGGTACTCTGAGTCAGCGCGATCTCGTCCACCGAGACCCCGAGGAAGGTCGCGAATGCGGCCCGCGCCTTTCCGAACGCGTCGAACGCGTATGGGTATGCCCCCTCCCGACTCGGCGCGACGTACTCGTGTTCCTCAACGGCGGCCGTCGTCGCCTCGACAACCCGGCGCGGCGCCGGCCCTGAGGCGCCGGTGTTCAGGTAGACACCTTCCTCAGCGGCGGGGATATCGGCGCGAAGGTCCTCGGGCGTCACCCTGTGCCTCCAGCGGTCGCGTCGTCGTGGTCAAGTGGCGCGGTCACGTGCCCACCTCTGGATCCGGTGCGTCCACGCGTTCAACGGCACCCGCGGTCACCTCGGACCCCGGCGAGTAGTGACAGACCGGGTCCGTGTCCGGTCGTTCCAGCCCCGCCGCGGCAAACAGCGACTCGCGCCGGAGGTCGACCGTCGCCTCGGTTAGTCGCCAAGGGTCGTGAGCGACTGTCCCGACGCGGTTTCCGGGGAGATAGAACCGATAGTGTTCCGTCAGGAAGGCGGCGAGCGACCCCGGGTCGGCGGGCGTCGCTTCTCCGCCCGTCGGGCCGTAGGTTACGTCAAGCGCCGCGGGCGGCGACCTTCCGTGGACGCGGCCGCTTCGTAGTGTCACTGCATCGTCCTCCCGCGAGAGGTCGATTCGTGCGCGGTAGTACGGCAGGTCGTAGGCGATACGGGCGACACTCACCCCCACTTCGTCGTCAGCGTCAAGACTCAGGAAGAACACGCCCCGGCCGCCGTCGGGCCCCTCTACGTATGTCCGGAGGTTCACCTCGCCAAACTCGAGCCCGACAGGCGACCCGTGTGGGCGGATATCAGCCATCTCGAAGGTGACGACACCCACCCACGCGACCCCGTCGCGTGTTGCTGGGACAAGGCCCGTCGGCAGGGCTTCCTCGACCGCCTCCGGGTCCACCCGCCAGTGGGCGAACAGCGCGTCCCGCCACGACATCGTCAGCAACTCTCGCACAGCCACTTTCGGATCGGCGGGCACTTAGGTTTCGCCTCCAGTCCGGCACAAGGCATATATTGGATAGTATGAGACCCGTCGATGGGGACGACCGGCACGTCGTGTTGGCTCCGTGTACCGCTTCCATACCCATAGCACGGAACGTCCCCACCGTCACAGCGTTTAGATACGTCGCGGTCATTCACTGCTTGATGGAGGTCCCGAGCGACCCACCCGAGCGCTGTCCCGTCTGCAGCGCCACATACGACTCAGTCTCGGTTCACGAGGCGGGTTTGATTGTGAACATGTGCGACAACGAGCGCTACCGGCGGGTCTGTTTCGACCCCGCGACCCGCGGCAGTACCCCGGTCATCGAGTTCTACCACCACACCCACGCGCAGATACGCGACGAACAACGCGCACACGCGCTGACGGCAGACACTCCCGATATGTCCGGGTGAGGCTTGCCGCTACTCCGGAGTCGGGACACGGGTTGCCGGGGCTAGCAGATCGGATATCGTGCGGTTCGTTGAGTTGTCGATGTTCAACCACGACCACGCCAAGAACGGCGCGCAATACCACAACGTCGACCCACTGCCTCGTCCAGTTGTGGCCGCCCTCCGACCACACCTGGTCGGAGTTGCCACGCTCTCACCGTCCCAACGAGGAGCATACGAACCCGCAAGTTGCCTCCGTGGGTCGGTAAACGATACCCCAGCGTGAGGAACCCTCGCCGTTTACATCGAAGAGGATGTCATAGGGCCTCTCGCGTGGCCGAGAGTACGGGCAGGTCGAGTTCGAGGTGTGCTGCGAGCGACTCCGCCGCCCCGAGAAGCCAGCGCGCGCGCTCTATACGCGACTCGAGATCGCCTGGCCCGATTCCGAATCTGTCGACGACCTCGTCCTCGTCGGCACCGTCGACGAGGGTGGTGAGCATCCGTGCGGTCCGGACGGCCGTGAGCCAGTCTTCGAACGCGTCGACCGCGCCCATTTCGCGCACGAACTCGCTGGCGTGTTCGCGGGCGAACCGATAAACTGCGGCCCGTTCGTCGCCGGCGAGCCAGCCGGTCCGTACGTCCGGCGTGTGACAGACGAGTTCGAGCGCTGTCAGCGCCGTCGGCTCTATCCCCGCCATGGTCCGGAGGCCGTCGACCACCTTGGCGCCGCCCTCAGGACTGAGGTACTGCCGGGATACCTGTGCGCCGACCGGAGTGGCCGCGAGGCCGTCGCTCCGGTCGACCATCCCCATCTCGTCGAGATCACCCAGTGCGTCGTCGAGCGTCGTTACAAGATCTCTTACCGGCGAGCCGTAGGCGTAGAAGGTGGCGTCGAAGAGGTCTAGTAGGTCAGACCGGGATGCCGCGAATCCCGCCGCGAGTGTCGAGAGGACATGGGTCCGGAGCGCCGCCCGCTCTGCGAGTTTCGACTCCACAGCCTCTGGGTCGGCCCCGACGTATCGCTCGCGCAGGTCGGCTGCAGTTTCGTCGCCCGCGACGAGGACGGCCTCACCGTACGGGTCGAGCCCTGGTCGCCCCGCTCGGCCGCACATCTGATGAACCTCGAGTACCGGAAGCCAGCCCATCTGGTCGCCGTCGAACCGCTTTTGATCTCTGATGACTACCCTCCGCGCGGGGACGTTCACGCCCGCGGCGAGCGTGGGCGTCGCGCAGACGGCGACGACCTGTCGGGCGCGGAAGGCCGCCTCCACCATCCGGCGATGGGTAGAGCGCAGCCCCGCGTGGTGGAAGGCGACTCCATCGCGCAGACACGCGGCGAGTCGCTCACCGGTGGACGTCGCGCCCGCCTCAAGAGCATCGACGGCCACATCTGCTGCGGTCCCGAGGCCTGCGTCGCACAGGCGCTCGGCCAGCGCCTCTGCCTCGCGACGGGACCGAACGAACGCGAGCGCACCCCCGCCTTCGTCTGCCGCGTCCGAGACGAGCGCTGCCGTAGCCTCCGTCGCGGCGTCGGCGTCTGGCTCCGCGTCGGGCACCGGCACCGGCCGAGTCGTACCGTCTTCGAACCGCACTTGCCCGTCAGCGTGGATCCCAATCTGCAGGTCGACGGGCCGCCAGTCGTCGGCGACGAGGTCTGCGTCCAGCCAGTCGGCAATCGCGCCCGGGTTCGCCACCGTGGCCGAGAGACCGACGATCTGTACGTCGGGCGTCCGCCGACGGAGCGTCGCGAGCGTCACTTCGAGCGTGGGCCCGCGGTTCTCCGAGCCGAGCAGGTGGACCTCGTCTACGACGACACAGGCCGGGCTCTCTACCCATCCGGCGCCGTTGCGGATGGCCGAGTCCACCTTCTCGCTCGTTGCCACCACGACGTCGTTGCCGGCCAATTCCTCCTCTGGATCGGCCAGATCCCCGGTCGAGATGCCGACGCTCACACCTGGTAGTGCGGCGAACTCCTCGTACTTTTCGCGGGCGAGCGCACGCAGCGGAACAATGTAGAGCCCGGGTCCGTCAGCCGTGAGAAGGGCGAGTTGGGCGATGAGGGTCTTCCCACTGGCCGTAGGAACAGCAACGACGAGCCGTTCGCCGTCGCAGACACCGGCCTCAACGGCGGCGGCCTGCGGCGGATAGAGTTCGTCGATGCCACGGTTGGCGAGGTGGTCGCGGACCGCCGCCGGAAGCGGAAGATCAGCGACGCGCATGCGTTTGGTGGCCCCCCCTCAATATTAAGAGCCGCGCTTAAGCCACCCCCCTTCCTTGCCTTCTCGGTGCGACGACGACGCTACCTGTCGACGGCAGCCACGGGCGCATTCGCTGTGGGAATCGCCGGTTGTGCCGGCGACAAAGCCGAGCGTACCCCGACGGCGGTTCCGACGGACGACGATCCGGGGCTAGCGGATATCCCGGGCGACGAGAGCTACGGATTCACCTTTATTCGGGCGACTGGGAACCGGTCGGATCCTGGACGTTGATCCCATCGACGTCTCGCTCCCGACAGAGGCGCAGTGGGTCGTCGCAGCGCTTGACCGATCCGACGGCACCATCGTGGTGGCCTCCGTTCTCGTCGACGGACAGGTTCGCGCCCACCGCCTCAATGGTTGTACTGTCTCCCCGGTTGAGCCGTTCGCCTCCTACGGCGAGGGCCCACCGCTCCTCGTTATAACCGATGGCAACTCGCGACTCGCCCGCACGGGATCGGTCTACTCTCACCCCACGCCCATCCCTGGGGGGTCGATCGTCGTCAACGGTGACGGTGACCTGACCTCACCCGGTGGAAAGCTCTCTGTCTCAGCCCCGGCCGACGCACGGATCGTTACCGACGGAGCGCTCGCGTACTTCGTCGGGCCGCCAATTAACTACGGTCACGGCGCCCTCGGTGACCAGGTGGAAGGCGCGGCCGTCACGGTCGTTGATCCCGACACACGCAAGTCGTGGACCCTCGATCCGCCGTACGGCGTAGTTGAGGGACTGTCACCGATGCTCACCAACCTCGGTGGAGAACTCTCCGTATTGGTGACCGCGAGCGACGACCAGCGGGGCGCATCACTTGCCCTGCTTCGCGACGACGGTACCGAGGGCGGGGCCGTCGTCGCGCGGAGCGATCCCGTTGGTGACCCGTTCGGGTGGCGCCACCAGATCGCCGTGGCGCCGTTCGGGCCTGACGGCGAGCGAGAGATTGTGTCGGTTCGGACGCCGCATCGCTCGGGGGTGGCAGAGTTTCACCGTCTCAGTGGCGACCGTCTGGAGCGGACTGCGTCGCTCGGCTCCTACCCCACCCACGAGTTCGGGAGTCGCGACTTGGACCGGGCGGTGGCGGCCGACTTTGACGGTGACGGGCGGCCGGAACTGCTAGTGCCCGCGCCGAAGACGGGTGTCCTCGCTGGCCTGCGCCGCACCGGTGACGGCGTCGCAGAAGTCTGGCGCGTTGACGCCGGCGCGCCGCTATCCTCCAACGTCGCTGCCGCGCGTGGGGGGGACGGTGTCGTGCTGG
>ERZ1034547.255-NODE-255-length-14208-cov-2.957606_pt1 | contig 14208 bp, 15 predicted proteins | sample MGYA00520642_ERZ1034547 | MGnify/ENA primary metagenome ERZ1034547 (study PRJEB33760, sample SAMEA4777713) | hypersaline lake metagenome | biome: hypersaline environment; feature: brines | place: Spain | collected 2012-08 | depth 0 m ... | reverse complement strand
CCAGCCGGGTCGCGACCGATCCGGCGCCGGTGACGTACTCCGCCACCGCGTCGCGACCGAGCACCCACCCGGCGAAGAGGAGAAAGGCGAGGAGGCCACCGGTGAGCAGGAAGTCGACCAGCGTGCCGGAGACGAAATCGAACAGCCCGGGTTGGAACGCGGTGACCGTCCCCGTCGTCGCGATGAGCGCGAGGAGCGTTCCCACGGCCCGCCGGCGCGACCAGCCGACTTCGTCGACGAGGACGGCGACCGGAATTTCGAGCATGCTGATCGAACTCGACAGCGCGGCGAAGGCGACGACGCCGAAAAACAGGATCGAAAGCGCCTCCCCGCCGGGGAGGGCGCCGAACGCGCCCGCGATGCCGACGAAGAGCGTGCCCGGCCCGCCGCTTCCGGGATCGATGCCCTGCGAGAACAGGAGCGGGAAGACGACCAGCCCGGCGAGAATCCCGACGCCCGTGTTGAGCAGGGCGATGACCGAGCCGTCGAACGGGAGCGACCGGTCCTCGTCGATGTAGGAGGCGTAAGTGATCATGGTGCCGGCGCCGACCGAGAGGGTAAAGAGCGCCTGGCCGGCCGCCGGGCCGAGGATCGAGAAGAAGTTCGTGCGGATGGTCTCGAAGTCGAAGGTGAGAAAGAAGTCGTACCCGGCGCCCGCACCCGACCGCGTGGAGACCCAGACGGCCATCCCCACGAGGAGGGCGAGGACGGCGGGCATCATCACCTTCGTCCCCAGTTCGATGCCGCGGCGCACGCCCCCGAGGACGATCAGGCCGGTGAGCGCGAGAAAGAGGAGGTGATAGCCCGCGGCGCCGACGCCGAAGGAGATGCTCCCGAAGTACGCGCCCGGGTCGGCCAGGTAGGCCGCACCGCCGGTGAAGGGACCGGCTAACGAGACCAGCAGATAGCGCAGGATCCAGCCGCCGACGACGCTGTAAAATGAGAGGAGCGCGACGCCCGTAATCGCGGAGATGCCGCCGACGGCGGCCCAGACCCGCGACCCGGAGAGGTTTCGAAGCGCGCCGACCGGGTTCCGGCGCGCCCGCCGCCCGATCACGAACTCGCCGAGGAGGCCGGGGACGCCGACGCCCAGAACGACGATCAGATACACCAGCAGGAAGGCGCTCCCGCCGTTCTCCGCGGTCATCCACGGGAACCGCCAGATGTTCCCGAGACCGACGGCGCTCCCGGCGGCGGCGAGGATGAAGCCCGTCCGCGTCGCCCACGTCTCTCGTGTCATCGTTTCCCGGTCGGCGAACGCGGCTCAAGTGGGTTTCGAGTCGGCCGCAGTCCCTCGGTGAGCCTACACGATGGCCTCGGCGAGCAGCCCCGCGCGGACGGCGAGGCTCTGCAGGCCGAGCAGAAGCGTCACCAGGACGCCGAACGGCACGACGGTGCGGACGAACCAGAGCCACGCGACGGCGCCCGACTCGCTCAGACCGGTGCCACGTCGGAGTTCGGCGACGGCGTCGCCCGCGTCGACCCATCCGACGAACAAGAGCAGGGCAAGCACCGAGAGCGGGAGCAGGAGGTTGTACGCGACGGCGTTGTACCAGGCGAGGATCGGCACGCCGAACGCGCTCGGAACCCCGAGGAGGAAGATGCCGAGGCCGAGGGCGACGGCGAGCGTCGAGCGCGACCGGTCGGTGTTGTCGACGAGGTACGACGTGACGACTTCGAGCAGGCTGATCGCCGAGGAGAGCGCGGCCAAGAGGAGGACGACGAAGAAGGCGACGCCGAGGACCCGACCCGCGGGGAGCTGTGCGAACGCGCCGGCGAGCGTGATGAACGCCGCGCCGAGGCCGCCGCTCCCGGGGTCGATGCCGAGCGAGAAGAGGATGGGGAAGACCACCAGCCCCGCCAGCAGGCCGACGAACGTGTTGAGAACGACGATGGTCGCGCCGTCGGTCGGCAGGGAGTCGTCGCGGCCGAGATAGGAGGCGTAGGTGATCATCGCCCCCATCCCGAGCGAGAGGGTGAAGAAGGCCTGCCCGACCGCGGCGGGCAGGATGGTGCCGAGGTTGGCGCGGAGAGCGCCGATATCGGGCGAGAGGTAGTAGGCGTAGCCGGCGGCGCCGCCGTCGAGGGTGCTCGCCCAGACGGCGAGGCCGCCCAGGAGGAGGACGATGCTCGGCACCATCAGTTTGGTCGAGCGCTCGATGCCGTCGGTGACGCCGAAGGCGACGACGCCGACGGTCAGGGCCATGAAGACGGCGTGGAAGCCGACCGCCTCGGGACCGGCGGCGATGGCGCCGAAGTACGCTTCCGACCCGTCGAAGTACGCGCCGGTGGCGCTCCCGAGGACGTACCGAATCACCCAGCCGCCGACGACGCTGTAAAACGAGAGGATCCAGAACGCCGAGACGGTGCCGAGGACGCCGACGACCTTCCAGTTCCGGTGACCGAGGCGGGCGAAGGCGTCGATGGGGTTGCGCTCGGCCCGCCGGCCGACCACGAACTCGGAGAGCATTGCGGGGAAGCCGATCAGGAAGACGGCGAGAAGGTAGACGACGATGAACGCCGCGCCGCCGTTCGCACCCGTCTGGAACGGGAACTGCCAGACGTTGCCGAGGCCGACGGCGCTCCCGACGGCCGCGAGGATGAACCCGAGGCGCGTCGCCCACGTCTCGCGCTGTTGCTGTGCCATAGGCCGGCTACCTCCACCCCGAAAAAAAGGGTCACGATCCGGCCGCCGGCGTGGGGATCGGCGCCGTGGCACACGATTTCATCGGGCGACCCGCCGGGACGGTCCTCGTTTCCGACTCCCACGCCTTCCCCGGCCACGCACGAACCGACTCCGACTCCACTGGCCGACACCCGTCGACACGGCGCCGGTTCTGGCGTACGCTTATGCGATCGCCACCCTATACGACGAACATGGATGCTTCGTTCGACTTCACCGGCGACGTGGCGCTCGTAACGGGAGCCTGTGGCGCGCTCGGGAGCGCCGTCGCGACGGCCTTCGCCGACGCGGGAGCGACGGTCTGTGGCACCGATATCGTCTCGCCCGACGACGAGGACGCACAGGTCGACCCGGCGGTCATCGACTACTATCGGGGCGACTTCACCGACGAGACGGACGTGGAACGGGTCGTCGACGCGGTGGTCGACGATCACGGCCGACTGGACGCGCTCGTCAACGTCGCGGGAACGTGGCGGGGCGGCGACCCCATCCACGAGACGGACGCCGACCTGTTCGACTTCCTCTTCGACGTGAACCTGAAGACCATGTTCCTCGCCTCGAAACACGCCCTTCCCCACCTGCAGGAGACGGAAGGGGCCGTCGTCTCGGTGTCCGCCCAGTCGTCGCTGGAGGGTGGCGAGGGCGACGGGGTCTACCGGGCGAGCAAGGCCGGCGTGCGCCTCCTGACCGAGACCATCGCCGCGGAGAACCTGGGAACGGTGCGGGCCAACGCCGTCATGCCGAGCGTCATCGACACGCCGATGAACCGCGAGATGATGAGTTACGACGAGTCGTGGGTGGACCCCGCCGACATCGCCGCCGTCGTGCTGTTCCTCTGTTCCGACGCCGCCACGGTAACCAGCGGGGCCGCGGTGCCCGTCTACGGCGAGGCCTAGGGCGTCACGACCAGTTTCCCGAGGAAGCTGTCGGCCATCACGTCCTCGTGGGCCGCCGCAACCTCCGCCAGATCGTAGGTTCGGGCCACCTCGATATCCAGCCTTCCGTCGCCGAGCAGGTGGGCGACGCGTTCGAGCGGGTCGGCCAGCACCGGCGTGTTGAACATACTCATGAACTGGTAGGTGAGGTCCTTGCCGCGGGCGACGCCGTCGTTCGTGAACCCGATTTGGGGATCGTTCTCGCCGATGCCGACGATCCGGCCGTCGTGCGCGGCCACGTCGGCGTCGAACTGCAGGTAGTCGTCGAGGCGGTGGTCGAGGATCACGTCGGGGGCGCCGACGTCGGCCACCGCCGCCCGCAGGTCGTCGCGGCCGTAGTCGAGGACGGCATCGGCGCCGAGTTCGTGGAGTCGGTCGTGGTACGCCGGCGCGGCGGTGGTGACCACCCGCGCGCCGGCGACGCTCGCGAGCTGGACGGCCGCGTGGCCGACGCCCCCGCTCCCGCCGTGGATCAGCGCGGTTTCGGCGGGTTCGAGCCGAGCGTGATCGATCAGCGCGCGCCACGCCGTCACCGCGGCGACGCCCGCGCCGCCGGCCTCGACCGGGTCGACGCCCGCCGGCAGGACCGCGAGTCGATCGCTCGGCACGGCGACGTACTCCGCGCAGGCGCCGTAGTGGTCCTTACTCAACCCGGTGGCGACGACGGTGTCACCCGCGCTCACCCCCTCGACGGCCGCCCCGACCGAGACGGCCTCGCCCGCGGCGTCGACGCCGGGGATCATCGGGAGCGTGAACGGCTCGTACGACCCCGCGACGAAGTAGGTGTCGACGGGGTTGATTCCCGCCGCCGCCACCTCGATCAGCACCTCGTCGTCGCCCGGGTCGGGTCGGTCGATCTCGTCGACTCGCAGTACCTCGGAACCGCCGTAGTCGTGGTAGCGAACTGCGCGCATGGGCGGCGATACGAACAGCGGGCGAATAAACCTGCCCGACGGTAGTATAAAAATAACGACACCTAACGTATATAGTGGTATGTATACAATGACAAATAATGACGTACAAACTCGCCTGCCTTGCGGACTGCGACTGCGTGTTCTACGGCGACGACCCGACCGATCTGGGCCGACGGCTGCGGGCGCATCTGGACGCGGCCCACGGCGTTCCGGCCGATCCGACCGAGCTTGCGGCGCTCGCACTCCCCGTCGCGGGCGTTCGCCCCGGGGAGTCGACGGCACGGACGGTGGCCGACGCGACCGAGTAGCGGCTTACTCCCGTCGGTTCGGCACGTGTCGTAACGCCGACCCCCCGATCGATACTACTAACTCCCGTTCGACAGAAGCCCGGACGATGAGATTACACGAGTATCAGGCGAAGGGGCTCTTCGCCGACGCCGGGATTCCGACGCCCGACTCCCGGCTGGCGACGAGCGTCGACGAAGCGGTCGACGCCGGCCGCGACATGGGGTACCCCGTCGCGGTCAAGGCACAGGTCCACGTCGGCGGGCGTGGGAAGGCCGGCGGCATCGAGATCGCGAGCGACGGGGACGAACTCCGCGAGGCCGCCGAGTCGATTCTCGGCATGGATCTCAAAGGCTACCACGTGGATCGGGTCCTCGTCGAGTCGGCGGTCGACTTCACGGACGAACTCTACCTCGGCGTGACCCTCGACCGTGGCGAGGGTGAACCCGTCGTCATGGTCTCCTCGGAGGGTGGGGTCGACATCGAGGACGTCGCCGCCGAGACGCCGGCGGCCATCGCTCGCGAGGGCGTCGACCCGGCGTACGGACTCCACCCCTTCCAGGCGCGGAAGGCGGTGTACGAGGCGGGCGTTCCCGGCGACGTGGCCCGCGCGGTGTCGAGCGTTCTGGAGACGCTGTACGACCTCTGGGAGCACAACGACGCCAGCGAGGCGGAGGTCAATCCGCTGATGGTCACGAGCGAGGGCGACGTCGTCGCCGCCGACGCCGTGATGAACGTCGACGACGACGCCCTCTTCCGGCATTCGGCCCTCGCCGAGATGGAAGAGGAGTCCTACACCGACGACTTGGAGCGCAAGGCCGGCGAGTACGGCTTCGACTACGTCCGCCTCTCGGGCAACGTCGGCATCATCGGCAACGGTGCGGGCCTCGTGATGACGACGCTCGATCTCGTGGACTACTACGGCGGCGAGCCCGCGAACTTCCTCGACATCGGCGGCGGCGCCAAGGCCGAACGCGTCGCCAACGCCCTCGATATGGTGTTTTCCGACCCCAACGTCGACTCGGTCGTCTTCAACATCTTCGGGGGTATCACCCGCGGCGACGAGGTGGCCCGCGGCATCAACGACGCCCTCGCGCAGTTCGACGAGATACCCAAACCGGTCGTCGTCCGCCTCGCAGGCACCAACGCCGAAGAAGGCATGGAGATCCTGAACACGGAACTCGTCCAGGTCGAACGGACGCTGGAAGAAGCGGTCCAACGTGCGGTCGAGAACGCCGAAGGGGGTACTCTATGAGCGTGTTAGTCGACGAAGACACCCGCGTGGTCGTCCAGGGAATCACCGGCGGCGAGGGCAAGTTCCACGCCGGGCAGATGATCGAATACGGGACGAACGTCGTCGCCGGTGCGGTGCCGGGCAGGGGAGGCCAGGAGGTCGACGGCGTCCCCGTCTACGACACGGTCCACGAGGCGGTTCGCCGCGAGGACGCCGACGCCTCCGTCGTCTTCGTCCCGCCCGCGTTCGCGGCCGACGCCCTGTTCGAGGCGCTCGACACCTCGCTGGACCTCGTGGTCGCCATCACCGAGGGCATCCCGACCCAAGACGTGATGACGGTGAACCGCCGGCTCTCGGAGACCGATACGCATCTCGTTGGACCGAACTGTCCCGGCGTCATCACGCCCGGCGAGGCGAAACTCGGCATCCTGCCGGGTAACATCTTCTCCTCGGGTAACGTCGGCCTGGTCTCCCGGTCCGGCACCCTCACCTACCAGGTGGTCGACAACCTGACCAAGCGGGGGATGGGGCAGACCACCGCCATCGGCATCGGCGGCGACCCGATCATCGGCACCTCCTTCGTCGACGCCCTGGAACTCTTCGAAGCCGACCCGGACACCGAGGCCATCGCCATGTGTGGCGAAATCGGCGGCGAGGACGAGGAGCAGGCCGCGAAGTTCATCGCAAGCGAGATGGACACGCCGGTCGCGGGCTTCATCGCCGGGCGGACGGCCCCGCCGGGCAAGCGCATGGGCCACGCCGGCGCCATCGTCTCCGGGAGCGGGACGGGCACGGCCGAGAGCAAGATCCGGGCGCTCAACGAGGCTGGCGTCCCCGTCGGCGACACGCCCGAGGAAGTCGCGGACCACATCGAGGGGTTCCTGTAGGCTTTTCGACGCGGGGTGGCTACGTCACCCCGTGACCGATCCCCTTCGTCGCTGTCCGACCCACGGGGTCGTCGACGGCGTCTGTCCCGACTGCGGGACCGCCGGCGACGTGGTCCTCACCGCGGACCGCCGGCCCCAACTTTCCACATTTCTGAGCGACGCGCTCCGGCACGTTCCCGGAGACGCGGGGCTGGACCTCGACGACGCCGGGTGGACCCCCTGGGCCGACCTCGTGGCCGCGGCGACGGACCCCTACCCGTGGGCCGACGCGGCGGCGGTCGAGGGCGTCGTCGCCACCGACCCGAAGGGGCGATTCGAACGGGACGGCGCGGCCGACGGCAGTCGCGTCCGCGCGGCCTACGGGCACTCCGTCGACGTGACGCTCGACCCGACCGACGAACCGATCCCCGACGAGTTGTACCACGGGACGGCACCCCGAAACGTCGACGCCATCGAGCGCGAGGGCCTGCGGCCGATGGGGCGTCAGCAAGTGCATCTGTCGGCGTCCGTCGCCGACGCCGAGGCGGTCGGTCGACGCCACGCCCACGCCGCCGATCCGGTGGTGTTCGTGGCCGATGCGGCGGTGCTACTGGACGCGAACCGGATCACGAAACGGGGGACCGAGACGTACGCCGCCGACCGCGTGCCGCCGGCGTATCTGACCCGTCGTTAGTCGTCCGTCGCGTCGGATGCCCGGTCGGCGGCGCCCGTCGCATCTGCCGTGGGATCGCCGACCGTCGAGAGCGGGCCGCGGTAGGTCGAGCGGTAGCCGAGCAGTGTGTCGTGGCCCGCGGCGGACATGAGGACGGGCCAGAACGCGTCGTCGGCGACGAGCGGGTCGCCGTCGACGATGGCGAACGTCTCCCCCGGCGCGACGCGTTCGAAGTTCTCGGCGTGGACGCGGTAGGTCCGGGTCGGCTCCTTGTAGATAGCCTCGTCGACCGCGTAGAGGCCGGGGTCCGGTGTCGGCGGATCGCCGCCGAGGACGCCCGTCGTCCGCAGGAAGGCGACGAGGCAGTCGTAGGCGTTGTCGACGGCTTCCTCGCTCCCTTGGTGGCCGGCTTCGATGTCGACGAAACCGGGAAGCTCGACGGACCGACCGTCGGAGACGGCGGTGAAATCGACGATACTGGTGACGGGGAGGTGGGCCGCGATCTCCCGTTTGCGGTCGTTCAGATAGGCGACGTTGGCGAAGGCCTCGTCGTAGGAGACGGTCGAGTGGATGCCGAGCGAGAGACAGCCCTCGACTTCCGTCGTCAGGGCGTGCGCGAGGCGTTCCTCGTACAGATCGCTCTCGGGGTCGCCGGGGAGCGCGCGGTTCAGGTCGGCCTCGACGTAGCGGACGCCCCGCTCCAGCGCGCGTTCGTTCGCGACGATCAACTTCGCCGGGCGGTCGACCTCGGGGTCGGTCGCGAGGAAGCGTTCGATGGCGCGGGCCCCGCAGGGTTCGTCCCCGTGGACCGCACCGACGACCGCCACCCCGGGGTCCCCCTCACCGACCGTGTGGACCTGCATGACCCCGTCTGGGTGGTCCACGACCGAAAGTCTAACTCATCACGACGGGGGCGATGGCAAGGTTGATGCCCGTCGCCGGGCACCTCCCCCCAATGCGTCCCCGAGACTCCCGTCGGGAGGTGAGTGCGGCGGCCGCGGTGGACCGCCCCGGCCGGTGAACCGTTCGCCGCCGCGGGCCGTCGCCGCCCGTCTCGCCGACGTCGACCGGCTATCGACCGCCCAGCGGGCGATCATAGGCTACTACGCCGAAACCGGCCGCCTCGACTACCGCGCGCTCCGGATCAAGTCCGCCGTCGACGATACCCTCGACGCCATCCTCGAGTCGGTGTACGGCGAACTCGAGTCGGCGGTCGCCGCCGAGTTCGGCGTCGACGACGCCACCTTCGGGTACGAGACGAAGCTCACCCTCCCCGCGGAACTGACGCTCGGCTACCTCTACCGGCGAGCGCTCGCCCGCGCGACGGGCGGGTACGACCCCATCACGGACGAGGCCGGGTGGCTCCCGTTCGGCGGCGACCCGTCGGCCCCCGCCAACCGCGAGGCCCGGGAGTACGTCGAGACGGCGGACGAGACGACGGCGCTCATCGTGCAGGCACTGCTCGACGGCGACATGCGCGACGCCATCAACGACGACGAGTTCGAGGACTTCGAGGTCGACCTCGCCGGCGACCCCGACCCGGATCGACGCCGCCTTCGACCGGGCGCCCGACGCGGTCCGGGACGCCTACGACGCGGCCGTCGAGATGTCCGAGGCCCACCAAGACCGGGACGAGGGCTTCCGCGACCTGTTGCGGGCGGCCGACGACGGCGACGCGGCGGCGATGGCGAGCATCGAGGACGAGTACAAGTTCGCCCCCGTTCCCGACGCCGCCCCGTTCGGCGAGCGCGAACGCGACCTTCCCTACCTCAAGACCCAGTACGACCGGGTGGGTGTCATCTACGATGGGATGCTCGACGCCTACCGCGGCGTCGGCTTCGAGATCCCCGAGGCGTTCGGCGCCTCGATCGTCCTCGCTATCGTCGGCGCCCAGATCTGGTTGGACGACGTGGACGACTACCACGACGACGTAGCTGAGGGACAGCTCACCCCCGTCACCGCCGAGTACGTCCTCGCCGACAGCGACGCGGCGGCCTACGAAAACGTCGTCTCGATCACGATGGACTACTTCGACTTAGCGCGGGAACACGCCGCGGCGGCGGACTCGCCGCTCAACGGCATCGCCATCGAATACATCCTTCGGTCGGGCGATCCGTGCCGGCTTCCGGGCGGGTCGGGGTAGCGGCCGGCAGCGCCGACGCTCGATGGGGCACGTCCGAACGAATCCGGTGTCCCCCGGCTTCGTCACCCGGCGCCGCCACCGCCACCGCCGCCGGCGTACATCTTCCCGACTTCCTTCAGGTCCGACGAGCCGCAGTTCCTGCACGTGGCTGTTTCGGGCTCGTCGCTGGACGTGATCGTTTTCTCACAGTCCTGGCACTCGTAGTCGTACAGGACCGTCTCCGCCTCGTCCGGGGCCAGTAGTTCCTTCACCTTGTCCATGAGGCTCATTCGCTACCACCAGTCGAACGGTATCAATTCTCAATCATAACTGTTCCTGTCTTCCCGGCGTCGACATGGTCGACGCCCGCGGTGCCGGCCGCCCGGTTCAGCCCCGACCGGTGTCGAGCGTCGAGCCGTCCGCGACCAACACGCCGCGTTCGACGGCCGTCTCTACGATGCGGTCACACTGTGGCTCGGAGACGTCGTACGCGCCGGTCACCAGCGCGGTCAGGTCGGCCCGCTCCATCGGGAACTCGCGGTTCTGAAGCAGACGGAGGACTTTGTAGTAGCCGTCGGGTACGTCGTCGTCGTCCGCGCCGCCGTCTCGGTCGTCGGTCGCCCGCTCCGCGTCGCCGGCCGTCGCATCGGCGGCTTCGAACGTGACCTCCCCGATGTCGGTGGCGTGTGGCTCGGAGCGGTCGGTGCCCGTGGCCTCCGTCGACTCGATGAGCGGTTCGAGCACGCGCCGAAGTTTCTCCCGACAGTCCGAACAGAGCACCGCCGACCGGGACTCACCCGCCGCTACCAGCCGCTCGGGGACGAGTTCGTACTCTCGGAGCGAGCCGCCGACGGAACCACAGAAGTAACACGACCGCAACTGGGGCATACCCGACTCTGTGGCGGGCGCCGGCTAAGTGTTTTCCCTCTGCCCCCCCGCTACGAATTCGAACTCCGGCACGAATAATCCGGAAAAGCGTACGATCGGGGTTCCTCAGCACGAAAATATTTAATTAGAATGGGCGCTATGCTGTGGACGTGATGGCACGCTACGTCTGTCCGGGATGCGACCGGGAACTCGAGGCGGGGCCGTTTCGGATGACCTGTCCCTCCTGTGGTGGCCGCCTCGCGAACTATCGGCGTTCCCGTTCCTGACCGGGCACGCGCAGCGTCACGGACGGCTCGATCCGGCGCCGATGATCATCGTCCCGCGCCGATGTCGTCGTCCCCGAGTGCGACCGCCTCCTCCCAGTACCGTTCGAACCGTCCCTGCGCCCAGTCGTGGACGACTGGGTCGTCGGTGTCGACCGAGGCCTGCAACACGCCGTTCGCGTCGCGAAGGAGGAGATGAACCGTGTCGTCGGCGACGGTCACGGCCAGCGGAATTTCCGCCGGCCGAACCCGGAGGCTCGCACCGGGCGCGTCGAGGAGGGATGCGAGCCGCCGTCGTAGCCCCTCGTCGTCGGCCACGGCGTCGATAGCGCCCCGGGAGAACACCCCTTCGAAGGTCAACTCCCCCGCGGTCACGCGCCGTTCGACGACGCTCAGGCTCCCTTCGTTGAACGCGTGGGAGAACGCCCGGACCGACGACGCCCCGCCGACCAAGTCGAGGACGCGCCCCACCGGCGCGTTCGGTTTCGTCCCGCTGGGCACGGTGATGGTCGCGTCGCCGAACCGGCGGAGGTCGACGTCGATGGCGTCCGTCGGGAGGTAGTCGACGATCGGTCGGAGTTCCGTCTCCGTCTCCACGATGTCCAGCAGGTCGAAGAAACCGTCGGCGACGAGTTCGCCCGTCGCGGTGGCGGCGTACCCGCCGTCGACGCGTTCGATCCACGAGCGCTCCTCGAAGTCGCGGAGAATCCGGCCGAGCGTCGCCTGCGAGGCGCCGGTCGCCACTACGAGATCCGTGCGCGTGTGCCGTTCCTCGGCCAGACGACGGAGGACCGACACCCGATTGGGCGAGCGCGCGAGGAACTCGATCTCCGCGAGTGCGGACTCCATACTACCCTGTGCGCTCCGTGTGGGAAACAACTTTCGCACCCTGAAAGCGTTGCACGGCGTGAGCACCGCGATCCGGGTCGCACGACTTTCTTGCCGTGAAATATTTTACGAATTAAAATAAGTAGTCCCGAGCCCTACGTCGACTCGATGATCCACCACCTGCGGCTTTCGACTCCCGAAACGGTTCCCGAACGGCACGGCAGCGGGGGTGCGGAGTGACCGCGGCCGACCGTCGCGCGCTGGCCGCGTTCGCGGTCGCGGGCATCCTCTTCGGCGGCACCTTCGTCGCGGCGAAGGCCGGCCTCGACTACTTTCCGCCCCTCCTGTTCGTCGCGCTCCGTTTCGACGTGGCGGCCGTCGCGCTCGGCGCGTACGCCGTCGCGACGACGCCGCGTGACCGACTCCTCCCACGCACCCGCCGCGACGCCGCCGGCATCCTCGCCACCGGCGTTCTCGCCATCGGTCTGACGAACGCCTTGCTGTTCGTAGGGCAGGGGTACACCACGAGCGCCGTCGCCGCCATCGTCTTCAGCCTCAACCCCATCCTGACGCCAATCTTCGCCGCGCTCCTGTTGGCGGACGAGCGCCTCTCGCGTCGGGGCGTCGCGGGCATGGCCCTCGGGTTCGTCGGCGTCGCCCTCGTGGTGAACCCCGACCCCGCGACCCTCCTCGACCTCGGCGTCGGCAAGGCCATCCTGCTCGCCGGAGCGGTCACCGGCGCGCTCGGGAGCGTCCTCATCCGCTGGAGCGGTGGCGCCCTGTCGAGCACCGTTCGCACCGCGTGGGGGCTTCCGCTCGCGGCGGCGCTCGCGCACCTGCTCAGCTGGTGGACCGGCGAGTCGCCGAGCGCGGTCGTCTGGCACCCGGAGGCCGTCGCTGCACTGGCGTACGTCGGCTTGCTGGCCGGCGCCGCCGCGTACATCGCCTACTTCGGCCTCCTCGACGCCGCGGGGGCGATTCGGGCGAACCTCGTTTTCTACGCGGTGCCCGTCGTCGCTGCCGTGGGTGGCTGGGCGCTTCTCGGCGAACTCGTCTCCGCCGTGGCCGTCGGCGGTTTCGTGACCATCTTCGCCGGCTTCGCCGTCATCGGGAGCGAGTCGCTGGACGTTCACGCGACGTACTGCCGGCTCCGTGCCCGCTTCCGGCCCTCCACCGCCGACGCCGCGACCGACGCCATGGACGGCTCCCGTGGCGTCGAGGCGGACTGATCGACCCCCAGCCGGATATATCATCCACCGCGGCGTAGTTCCACCATGGATCACGTCGAGTACGTCTACACCGTCGGCATGGACGCCACCGAGTTGGACGACTACCTTCGCGCCGGCTCCCACGGCGTCCTCGCCCTCGCCGCCGGGGACGACGCGTACGCGGTGCCGCTGAGCTACCACTACGATGGCGACCGACTCCTCCTTCGCGTCAGTAGCCACGACGACGGCGAGAAGCGTCGCTACCTCGACGCCACCGGGACGGCGACGTTCCTCGTCTTCGCGGCCGATACCGACGAGTCGTGGAGCATCCACGTCCGCGGTCCGGTCACGGAGTCGTCGGCCCCCGTCGACGAGGCGACGCTCAACGAGTGGTTCCCGCCCTTTCGGCTGTTCGACGAGGCCGTCGAGGACGTCGACTTCACCCTGTACGAACTCGGGATGGAGTCCGTCGTCGGCCGGCGGACCCTCGACTGACCGCTCGCCGGGGCGGGCGGGCGAACCGTCCGCCAGCGGTCACCACGGACCGGACGGGACTCGGTCTCGTGGCCACATTTCCCGCGGTCCTCACATTTAACGTACGGGCTGTGGTAGCGCTCGATATGGCCGACCGGGACCACATCGTCATCGCCGGCGGTGGTCGCGTCGGGCGGCGGGTGGCGGAGGATTTCGTCAACCGCGGCACCGACGTGACCGTCGTCGAACGGGATGCGGGTCGGATCGACGCCTCGGACGCGGACGGGGGCATCGCGTACCTCGAAGGCGACGCCACGCGCCCGTCGATGCTCAGGCAAGCCATCCGCGACGAGACGACCGTGATGGGCGCGCTGACGGGCGATCAGTCGACCAACCTCGCCGTCTGTATGGCGGCCAAGCGGTTGTTTCCGGATCTCGAAACCGTCGCCCGCATCCAAGTCGAGGACGGCGACGAGTACACCGAGTTCGTCGACCGGGTGTACTTCCCCGAGCGGGCGAGCATCAAGGCGGCGGTCAACGCCTTGGCCGGCAGCGACATCCGGACGCTCGAGGGCGTGACCGGCGAGCTAGAACTGTTCGACGTGCGGGTGGGCTACGACGCCCCCGCCGCGGGCGAAGTCGTCGCGGACGCCCTTCTCGAGGGCTCGCTCGTCGTCTCACAGACGAGCGGGGACGTGGCAGTCCAGCACTCGACCACACTCGTCGCCGGCCGGCGCTACGTCGTCGCCGCCGACCACGAGGTAGTCGACGAGGTGCTCTCTCAGCTCCGCGGCGACGCCGGTGCCTGACGGAACGCTCGATCCGGTCCCCGACG
>ERZ1034547.252-NODE-252-length-14245-cov-7.982523_pt1 | contig 14245 bp, 11 predicted proteins | sample MGYA00520642_ERZ1034547 | MGnify/ENA primary metagenome ERZ1034547 (study PRJEB33760, sample SAMEA4777713) | hypersaline lake metagenome | biome: hypersaline environment; feature: brines | place: Spain | collected 2012-08 | depth 0 m ... | reverse complement strand
GGCCCGCCCCGTGCCACTCTTACCGTAACGCCGCTTTAGCCCGATGCCCGCCCCCCCTCGGCCCTCTTCTCTCCCGATGTGCGACGGTGCGATGCGCGTCTTTCCTCCCCCCCTCCCGGTGCGAGTACTGCTTGTGGCGGTCGCCCTGCTGGCCGCAGCCCCCGCGGCCCACGGCCAATCCAACGGCCAAGGCACCATCTACTCCCGCTTCGGGCTCGGCAGCCTGTCCGACTTCTCCTCGTCGCAGAGCCAGGCGCTCGGCGGTGGAGGCTACGGCCTGCGCTCCCTCAACTACAACCCCGACGCCAACCCCGCTCTCTGGAGCGATCAGGTCTTTACGCGTCTCTCCGGAAGCGTAGGGGTGCGGGCCGTGCGGGCCGAGGACAACCGCGGCAACTCCGGTCGCCTCACCTCCGGCAATGTGCAGGCCCTCCAGTTCAACTTTCCGCTTAACGAGCGCACGCTCGGCCTGGGGCTTTCCTTTCAGCCCTACTCGCGCTCTAACTACAAGCTGACCACCACCGACTCCACGGACGTTCCTGCCAGCGGGCAAGTGGGACCAGCACGCTACGAGCGCATCTTTTCCGGCTCTGGGGGACTGCAGCGACTCCGTGGCGGGCTTGGCTATCGCGTGAATGACCGTCTTCGCATCGGTGCCTCTGCCGATCTTTTGTTCGGCGTCATTGAAAGCCGCCGTCGCACCGAGTGGCCCAACACACAAGCCCTGCGCGATGTGGTCGTCTCCGACGGCGTACAGCTCTCCGGTCTCACAGGCACTGTCGGCGCACACCTCGCCTTTGCCGACGTCTTGTCCCCCGACGATGCGCTTTCCATCGGCGCATCGGTCACCCTGCCCGCGTTCCTCTCCGGCGAACGGTACCGCACGCTCGACGAAGACCTGGCCCGGGATACCCTCTCGGTGCAGCGCGGGGACGTAACGCTGCCCTGGGCCGGGCGCCTGGGGGCGGCCTACCAGCCCAATGAGCGCTGGACGTTTGTGGTGGACGGTCTGTTTGAGCCCTGGAGCACCTTTTCCACCAGCTTTGCCTCATCCTCGCAGGACTCCGCCCCTACAGCCCCCGCCGGCTTCCCCGTCGGGGGCACCAGCACCCTTGCCGATCGCTGGCGCCTCTCCGGCGGTGCCGAGGTCGTGCCCGCTGGCACCGACAACCTGGCTGGCTACTTCGCACAGGTCGCCTACCGCTTCGGGGCCTACGCCGAGCGCCTCTACGTCCGCCCCAATTCCGAAACGTCCCTCTACGAATTCGCGGCCACCGCCGGCGTCAGCCTGCCCACCTCGCTGTCTGGCACGCGAATTGATTTTAACGTCACCGCAGGGACGCGTGGTCAGACCTCGGACGCCCTCGTCCGGGATACGTTCTACGGTGTCTCCCTTCACATAAACTTCGGCGAACGGTGGTTTCAGCGGCGCAAGCTGCGGTAATCTCCGTGGCCGCGCCGCCCAACAGGCGGCGTACGGCCGCATACATTCCTTAACAGGCTCCCGGCGGGCTTCACCCCTCGCCCCCGAAACCCCGTGCCAGGCGTCCAGTCTAAAGCCGTAGCCTGTTCAAAATTCCGGACAGATTCGTTTTCCCGATATGCCCCTTGCCGTCCTCCCCCTCCGCTCCTGGTCCTCCGTTGGGGGGCTGTGCCTCAGCCTGGTCTTGCTCGTGCTCTCGGTCTCTGCGGCCGCGGCCCAAGACAGCAGCGAGCCCACGCGCCGCGAAAAGCTGATGCACTACAGCTTGTACTACGAGAACTACAAGAACGACGACTTCAAGAACGCCCGGAGCGATCTGCTCTGGATCCTTGAGAACGCCCCCGGCACCCCCGATGGGGACGACGACAACTACCGACGCGCAATTAACTTGTACGTCGGCCTCGCGGACCAGGCCGAAGAGGCACCCACAAAGACCGCTTACCTCGATACGGCCGCCACCTATCTCGCCGCCGCCCCCGATACGCTCAACCAACTGGGGCTGGAGTACGAGCCCTACAAGTGGCAGCGCCGCAAGGGCCGCTTCTTGGAGCAGTACCAAGACGCCTTCTCTGTGCCCGACCTTGAGGGCCTGGCCGCCCCGGAAACGCATTACGAGAATGCCTTCGAGCTGGCCCCGACAGAACTGGACCCCTACTACATTCGGCACATCTTAACGGCGTACCTCGAGGAAAATGCGCTTCAGGACGCGCTGTCTTTCGCCAATGCCGTGGAGGAAAAACGAAGCGACGCGGAAGTGGCCGAAATGATCGGGTCGGTGCGGGAACAGATCTTTCGGAAAAATCCGCAGGCGCAGGTCCGTTACCTGGAGGCACAGGTGGAGCAGTACCCGGACAGCACGAAGCTCTTGACAACGCTGTTTGATGCGTACAATGATCAGGGCAATATGGACAAGGCCTTTGCCCTGGGCAAGCGCCTGATGGGCATGGAGCCAGACCCCGAAACTGTTTTGGAGGTGGGGACAATGCGTCTCGAAAACGGCCGTCCGGAGGCTGCGCTGACGGCCTATCAGCGCGCGGCCGATCAGGGGGCTACGCTCCAGCCCGAGGATCACTTCAACCGGGGCACCGCCTTGCAGAAAGCAGGAAAACTGGCAGAGGCGCGGACCGCTTTCCGCACCGCCATCGAGATGCGAGGCGACTTCGGGCGGGCGTACATCGCGATCGGGGACTTGTACGCCCGGGCGGTCAACGCCTGCAGCGGCGGCGAGATGCGGCGTAAGGACAAGGCGGTGTACTGGGCCGCGGTGGACAAATACCGCGAGGCTCGCAACGTCGCTCCCTCTCTCTCATCCGTGGCGGATAGCAAAATCAGCACCTATCGAAAGGTGTTTCCCACGAAAGAGGACATCTTTTACCGCGAGGACTGGGAGCGCGGCGGGTCTTTCACGATCAATTATGGCTGCTACTCCTGGATCGGGGAAACTACGTCTGTGCGCCCCGCCCCCTCGGGATGATGCCTCTTCCTGCTTCCTTTTCCCGTTTGGCCGACGGACTCTGCCCGAGTCCGTCGGTTTTTTTATGCCCCGGAGCCCGGTCCGCGCCGGCCCACACTTCGTAGGCTTTTCGCCGTCGGAGCCTCCCGCCACGATGCGTTCTCTTGTGATTCTACACGTCGACCCCGTAGTTACAAACACGTCTTCAGTAGACAGCATCTCCGTCTCTCTCCCCACACCTCCGTCCGCCGAATGGCTACCGTTCACCGCGTCACCGCTCGTCAAATTCTCGACAGCCGTGGCACCCCTACCGTTGAGGTAGACATCATCACCGAGGACGGCGTGCTTGGGCGCGCCGCCGTGCCCAGCGGGGCCTCCACCGGAGCCTACGAGGCCGTGGAGCTCCGCGATGAGGACCCCGATCGGTACCATGGCGCGGGCGTGTTGCAGGCCGTCCAACACGTGAACGGACCCATTGCCGACGCACTGCACGGCATGAGCGTGCTCGAACAAGTCGCCCTCGACGAGACGCTCCAGGCGCTGGATGGAACAGCGGACAAGTCGAACCTCGGGGCGAATGCCCTGCTGGGCGCGTCGCTTGCCGCGGCAAAGACAGGGGCCGCCTCGTTGGGCGTGCCCCTCTACCGCCACCTGGGCCGCGCCACTGCGCGCACCCTGCCGGTGCCCCTCATGAACATTCTGAATGGGGGCGAGCACGCCGACAATAACGTGGATATGCAAGAGTTCATGATTGCTCCGGCGGGAGCGTCTACCTTCTCAGAGGCCCTGCGGACGGGCGTGGAGGTCTTTCACACGCTGGCCTCGGTGCTCCAGGCTCGCGACTACAGCACCGCTGTAGGCGACGAGGGCGGGTTTGCCCCGGATCTCCGCTCAAACGAAGAGGCTGTGGAGCTCGTGCTGGAAGCCATCGAGCAGGCCGGCTATACCGCGGGCTCGGATGTGTTCATTGCCCTGGACCCCGCCGCCGCGGAGATGGTGCAGGACGATGCGTACGTCTTCTGGAAGAGCGATCCGGACACGGACCGTTCCTCCGCGGAGATGGTCGAATTCTGGAGCTCTTGGGTCGAGCAGTATCCCATCCTCTCCATCGAAGACGCCTTGGACGAGGACGACTGGGCTGGCTGGGCGGCCCTCACGGAGGCGGTCGGGGACCAGGTGCAACTCGTGGGCGACGATTTGTTTGTCACGAACACGGAGCGTCTCTCTCGCGGCATCGAAGAGGGATGCGGCAACTCCATCCTGATTAAACCCAACCAGATTGGCACCCTCACCGAAACCTTCAACGCCATTGAAACGGCCCAGGCGCACGGCCTCTCGGCCATTGTGAGTCATCGCTCGGGCGAAACGGAAGATACCACGATTGCCGACCTGGCTGTGGCGGCCCACACGGGCCAAATCAAAACCGGATCGGCGAGCCGCAGCGATCGGGTGGCCAAGTACAACCAGTTGCTGCGCATCGAGGAGCAACTGGGCGAAATCGCCGTGTATCCGGGACTGGACGCGTTCCCCATTGCTCAGTAGCCGTCGTTCCCCATGTCCGGATCGAGCTCCCCCCGCTCCACGAATCGTCTCCGGTGGGGGCTTGGTGTGCTCGCGGCGGGAATCGTCGTATGGGTCGCCTTCTTTGACAGCCATAGCCTCTGGCAGCGGTACCGGTGGCAGCAGGAACTGGAGACGCTCCAGCACGAAAATGTGGAACTCCAGCAAGAGATTGAACGCCTCCGAACACAGCTGGATCGGCCTCTCTCCGACAGCCTCGTGGAGCGCATCGCACGCCAGCAGTACGGCATGAAACGCCCCAACGAAACGATCTATCGGATTGACCCCGAATAGTCTGTCGCAGCGCCCGTCTCGGGCACCTCTCGTCGCTCTTTCTCTCCGGATAGCGCCCTCTCCGTCCATGCCTCCCCACGCCGTCGGTGTCGATCTTGGCGGGACGAACCTGAAAGCCGCGTTGGTGGACCGCGATGCCGGCCTCGTGGCCCAGACGCGGCGCCCCACGGAAGCGGACCGCGGCCCTGCGCATGTGCTGCAGCGCATTGCTGCTTGCGTCGCGGAGATGCTGGACGCCGCTCCGGATGACGCGGTGGCGGGCATCGGCATTGGGGCGCCCGGCGCTGTAGGCTGGGACCGATCTACGGTGTCTAAGCCCCCAAATTTTGCAGACTGGGACACGGTGAATCTGCGCGGCGACCTCCAGGCGCGCCTGGATACGACGCTGCCGGTGGTCGTTGAGAACGACGCCAATGTGGCTGCGCTTGGCTCTGCGTATTACGGCGCAGGCACGACGCCCGATTCGTTCATCATGGTCACCCTCGGCACGGGCGTGGGCGGCGGCATCATCTATCAAAATAAAATCTTCCGGGGCAGCACGGGCGGGGCGGGAGAAATTGGCCACATGACGATCGATCATGAAGGGCCGTATGCCCGATCGGGTGTCGGGGGGGCCATCGAAGCCTACCTGGGGCAGGAGTTTTTGACGGACCACGCCCGCGACCGCCTGATCAACTTCCCCGAGAGTGTAGTGCCCGCGCTGGTGGACGGCGACCTAAGCCGGCTCTCGCCTCGGGTGCTGTACCAGGCCGCTACCGAAGGCGACGCGTTCGCCCGGGAGATGCTCGCGTGGGCCGGCCACAAGCTCGGCTGTGTGCTCGGGGCCGCCGTGAACCTGCTCGACATCCGAACCATTGTGGTTGGGGGCGGCGTTTCTGCCGCCGGAGACTATCTTCTCGCCCCGGCCCGCGACGCCCTGCCGCGCTTTGTGGTCCCGGGCCTTCGCGACGATCTGCAGATCCTCCAGGAGACTCTGGGCAACGAGGCAAGTCTTCTGGGGGCCGCCCGGCTTGCCCTGGAGGGCGATCAGGCGCAGGTCGGCACCCCGTAGCGCTTGCCGAGCGGCTCCGTGCCCGGCTCCGTGGCGCGCCCGCCCTCTCCCACCGTGTGCCCTCTCGTGCTTTGCTCCTCTCGCTCGTACTGGCTTCTGCTGCGCCTCGGGCTGTGGCTGCTTGTTCCTGGCCTTGCCGCCGCCCAAACCCCCCCGCGTGGCGGGCCCGATACCCTGCGCCACGGCGATCCTGGATCGCCGCGCGATAACACCGGGGCGGGCGTGCAGTTTACGGCGTCGGACTCGCTGGTCATCACCACGCCCCCGGACTCTGCCGATCGGGGCCGCCTACACGGGGAGGCCACCATGTCGTACCAGGGCGCGACCCTAAAGGCGGGCACTCTGGAGATGAACTTCGCAACGAGCGTGCTCCGCGCGACGGGGGCCCCCTCGGACACCGCTGCACGGGGCCGCCCGCAGTTTCAGCGCGACGGCCAGTCGTTCAGCGGGTCGGTCTTGTCGTACAATCTCGGAACGGAGCGGGGGCGTGTCGTTGCGGCGCGGACTCAGCAGCGGCAGGGCTTTGTGGAAGGGCGCGCGGTCAAGGTATACGAGGACAGCACCCTGTTCGTGGAGGGCGGCGCGTACACCACGTGCGACTGTCCTCCGGACGAGACGCCTTCGTACTCCCTGCGGTCCAGCGAGATGAAGGTGGACGGCAAGTGGGTCTACACCGGCCCCATTCAGCTCTTCCTGTTCAATGTCCCCACGCCTCTCTGGCTCCCGTTCGGGTTTTTGCCCAACGTACAGGGACGCCGCAGCGGCCCGCTGGCGCCCAGCTACGGCCAGGACCGGCGCAAGGGGCTCTTCTTGCGGGACCTGGGCTGGTACTTCGCCCTCAACGCATATACCGACCTTCAGCTGCGGGCCAGCGTGTGGTCGCAGGGCAGTTACGAGATCAATCCCATTTTTCGCTACCGCAAGCGGTACGCCTACAACGGGCGGCTGGGCCTGACGTACCGCCGCACGCAGATTGGCGAGGAGACCGACCCCGGCTTCTCGAACCGGCATGAGGGCCAGCTGCGGTGGTCGCACAGTCAGGACCTCTCTCCCACCGCCACCATTCGCGGCAACGTCAACCTGGCCACCTCCACCGACTTTGCCCGCCGCAACAGCACTACCTACAACGACGCGGTAAGCCAAGAAATCTCCTCGGATCTGCGCTACAGCAAGGACTGGCCCCGCGGCGGAAAGAGCCTCAGCCTCAGCGCCAACCAGCGACAGCAGCTACAAAGCGGGCAGGTGTCCATGACGCTGCCGTCCCTCAACTTTTCACAGCGCTCGTTCAAGCCGTTTTCCGTGGAACAGGCCGTGGGGGAGGATCGCTGGTACGAAAAGATTACGACCTCCTACACCTTGTCTGCGACCAACGACTATACCTTTCGTCCACGGGATCCGGAGGCGCTGCGCGCCCGAGGCGATACTGCGCTGGCCGAGCGCCTCGACCGGGCCGACATCGCCTGGTACGAGGCGCTCGTGGATCGGGACCAGTACCAGCTCGCCACGGGCAACGACGAGCCGTTCGATTTTCAGGCCACCCATCAGATTCCCGTCCGGGCCTCCTTCCGCGTAAACCGGTACAACCTCAGCCTCAGTCCCAATATCAACTACACCTCGGACTGGCGGATTAGTACAACGCGGAAGGTGGTGGACGTGGCGCCCGATTCGGTGGACCGCGACACCCTGAATGTCTCTGCCAATACGGTGGAGCGGAGCGTACGCGGCTTCTACGCCCGTCGGTCGTTTTCCACGGGCCTGTCTGCAAGCGGCGAGCTGTACGGCCTCTTCCCGCTCCGCCTGGGGCCGCTGCAGGGCGTGCGCCATCGCCTCACTCCATCGCTCTCCTTCAATTACCGCCCCAATTTCAACGCTCCCCTTTGGGGCCGTACGCGCACGCTCCGCTACCGGGACGGAACCCCTGTGCTGGACCCGTCGACCGGAGCGCCCCTTCGGTACGACATCCTGGGCGGGCGGCAAGTCCGCGGCAGTACGGAGCAACGAACCCTGAGCTTTGGGCTGGACAATGAGTTTGAGACGAAGTACGTGTCCGTCGATACAACGGGCCGCCGGACGGAGGAGACGCTGAAGCTGCTGGATGTAGACCTGAGCAGTTCCTACAACTTTACGGCCGACTCGCTGAACCTCAGCGACATTCGGCTGCGCGCCCGGACGAGCGTTCGGGACTTTAGCATCCGCTCCAGCATGACGTTCTCTCCCTATGCCCTCCAGGGCACGGGAACGGGGGCGAACCGCACCTACCAGGTGGTCGATCGGTACATGGCAGCCGAGAGCCCGCTCACGCCTGCGCGCCTGACGCAGTTTCGACTCAATGTGAGTGGCTCGTTCCAGGGCGGCGGTGGGAGCGCCGGCGTACGCACCCCAGGCCGCCCCCAGAACCGCCCGGCGCAGTCTCGCACCGGACAGTCCCGCAGAGGGCAGCCCCGCAGAGAGCAACGCGCCTCAGCGCCGGAAGGGCGAGCACTGCCGGGCGCCCCCGGCTACCTGGAGGCCCGCATTCCCTGGTCCTTGAGCTTCGACTTCAGCTACAACGTGCGTAGGCCGCGCAAGACGGTCACCTCTCAGCGGGCGACGGTAAACGCCCAGGTTGGCTTGGACGTAACCCCCAAATGGTCCGTGGACGGACGGACGGGCTACGACCTGATCCGCAACCAGGTCGCTACTACAAGCGTCAACATCCGTCGTGATCTGGGATGCTGGGTGATGTCGTTCAGTTGGGTGCCCTTTGGCGTGCGGCAGTCCTACAGCTTCAACCTGCAGGTTAAAAGCGGCCAGCTGTCGCAACTACTACGCCTCAACATCCCAAACACCGGGGAAGGGCCGCTGGGCGGCTTTGGGAACCGCCTGCAACAGACTGCAGGAAGCGTAGTGGGGAGCGGCCGAGGCCTTCGATGACTCACGGTCGGTTGCCACGGGCCACCATTCACACCCCCGTTCTGTTCTCGAACTCGTCCCTGGAGCGGCACCTGTTTCTAATCCCTCTTGAGTATGCCTTCAGAATACATCCCTGACTCACCCGAAGAATCTTCGCCTCCCTGGACCGACGAGAAAAAAGATACGGGCATTTCGATGCGCGTCGAGCCCTCGCCGAAAGAGGCTTTCGAGCGCTAATTACCCCGGTATGCTTCAGCCAGTGATGTCATTCGGGACTATACGGTTGGTGTAGATCGAGACAAGTAACACCCATAGTCTTTTTGTGCACACATGGGTACACAAAAAGCAAGAACTGATCTTCACTGCCATGTCTCCTTTTACCGCGATCTTGGAAACTCACGAACCGTTCGGTTCAGAGGTGCAATCCATGCGCGTTGAGGCGAACGACGCGAGAGAGGCAGCTTCCCGTGCGCTGCACAACTGGCAAAACGGAATGGATTTCTGTCCAACCACTGACGTTGATGACCTTGAAGACGGCACCGCAGTTGTGCTCGCCGTCATGGATGGGCACAGTGCTCCTCTGCTTCGTCGGACACCGTCCGGAAGTCTTGCTTAACTTCTTTCTTCCTTGCACAAACCATTTCCCCCTTCTCCATGGATACAACAACGAGTGTGCACCTCAAGGATGCCTCATCGATGGACGAGGTCCCCGACGAATCCGTGCAGTTGATCGTCACCTCTCCACCCTATCCGATGATCGAGATGTGGGATGACCAGTTTCGCCGGCACGATCCTGTGATTGGGGACGCTCTCGACAGCAGCGACGGGCAGGAGGCATTCGATCGCATGCACCAGCAGTTGCGCGAAGTGTGGCAGGAGTGCGCTCGCGTTCTTCAGGCGGGGGGAATCGCGTGCGTCAACGTCGGGGACGCAACCCGAAAAATCGGGGGCGACTTCCAGCTTTTCCCAAATCACGTGCGCATCACACACGATCTTCTGGATCTGGGGCTTACTCAACTTCCGGGGATTCTGTGGCGGAAGCCCACGAACTCGGCCGCCAAGTTTATGGGATCGGGAATGCTCGGGTTGAATGCGTACGTCACCCTGGAGCACGAACACATCCTGGTATTTCGCAAAGGGGGAACCCGGACTACGAGCGGGGATGAGACCGACGCCCGTCGAGAAAGTGCATACTTCTGGGAAGAACGGAATCGATGGTTCTCGGATGTATGGACGGACCTGAAGGGAGCCCGGCAGGGCATCGATCCCGAGCACCAAGAGCTGCGAACGCGATCAGGGGCCTTCCCCCTTGAATTGCCACTACGCCTAATCGAGATGTACTCCGTCTACGGCAATACGGTGCTCGATCCTTTCTGGGGAACGGGGACGACCTCCCTGGCCGCAGCGATGACGCGCCGAAACTCCATCGGATATGAGATTGAGGAGGCTTTCTATCCGGTCTTCGAGGAACAGCTCGAAGACGCTCCTGCCTTGTCCTCGGAACGCAACGCCGAGCGCCTGGAAAGTCACCAGCGTTTCCTGGAAGAGCGGCGGGGAAATGGAAAGTCCATCAAGCACGAGAATGACTATTACGGAGTTGGAGTGATTTCCGCTCAGGAGCGCGATCTAAAGCTCTACGATCTCAAGTCCGTGCAGTCAAGCGGTCGTTCGTTCCATTTCACGTATGAGCCGCACTTGATCCAGAAGAACCTCTTCGCAGGCGAGCACTAATCAGCCTATTCACCGAAGTCTTCCGGAGTGTACTGCACCGTGAGATATTTGTCGGTCGTCTTGTAGTACACCATCGCTGCGTCAATCTCCTCGTGTTTCGTAGAGGGTTTCGCTTTGTAACTTACCGGCTTTACCGACACGGGAACCGTCCCCACGTGGCCATCGATGCCTCTGGATTCTTCCTCCGGAGATGCATGCTCAACCGTGTGCGCAAAATTCTCGGCTAGATGTTGAAGGATGGTCCACTGAATGAGAAGCCCCTCCGCTGTCTTGACGAGAATGAGGTCTTCGACCCAGTCTCGAATCATCTCCTCGTCGATCTTTTCGATCGCATCCCGGAGATTCGCAACGTGCTGTTTTACCTTGCTATTCCCTTCTTCAATGGCATCGGGATAGCGCTCCAGATACCACTCTTTCTACTCCTCGAAAGACTGAGCCCCACTCTCCCCAACGAGCTCGGAGACCTGTCCGACCACCCGTGGACGCGTGCCTTGAGCATTCTGGTTTGCCAGATTGAGAAGTTGCGTGGTGTACTTCGGGAAGTCCAGCGGGGCTGCTTCCGTCTCGGCATACAGGTCGTCGATCGGTATTTTCTCCTGCACGCGGTCCATTGAGACTGAAGGGAGGAAAGGAAAGGGCCGGGCGAAGAGCTACGCTTCTGCCTGTAGTGCCTTCGTCACCTCGTCGGCGGCCTCCTTCAGCAGCACCGCCGAGCGGAGCGCGAGTCCGCTGTCGTCGAGCAGCTGTTTGCCCTCCTCTGCATTTGTGCCCTGCAGCCGCACAATGAGCGGCACCTCAATGTCGATACTGCGGGCCGCCTCCAGGACGCCTTCCGCCACACGGTCGCACCGCACAATGCCCCCGAAAATGTTCACGAGGATGGCGTCCACATTCGGGTCTTCGAGGATGATGCGGAAGCCCGCCTCCACCGTCTCGGCGCTGGCCGAGCCCCCCACATCCAGGAAGTTTGCCGGCTCTCCCCCGGCCAGCTTAATCATGTCCATCGTCGCCATAGCCAGCCCGGCACCGTTGACCATGCAGCCCACGTTGCCATCGAGCTTGATGTAGCTAAGTCCGTGCCTGCCCGCCTCCACCTCCACCGGGTCCTCTTCGTGGAGGTCGCGCATCTCCGCAAGGTCCGGGTGACGGAAAAGGGCGTTGTCATCGAGGTTCACCTTGGCATCCACAGCCGCAAGGTGACCAGACGGCGTTCGCACCAGCGGGTTCACCTCGGCGAGCGTACTGTCCGTCTCTTCGAACGCGGTATAGAGACCTCGGACCAGCGAGGTCGCCTGCTTGAACGCATCTCCCTCTAGACCCATCGCAAACGCGAGCTGCCGCGCATGAAAAGGCTGAAGCCCGATGGACGGATCGACCCACACCTTCTGAATCTTTTCGGGCGACTCTTCCGCCACGGTTTCAATGTCTACCCCGCCCTCGGTAGAGACCATGATGGCGTTCATGCTCTTCTCCCGGTCGAGCGTGACACCCAGATAGTACTCCTGCTCAATGTCGACACCCGTGGCCACCAAGATTTTTCGGACGAGCTGCCCCTCGTCTCCCGTCTGATGCGTGACCAGGTGCATCCCGAGGATGGCGTCGGCGTGCTCACGGACCTCCTCCGGACTGTGCGCCAGCTTCACGCCTCCCCCCTTGCCACGCCCGCCTGCATGAATCTGTGCCTTCACAATGAACAAGGAGGCGTCTTCTTCGTCTTGGAGACGGCGTGCGGCCTCGACTGCTTCCTCAACCGTTTCGGCTACGATGCCGCGCGGCACGGGCACGCCGTGGTCTCGGAACAGGCCTTTCGCTTGGTATTCGTGAAGCTTCATGGGTTGGGACGAATTGGATGAGTGGGGAATCCGGTTTTCAAATAAGCGGCTGGCAACGAAAAGGTCTAATGGGACGGCTCATTTTTGTGGGGTGTTCGCAAGGGCACGGACCGTGTCCGTGAGTTCCCGCGCCCCTGACGCCCTCCACGTCCACACAGCGCCATGCGAACCTTCGAATGGCACATCACGGCACGTCTGTTAAAGGGCTTTGTGCTCTTTGTAGGGGCGCTGATTGTGTTTTTCATCGTGCTGCACTGGGTGGAGTACAGCGACGATTTTTTGGACGGCGGCGCGACGGCCTGGGAGATCTTTACGGTCTTCTATCCCAACTACATTCCGGAGATCGTTCGCCTTACCTCTCCGCTCGCCCTGTTCCTCTCCTGTCTCTACCTTACGGGCACGCTTGCCCAGGAGCTGCAGTTGATTGCGCTTCAGACCTCCGGGGTGTCGCTGTACCAGCTCCTACGGCCCTACGCGGGCGTGGGGCTGCTGGTTACAGGGGTCCTGTTTGGCTTCAATGGCTGGGTGGTGCCGCGTACGAACGAGGTGGTGGTGCAGTACGAGAGGGAGTATCTACATTCAAGCGCACGCAGCGTCAGCACCACTGAGATTCATCGCCGGAATGGCCCCGGCAGCATCTTGACCGTCGGCTACTACAATGTTGACCGCAAGCAGGGCCGGAACGTGTCGCTGCAGCAGTTTGGCGGCCCCTCGCGCCTGGCTCGCCGCCTCGACGCCGGCCGCATGCAATGGGTCGACTCGACGGACGCCTGGCGACTCAAAGACGTAACGCGGCGCACCTTCACGGCAGGGGACCGCCAGGTCAAAAAGACCCTCTCGGCCCTCGACACGACCCTCCAGGTCTACCCCCGCGACTTGGCGCGCTCCAAGAATGATGTGGCGGCCATGACCATCCCCGCTGCTGCTGAGTACCTGGACGCCTTGCGCCGCTCCGGGGTCGGAGACCTCACACGGTCCCTCGTGGCGTACTACAACAAGTTTGCCTATCCGTTTGCGAATCTGATTCTGCTCCTGATCGGGGTTCCCATCGCCGCCGTCCGGCGCCGCGGCGGGCAGGCCGTACGGTTTGCAATCGGCCTCGGCATTGCGTTCGTGTACCTCTCGGTGCAAAAGCTGGCCGAGCCGCTGGGGTACGCCGGCACTCTTACCCCGGTCGTCACCGCCTGGCTGCCTCACGCAGCCTTTGCGATCGTCGCCCTCGGGGTCCTCTGGGCCGCTCGGAAGTAGCCCCCCACGCCAACCCGCCCGTCGTACGGCCGCTTTCGGTTGCGTGGAAGCGCTTTTTTTGTTGTATTCCTTCTGTACAGGCGTGGGCCGACAGCGGAGCAGACAACTCTTCACCCCGGTCGACGTTAGAAACATGCGACTTATCGTCGGAAGAATCCCAAAACGAGTCTTTTGCCGCTCGCCCGACACCGGCAGGCCCTATTCGCAGGTTCTTTCCCCTGATCCTCTTTGTCCCATGTGGCACGACAGCGTTCTCGGCACGATCGGAAACACCCCGCTGGTTCGGATCAACAACATCGGCACCGATCTTCCCTGCACGGTTTTGGGCAAGGTGGAGTTTTTCAATCCGGGCGGGTCTGTGAAAGACCGGATTGGGCGGCGCCTGATCGAGGACGCAGAGGAGCGTGGAGCGATTGCGCCCGGCGGGACAATCATTGAGGGCACCAGTGGCAATACCGGTGCGGGGCTGGCCATCACGGCCATTGCCAAGGGCTACCGCTGCATTTTTACCACGACGGACAAGCAGAGCCAGGAAAAGGTAGATGTGCTGCGCGGCCTGGGGGCGGAGGTGCTGGTGTGCCCCACGAACGTGGAGCCGGACGACCCGCGCAGTTACTACTCGGTGGCCCGCCGCCTGTCGGAGGAGATCCCAAATTCCATCTACCTCAACCAGTACGACAACCCTTCCAACGCACAGGCGC
>ERZ1034547.251-NODE-251-length-14292-cov-6.438295_pt1 | contig 14292 bp, 7 predicted proteins | sample MGYA00520642_ERZ1034547 | MGnify/ENA primary metagenome ERZ1034547 (study PRJEB33760, sample SAMEA4777713) | hypersaline lake metagenome | biome: hypersaline environment; feature: brines | place: Spain | collected 2012-08 | depth 0 m ... | reverse complement strand
AGGCTCCCTCGGAATGACGAGAACATGTATAGTGAATCGTCGCATTTGGTATAAGGGTTGAGGCGAGCGCGACCTTGTCGTCCCGAAAAATTCCAACCGAAGGCTCGTCATCCTGAACTTGATTCAGGATCTCCGCGGAATCGGTACCGCGTTCTTCGAAAAGCTCCCGCATCGGGGTGTGGGATGACGGGCTTGGGAATTTTTCGGGCCGACATTCCGGACCATTGAGCAGGGTACCGGCAACTCGTAATCGGCATTGTATGGTCATCATTGTCGTCGTCACTGTCGCCGTCATGGGGACCTGTGCGGGCACCAACAAGGACGGAACGTCGTGCAGCAACGACGCCATGGACGGCAGCCGGTACTGCCACGTCCATCAGGCGTCGGGCGGGCACGGCGCGGAGGCCCACCCGAAAGACGAGTATGGCTTCGGAACGATGCTGGCCGGCGCCCTTGCTGTAATCGCCCTGACGTACCTCCTCCTGCGCATTGTACTGGGCGTGTAGGCGCGAGCCGGATTGAGGCCGGTCGGTGCGCTACGGATCCCGTTGCGACGGGGCGCTACTCCAACGCAGCATCGATGTGAGGGCGGAGATCGTCGATCGTGCGGTACATCCAGTCGAAGTAGTCGGCGTGGTGCGTCCGCAATTCGTGGAGGGTTCGCCCCTCGTGCTTCCCAAAGCAGACAACCACCGCGTCGCCGTCTCGCTTCAGGCGCCGCTGGTCATCGAGGTAGTCGCCGCGGATGCGGTCGGCCAGCTCCGCCGGGGTGCCCGCCAAGTCGTGCGTGGCCAATTGCTGCTGGAGGACGCGGCCGGTGGCTTGCACGTCGCGCAGCGCATCATGGGCGTCGGTGAGGGGCGTGTCGGTGTAGCGCTCGTAGAGGGCCGAGAGGGTGCGGGGGCGCAGCACCTGCTCCAACCGGTAGGGGTCGAGCACCACCTGGTCGTCGGGGCCAGGGAGGGGGCGGCCGCACCGGTCGAACGCAGTCTTCAATAGCGGAAGATCGTACGCGAGGGCGTTGTATCCCGCGAGGTCCGCGTCCGTGAGCAGAGGCGTCAGGCGGTCGAGGTGGGCCCGGAAGGGCGGCGCCGCGCGAATGGCAGAGGGGGACAGGCCCGTTAGGTCCGCCACAGACGCGGGAACCTCGCACTCGGGGTCGACGAGAAAACTCTGGGTGTCGTCGAGTGCGGCCCCTTCGCGGGTCGGCACAAAGCGCTGCAGCCCAACCTGAATGATGCGCGCTTCGCGCGGGTCGGTGCCGGTGGCTTCAAGGTCAAAAAAGACGAGGGGGCGTTCGAGATGGAGCATGGCGGTGGGACCATTGGCAAAGAGAGCTGGGACGCTCGTATGCACAAGGACGCCCGATGATCGGTGAGCAGCCCTTGCTGGGACGAGGCGTATCTGGAGGAAGACTCAGGGGTTGGGAGATGACGGACAAAAGGAGAGACGTCCCCTTGAGAGGGTCTTGTATTGTACGTTCGAAATTGTTAGTCTGTGTTTTCCCGTGCCCACTCCTTGCATCCCGACTTCAAAAAGTTCCGATGCACAACCGGTCCACCGTTTCCAGTTCCGATGCTGATCTGCAGACGGCCCTTCAGACAACAATCGGGCCGGCCCCGACGCGCCGCGCCGTCCGTACAGTCGTAGATCGTTGCCACCGCATGGCGTGTGCGTACCTGCGTCGGCAACAACGCACAGGGGCGCTCCGCGAGGATGTGTTGGGGGAGGATGTGGACGACCTGGCGCTGGATGCCATTTCGGACCTCTTTGCGCGAGATGCAGACGGGCAGTTTCCGGAGCTCCAGCGCTATTTCACCGACCGCGACCTTTCCGCTTCCGCGTCGCCCACCGCGCACCACGCTCTGCGCCGTCTCGTCATGGGCACGGTGACGGACTGGCTCTTTGAGGCGTACCGAACGGCCGACCGCTCTCTCTCCAACGCCATTCGCGCTCTCAAACGTGTTGCCCGCTCGCACGACACGGCGGTGCTTACGCGCCGGGGCGGAACCCGCTGGCTGGAGGCGACGCCGCGCGATGAGGCCACGGATGCCGCTCCCACGTCTGCACGCGGACGCCTGATGCCCATGGAAACGCTGGAGGCGCACCTGACGGGTGCCCTGGCGGACAATCCCACTACGGAAGACCTTCTCAACCGCGCGCTCACGGCCCTGGAAGCCCACCCGGACTATGAATCGGGGTATCCACTTACACGCTTGGCACAGGTCCTGCGAGCGGCCCGCGTGCGGGTGCAGGCCGTTACGGAGCACCGCGCGCCCGTGACCTATCCGCACGATCCCCTCTTCCGCGCCGAAGAAGTGGAGGCGGCAATCGAACGCGTAATCGCTGCCCTGCGCTCCGAAAAACGACCCACGTATGTGGAGAACGGCCCGCTTGATGCCTCCACCTACGTGGCGTACATACAGGCGCTGCGCACCCGCCTCCAATCCCGCTTCGTATCCCGAGAAGATGCTGCACTCCCCCAGCACGAAGCCTTGGCCCTCCACCTGGACAACCTCTCCCGCGAGCAGTACCGGGCCACGCACCGGTCCCGGTTCGAATACCTGAACCGGTGCGCACGCGAGAGGCTGGTGGAGCGCCTGCAAGAGGCAACGTAGCCCTTGGGCGGCTCCCACAGGAGGGACTCACATGAAGCGTCCGGTGTGGATGCCCAGGCAGATCGCCCCCTATCGATTTTTCACGAGCAATCGTCCCTTAGGCGTCTGCACAGCGAGGAGGTCGTAAGGAGTATATTGCACAAGCAATCTCCGCCTACCGAAACAAGTGAAAGAGATGCCTCCGCTGCGAATGACGTCCGGTGCGGAGACGGCCCGCTTCGAAAGGCCCTCTCCGAAGGCCCCGGAACGCCGGGGTGGAAGCACGAGAGGGCGTGCCGTGAACGAGAGGCCGTGGCGCTCGCGGCCCCCGATTGTGTGACTGCGCACTCCTCCTTCGCCGTTGCCTCTTGATATTCATCGTTGTGCATTTTTCCTATGCGTCCCGCTGACGAGCACGCCATTGCGCAATATGTGCGTGACCCCGCGTCCATGCCGGCGGAGGCGCGTCGTGCCGTGGACGCCCTTTTGGCTGCGGATGACGGTGCGGCCGCCTACGCGCAGTTCCTTGAGGCATTCTACAGTCGGCTGGAGGAAGAGCAGGGGTCCGCGCCCAGTGAACAGGTGGAGGTGTTCGTGAATGACCTTTTTGGAGATGCGGGTGCGACGGTAATTCCCATGGAGCCATTTCCTGCATCGTCGGAGGCGCGCCCCACAGTCCTGGCCGCCGCTACGTCCACCTCCGCGGAAGAGCGACGGTTTGTCGTTCTGGCTACCCTGCGCGCCCAGCGGCCCTCCGTATCGTCCGGGATTGTGCGTGTGCTGAAAGACCGGTCTGACGACCGGGGCCACCTGTACGTACTGACCGATCCGCCCGCCCATGCTGCCCACACCGTCGTGTCGTTTCCGACCCTTGGTGTAAACCTCGTGACGGATGAGCGGGGACGGCTGACCTTCGACCTTCCCGCGGATGTGGCGGCCGACCAGTGGGCCGAGGCGCAGGCGGTGGTGCGCCGGCCCGTGGCGACGACCACCCTCGGCGCAGCGGCAGAGGCTGTGGTGCCCCTTCCGGAGGGCGGGCATGTGCGGTGCCAACGAACCGAGACGCGCCTAACGGTCACCCCGGAGACGACGAGCAGCGGGGGCCCGACCCTGCTCACGGCGCACGGAGCCTCCCCGTCGCCCCTCCTGCTTCAGCTGTCGAGCGGCGCCTCCGCGGAGGCCCCCCTCGACACCACGGGGGCCCTGACGCTCCGTGTGTACGATTGAGCCGATCGCCCAGCGAACGGCGTTGCCGGACCGCTGCCCCAATCTCCGAGATGGCCCCGGCAAACGAACTGGCCAAGAGATGCTTTTGGGACGCTGAAGACGGTGTCTTCAGGCCCTGATCTGTCGCGCCTGCCTCTCTTGCTTCCCCCACGCCCCGTGCCGCCATGCCCGACTCGTCGCTGCGTACACGAGAGCTGCACGCCCGCAAGGTATGCGACCTGCTGGACGGCCCCACCTCGGGGCGATGGGCCGTGGTGCAGACGGAGCGGTTTTTGCGGACGCTTTCGCCGAAGGGCACGGAGGCCGAAGCGTACGTGCTTCCCATGGCCGACCCGCTCGCGCAGCGGGCTGCTTCGCTGAATCCCGTCGGCCTCGCGCCGGCCCCGTTGGCGCGGCTCGTGGGGGTCCTCCAGCGCCTTCGGAGGCACCACCCGGTGCTGCGCGACCACGACGCTGTGCAGCGGGCCGAAATGGATCTCCGCCGCCGTGCGGCCCTTTTGTACGCGTACGGCGGGGCGGTGGGCCGTGCGGTGGAGGTGCTGGCCCCGGAGATGGCCGAGGCCGATTCGCCCGATCTGTCGGGCGCGCACCCCCGCGCCCGCTTGCGTGCCGCACAGCGCGCCTACGAGGAGACGGCTGTGGCCGGAGCCTTGCAGTGGCTCACCGAGCACTGGGCCCTCCCTGAACCCGACGCGAACGGGGTGTGCATGCCGGTGGTGGAGCGACTGCCCGCCTGGGCGACGCCTCCTCGGCAGTCCGCCCCCTGCATTGGGGCGCTCCGGGCCCTCACCCTTTCCCTGCACGGACGGGCGGAGGACGAGGACGTCGTGCGGGCCCATGTGGACGTGCACGGGGCGGAAGCGACGGACATGTTCGGGGCGCCCGTGAGGGCGGCGCGCCGGTGTCTTGCGAAGCGGTTTTCGGAGGTGGCGGGGCGGTACGTGGAGGGGCACCTGACGGTGGACCGAGCCCGCCTGCCGCACGAGGGCGCGTCGGCCGGCATGGCGGTGGTGGCTCTCTTCTGCCGGGCTGTGTTGCAGCAGGTGCCCAGCCGGTGCCGCCTCCACATCCGGCCCGAGGCGTTGTTCACCGGCGCGGTGACCGACGACGGCGCTGTACAGCCGGTGGACCGCGAGGCGATGGCGACCAAGGTGCGGACGGCGTTCTTCTCGCCGAAGTCGCGCCTGGTGGTGCCCGCGATGCAGGAGGAGGCCGCCGCTGCGGTGCGCGATGACCTGCTGGAGGCCTATCCGCACGGAGCCCTGGAGGTTGTGGGGACGGAGCACATCGACATTCTTTTCTACGACCGTCGCCTCACGCGCCTGCACCGCACCGGGGGGGTCCGGTACGCCGCCCAGCAACTGTGGATGCGGCGGAGAGCAGTGAGTGCGACGGTCCTTATCGGAGTGCTCCTCGCCGTCATTGGGGCGCTGCTGTACGGGCCGGTCGACACGGATCCGGTGTCCGTTGCGTTTGACGGGGCGGAAATGGCGCTTCAGAACCAGTCGGGGGCGGTGATCGATCGCCTGACGGTGGGGCCGGCGGTGGTCCGCACTGCCCACGCCGACAAAAACCCCTACGACGCGTACGATTTGTACGACATCACCGGCGATGGGCGCAACGAGGTGTGCTGGGCGCAGCGTCCCGCGGGCCGAACGGCCGCTGCGCTGAAAATTCGGTGCCGGGCCGTGGGGACGTCCTCTCCGCTGTGGACGACGGCGCTGGATGTGGAGTTTGACTTTCCGGAGAAGCCGGCGGTGGAGCCCGACAACTTCTCGCCGAGAGGGCTCCTGGTGGAGGATGCAGACGCAAATGGGCGCCCCGAGGTGTATCTCACGGCGGCTCACCAGCCCTACTTCCCTGGGGTGGTTGTACAGCTTGATGCCGTGACGGGGGCCCAGAAGCAGCAGTACGTCAACGCCGGGCATCTGAACGTTGGGCCTGTGGCCATGGACCTCGACCAGGACGACGGGCCCAAGGAGGTGCTTGTCGGCGGAACGAGCAATGCCTACAGCCAAGGCGTGCTCATTGCCCTCGATCCGCGCAGCATGGACGGCCACGGGCCCGTGACGGAGGAGTACCGTCTTGCCGAGATGGACCCGGCGGCCGAGCGGGCGTATCTGCGGTTTCCCTACACGCGTGTGGGGCAGGTTCAGCAAGCCTCAACCCCATCCGTGTTCAGAATACGGACCCGCCCGGGCAACGGAGGGATCCGTCTGCGGGTGCGAGACGGCACCTTTCGTCCGGAGCGGGCCGACGCCCGTCCGTATGTGCTGGTGCACCTCACGCGCGCACTGCGGGCCGAGACCGTCGGCACGTCCACCGAGTACGATCTCCTGGCCGAGGCCCTCGTCGCAGCGGATCGCCTGGACACAGTGCCCGGTGCGGACGACTTTGCGCGGTACCGGGACCGGATTCGGTACTGGACGGGGGCGGGGTGGAGCACCGAGCCGGTCCTGAACCAAGCGTGGCGAAGAGCCCTTCGATCGAATCCACATCCGGACACGGACAAATTGGGGCAGGTCCCCTCGGGGGCCCGGGATTCTCTTCCCCTCCCTGCACCTGGCTCAACGAAAGAAGGGGCTCAGTAACCAGCTCTGTATACATTCTTAACACAACACTGTCAGCAGCAGTCCTCCATTGGGAGGAGAGGATTTACACACCTCCCAGCCAAAGGGGCTTGCCAAAGGCTCGTGCAAAAAAGGCTCTCCGCAGCCATCTCATTGACGACTTTTCCTCGCCATGCGTCCGTTCCGTATTCTTGCCACGTCGGTGAACTCTCTTGACTCAACGGCGACTCTGCTGCACTCCCGTTCCATCTGGCGTCTTGCAGGCACTCTTGCCCTGGGGATGGGAATGCTCCTCTGTGGGGTAGAGACGGTGCAGGCCCAGCAGGCCGACCCGGACGGCAGCGGCCCGCCTGCGCTGAAGCAGCGCGTGCCCGCTCCGCAGCAGGGAGTGAGAGGCCTGTCCTACTACCTCCGGCACCCGAGCGCGCCGATCCCGCCTGCGGTGAAGCAGCGGATGCCTGATCGGATGCTTGAGCAGATCGAGCAACGACGCGAGCGCCGACGAGAGGGGAAGTTTGAGGCAAATGATCAGCGGACCCCGATGCCGAAGGACATCGGCGGATTTCCGGAAAATAACCCGAGTCAATCGTGGGTCCTCAATCCTACTCCGAATGCTCCTATCAACTTTTCCATCTTCGGCACTCCTCAGTATGCAGGAGACGTGAATGGGGATGCAGTAAACGACTACGTGTACACGGATGGGTTTGCACGGGACGAGCGCACGCCGGAGCTCGAAGACCAGACCGGCAAGACGGCCCTCTTCTACGGGGGCGCGCCTTCCGAGACGGAGGATCAACTAGTGTACGCGGAGCTGCGCCCGGCCGGGGACCTCAATGGGGACGGGTTTGACGACGCGCTTCAGATCGACGGCACCACGGCCCGCATCTGGGGCGGCTCCCAAAATGGATATGCGGACTCGGGAGTGACGATCGATCTTCCGTTTTTGCCATATTCATTTCCTGGAAATGGTGTGGCCGGGTTCACGGACCTGGACGGAGATGGCTCTACCGACGCACTTCTCTTCGACGACTTCGGTGGTGAAGAATTTGCAGTTCTGTACGGGGCCGATACCTTCGGGGGCGTTGCGATTCAGACCTACCAGCCCTCAACGGACGAATTTCAGTTTGCTTACAATGTGGCCGATCTGGATGGGAACGGGCAAGGATCCATTGTGCGCCTTGAGGGAGACAACTTCGGTGGTGGGAATCCAATGAGGGCACGGATATTCGACTTCGAAGAGGGGGAAAGTGAGATTTTCTTTAAGGACTTCCAGGGTGATCAGCTGAGCCCAATGACGGTTTACAACGTCACCGAGGGAAACGGGTGGGGCATCGGGAGCTTCGAGGGGAACGTTTACGCTTCGGCGAACGCCTTTGGGGGGGATGAGGCCTCGAATAGTTGGCTCATCACTCCGGCGCTCAACTTCAATGCCTTTCAGGGAGAGACCCTTACGTTCCGTAACGCGAAACTCTTTGATGATAGTCTTGAGACCCCACTTCAAGTGAAAGTGTCGATTGACTATGACGGGACGGGAAACCCTGATAATTTCACGTGGGTCGACGTGACTGACCGCGTCCAAAGCTTCTCGGGGGGAGACGCCAACTACGTGTCGTCCGGAGAGATTGATCTTTCGGATGAACAGTTCCAGGCCGCCGATGTCTACGTGGCCTTCCAGTACCGGTCAAGTGGAACCGGCGCCGGATCCTCCGAAGAGTGGCAGGTGGACGACATTCGAGTTGTAGGCCAAGGTGCCCGGGTCCTCACCGAAGTGCAGAGCTTTGCAGCTGAGGAGCTGCAGGGCGATGCTGGAGATAACCAGCTTTCCCTTATCGACATCACCGGAAACGACACGCTGGAAATTGCGGCCAAGCAGCGGTTTGGTACGAAAACGTATGTGTTCGAGCGCGATACGGACTCCACCTACGCCGAGACGCCCGACTCCCTCGGGAAAGACGACGCGGTGCCGGTCGGCGACCTGGACGGGGACGGGGGGCATGATTTCTACACGTTCGAAGAGAGTACCGATACTCGGTACGTCTCCTACGGCCCGAGCGACCTCTCGGAGGGCCTCACCTTTGATACTCCGATTCCGTATGGGGACAATGTGCTTGGGGCAGCAGGCTTCCTGCCGGAAGGAGAATTAGGCGACGTAGATGATGACGGCCGTGCTGATGCCGTACTTGGATACTTCGATAATGGACCCTCAGACCGTGAGGTCGGTCGGAGGTTTGTATCGGTGGATGAAGGAGGAAATATCCAGACCGACGAAGTCACCTATCCGCGAGCAGCGCACTACGATGACATCGACGCTACCGAGGAGATCGGGGATTTCAACAACGATGGGACCGTCGACTTTGCGATAGTGCGGAACGGCTTTAGCCGCATTGACATCTTCTATGGCGGATCGTCGGTTAGTCAAACCCCAGATCTCACAATCGACGCGCCTACGACCGGATATTACTTCACTGTCGCGAGTGGAGACTTCAACGGCGACGAGACCTCTGATATTGCAGTCGGCTACCAGGGGGGCGAACAGATCGAGCTTTACTTTGGGGGAAACAGTCCCGATGCAACTCTCGACCACGTCTACAACCCGGATGATGCAGCGTTCGATCAGTACTACTATCCACGGACCATCGGAGATGTGAACGACAACGGGGCCGACGACTTGGTGGCTACAGATAACACCTTTTCTGACAGTGCAAATGTGGTTGTCTTTTTTGGAGGGACGTTGTCGGACACTCCGGATCAGACGCTCGAGTATCAAGAGAATGCTGGTGAAGCAGGGGTCAATTCGGTCGCGCTCGGCGACCTCAACGACGATAACCACGATGACTTCGCCGTCGCACGACCCGATTACAATAACGGTTCGTCGTCCGCAGAGGGGCGCGTCGACGTGTATTACGGAGGCGACAGCCCGACCTTCTCTGCCTCCAATCCGGATCTCGTGCTTCGTCCGGAAGTGCTCGATGATAACATCGATGGATTTGGAAGCGCATTGGCCGCTGGTGACTTCGACGGAGATGGTATCGGGGATGTAGCTGTCCGCCCCGAAAGGGTCGATCCGGAGTCCAACACAGGCAATGTCACCATTTCAGTCTTTTACGGCGGCCCCGATGTCGACGCCAGCGTGGATCAGCGACTGGACATTCCGAGCGAGACCGGCATCGGAAGAGATTCCGACGACGACGGCTATGTGAATGAAACTTTCGGTCCTCTGGAATCGGTCGGAGACGTGGATGGTGATAACACCGCCGACCTCGTCATGGGAAGTTCAGATTTCACCGGGACCAACGCCCTCCTTTACGGGCCCAATATCGATACGGAGCCGACACAGGTCCTGCGTGCCCCCAACCAGGATTCGGACATGGGAGATGGAGCAGGTTCTCCCATTGCCGTGGCTGACTTTACGGATGACGGAAGAACCGACATCGTGATTTCTCAGGAGAGCGACAACAATGATGGACTTCTCTCCAGTCGCGTCTACCGCTACGAGGTCTCCAGCATCCCGGTGGCATCTGCGACGGTGGACGTGGAGGAAAACGGAGAAAAGCCCTTTGAGGGTACGGGCCTCGCCATCAACTTCTCCAACATCAGCGGGGAGGACGACGTGGTCGCCACGAAGTACCTCAATCCGCCGGTCAATGCCGGGACCATCAACGAGGAGAGCACGGCGGTGCGCTACACCGTAGAGACCGGGGACGGGCTCACGTTTGGGGCGGGCACGGCGGCCCAATTTAGCACCACCAGTCCGCCGCTCGACGGCCTCGAGAATCCGGGCGACGTGGTCGTGTACCACCGCGAAGTGCCGGGCACCGGCACGTTTGAGGCGCTGGAGACGACCTACGACGCGGAGGCCGACGAAATTGTGGCACCGATTGAGTCGTTCGGAGAATTGGTACTGACGACCACCGCCGGTCCAGTGACGGTGTGGCCGGGCGACACCAACAACGACGGCGTAGTGGACCAGGCCGACGTGCTGCCGCTGGGCATTTATTGGGGCAGCAGCGGCCCGGCCCGTTCAGAGACGGGCTGTTCCTGGGAGGGCCAGAGTGCCGACAGCTGGTCCCCAGCTGCCGCCACCTACGCCGACGCCGACGGCGACGGCACGGTCGACCAGGCCGACGTGCTCTGCCTGGGCCTCAACTGGGGCCGGTCGCACAGCACATCCTCCGAGTCGCTGGTGGCCACCAGTCGCTCCGCGCAGGAGCCTGCCGGGCGCCTTGCGCTTCGCCTCGGAGAGCGAAGTGGGTCGACGGTCTGGGTCAATATTCACGCCGAGGGGATTTCTTCGCTGCGGGGCGTGGCCGCGGAGCTTTCGTTCGCGCCGGAGAAGGTGTCGGTGGCAACGGTGGAGTCCGGCAGACGGATGGGAGACGCGGCCCTCCTGCAGTCGAACACCAATGAGACGGAGGGGACCTTGGGACTTGGCATCAGTCGAAAGAGCGGGTCCTCCTCCGCAGGGGACGCCGACGAGGCCGTTGCCCGAGTAAAGCTCCGAACCGACGTTCGCCGTCCAGAGCTTAGCGCCCGGGACGTGCGTGCAAGCACTGTGGAGGGCACCACGGTGCCCCTGGCAACGGGAGATGGACTGCAGAACCTGCCCGACGAGGTCACCCTTTCGGCCCCGGCACCGAATCCTGTGAGACAGCACACGACCCTCCGCTACGCGCTTCCGGAGGCGCAGTCGATCCGCCTGTCGGTGTACGACGTGATGGGCCGCGAGGTGGCGGTGCTGATCGACCAGCGACAGAACCCGGGCCGAAAACAGGTGCGCCTCGACGCCTCTCAGCTCTCGTCGGGGACGTACTTCTACCGCCTTCGGGCCGGCGAGACCACCAAGACGAAGCGTCTCACCGTCGTGCGGTAGGGCCCGCCGGAGCCGATTGGGAGAGGCCGGACCGCGAGGGAACGAGGCGCCCCGGCCTCCAGCTCTCCCCGGCTCAAATCTCTTCATCCCCACGTGTGTCGCGCATGTCTCCCCAGAGTCCTATGATGTCGTTTTCGGGTATGTATCCGTCAATTCTCACGTTTTGCTGGCCACGACTCCTGGCATCGGCCTGTGGCCTGCTTCTCCTTCTTGGGCTCGGAAAAGCGCCGGACAGTCGCGCCCAGGAGGCGCCGCTGCGCCCCGTGGCCGATTCGCCGCAAACGAGTGGCACTACGTTCTGGGTGGATCTTTCGGTGGGAACCGACGCCCAGCCCGTGTCGGACTTGTTTGGGACGAGTTTCGTGATGGAGTACGACGCGAGCCGCGCGGTCGTGGTGGCGGATTCTGCAGGCGGATTCCTGGGATCGGAGATCGTGTACCAGTCGAACGTGGACCCTGAGGCCGGGGAGGTGGGCATCGGGGTGAGCCGGACCGACGGCACCGGCACGGACGGGCACGGGGTGGTGGCCCGGGTCAAAGTGCGCATTCCCGACTCGACGGAGGGCGGTGCGTCCCTGCCATTCAGCGTAAGCGACGTGACAGCGACCAGCCCAAACGGAGACACACTCCAGGTTTCTTCAGGAGACCTTACCGTGGAAGTTGTCTCGGCGCCCCCGATCCGGCCCGCACCCCCGACGTCAGTTGCGGCGGGGAATAGCTTCTGGGTCGATCTGACGGTCGGGACGGACGCGATTCCGGTCGATCAGCTCTTCGGGACGAGCGCTTCGCTCTCCTACGACCCGGATCGGCTGTCTGTCGTCGCGGATTCGGCCGGACCGTTCCTCGGGTCGGACGTCGTCTACCAATCGAACGTCGATAGTGCAACCGGAGAGATTGGCCTCGGGGTAAGCCGAAAGGCTGGGACGGGCGCAGTGAGCGGACATGGGGTTGTGGCACGGGTAAAGCTGCGAGCAAAGGAAACAGCCGCCGGTACCTCCGTTCCCCTTGAAATACCGGTCGTGTCCGCGACCGATTCGGAGGGAAATTCGGTACACCTCAACCCAGAGTCCCAAACGGTTGACGTCGATATTCCTTCTGAAAACCGGACGCTGCTTCGGCCTACGGCGTCGGCGCAGGCCGGGGCACAAGACGCATTCTGGGTCGACGTGACGGTCGGAACGGAGTCTGCTCCGGCCGAGAACCTCTTCGGCACGAGCTTTACGCTCAACTACGACGCGTCCCGCGTGTCGGTGGTCGACGATGAGGCCGGTGCCTTCTTGGGGGCAGACCTGGTGTACCAGTCCAACGTCGACAGCGCGGCGGGGGAGGTTGGGGTTGGGGTGAGCCGCAAGGCAGGAGCTGGCGGCGTCAGTGGCAGCGGAACGGTGGCCCGGATACGAGTGTCGGTGGCCGATACGGTGAGCGAAGGTACGACCCTCCCGTTTCGGGTAGACGAGGTGTCCGTCAACCGTCCGGAAGGAGAGAGTGTCCCAACCAAGACCGACCCTTTGATTGTCTCGATTCCGATATCTGAATCGGCCCTGGTTGGGGACGAGGGAACTGTTGAGTTCGGGGACACAGGCAGCGCGATTGACTTTTCCGGAGTGAGCGGCGAAGACACGGTAACTGTGGAGCGCTTCAACGACGAGCCCGCTGATACAAGCGGAATTGCGGAAGAGAACGTCAGTGATACCCGCCTGATTTTGGAGGCTGGGGACGGTCTCTCCTTCAGTTCGTCGGAGGTTCGATTGGCCGTCGGGGACATTGTGGGCATTGACGATCCAACTCAGGTGACCATCTACCGGCGGTCCGAGGCTGGAACTGGTACGTTTGAGGACTTGGAGACGAGAGTGGATGACAATGGGACGCCCGAAATCGAGGACGATACTCTTTTTGCGACGACCGACTCGTTCAGCGAGTTTACGCTGGCTAGCGACTCGGAGCCGCTACCAGTAGAGATGGCGGGCTTCGATGCGACGACTGACGCCGGCGACGTTCGGCTCACCTGGGCGACGGCCTCTGAGACGAACAATGCAGGATTCCGTATTCAGCGTCGTGTCGTGGACGTACGTGCTTTTGGAATGGGAAACAATGACGACAGGAAAGGCCGAGGAGACACGTGGACAACGGTGGGTTTCGTAGAGGGGGCCGGCACAACCTCGCAGGCGCAACGCTACCGTTTCACCGACGCAGATCTGCCCTACGAGGCCAATCGTGTCCAGTACCGTCTCAAACAGGTCGACACGGACGGCAGTGCGCACTTTTCGGTCCCGATCGCCGTCCGGCGGAGCGCGAGCCGCGTACAATTCCTGGCGCCCTATCCGAACCCGGCCCAAAGCCGGACAACGGTGCGCTACGCGCTTCCCGAGACGCAAAACGTGACGCTTCGTCTCTACGACCTACTGGGACGGCAGATACAGACGGTCGTGGAAGGCGAACAGGGAGGGCGTCACAGACGTCGGGTCGACCTGAGCGAAGTGTCGAGTGGGACCTACTTTCTGCGGCTGCGGGCCGGAGGCGCAACGGAGACGCGGAAGCTGACCATTGTGAAGTAGTGCGGATGTGGGGCGTGTGAGAGATTTCGGCTGTCTCCAGATTTCTCGGATACTTGACTTCTCCCCCGGCAAATGCGTGGCGTTCACGCCAAGTAGACGCCGGAGGGATTATTATTCCTTCGCGCTTCCTGAGTGCTCTCTCCTTCAAGTAGGCCCCGGCGATGCTCCACCCCGGTTCGGCGCTATGCGGACGTCGGCCGGCCAGAGGGTGCGGGATGGCCGCCCCCCTCGGCTTCCTGCGGCACCACGAGGGCTGCGTCGGCGAAGTGCGCTGGGGGCCAGTCAGGATCGTCACGGTGTCGTCTGCGGGATGGTCGTCGTTTGGGAGTCGGGCCATCCCGGCGGGGGGAGTGGGCACCGGGGCCTCCGGCCCAGGGGTCGTGCGAGGACAAGGCGTACACGTCAGCGGGAGGAGGGGGCGCATACCGGCGTAATACCATTTGCGAGAGATCATTGTACATCTTCTGGTATCG
>ERZ1034547.246-NODE-246-length-14435-cov-3.968776_pt1 | contig 14435 bp, 11 predicted proteins | sample MGYA00520642_ERZ1034547 | MGnify/ENA primary metagenome ERZ1034547 (study PRJEB33760, sample SAMEA4777713) | hypersaline lake metagenome | biome: hypersaline environment; feature: brines | place: Spain | collected 2012-08 | depth 0 m ... | reverse complement strand
GCGCTCAGAGAGATAGTAATAACCGTTCTTTCCACTTGGATCGTAGAATGTCAGAGCAACGAATGCAGCCGCGACGCCCAATCCGAGTGCCGCTTGAATTTGAGGATTGCTCGGGACAGTTCTAGCAATTATTTCCAACTGTGACACCGATACAAAAGATGCGGCTATCGCCACCAATTCAGCAAGGAGTAGCAGTATCACAAACAGTTCGTACACCTGTGCGAACGGATACAGTCCAATCACCCCGACCGACCTGAAAAACGGGAGATCGAGTAGGCCAAAGAAGAACACTATCAGGATGCCCACACCAACCCCGACAGCAGCAGTCGGTGGCAGATTGAGCAAAGGCGCAACTACCCACATGTGGACAAGCGCTAGGCCCGTCCATGCGAAGACGAAAAATAGCCGATAGAGGCTTCGCTTCCGATGCTCTCGCTCTATGACGCGGTAAGTCGTGTACTCCACAGTCGCGAAGAATCCGAGGAAGGCGACAACGGCGAGTGTTGTATCGAGAAGGCTCATCGAATCACACGAACGAGCTTCTCCGGATGTTCATCAGGGGGCAAGCGTGGTGGTCGGCACGATCGAGTCGTACCAGGAGGCGTGGTCATGCGATCCAAGGGGTGGAATAGCCATCGAGAGCGGCATTGACAGGTGCGCTCGCGATAGCCTACAGTCGTTTTATGCCGGTGCTGAAATATAGTTTCTCGCTCCAGGAAGCCGGCTCGAATGAGCCAGCCGGTGCCGGTACGTTCTAGGGGGATTTACACTGTTTCGGAGGGCTCACCTCCGGTATCGTCATCCCATGAGGAATCGGTGGCCTGCCCAGGACCATGGCGCTGGTTCGACCAGTCGATGTCGGCCTCGTCTGACGAGTCGTCCGGCTGGGAGCCAGTATCGGGGTTGATGAGATGTTTTCCCCCGCGCTTGCCAATTTGATAGGCTGCGTAGGGACTTCGTGTCATCGCGCCCGCAAAGACGATTCCGCTAGTCTTCCCGGTCTGAACACCGGCTTTCCCGACCCGTTTACTGGCCCGCCCGGTTGAGACCACAGCCCTACCGGGCGTCTTCGCGGCAGTCTGAGCGGCTCTTATACGTTTTACGCTCCGGGCCGACTTCGAGGCATCTTCTCTAAGCGCGTACGCCTGCTCGCCGAGCTGCTGAGCTCGATCATTGATATTGACCGTTGCTTCTCCGCCCTCTGCGGTGGGGTAAGTTACCCATCCGTCTGAGTCTGGGGTAACCGTAGAGGCTCCCTCTGCAGGTTGCTCGGAACCGGCCAGGACGCCTTGTTCAGCAGCCTCACCGACGTCAATTTCCCCATTCTGGTATGCCTTAGTCAGGAAGTCGCGATTCGCGTCCGCTTCGGCAGCTGCACTCAGGTTCTCAGTAATCGTCTTTCTGTGAGCATCGATGCTCTGAGCCCCGACTGCTTTCCGAGCCCCGGCTAGTCCGACACTCTTCGTTTTTGATTTCATTCCCCTCGCTGTAGACTTGGCCCGGCTGGCCTGCGAGCGTGCGGCTTGGACTCCAGACATGGCCGCTATTTTCTCTCCCGTGTATTCTCTGGCCTTCGAGACCACACCAGAGGCGGGTTCAATATCTTCTTCCACCGGCGGCTCACGCGTGCTGAGGGCATCTGAAATACTACTTCGCATCATCCCACCAACGCTTGAGTTGGCAGTCCCCGCCGAGGGGTCGGTCGCCGCCCCGACCGACGAGCCACCGCTGCTTCCGGTGGACCCGCTAGCGGCAGCGCCACTCGAACCGCTAGACCCAGCACCCCCAGCCGCTCCGCCAGCGGACGCAGTCGAGGCACTGCTCACAGCACCAGACCCGGCTCCGGCACCAACGGCTACTGCCCCGACCCCTGTAGCAGCAATCGCAGCGGCTACAGTCGTCGTGAATGCGGCGTCAACGCCAAGAGGCTGGCCGGCCCAACCGATGGTTTTCCATATGACCACGAACAAAATAATTGGAAACATCAACGAGAGGGCCGACGCAACGTAAAACGACGCGATTGCATCAGAACCAGCGGCAGCGATCCCACCGGTGGCGATCACGTCGAACACCCGCATGACTAAGGCAATGATCGGCCCCACAAGTAAGCCATAGATTCCCATTCGAAGCCATGTCGCAGCGAATTTACTCACTGACTTCATCGGTCCCCAATTTGCGTACCAGAGGACCGCGAAAAACGGCGCACCCAGTGCAACGGTAACCACCAAGAACTGTCGGAGCGAGAGGAGTAAGGTAGCAAGAATAGTCGCAATCAACATCAAAGGAACCGCAACGAGGAGTGCTAATAACTGGACTCTCATCCCCAGAGTTGCTCCCCACCCCCCGCCGAGGTCAGCATCGAACGTCATTTTGAACGTTGACGGCGCGAGGGCGCTGGTCATGCCATTTGAGGCTTCAATCATGAACGCAAACAGTGGCCTCGAGATGGCGATGAAGACGATAACGGCGACAATTCGGGCAACCATCTGCCACACTGTCGTCTCCTGCTCCTCACTGAATGGCTTCACGATTAGTCCAGCTGCGATGAGGATAGGCAGCAAGGCAATAGAAAGCGAGAATACGTCTTCCCAGGCGGCAACGAACTGAACGTCGGTCAAAATCCCGGGGTTAATCGTAAGCAGTGGTTTCAACCCGAAATTAAACATCGCGTTGATCGCTCCAACAAGCAGACTACGAAGGAACTCAACGCTGGCCCGCACCATCGCGTCTGGAAGCCAGCCAAAGTCTAATAAATCAGCCATGATGCTCACCTCCAGTCGGCCGAGCCAGCAGCCTCATACAGGACTGTGTGGACACACAGGTTATGCGAGTCGGCTGGGACCATGGACACATCAGTTGTCCCCCTTGCCGTCAGATGTTTCGCTAGCGGTGTTACCAGATGCGTCAGTATCTATGCCGGCGGACTCGGGGTCACCCCCCTCAATGTCGACGTCAATCCCATCCTGCTGGGACTCTCCCATCGCCATTTCGAGGTCCATGTCGCGGTTCATAACATGCGGCAGGTCGGTCAGTTCGACCGCCGACGGCAAGACCTCACCTGTGGGGTCCTCGGTGGATGCCAAACCCTCTGTCTCAGCTAACCATTCCCATGGGTCAAGCGCATCGTCGAGAACGTGATGTTCAAATGGTCCACTCCGGACTTCCAGCCGACGGCGCCCGTGAACACTCGTCGCGAGGAGACACTCAGAGTAGTTCGAGTCTTGACCACGGGCCGCCGACTGGATGAATCGGATTTCGTCGCTTGATAGCCCATAGTACTCCTCTGTTTGCTCGGAAACGGACTCTGCATAGAACAGGCACTTTACGTCGCAGTTCTCGTAGACCTCGCGACGTTCATTTGTCCGGACAAACTCATGAGCAGTCTGGCTCATCAGCGTCAGCCCAGCCTCGTAGTGGCGAGCGTGGCGGATGTAGAGGTTGATCAGATCTCGGGCAGCAGGCCGCCCTAGTAGATAGTGCGCCTCGTCAAACGTAACGTCAACTTTGTACGGTGAACGCTTGGCCTCCAAATATGCCCACGACAGCATCGCATGAAGGATGAGTGGCATCTCACCGGTGTCGGCGAACGAACTCATATCCATCACAACCAACCGAGACGAGAGGTCGAGATTCGTCTGGCCATTCAGGTTATGATTGATCCCACCGGGTTTGAACGACTCAAACTTCGGCTGGAGGTTCCGCGCCAGTTCCTGATGGTGATCAGCCGGCGTCAGGATCGTCTCCGAGATAGAGATACCCCCGCCTCGAGATGTCTCCGTACTTGACTGATCTATCGGTTCGTCATCGGGATCGGTCGCCCCGTACGAGGTGAACAGCTCAGCCTCCGCCTCGTCGATCAAATCTGCCTTGCGTGCCGCGTTGATTCCGCCCGCGGCAATCACATTGATACCGCGTATCAAGTCATCAAGTGTGGGTGACTCTCGAGCATAGGTCTCGAACTCGCCGAGGATGATTCCCTTGGAAATATATGCATAATGTGCCGCTTGGATGAGCACACCCTCCTCCCCAGCGGACATGCCATCCCGCTGGTCAAAGTGAGTGTGGAGCATTTCAATAACCGATCGTATCGTCAACGCATAGGTGTCGTCACCAGTCTGCTGTTCCGCTGCCGCAGGTGGTGAGAGGTCCATCGGATTGACTGTGTAATTTCCACCGAAACGGATCACCTCTCCCCCAAGTGACTGGGCAAAGCGAGGGTAATCGTCCCCTGCTGGATCAAACAGGATACATTGAACATTCGGATCCGCGAGCAGCCGGCGGTATATCTCTAGCTTCCGGAAGTAGCTCTTACCCGAGCCCGTCTTTCCAGAAATTGCCATCGAGTGTCCTGAGAGGGCGTATCGGTTCAGAATGACTGGACGCTTGGTATCATCGAAGCCTAACAAGACACCATTCGAGTCGTAGATTGACGGTTCAACGAGATTAAAGAACGTTCCTAGGGCCTCCAATTGGATTGGGTGAGTGTTGTCGACCGAATCCGTTACCACTGGCGCGATGGCGTCCATCGCGTCAAGCTGCTGGTGTTTGACCGGGCTAAGCTCGACATCTTGCTCGGCAAGGATCGCCTCAACTCGGTCATACATTCCATCTAGATCGTCTTGAGACTCAGCGACAAGTTCCAGATAGATAGCGACATCGTACAACTTGGTAGTCCCTCGAATAGTCCGCTGGAGTAGCCGTTCGAGGTCCTCACGGTCAAGTTGGTCCTGGTAGGTGTCTGTCCGTCCGCGCTTCTGCTTGAGCGCGAGCGACGTGACTGCCTGAGTGTAGCGTTTTTGTAGTTGCTGGCGGACGTCCTTCGGCTCGCGTGGCCGGACGTGAAACGTCAGTCGCAAGTCGACATCAGCAAGCGTCAGCGGGACAAGCCATCCCAGTCCTACCTTCCGGGGCAGAGAGGTGACGGTTAGGATCTGCGAGACGGTATCATCGCGGATTTGAAACTGAGGATGGTCCTCAACGAGTCGTGGAGCGATAAGCCGTTTATCGAGTTCGCTCCGTTCTTCAAGGGTCTCCATCGCGTTCGCGAGGCCAACATCATCAGCCTGTAACTGATGTGCCGCCCACTCAATATTCTCGGTTGTAGTCTCCCGATCAAGGAGATTGAGGTAGTCGATAGCGTGCTGTGTGTCCTCACCTGATAGGTCATCAATCGGGACGTGTTCAACGACGTCGTCAGGGGTATCAATACCAAGTGCGTGTTTGAATCGTTGGATCATGCGTTAGGTGGTGTCCTCATACCAGAGGCGCGTGTTCGGCAGGCATTCCACTCCGGGCGACCGGGATCATGTATCACTTCTATCTGATCTGGAGGTGCGGTTCTCAGATTCGACAGCTGGCGCTTGATGTCGTGTCTCCTCTGTGTGGTCGAGTGTGGATCGTCGTGAGTGAAGAGCGAACCCGACAGCGATGACAAGGACGAACAGACCACCGGCGTACATCGGAATGACGAGCGCAGTCTGCTCTGTCGGAGTGCCGCTCCACTGGGCTGGATACGCCGCTTCAAACAGTGTGATGGCCGTAGCAGTCACCCCAGTTCCAAGCACAGCAAGTGGGTTCGCTATCCGTCGTGATGGGAGAAGGATAACCAAGCTCAACAGGAACGTTGGGAGGCTCCCAGCGGCGAGGCCGAAGGAAAGTTCTCGCACGAGTATCGGCGCGGTCTCAATAGGGAGACTTCGTGTGCTGCCAAAGAACAGCCCGAGCGAACCAACTGCAAGTACGAGACTCAGCATAAAAGCGCTACTGCCGAGGTAGATTGACCGTGGTGAGGGGTCCTCATTTTCTCGCCCGATAGGCCCGATGGTACGGACATACCACTGGAGGAGACGTGAACTATCGACGGTGTCTACATATCCTTCTTTGACGCGCCCGTTGTACGGGAAATCGCCGACCGTCTCGGGACGTTCGGCGGGGTCATTCTCGTGCCCAGGAGGTGTCTCTTGTCGGTCCGCATCATCAAAGGTGTTCAGAGGATCAGGGGACTCGCTAGTAGCATCGGTCAGGGCGTCATCATCAGCTCGGACGAGCGTCCCCTGATTGAATGCAACCGGTGGCTCCTGTCCCCTATAGACACGATACAGGATGCTCATCACTGCCTCACGAGAGTCAAGAATATTCGCTTCGACACGGGTCCGAGGAAGTTGTGAAGCTACACGTTGTGCGCGAGCCCACACCTCATCCAAGTAGAATGGCTCAGATTCGACCGACTGAGTCCGTGTGGGGAGTGGGAGGGCGTCGCGGATTCCGTTGAGTGTGCCACCAGCCTCGGCATCATCTTCACCTTTGTCCACCGCAACTGCGACAAAGAACCGGCGATCACGAACGTTCGCCATTTCGAGCGTGCGGTCCACCCACTCGGCGTGGGCTAGTCGGCCGTACTCAAGAACTGCCGAGTCGGCCACCGTTTCAGCAGGAGTGCCACCATCAGTCGCCGATGCCCCATCAGAGGAGTCATTTGTAGGTTGAGCAGTCTTCTCAGTGGAACCTATCTCAGCGTCCGCCTCAGTCGTGGATGCCTTACGCGATGTGCTCAGCGAGTCGGCGCTATCAAACTGTTTGATATACGGCTCACCATCAAACTCAGTGGTCATTGTCAGGAACTGCACCGGAAACTGGAGTCCCCGTAAAAACGTCAGGAATGAAACGTAGACCCCCGATCGACGCTCCTCAGAAAGCGTGAGCCACTCGCGGGGCTCAACCTCGACCAGCATGGCGTACGCTGTCGGTGTTTCGATGACACCTCCGTCGCGGACGTTCTCGAAATTCACGAGGTCAAGCGTTGACTGCCCACCAAGGGGCATCAGCGGACCTCCTCGTCGGCGCCACGATTGTGTCGTTGGTTGGTGCGGTGTGAGCCAGTGGAGCCGATGACGACCTCCTGCTGTTCACAGCGGTCGGTAGTTTGTTGCGAATCTGGAGGCTGTGTCAGCCACGTATCCTGTCGGCGCCCACTAGCGAGAACGTTCTCCAGTTCAGCTGAGGGTGCCCATGTGTAGACGTTTTCGCCCAATCGACGTCGCGCGACCGCATGAGCGTATTTGAGTGGTCGTTGTCCGGGCGGTGTCCGAATGAATATGAACACCCCGATGCCGATACCTATGACGAACAGGGGGAATGTGACCAGCAGTGGAAATCCTACCGTGTAGAGGATGGCACAGGGAGCGACTGGAATTGCCATCGACTCCAACAGCCGTCGAACAGAGAACCCGAGGAATCGCGATTCTAGCAGATTACTCGCAACCGGAACCGGTTCAGGCATTCAGTCGTCCTCCGTATCGATTATCCGGGTGGAGTCGTGTTCGGCTTCAGATGCAAATACGATACCAGCTTCAAGCCGCTCAGCACCTTGAATGAGCATTCCACGCCAGTTGACCCCATGATACGTCCGGATAGCATCAAGTGTGGCAAACTGGTCATCGTCAACTTCGATTCGTGTTGAGGTCATGAGGATTCGAAATACTGCCCGCAATCACCATCGTCATCGGCGCTGGTGAGGTCGTTTCGGTGGCCTTTGTCGGAATATTCAATATCTCTAGGGCGACTGCAGAGGATTTGAGACGGGGTCGGGTGGTGAAGTCCTTCCAGACGCTTCGCACCTTCAACGAGCATCCCACGCCACTGGACACCGTATTTGTCGCGGATGCGTCGAAGTCGTTTGTATTCGTGATCGCTGATAAACCGGATTTCGATTTCAGGCATTGGATTCCTCCGTTGCCATCTCCTCAGCAGCAGCGAGGAGTAGGCAATCAGTTCGGCCCATGAGTGATCCCATCCATCGAGTCCGAGCGTCCACTAATGCCCAGATTGGGAGTTCGTTTCGAGTCTTATTCGGTGTCATCACACTTGTTCTGGCCAGGCAACCCTCTTGGTGATTTCAGAAGTACGGAAGCCGCAACTGCACGCAAACCGAACCTGTGCGCAACGCGCACTGATGCGTGACTCGTAACTCTGGAGCTGCTTTGTCTAGGGTGGGATATTGTCGGGGTAGCCGACGGTCCGGATCATCGGCAACCGTTGGTTGCCACCACCCGGACCGCCACCCCACCACAATGATTCACCAATCCCTACCTATTCTCGCATACGTGTATGCGGAGCGAGTTGCCAGCACCATCGGTCCAGGTACTCCGCTCAGAGTATCGTCAGGTACGTCGGTGTTGATTCAATCGATCACTGAACTGCAGTTCGCTGGCAGCGATCTGTTCGCCCATCTCAACGCACTGTTTGAATCAAGACGGACAAATGCCTGGGAATACGTACCGTTGCCAGACCCTTCCGGTAGATTCGAGACGACAATCCTTGCCGGCTCCGTCGATTTCGAGACGCTCATCGACTTTCCGGACTGGACCGCTCAGGTATTCATTTATGCCGGTCTCTGTCTACTCCTACTCGGCTTGATGGCATGGCTCAGCAGCCATCGCCTCAAGCAGCGGGCCTGGGGTCGCCGGCTTGTTCTCTCTGGAGTTGGACTATTCGTTGTCGGCACGGCCTGGAGCACGTTCGTGAACCTTCTGAGGTATGTGCTCGGGTGATCCACAGGGACGTCAGTCTCCACGAGCACACGAACAAGTAACCGCAGCCCGCGGACGATCTGTTGGCCGGGTACAGCGGGTTATCAGTCGATGGGCGCGATTTGCCGCTGTCGTGATGACCCTGCTTATGCTCACGAGCACGCTCGCTGGAGCAGCACCAGGCGGACTGACGGTTCCCGACCCTGAGCCAGGTGTCGAACGCACCTACAACGACACATTCCGTGTGCTCGCCAGTAATGACCCCGATCCGGCACGGGGATCGAGTACAGTTCAGCTGTACAGCTATGACAGCGGCACCATTCGTGAATTCAATCGGACAGTAACAACCCAGCCGGTCCAGCTCATGGAGAACAGTATTCGTCCACGGGACGCGCTCGTCATCGCCAACGAGTCCGATATGTATCAGAGTGGACTCACGGGCTACTACACGATTCCCTACCAAGACCAGTGGCACACACTGGAAGCGTGGAACACAAGATGGGGTCAGCGAGAGCTCCGCATTTTGCCGCTATACGATGCCGATCCGAGTCGGGCGACCGACACAGAGGGGAAGTACACGGTCGAGGCACGCAACCCGAACGGCTGGTGGGACCCTGTTTACCGTGCTACCGTTGAGCTGAACGGAACCAAGCTTGAGGTCACTAACCCCGACGAGGCGATGGTCCATACCCCCAAGTATCAAACCATAATCGAGCGGAAAATCGAGAGCCTCGAGCGCCATCTTCGGTATTCAGAACTTGCACCCAGCGAGACCGCCGCTCGGAAAACCGCCGCGGTCCCGATGTATAACGGCAGCGAGGTGTTCCAGACAGTCGATGGTGCGTCTACCTCGCTTGTGTGGCGTGGGGGATCACACGATCTTGTTCGAGATGCGTACGTTGGGTTTAGTGACGTTCTTCCGGGCGTGTGGTACCGAGAACGATATGTCACGCACAATGGCCAAGTGAACACACACATCCCGTGGGACTACCGCGTCGATGTCCCGGCAGACTACTCAGAGCGAGGGTCGTGTACCATTGGCAACAACACCTACCCATTCACACGATGGGCTGAGTACACCGTACTGGAGTCTGAAGCTAGCGTGGAGAACGTCACAGTGGGGGACATCGACATGCAACAGTGGGGACCAGGATCATGGACAACGCTAGATGACACCTCCTCACGGTCTGAGCCGGAGCCGCTACCTGTCGGGACCCATACGATGACAGCGGAGCTCAAAGTCGATGTTGAACTCGAGAAGCGATACGGTGTTTCGAGTGCCCGGTGTGCTGACTGGGATCGGAGACTAACCGAGACGCGGTCAGTAACGCTCACTCAGGAAGTTCCAATCGAGGCCGTCAATAGTGATAACCTCTCGATCGATGTCCACGTCTATGACCGTCCTGGGAATGATGTCGTCTCTGTCGAATGGACGGGCGAGCAGGGACTGGCTGCTGGCGCTGCCGGCTGGGAATACGTTGAAATCCAGACTGGCGAGAAGACGATGTACGTGACCGCCCCGTGGCGGTTCTTTTCTGTATCGCGAACAACGGCCGTCGAGGAACGATCTACGAGCGGGATTACAGAAGTCGCCGCCTCACACTCGTACGACGGGCGATATCCAGCCATGCTACGATACCGGATGAGTCCGGCACATGTGAGTGTAACCGCGGACCAGTCTGCTGATCGGCATATCTGGTGGGAGACAACACGCGTTGAGCAGAGCGGCGCAATAGAAAAAACACCACTCCCGGCGACGATCGTTACAACAGAACGCACGGGGTCTACCGCACTATATAGCCAGTATGCGGGCACCCTAAAGAGCACAGACGTTGTAACTGGTGAGTCAATTGGTGTGAGCGCCACCGACATCTGGGGGCTCCCAGTGACAGTGGAACAGCAGGTCACTCGCTACAAACAGTCCGCCCTCAATGTAACAATCGACGATGGGACGGGGACGGCCGTAATAACTCTCGAGGGTGGAGATGGGACGCCAATTAGCGGGCGAGAGGTGTTTGTCGATGGGGCAACACGCTCAATGGTCGTTACCAACACGACTGGCGTCGCGACTGTCAACACTGACAGTCCAATCGTCCGAGCACGATTCAATGGTGATGACTGGGTGGATTCGCACTCAACGTACTATGTACGGACGCAGGCAGTAGGTGTATCAAGTGCGTCTGTCGTTGTCAACGCGATTGAGGTAGTCAGCTATTTGAATGCCGCAATCTCGAACGTGATGATCTTCGCTGAATGGCTCGTCCTTGGGATCTTTGCAGTGTTCTGGATACGATACATGCAGCGACCGCCACAGTGATCACAGGTAGTATTTCCGCACCTACAACTGGCGCTCACACGCGTCGTCGGTGTAGTGAGATGACTTGGCTATATCGGCGTGAAAAGTGGTATCACATTTGTAGTCGCAACACTGAGAAGCCAATCGTACGCAGGACGTACGTTATACGTCTATTTACGCAGAGACAGAAGTTTCTGATGAGATCACTCAGATGTCGTCCGCTACTGCCCTCGTGGATACAGCGTTCAGATTGTTTGTCGTTGCCGAGTTGACGGCGAAGTACACTGCTCTCTGTACACTTACGGTAGGAGTGATGGGCTACTGGACTGCTGGATCGAATGCCCGTCGGTCGCTCCGATTCAGAGGAATGATTGTCGGAGGCTGTGCAGCGCTCGTAGTAATCTTTGGGCTCACGGCGTTCTATGAGCTCGTGGCATACATCATGGGTGGGCCAGACTTTCTCCCGCCAGGATGGCCTTACGAGACGGACGGTGCAGGCGACCTGCTGCCGATCGCACAGGCTGCGTCCGGGATACTCTCTTTCATCGGCCTAGCCTGCTTCTCACTTGGGGCAGCACTCTGGGCCGCAGGTAAACCGTATGGGAAGACCCGCGCTCGGGGGACTACCGGCGTTACGTGTGGATTAGTGATGATTGGCGTCTCTATGGGCGGGATATTGTTCACCGTATTCACAAGTATATTCACGTCGCTATGAAGAACAAAATATGTGATAAGGTAGCGGTGGGAACCGGTATCGGGGGTGGCTAGGATGTCACTCCTCGCGAGCAAGAACCGATTCGGTCCGTACTGATGGTTCAAAATCATCGTCCATCGCCGACGTCTCACCCGTCCTTGGAACAACGTTCCAGATGACGCTGTAGTTCTGGTAGATTTCGTCGGTTGTGGGAAATTCCAACCAATCAAGCAGTTCGTTTACGGCTTCGTCGTACGATTGGTCGTCCAACAAATTTCGGTTGCTGTACGCAAGCAGGCGGTCACGCGTCCGTTCACGGACGGGGATTGACTTCCTGCTCATGACTGGGACGGCCTGCATGTAGAAGCGAGGCCGGTGAATAACTTCTTAAGTTCCATGTAGCGGTCTCTATTTTGTATTCTACCAGTCTGGTTCCGTATCTACGAGGTCAGCTATACGCCGGTTGGTACCCGACTTAACTCTTACTCTAATACCCACAGAGACCCCACGCTGACTGTATTGCCCCCGTATTGTGCGTGATGCGTACCAGTACGTCTTGCACAAGCTTGCGCAACGCGCATACGTGAAAGTAAGATAATATGTGCCACTCAAGAGCAGTCGTGCAATGAGATCCAAGCATACAACTGAACGACTATCAAGCGTTTACGTACGCCTCAAATCGGCCGTGAGCTTTCAGACAGTACTCATCGCGGTATTTGCCACCGTGCTAATCGTTGCAGACCCCGTCGCTGCTCAAGCGCCGATAGCAGGAGTAGACGGAGGCGGAACGGAGGGATGGGAGACGATTCTCGACAACCTGTACAACGTTCTCTACATTACGCTCCAGTACGTCGGCCTAACGGTGCTCGTTCTGGGATTCATCGTGTGGCTCACCGCTCGAAACAACTCTCAGCGCTCCGAGACTGGAATGAAGCTAACGATGGGTGGCGGAGCAATGGTTGTCGCGTACTTCGGGCTGGGTGCGCTCATCTCCTTACTTGAGTTCATCGCCGGGTGACGTCCCGTTCATAACCAGTACAGTTCTCGACCACCCTGTCATCCCCCTCTTCCATGGGTACACAACACCGCCAGCGCCGCATCTCGACGACTGACCGCCAGACGAACAGCCCAATCATAAAGAGGCGTCAACGGAGGACCCAGCGTGACTGAGCCGGACCGGTCGAACCGTCGTGGCCGCGTCCCCACCGTCAGCGACGACGAAATCCGAACGGCTGTCGGCGCCCGCCTGCAGAGAACCGACGCAAGTCCTGAGATGACTGGAGATGAGGGCGAACAGCAATCCGACAAACGTACTAGAGAGGTCAAACAGGAGACATCCAACACCGTCTCGGACTCAACAAAGGGCCCGCTAGACGGCGACAGTTCCGGTAGAAGCGGGCCGGACGAATCCACAGGTGACGTGGAGCCGGACGACACAACGCGGCCGTTCATCAAGATCACACCGGCCCGTGAACAGGTCACGCCCGGCCACGTGGTCAAGGCGCTATACGGGCTCTACCGGACCGGTAGTGGCCGTCAGATGCCACTTGATCTTGAACAGCGACTCTCGTTCGTCAGCACTCACCTAACCTTCGAGTTCGTAATTCACAAACCGCAAGCTACCCAGCGGTTCGACTTCTACCTAGGCGTTCAACCCTACGAGCGGGAGGCCTTCGAGACGCTGGCGGCGAACGTCCGGGCGATGTATCCCGAATCATTCCGCTTCGAGATTGTCCCGTTCTCTGTCACGGAGGTGTTTGAGCCGTCCAATTTGGAAGCGACCGCCCAGCTCGCCGCATTCGAGGGGATCGACGAACTCGGCCAATTAGAAGGGTTTGAGCCGTTCGACGTCGACGCAGACCACCCTCTGGTGGATGAGGCATCCTGTGCGTTCGACGAGAATAATCCACCAGAACTGGTCCGGTGGCATGGCGTTGAGACGAAGAATAACGACTGGATGACGTTGCTGTCGCGATTTAGTGAGCTTTCACTAGACGATGACGACGATTACCGCTCACCGCTGAGTGTCCTCCTCGAGCAGGCGCTCGCAACTGACGAGCCATTCGTCTACCAAGTGGTGTTCACGCCGAAGCGTGACTGGACGAAAGACGCAGAGCGTCACAAGCGCAACCTCAAGATGGGAACGACTGGTATGTGGAGCGCGTTCAAACAAGAGGCTGCGGCGACGCTACTCGGGACATCGGAGGAAGAGCGACGACAGAAGCATCGCCCAGATACGCCCGAGCAAATCGGTGGGACCATCAGCGGTCCGGACACTAGCGGGCAGTCCACCCAGCACAGCCGGATGGGGCAGGTCGACCTCAAACAGCCGGCCGTGACATTCGATATCTCCATCCGGGCCGCCGGCGATACGACCGCTATCGGTGGGGTTGCAGGGGCATTCACCGCCCTCAGCGGTCCCTATTATGGGATCGAAGGAAGCGTGCTGGGAGATGATAACCAGGAGTACCGAAACCTCACGGAAGCTGGACTCGGCCGGATCGGATTCCGGGAACGCTTCAGTGACGACACGCCGGTCATCGTCGCCAGCCCGGATGAACTCGCGAACTTCGTCACGGTCCCCAGCACGGGAGCACTCCCCAAGCCGAGTCGAGGCGCTTCCGGTGGGACGCCCGACGTCCGGTCACCCTTGACCGCGACCAACGAGGAACTGCTCCAACAGTTCGACACCGGGATGTGCATCGGCGAGGCGGAGACAGCCGCGCTTTCACGCCCGAACATCCCGGTCCACCTCACCGCCGAGCAGCTCACACACCACATCCTCCGGGCATCGACAACGGGCAGTGGGAAGACGACCGCAATGATCAACGACGCGCTGACCGCATACGAACAGCTCGACGGTCCGATATTCATCTTCGACAAAAAGGGTGGCAGCATGGCCAGCGAATACAAACGC
>ERZ1034547.244-NODE-244-length-14452-cov-2.941655_pt1 | contig 14452 bp, 16 predicted proteins | sample MGYA00520642_ERZ1034547 | MGnify/ENA primary metagenome ERZ1034547 (study PRJEB33760, sample SAMEA4777713) | hypersaline lake metagenome | biome: hypersaline environment; feature: brines | place: Spain | collected 2012-08 | depth 0 m ... | reverse complement strand
CGAGACGTTGAATGTGATGTCATGCTGTACCGTCGTGTTCGCGACACTCGTTGGCTCCAAGGAATCGTTACCTGAAGCGTAACTGGAAGCCGCCACAGCCGTCCCCGAAAGCGCCACGGTCCCAGCGAAGATGCTGAACACCATGAGCGCCGCGAGGATGACCGCGCGGACTTTCTCGTTATAGTCTGTCATTTTTTATCTTGTTGTCTGCAGTGACAGTCCGGAGGTCGCTCCTCTTTCGTGCCGATTCGTGATCTTGCCATCCGAACGGATAGCGCGACCACTGGTAGGGGTACGGGCATGTCTTTAGGCAAGTTCGATATATGTTTTGTGGTACTGTCGTGTGTGTGTCAGACACCCTCGAAACGGAGGCCGGAACCGGCCGACGTAAGGCAGATAGGACGGTCGATGGCTCTTGTAGGTAGTCTGAGTGTAATAGTTGTCTCGTTGATATTTGTCGGCGGGGCGATAAAAGTTGGCTCAGTTACACTTTTCCGTCGTCGGTCGCGGCGGAATCGGGCACCATTTAGGGCGGGCGGGCGGACGTGACGTCATGCGACGCCGCGCGTTCCTCGCTTCGGCCGGTCTCGCGGCCCTCGCGGGCTGTTCGAACGGTGGAGAGTCCGGGTCGACCGCGACGCCCACGGCGACCGGGACGGGGTCGCCCGAGTTCGAACTCCGGGCCATCGAGGCGGCGGACTCGACGCCGCTGAACGATCCGACCGTCTTCGCCATCGCCGTCCGAAACACCGGCACTGGAGCCGGTACCTTCACGTCGGCGCTCGAACAGCGGATCGACGGCGGCGAGTGGCAGACGGCCGGCGAACTGGAGATGCCCCTCGCCGCGGGCGAGACGGGCGAGTGGCACAGCCCGCGGTTCGCCCTGGACTACTTGGGGACGATAGAGTTCCGCCTCGCCGCGTTCGACGAGACGTGGGCCATCGACGTCGTGCCGGCCGAGTACGACTTCGGCGTCCGGTACGCCACCCCGACCGGGCTTCTCGTCAACGTCCGCGGCGGCTCGTTCGAGCGGACGTATCCGACGGCCGGCAACGAGACGGCGACGAACGAGTCCACGGCGACGGCGGAGCCGACGCCGACGCCGACGGCACCCGCCGACGGGCAGGTGTGGGCGGTGATGCGCGTCGACGTGCGAAATCGACTGCAGGAGGCACAGTCGGTACCGGACCCGTCGACGTTCACCCTCGATGTCGGCGGCGAGGAGCGACCGTTGCGACAGGACGTGGCGAGCGATCCCTACGAGAGCGGCTCGCTCGCGGGCCGAACCGTCAGGCGAGGGGAACTGGTCTACCCCGTGCCGGCGGGGACGCAGGCGCGTGACCTCCGACTGACGTGGGAGCGGTCGTACGAGGGGGGCGACGTGAAAGTGATCTGGACGAAGTGATCAGGGGAGGGCCGCGAGGGCACAGCCGAACATCGCAACCAGCAGCAGGGCCATCGAAAGCGCCTCCACTAAACAGCCGGTTGGCGAGAGGACTCGGAACAGGTCCGACGGGGTGAGTGCGAGTTTCATTGGCTAACTTCGATGTCGCTTAGGATCGAGTTCTTTTAATTTTTTCGGAGAATACATCACGTACGTTCATATTCTATCCGTTCTGATAGATATATGCGGTTCTCGGCCTGATCCGGACGGCCGCCGTAGAAGGCGGGACCGTCGCGACGAGGTGGCGGTGACTCGGGGCGCTCGGGCGAGGGCGCTCACGGCTCGGCCGGCGGCCCGAGTTCGACGAGAACGAGGTCGAGATGTGAACTCTCCGCGACGACCGACGGGTTCCGGTCGTCCACGATGGGGACGCCCTGACTCGTCATGAGGGCGTACCTGACGTCCGGGTCGGTGCGGAGGCGGTCGACCGGCACCTCCCGCATCGGTCGGTCGGCGTAGAACTCGTAGCTCGCGTAGAACCAGCGTGCCGCGGCGTTCGGTTGTACGTACACGCGCTCGCCCGCGGGCACGACGGCTGCGGTGGTCTCGCCGAGGTGGCGAAAGTCCGTGTCGGCCGGTTCGTCGGCGTTCCCCGCCGCGTAGACGGCGGGAGTGCCGACGAGGACGCCGAGTACGAGTACGAGAGCCACGCCCGCGGTCAGCGCGCGGAGGAAGGCGTCGGCGTCGAGGGACAGCCCGCCCGGGAGCGAAAGCAACCCGGGTCCGAGGCCGTCCGTGGACACCAGCCGGGCACCGACACAGAGGGCAGCCACGACGGCGAGGACCGATAGATCGGGCGGCATCGACGGGTCGAGGGCGACGCCACCGCCGTCGGCGGGCGCGTACAGTCGGCCGCTGGGGCCGGCGAGGGCGGCGAGGGCGGTCCCGGCGACGAGGCCGACGACCGCTGTCGAACGACGAATGGGCCAGCCGTCGCCGCGTTCGCCACCCGATGCGTCGGTCGCAACGGCGGCGGTGATCCCGTCGACGGCTGCTGCGACGAGCCAGCCGACCGTGAGCGCTGCCGGGACGAACGTCGGAACGACGTACCACAGCTTCGTGCCGAAAAACAGGAACGGGGCGAACACGGCCGCGGTCCACCAGACGAGGAATCGCGGGGAGAGCCCCCCGGAACGCCCGTCCGGTGGTGTCCGCCGGCCGGTCACCGCGGCGACGACGGCGCCGAAAAGGAAGGGGAACCACCAGGGACGAAACACTGACTGGAGCCGCGTCAGGTACGGATACTCGAAGATGGGGACGAGCGTTCGACGGCTCGTCGAGGCGGCGTCCGCACCGACGATGCGGTGCCAGACCGGTTCGAGGAATATCTCCTCGACGAAGTAGTCCCCCACGAGCAGGTACACCGCGGCCACCCACCAGCCGACGGCGACGGTCGTCACGGCAGTGGCGACGCCGACGAACCGAGCGGAGAACCGCCCGCGGCGGACGAGCAAAAGCGGGACGAGCGCGGCGAAGAACGCGCCCGCGGCGAACCCCTTGGTGAGGAGGAGCGCGGCGGCGACCCCGCCGACGAGCGCGGGGGGAACGTCACGCCGGTCGGCCGCGTGGAGCCAGACGAGGGCGACGAGGAGGGAGCCAAGGAACGTATGCAACGAGTCCGTGGCGCCGAACCGTGCCGCGTTCGTCCCGACGATGACCGCCGGCGTGGTCAGGAACGCGGCCGCGGCGACGAGGCCGGCCCCTCGCCCCCGAATCTCGCGACCGAGGAGGAAAACGAGGACGGCCGTGGCGACGGTCGCCGCGGCCGACGGCGCCCGGACGGCGAACTCGGTCGGGCCGAAGACGCCGATGGAGAGCGCTTCGAGCCAGATGGCCAGCGGCGGCTTCTCGAGGAACGGCGACGGGTGAATGGTGTCGAAGCCGGCGAGATGAGGGATCAGCCAGTGGCCCCCCGCGATGGCGTTGTGTGCCGCGTTCGCGTAGAACGACTCGTCCCACCACCACAGCGGTCGATCCCCGAGTCGATAGAAGACGGCGGCGGTCGCGACCGCGAGAACGACGGCGGCCGAGGGGGGCGTCCGCCCCACGGCCCGGCCGAGTCGGGTCCCTGTCCCCCGTATCGTCGCCTGCAAACCCCGTGTGCGCATCCCACCGCGTGATGGCACTCCCACGGAGCTTAAAAACCACGGTCGGAAGAAGGGTCGAGAATGCCCGGGGTGGGCTCCGAACCCACGATCTCCGCATGTCCCAGGTTACGAGGCTCGGCGGGCCTCAAGGGGGACGGAGGCTTCCAAGGCCGAGGTGTATCCGCACCGAAGCTCGAATACCCTATGAGTGCGGCGCTATGTCCAGCTAAGCCACCCGGGCGCAGTAAGTCGTAGGTAAATGCCGCCCTTGAAGCTTCCCATATCCGCCCACCGGTGACCTCCCGACGTCGACACAGCCGGCAGTATTATCATTGGCGACGGGGACCATCCGTCCATGAGTTTGCCGGAGATCGTCCAGTCCGCGCTCGACGGCGAATCCGTCGCGGCACGCGTTGGGCTCGGCGGTGACGACCTGCTTCTCGTGACGCCGACGCGGACGCTCGTCTACCGGGCCGAGGGCCTCCTCTCCGACGAGGCGGTCGAGGAGTACCCCCACGACGCGGAACACGTCGGCGTCTCCGAGGGCCGACGCAAGGCCAAGGTCACGCTCGATTACGGGCTCGACGGCGAGCGGACGTTCTCGGTGCCGACGAAACAGCTCGACCAGGTACTCCATCCGGTGCTGGCGGGCGTGTTCAACGCCCGCGGAATCACGGACACCGGCGAGACTGTCAAACAGACCTACCGATTCAGCGAACTGACGATCGTCATCACGAGCGAACGCCTGATCCGCCACATCGGCGCCGCGGTGTGGGACGAGGAGTACGAGGAGTACGGCTTCGCGGACGTGACCGACCTCACGTTCGAGGAAGGCAGCGTCGCCACGTCGGTGGTCCTCACCGTCGACGGCCGGCAGGAGCGGTTCAAGACGCCGAACGATCAGGCCCGGGCGGTCCGCGAGGGACTCGTCTCGGCGGTGTGTGCCTACCACGGGGTCGACGATCTCGACGAACTCCGGGCGACGGTGGCCAGGGAGGCGGAGGACGACGAGTCGGACGCCGACGCCGACACGGAAGGGACCGTGTCGTTCGGCGACGGTCCCGACCCCCTAGATACGAGCGGCATCGACGGCGACGTGACGGCGGAGGGCGGAACGGGGAGCGGCGGCGGGAGCGTGGACCGCCCGGAAACGGCGGCGCGAACGTCGGAGTCGGGACGGGCTTCGGAGGCGACCGACCCCGACGACGGCTTCGGCGACTCCGGGTTTCGGTCGGCGGGCGTCGCCGACGACAGCGTCGCCGAGGAACTGGCCGAACTGCGGAAGGTCGTCGAGAAACAGAACGACCGCCTCGACCGCCAGGAGCGGACCATCCAGCAGTTGATCGAGGAACTCCGGCAGGGCCGCTAGTCCCGGCCGAGCACTTTTCTGACACAGGAGGAGCCGAAGGGACCGAGTTCGCCGGATTCGAACTGGACGAAGTGGCCGGTCGAGAGCGGCGCGCCACAGCGCCGGCAGTCGAAATCGCCCTCCCGTTCGACGACCTGCCGTTCGAAGCGGACGAAGCTGCCACCCTCGCGACGCATCCGGACCCGGCCGTCGTCGCGTTCGATGAGTCCCCGGAGTTCGGCCTCGTCGAGGATAGCACGGACGAGCGTCGGATCGGTCGTCACCGTCTCGATGCGGTCGACGGTCGCCGATAGCGGCAGGGCGTCGTGTTCGAGGGCCGCGAGGAGGTCGAGGGCGAGTTCCACCCGGTCGTCCGCGTTCGCGCTCGCCCGCCCGTGCGTGTCGTCCGTCACGACCGTCCGTTCGGGAGCGGCGCTCATCAACGTCCCGTTCGCGGCGGCGGGAAGCGCAAGCCGTTTGCGCCGTGACGACGAGCGACGGATATGGACCGACGCGTCCGCCTCGGCGCCGGCGTGGGTCTCGTCGCCGTCGTCGCCGCCCTCGCAGTTCTCACCTCGCCGGCGGCGGTCCTCGATCGGCTAGCGTGGGTCGCCGCCGACCCGCTTCGCCTGGCCCTCACGCTCGTCGCCGTCGCCGTCGTCCGCCCGCTGTTCGCGTGGCCGACGACGCTGCTCGCCGTCGCCGCGGGCTACGGACTGGGACTCGGGGGGTTCCCGCTCGCGCTCGCGCTGGTCGTCGTGACGAGTCTCCCCCCGTACTGGATGGCCGGCCTGAGCGCCGGCGACGGCGCCGTCGCCGCGGCGGGGGAGCGACTGGTCGACGAGACGGGCGACGTGCGGAGCGTCGTCGGGAGTCGCCTCCTGCCTCTCCCCTCCGACGTGGTGTCGGCGGGCGCGGGCGTCGCGGGCGTCCCGTTCCGGGCGTTCGCCCTCGGAACCGCCGTCGGCGAGGTGCCCTGGGTCGCGGCGGGGGTCGTCGCGGGCGACTCGTTCGCGGCGCTCTCGACCGCGTCGCTCTCGGTCGCGATGGACCCGCGGGTGGTCGTCGGGGCCGCGGTACTCGCCGCGCTGGCCTTCGCCGGGCCGGCGTACCGGCTCTACGCCCGCCGGTGAGTGCGTCGAACGCGGCGGTCGGTCGGCCGGAGAGTCGTCGAGGGGGTAGCTACTTCACGGCACGAACGATACCGACGGAGGTGACCGGACTACGGCGGCGGGCCAAACGCCCGCTGCTCTACCTGATGGGACCGCTGTACGTCGTCGCCGGAGTGGGACACTTCGTCGTGCCGGAACTGTACGTTCAGATCGTCCCCCCGATCCTCCCGGCGCGGCTCGCGCTCGTGTATCTCTCCGGGGTCGCGGAAATCGCCGTCGGCGTCGGGGTTCTGCTCCCGCGAACGCGGCGGCTGGCGGCGTGGGCGACGGTCGCCCTCCTCGTCGCCGTCTTTCCGGCGAACGTCTACATGGCGACGTCCGGCGTCGTCGTGGCGGGACTGCCGGGCGGCGGCGATCCGTCCGCCCTCGTTCGCTGGGGACGGCTGCCGCTGCAGGCCGTGTTGATCCTCTGGGCGGCCTGGTACACGCGGCCGTTGCCCGAACCGGACCGACGGTGAGCGCCGCGGCGGCGACGGCTCACCCCCCGCGCTGGCGGTACCAGACCCGCTCGCCGACGGGCGACGCCCCGTCGTCGACGTCCAGTCGCGACAGGACGAGATCCCGGATCGCGAACGTGACGACGAGTTCGACCACGTCGTCGGCCGCCGTTTCGACGGTGACGACGCAGTGGCCATCGCGCTCCGTGATCGATTCGATGGTCCCCGTCGACCACCGGTCGCGGTCGTGGGTCGGACGGCGGGCGTGGATGCGGTCGTGGTTCATTCCGACGGGGACTCCAGCAACGACTCGCCGGTCATCGCCGCCGGCTGCTCCACGCCGACCAGTTCGAGCAGCGTCGGCGCCACGTCACACAGCGAGCCGCCGAATCGGATCCGCCGACCGCCCGACGGGTCCGAACCGGGTGCGAGGTAGACGACCGGCACCGGATTTGGCGTGTGGGCGGTCTGTGGGTCGTCGGGCGTCCCCATGTCGTCGGCGTTGCCGTGGTCGGCGGTGACGAGAACGTGCGCGCCGGCGGCGTGGACGGCGTCGACGAGGCGGGCGAGCTGTGCGTCGACGGCTTCGACGGCCTCGACGGCCGCCTCGAAGTCGCCCGTATGGCCCACCATGTCCGGATTGGCGTAGTTCAAGACGAGCACGCTGGGGTCCGCACGCTCGATGTCGTCGATGGCGGCGTCGGTCACCGCGGCCGCGCTCATTTCGGGGGTGCGGTCGTAGGTGGGGACGTCGGGACTCTCGACGATCCGGCGCCGCTCCCCGTCGAACTCGACTTCGCGGCCGCCGTTGAGAAAGTAGGTGACGTGGGCGTACTTCTCCGACTCGGCGATCCGGAGTTGTGTCTTGCCCGCACGGGCGAGCGTCTCGCCGAGGGTGTCCGGGAGGTCGAGCGGCGGGAAGGCAACGGGGAACTCGAAGCGCTCGTCGTACTCGGTCATCGTGACGAGGTGGACGTCGGGCGAATCGGTCCGGAACTCCCACTCCGGGTCCACGCCGGCCAGCATCCGGACGAGTTGCCGGGCGCGGTCGGCACGGAAGTTGGCGAAGACGACGGCATCGCCGTCTTCGAGGGCGGGACCGCCCTCGATCAGCGTCGGTGCGACGAACTCGTCGGTCTCGCCACGGTCGTAGGCGGCGTCGAGGGCCGCGACGGCCGAGGCGGCCGTGTGCTCGGCCTCGCGGTTCACGATGGCGTCGTACGCACGTTTCGTCCGCTCCCAGTTCTCGTCGCGGTCCATCGCGTAGTAGCGGCCGGTCACGGTGGCGACGTCGCCGGTGCCGTGGTCGGCGGCGACGGTCTCCAGTTCGGCGAGGGCGTCGGCGCCGTCCGCCGGCGGCGTGTCGCGGCCATCCGTGAAGGCGTGGGTGACCGCCGCGACGTCGTGGCTGGCGGCGAGGTCGATCAGGGCGTGGAGGTGACGCTGGTGGGAGTGGACGCCGCCGGCGCTCGCGAGCCCCATGACGTGCAGACGGCCGCCGGTGTCGGTGGCGTGGTCCACGGCGCCCCGGAGGGCGTCGTTCTCCGCGAAGGAGCCGTCCGCGACCGAGTCGTCGATTCGCGCTAGGGGTTGTGAGACGACCCGGCCGGCGCCGACGTTGAGGTGGCCGACTTCGCTGTTGCCCATCTGTCCGTCGGGGAGGCCGACGCGTCGGCCGGAGGCGTCGAGCGTGCCCGAGGCGCCGGTGGCGAGAAAGCGGTCGAACGTCGGGGTGTCGGCGGCCGAGACGGCGTTGCGGCCGGGGCCGTCGAGTCCCCATCCGTCGAGGATGACCAGCGCGGCGTCCATGGTCGGAGCGAGGCCGGCGGCGGTTAACTACCTGTTGCATCGCGTCCGGAGCGGCGTTCGCGGGGTGTCTCGGCCTGCCGCCCATCGGCACGCCTTTGAGCGTTGCTTCGGAACACGCATCCATGTCTACCGACGAACAGGGACCCGTTCGTGTCGGGGTGCTCTCCCTACACAACAGCAAGGAGACGAAGGCGATCCTGAACGCGGTCGAGGACCTCGGTCACGAACCGGTGTGGCTCCGACGCGAGAACATGACGGTCAGCATCGAAGATAGCGAGGTGACGGTCGACCCCGACGTGGACGTGGTCGCCAACCGACTCCTCCTGTCGACGACGAGCGAACCCGCGGAGTTGCTGGGGCTGGCGACGACCTTCAACCGCATCCGCCCGATGCTGAACGAGCCGGGCGCGGTGTTGACGGCGATTCACAAGTTCGCGACGGCGTCGACGCTCGCGGACTGGAACGTCCGGGTTCCCGACGCCTTCCTCGCGCTGTCGAACGACCGCCTCAACAGCGGCCGGGACCGGTTCGGCGACGTGGGCGTCTACAAGACGGCCATCGGCACCCACGGCGGCGGGACGTGGAAAGTCGACCTCACCGAACCCGTCAACCCACGTGTCGGCAACCGCCAGGCGTTCTTACAGGACCTCGTCGAACGCGACGAGAGCCGCCACCGCGACCTACGGGTGTACATCGTCGACGACCGGATCGTCGGCGCCATGTACCGCTACGCGCCCGAGGGTGACTGGCGGACCAACGTCGCCCTCGGCGGGGACGTGGCCGACGCGGGCGACGACCTGCCCGAATCGGCCGCCGAGACGGCGCTTTACACGGCCGAAGTGATGGGACTGGACTACGCCGGCGTCGACCTCATCGAGGGCGACGACGGCTGGTTCGTCCTCGAGGTCAACCCGACGGCGGGGTTCAAGGGGCTGTACGAGGCGACGGGAACCAGCCCCGCGCCCCACGTGGCGAAACTCGCCATCGAACGAGCCGGCGGGGACGTAGAGCAGGAGCGAGTGGAGAGCCTTTCCGCGACGCTCGACGACTCGACGCCCTCCTGCAAGCCACGCATCACCCCGCCGGAACAGGAGGATCTCCCGGTGATCGGTTACATCGAGGACGTCATCGTCAGCGGGACGAGCGGCTCGAAACAGGTGAAAGCCAAGTCCGACACGGGCGCGACGCGGACGAGCATCGACACGGGCCTCGCCGCCGACATCGGCGCCGGCCCGATCAAGAGCATGACGCGCGTGAAATCGGGGAGCGTCAAGTCGGGGAAGGCGCGGCCGGTCGTCGACCTGGTCATCGGCATCGGCGGCACCCAACACACCGTCACCGCGAGCGTCGAGGACCGCGGCCACATGGACTACCCCCTGTTGCTCGGGCGTGACGTACTCGAACACTACCGGGTCGACGTGCGCCGACGCGCCGACGACGACGAGCGGAGTGGTGGCGAGTTGCTGGAGGAGTAGGAGTAACCTTTTCCGACTCGTTCCTGAAATCGGGAGCGATGACCCCGCTGGAAATCGGGTTCCGACTGGTGGCCGGCGTCCTCCTCATCCTCGCGAACGGCTTCTTCGTCGCCATCGAGTTCGCGCTGACGCGCGTTCGCCAGTACCCCGAGTCCGAGTTCGACACGCCCGCGCTCGAACGGGCGTGGGAGATGACACAGGACCTCGAAATCTACCTCACGAGCTGTCAGGTCGGGATCACCGCCTCCAGCATCGCCGTGGGTATCGTCGCCGAGCCGGCGCTCGCGGCGCTGTTCGAACCGTACTTCGCCGGGAGCGCGCTGGCGTCGGTCGGCGCCGGCGCCCTCATCGCGTACGCGATCATCAACCTCCTGCATCTCACCCACGGCGAGCAGACGCCGACGTATCTCGGCGTCGAGCGCTCGAAGTTCGTCTGCCGGTACGGCGCGCGCCCGCTCTACTGGTTCGCGTGGCTCATCTCGCCGATCATGCGCGTCGGCGACAGCGTGGCGAAGGCGACGCTGAGTCTGTTCGGGGTCGAGATGACCGGCGCGTGGCTCGAAACCGAAGAGCAGGTGATCGAGTCGCGCGCGGACCTCCGGAACCGTCTCGGCTCCCTCCTCGACGAGGGCGACGTGCCCGAGGAGCGTCGGGAGGAAGTGCTCAACGCCCTCACGGTCGACGAGATGGCGGTCGCGGAGATCGTGACCGACCCGGACGACATCGTGGCGCTGTCGACGACGGCGACGACCGAGGAGAACCTCGAGACGATGCGGGCGACGCCCCACACCCGGTTCCCGCTCGTCGGCGATGACCTCGCGGATTTCCGAGGGGTCGTCTACACGCCCTCGGTGCTGACGCATCTGGAGGCGCTGGAACGCGGCGAGCGGACGTTCGAGTCCATCGCGGCGCCGCCGATGACGCTCGCGGCGGGGACGAACGTCAGCGACGCCTTCGACCAGTTCCAGGCGCAGGACCAGGAGCTCGCGCTGGTGCTCGAAGACGGCGAGGTGGTCGGGCTCCTGACCGCGACGGACGCGCTGGAGGCCGTGATGGGTGAACTGGAGGACCCGCTGGATCGGGCGTACAGCTAGCGCTCCCGACCCTCGTCGACCGAGTCGGCGATATCCTCCTCGATCCGCCACAGGTAGAGGCTGGCGTAGCTCCGGTACGGCGCCCACCGCTCGGCCGTCTCGACCATTCGCTCGCGGTCGATGTCGCCACGGAGGGTCCGCATCCCCGTCCGAATCCCGAGGTCCCCGACCGGGAACACGTCCGGGCGGCCGAGCGAGAACAGGAGTTGCATCTTCGCCGTCCACGTTCCGACGTCGGTGGTGGAGGTGAGCTCCTCGATCACGGCGTCGTCCATAGCGGGCGTGGGGAGGTAGCGGAGATAAGCGACTTGCCGCGGGACCTCACTCCCCACTCGGCGCCAGCGGATCGAACCGCTCCGGGCGGTCGAAGACGCGGTCGGCGACGTAGACGGCGCCGACCGAGAGGAGAAGCGTCGCGACGATCAGGGGGATTCCGGGGTCGTAACGGAGCGGCGGGTGGTAACCGAACGCGTAGTCGAAGACGTCGTTGACGAGGAGGGCGAGGAGCGCGGCCTTGAGCGCACGGTCGGTCGTCCGGCCGTAGTAGGGGATGGCGAACGCCTCGACGACGAACAGCAGGTGGGTGAACATGATGCCCCAGTAGCTCCAGAGGGCGCCGGGAGCACCGACGTACTGGTCCGGGTGGAGGTTGAGGGCGACGACGGTCCAGAGGCCGTACTTGACGAGCCAGACGAACGCGAACGTATGGAGGTATACCAGGGGAGTGTTGGTCGGGGCGTCGCGGACGCGGTTCCCGAGGGTGGGGAGAAGCGTCGCGAGCGAGAGCGTCGCCAGCGCGAGCGCCGTCGGAGAGTCGCCAAAGAGCGGATAGAGGACGGTCGGGAGGTCGGCGAAGGAGGGGTCGGCGTGAACGTAGAAGCTCACGCCGACGAGGAAGGCGGTGCCGTTGGCGACCAGGAGCGTGGAGAGGCTGGGCGCGTTACCGAGGTAGTACTCTACGTAGCGCCCGAGGTCGAGCGAGACCGTGACCATCGGTCGTTTGGTGAACCGGTCGAAGCTAAAGTCTGTCGCGAGGCGGAGGTTGAATAGTTTAAGTAGCCGCCTCGCGCAAGGCCGGATATGAATTCGGACGCGGCCTTCACGTACAACGGCGGGAAGGTCGCCCCCGGCGAGCGGCAGAACCTCCGGTACGGCATCAGCGAGACGTATCTCGGCGATCCGGTTCGAATTCCGGTGACCATCGTCAACGGCGAACGCGACGGACCGACGGTGTTCCTGTCGGCCGCCGCACACGGCGACGAACTCAACGGCATCGAGGTGGTGCGGGAGGTGGCCTTCGAGTGGGATCTCGCGGACCTCGCGGGCACCATCGTCTGTCTCCCGGTCCTGAACGTCCAGGGCTTTCTCACCCAACAGCGGTATCTCCCCATCTACGACCGCGACCTCAACCGCTCGTTCCCCGGCGATCCGACCTCGACGAGCGCGAAGCGGATGGCCCACGCCATCTTCGAGAACTTCATCGCGCCCTGTGACCTCGGCATCGACTTTCACACCTCGACGCGGGGACGGACGAACATGCTTCACGTGCGCGCGGACACGTCGAAGGACGCCGTGTCGCGCTTGGCGTACGCCTTCGGCGCGAGCGTCGTCGTCGACGGCGCGGGGAGCGACGGGACGCTTCGTGGGGAGGCGACTCGCGCGGGCGTCCCGACCGTCACGGTCGAGATGGGGGAGGCACACCGATTCGAGCGCCGCCTGATCGACGACGCCCTCGACGGCGTCGAGAGCGTGTTCGCGGAGTACGGCCTCCAGCCGGGACCGGTCCGCTGGCCAGGGTGGCGAACGGTCGTGACGGAGAAGACGTGGATTCGGGCCGACGCGGGCGGCATCGTCGACATGCATCACGACCGGGGGAGCCTCGTCCGCGAGGGCGAGCGAATCTGCACGATCACCGACCCGTTCAAGGCCCAGGGGGTGCCGGTCGAGGCACCGTTTACCGGCGTTCTGATCGGTCTCCTCGAGAACCCGGTGGTGTATCCGGGCAACCCGATCTGCCATCTCGCGGAACTCGACGCGGAGCGGGCGCGGATCGTCGACCGCCGACAGGCGGATCGATGATCGACGGAATCGGCAGTCAGTAGCGCCGCGGTCCCCCACGGGCGTACGTAACTTCTATACGATCACGGTCCCGAGAGCCGAACGAGTATGAGTCAGTCTTACGATCGAGGCCTCATCGAGGACTTCGGCCGGTGGCGGGAGTTCTCGGCCGGCATGTGGGCCTGGATCTTCCACAAGTTCACCGGCTGGGTGCTCGTTGGGTATCTGTTCACCCACATCGCCGTCCTCAGTACGGCCCTCACGTCGGCGAGCGCCGATCCCGCAACGGTCGCGGCGAATCAGGACCTCTACACGCAGACGATCCAGGCACTGGAGGGGCTACTGGTGGTCCGCCTCCTCGAAGTCGGGCTGCTGGCGGTCGCCGTGTTCCACATCCTGAACGGGACGCGCCTCCTGCTGATCGACCTCGGAATCGGCCTCGGGACGCAGGACCGGAGCTTCTACGCGTCGCTTATCCTGACGGGCGCCATCGTCGTCGCGAGCATCCCCACCTTCCTCGCGGGGGTGTCGCTCTGATGGCCGAGCGCTACTCCTCGTTCCAGGCCGGCGGCCGGCTGTGGCTCTGGCAGCGCATCACCGCCGCCTTCCTCATCGTCGTGCTCGCCTTTCACTTCTTCCTGCTTCATTTCGTTCACCACGCCGACGAGGTGACGTTCGCGATGAGCGCCGGGCGGATGGAGACGTGGAGCTACTACTCGCTGATGATCCTCTTTCTGGTAACCGCGACGTTCCACGGCGTCAACGGCGTCTACAACGCCCTGATCAACGCCGGCCTGACTGGCGTCAAGCGGCGGGTCGTCAGGATCGCCCTCGGCGTCGCGAGCCTCCTCCTGCTAGTGCAAGGGTTCAGAACCGCGAACGCGTGGGCCGGCATCGACCTCATCCCAATCCTATGAGTACACAACGACAGCGCGCGGAGACCGAGACGGACAGCACGGAGACGGAGACGGCACAGGAGCGCCGTCTCGAAGAGAAGCGCCAGCGGGCCGAGGAGCGCGAACGGAAACGCGTCGAGGCCGAGGAGCGCGCCGCGGCCGACGCGGAGCGCTACCACCTGAAAGTGTTCCGTTACGACCCCGAGGTAGAGGGGAAACAGGAACCCCGCTTCGACGACTTCCACGTCCCCTACGAGCCGGGGATGACGGTACTGGACGCGCTCATCTACGCGCGCGACCAGTTCGACGCCAGCCTCACCTTCCGGCACTCCTGCCGGCAGGCCATCTGTGGCTCCGACGCCCTCTTCATCAACGGCTCCCAGCGGCTCGGGTGTCAGACACAACTGTCGGACCTCGAACAGCCGGTACGGATCGAACCCCTTCCCCACTCGGAGGTGGTGAAGGATCTGGTCGTCGACATGGAGCACTTTTACGACCAGATGGAGTCGGTCGAGCCGTACTTCCAGACGACCGATCGGCCGGACGGGGAGCTAGAGGAACAGCGACAGAGTCGGGAAAACAGGGAGAAAATCAAGAAATCGACGCGGTGTATCTGGTGTGGGGCGTGTATG
>ERZ1034547.241-NODE-241-length-14516-cov-43.571330_pt1 | contig 14516 bp, 14 predicted proteins | sample MGYA00520642_ERZ1034547 | MGnify/ENA primary metagenome ERZ1034547 (study PRJEB33760, sample SAMEA4777713) | hypersaline lake metagenome | biome: hypersaline environment; feature: brines | place: Spain | collected 2012-08 | depth 0 m ... | reverse complement strand
AGTAAAGAATACGGTATTATCCCCTATTTCATTCAGAACTTTCTTGAATCACTACAGCGGCGTTCGGACGGTCAGCGGGACCTCCGGTCCCGCACGACTTGAGGCCGGAGGCTCCGCCTCGAAAACTGCTGAAAGCTGCATTGACGGTGGGATGGAGTACGCACCCGTGTTGACGGCGGGTGGGTGTGTCGAAATCGTCGTCTTGACGTTAATTCCGCCCGATTAACCGACTGTGCCCTCGCCGAGTCCTCTCCTCTGGAGTGGCGACGCTGCTCGCCAGCGCCAGAATCAGCGAAGATTCTCACGCTCGCCCAATAGTTACGTCCGATAGCGTTCGCAATCGTCTTTTGATTGGTGAACAGTACCACGAGTCAACGAACATTTGACCCAAAATCAGCCTATCCTCCGAACCTGTGGGACTCTGAAGACGAAAATTCGATATCGTAGAATACGATTTATCAAGTGTCGATCGCCCGCACCGACTCGAAGGTACCATCGACGATTGCGTCGGCGACCGCACGGATATCGACCGGCTCGACCGCATTGGGATACTTCCGAGTGAAGTACCGCGAGAGGTTCCGAACGTCGCGTTCGAGGAACTCCCGGGCGTTCTGGTGGTCGACGGGAACGGCCTGCGGCCAGTCGAAGACGGTGACACCACTCGCTGCGACCGCGACGTTGTGTTCGGAGGCATCGGCGTGGACCCATCCCAGATCGTAGGCGGTTGCGAGTTCGCGATAGACCAAGTCTAGGACGCCCGATGCCTGAGCGGGCTCCAGCGTAGCCCGGGCGAGTTCCACGCCGTCGAAGGTGTCCATCACGATGGCGTGGCGGTTGTGATCAACCGGGCGCGGAACGGAGACGTCCGGGTACAGCGTTTCCATCACCTCGTACTCGCGTTCGGCCGCCTTGCGCGCAGTGTAGAGCCAGGAGACGTGGTCGCGGTCGGCGGTGTACTCGCGCTCGCGGTTCACCTCACGGAAGTTCGTGTACCCCTCGCGGTGGTACTTCAGCGCGTGCGGCCGGAACGACCGCACCTCGTAGACGTCACCCTCCTTGCCTAGCCCCAGTGGTGAGCCGACGCCGTCGATGGTCCCGCGCTCGGAGAACGTCCGTAGCGCCAGCGCGTCGTACCCCTCGAAGGTCAGTTGGTACCCCTCGTACTGGATCGTCTTACGCTGGATCAGCTCGCGGTCGAGACAGCGATCGAGTCGGTAGTCGACCTCCTCGCGCGTGAGTGTGGCGTACTCCGGGAGTTTGTCCCGTCGAACCCACTCGGAGAACCGCATCCCCTGCTCGACACCCGAGAGGAGATAGAAGTCCTCGGGCTCGAGCTCCGCCATCTCGCCGGCGACGTTTCGAACCATACGGGCTCTACTTCGGCAGTTCCTAAAAGCACCGCGCGTCCGGTCGATGGAGTTGATAAAGTATATGTCGCAATAGCAAATTCGTAGCAGGACGACATCGGGTGGCGGACCGGTCGTCGGTAACGAGGCCCGCCACAACGGCAGGCCGACACAGAGCACAACCGATTTGATCCCACAGCGTCCAGACAGCGTATGACCGCGCCGGCGGGCGAGTGGCGGTTGATCCGCGAAGAGTGCCGACCGGGACCGATGCAGATGGCACTCGACGAGGTGGCCGCAGAGACCGTGAGTGCGGGAGGCCCGGCGACGATCCGAACGTATCGGTGGGATCCGAGCTGTCTCACCCTCGGGTACAGCCAACCCCCCGACACGGTCGACTGGGAGGCCTGTGCGCGGGCCGGCGTCGACGTCACGCGGCGGCGGACCGGCGGCGGTGGGATCTACCACGACCACGTCGGCGACATTGCGTACTCGATCGCTGTCGACGCAAACGACGTGCCCGGTGAGCTCCTTGAGGCGTACCACCTGCTCTGTGCGCCAGTACTGGACGCGTTTGCGCGGCTCGGCGTCGACGCCGACTACGTCGACGAGACGGTCCCAGCGCTGTACCACCCGGCGTGTTACCTCCGCGAGCTGCACCCGGCGCACGATATCGTCGCCGACGGTCGAAAGATCGCGGGGAACGCCCAGTATCGAACCCGTGAGGCGGTCGTCCAACACGGCTCGCTCACGTACGCGGTCGAGGCGACGGCACACCTCGACGTCTTCGCCGACCCACCGGTGTCGGCCGCGACCGTCCGCGATCGAGTGGTCGGGATCGACGAGCTCGCCGACGTGGACGGGGCGACCGCTGTCGACCGAGCGACAGCCGTCGACCGGTTGGAGGCCGCACTCGCCGACTGGGTGGCCGCCGGCGGCGGGACGCTAGACCGGGACGGCGCATGGACGGACGACGAGCTTGCACGTGCCCGAGAGCTCGTCGAGACGCGCTATCGCGACGACGAGTGGGTCCGCCAGCGACCGGGTACGTGAGTCGGGCTGACGTCCGGAGGCGTCGACCGGCGGTTTCGAAGCGGCTTTGAGACTCCCGGCCGTGGTCCGGGTATGAGTCTTCGAGTCGGTGCACACGTCTCCATCTCGGCGTCGCGCGCGTCGAACGACCCCGAGACGCCGCCGCACGGCAACATCGCCAACGCGGTGTTCAGACAGACCGCGTTCGGCGGAAACTGCGGGCAGATATTCACCCACTCGCCGCAGGTGTGGGAAGACCCGAACGTCGATGCGGCCGAGGCCGAACAGTTCCGATCGGCCACCGAGAGCGACCTCGATGGACCGTGGGTGATCCACACCTCGTACCTCGTCAATCTCTGTACGCCGAAAGACGACCTCCGTGAGAAGTCGCTTCAGTCGATGCAGCGGGAGGTCGACGCCGCAGACCAGCTGGGTATTCCGTACGTGAACGTCCACCTCGGAGCACACACCGGGGCGGGCGTCGAGGGCGGGCTCGATAACGCGGCGGGGGTCGTCGACGACGTCGACGTGCCGTCGGACGTCACGATCTTGATCGAGAGCGACGCGGGCGCGGGGACCAAGCTCGGCGGCGAGTTCGAACACCTCGCGGGGATCATCGACCGAACCGACACCGACATCGACGTGTGTCTCGACACCGCGCACGTCTTCGCGGCGGGCTACGACCTCTCGTCGGCCGCTGCCGTCGACGAGACCGTCGAGGCGTTCGACGACGTGGTCGGCTTAGAGCACCTCCAGTGTATCCACCTCAACGACTCGAAACACGACTGTGGAACGAACAAAGACGAGCACGCACACATCGGTGAGGGACTGATCGGCGAGGCGGGAATGGAGCGGATCGTAAACCACCCCGACCTGCAGTCGGTGCCGCTCGTCTTGGAGACGCCGACGGAAGACGGCAAGAGCTTCGCGTGGAACATCGACCGGGTTCGGTCGTTTCGAAGCGAGTGAGCCGGTGGACAGACCCGTGAGGCGGTTTTCGGCGTCGTACCTCGCACACACCCGCGAGGGGATGTGGAGCGACGGCCGCGAGGCGCTCGCCGACTGTTCGCTTAGGGACCGCGACCGCGCCCTCGACGTCGGCTGTGGGACGGGCGCGTTCACCCGGGTGCTCGCCGAGGAGACACCGCAGGACGCGACCGTGATCGGCGTCGACGCCGACATAGGGTTGTTAGACGTCGCGAGCGACCGATACGACCCGGGAGATGGCAGTGCCCCGTGCCGCCCGCAGTACGTCGCCGGTGACGCCACGCGGCTGCCGGTCGGTGACGACGCCGTCGACCTCGCGGCGTGCCAGGCGTTGTTGATCAATCTTCCCTCGCCGGCGGCCGCGGTCCGCGAGCTCGTTCGAGCGTCGTCGGATCTGGTCGCCGCGATCGAACCGAACAACGCGGCGGTCGCGGTCGCCTCGACGGTCGACCGCGAGACGACTCTCGAACGGGAGGCGCGGGCGGCGTACCTCGAGGGTGTCGGCACCGACGTCGCGCTCGGGGACCGCGTCGAGACGCTGTTCGAAGCGGCCGGGCTCGTCGACGTGCGGTCGCGTCGGTACCTCCACGAGAAGCGGACGGTACCGCCGTACGACGATCGGTCGCTCGAGTCGGCCGCGCGAAAGGCGTCGGGAGCCGGGCTCGACGCACATCGCGAGGCGCTTCGTGGCGCGCTTTCGGCGGCTGACTACGACGACCTCCGACGGCGGTGGCGAGCGATGGGCCGCGAGGTCGTCGCCGGGATGCGCGACCGTGACTACGAACGCGTCGAGCTCGTCCCGTTCGAGGTGACGGTCGGGCGCGTGCGGTGAGGCCGGAGCCCACGGCCGGACGCCCCGTCTCGGTCGCCGGGGTCGGTACACCGAAGTCCTCGGAGGCGAAGACGACAGACATGCCAGCCACGCTCGTGACGGGCTCGTCGAGAGGGATCGGCCGCGGGATCGCACGCCGCTTCGCCGACGACGGGTACGACGTCGCCGTCAACTACCACACGAACGAGGAGGCCGCCAACGCCGTCGCCGAGAGCGTCCGCGACCGCGGACAGTCGGCCGTCGTCGTCGGTGCGGACGTGTCGGATCCAGACGCTGCGACGCGGTTGGTCGAGACCGCAGTAGACGCATTCGGCGGGCTCTCGCACGTCGTGAACAACGCCGGAATCGACCAGCACGTCTACACCGAGTCACTCGACCCCGCCGACTTCGACCGGGTGATGGACGTCAACGTCAACTCGGCGTTCGCCGTCACGAAGGCGGCACTTCCCCACCTACGCGCCGCCGACGAGCCCGCGTCGGTCACGAACATCTCTTCGATCCTCGCGCACACGGGTGCGCCGATCGAGTGTCACTACGCCGCCTCGAAGGGCGCACTCGTTTCGCTCACGCGGAGTCACGCCGCCGACTTCGCGCCCGACGTCCGGGTGAACGCCATCGCGCCGGGCCACGTCGAGACCGACATGACGGCCGATCGAGATCCGGAGCACAAACGCGAGGAGCTCGCGGCGATCCCCGCCGACCGATACGGGCAGCCGGCAGACATCGCAGACGCCGCGGCGTACCTCCGCGACGCGACGTTCGTCACGGGGGAGACGCTAAACGTGAACGGCGGCGAACGGATGGGGTGAGCCGCTCAGTACGCCTCAAGGCCGGCTTCGATCCGGTCGAAGCCCTCGCGTAACTCGGCCGGCGAGCTCGCGAACGAGAGTCTGAGGTGACCCGGTGTCGTCGCCCCGAAGCCGTCGCCGGGCGCGAGCACCACGCCGTACTCCTCGAGCAGGTACGTCGCGACGTCGAGAGCGGGCTCGTCGAGTCCGGGGTCGAGGTAGGCGTAAAACGCCCCCTCCGGTCGGGGACACGAGAGCCCGTCGATGGACGCGACGCGGTCGACGACGAGGTCGCGACGGGCCTCGAAGGCGTCGTACATCTCCTCGAACGGCTTCTGTGGCCCGGTGAGCGCGGCGATCGCGGCGTGTTGGGCGACGCTCGACGCGCAGGCGGTCGTCGATTCGTGGATCGTCACCACCTCGTCCGTGAGGTGGCGGTCACCGGCGAGCCAGCCAAGCCGCCACCCGGTCATCGCGTACGTCTTCGAACAGGAGCCGACGGTGAGCACGTGCTCCGGGTGGTCCGTGTACGCGGCGATCCCCTGACCCGGCCCGTCGTAGGTGAGTCCGAGGTACACTTCGTCGGCGATCACGTACGCGTCGTGGTCGGCCGCGGCCTCGACGACCGCGCGACAGGCCGCCTGGTCGTAGACCCGCCCGGTCGGGTTCGACGGGGTCGTGAGCACGATGGCGGCCGTCTCGTCGCTCATCTCGTCGATCACGCGGTCGGCGTCGAGCGCGAAGCCCGTCTCGGCCGGCATCGGCACCTCGCGGAACGTTCCCTCCGCCAGTCGCGCCTGGGTCTCGTAGTTCGGCCAGACCGGGCCGGGCGCGAGCAGTTCTTCGCCCGGCCCGACGGTCGCGAGCACGGCGAGGTGGAGCGCCTCCATACCGCCGACGGTGACGACGATCTCGTCGGGATCGTGCGTCACGCCGTACCGATCGGCGAGGGTGTCCGCGATGGCACGACGACACGCCGGCATGCCGGCGTTCGAGGTGTAGTGGGTGGCGCCCCCACGAGCCGCCTCGGCCGCCGCATCGACGACGTGGTCGGGCGTGTCGAAGTCTGGCTCGCCGACCTCGAGACGGATCAGGTCGCCGTCGTGTCGTTCGGCCAGGTCGTACATGACCCGGATGCTCGAGCGGCCCGCCTCACGGACGCGGTCGGTGGGTGTGGGCATACGATCCCCACGGCCATGGACGGCAAAAGCCGTCGGGTGGCGGAAAACGTCGTCTTCTCCCGCGGGGAGCCTGAAGCCGACGTCAACCCAAAGCGGCTCACACCATGTCGCCGCGAACCGAGGTCGTCGCTTGCTCGGCGCGGGCCGTGGCGATGGCGTCGGCGATTCGCTCGGCAGTCGCCTCCTCGTCGACGCCGAGCATCTCGAGTGCGGCCGGGAGCGTCGGCATCGCGAACGTACCGGCGCGGAGCCGCTCCATCGCCGCCGTGTCGCGCTCGCCGTCGACCCACAGACACACCCCGCGGGGATCTATCACCTCGTCGTACGCGTCGCGGGCGAGCGCCCCCCGCAGTCGCTGGGTGACGGTATCGTCGAAGCTCGCGTTACACACTTCGAGGTGGATCGGATCGTCGTCGGGTGCAGGCGCGAGCAACTCCGCCCCGAGACACTTCTCGGGGGCGGCGTACCCGTTGTCGCTCGCACGGACCCGGTCGGGGTGTGCCTCGGCCCACGAAGCGCGGACGGTGCTTCCGACGCCCTGAACGCCGTACCGGTCCGCGAACGACGCCGCGGCCTCGTCGTCGCTCGCTAAGAGCACGTCTTTCGTGAGGTAGACGTCGAGTCGGTCGATCGGGTCGAGCCCGAGTGCGACGTCGCCGTACGCCCACACCTCACGGACCGGGACCGGTAGCGGCTCCCGGTCGACCCGGTCGAGAATCGATTCAAGCCGGTCGACGGCCCGTTCGCGTTCCATCGACTCCGGATACATCCCGGCGAGTAATACCGGTTGCGCCGTCGATCGGGCCGAGTCACGAGGGGTCGTCTTCGCCACCCGGCAGCCCCGCCTCGGCGAGCCGCTCGTCGACCGACGCCCAGTGGCTACCCTTCCAGAACCACTGGCCACAGTCGCGACACCGCCAGTGTCGCTCCGGGCCGTCCGCCGGGACGTACGAGGGGCGGGGCGCGTCGAGAGCGACGCGTTCTACGGGACCGTTGCAGGCCCCACAGCGGGTCGGCTCGTCGGCGAGTCCGATCGCATAGCCGGCCGCGTCGAGTTCGCGGAGCTGGTCGAGGACGTCGCGCTCCGTGAGACGGACCGCATCCTCGACGCGGGCGGCGAGTGCACGGTCACGGGTCAGGAGCGTTCGGTCCGTCTCGGCGGCCAGCGTCGCGAGTTCGTCGTCGGCTTCGATTCCCTGGTCGAGTGCGTACAGCGCGTCGTACCCGCACATCCGGAGGTACGTCGCCAGCCTCCCACACATGACGTCGACGAGGACGCGTGGCCGCTCGGTCTCGGCGGCGTGGTCCGCGTCGCGGCCGTCGGTCGTCACGAGAGGAACGACCGAAGCGCGGAGCGGTCGTAGGTGTTGAGCACGTCCGCGGTCTCGGCCCAGCCCCGGCGAGCGGTGTGGACCCCGTACCGAGCGTTGTCGAGCTCTTCAGGCGCGTGAGCGTCGGTGTTCACGACGATCGTCGCGCCGGCGTCGACGGCGGCACGAACCGCGGTGCCGTCCGCGTCGAGCCGTGCCGGATTCGCGTTCACTTCGATCGCCACTCCTTCGCGCGCCGCCGCCTCGGCGACGACCTCCATGTTCGGCGACAACCCCGGGCGACTGTTGATGAGCCGGCCGGTCGGATGCCCGAGGACGTCGACCAGGGGGTGTTCGACGGCGCTGACGAGTCGTTCCGTAGCGGCCTCCGGATCGGCATCGAGTGCCGCGTGCGGCGAGGCGACGACGATGTCAAGATCTGCGAGAACGTCTTCGTCGGGCACGATCGATCCATCGGCTGCGATGTTCGCTTCGACGCCGTGGAGCACCTCGATCGAGGCGTCTTCGGCGACGTCGGCGATCGCCTCGGCCTGAGCCGCGAGTGCCTCGCCGTCGAGAGCGATGTCGCCGAACACACCCGGTCCCTCGCCGTGGTCGGTGACCGCGTAGTAATCGTACCCGCGCGCTTCGGCGGCCGTCACCATCGCGTCGATGGAGAACCCGCCGTCCGACCAGTCGGTGTGCGTGTGGAGGTCACCGCGAAGTGCCTCCGTCTCGACGAGGTCAGGGAGGTCGCCCGCAGCGGCGGCCGCGATCTCACCGGTGTCCTCTCGAAGCTCCGGCGGGATGAACGAGAGGCCAAGCGCCTCGTAGACGCCCGTTTCGGTCTCGCCGGCGACCCGGTCGCCGGTCTCTCTGTCGACTGCGCCGGCGTCGGCGTCACCGCCCTCGTCCGTGTCTGCGGTCTCTTCAGCCACCTCGTCGGGCGATTCGGCGAGCTCGAACAGCCCGTACTCGTTGAGCGTGAGTCCCTGATCGAGTGCGCGGTTGCGGAGCGCGACGTTGTGTGCCAGTGACCCAGTGAAGTACTGGAGTGCGGCGCCGAACTGGTCCTCGTCGACGACACGGAGGTCGACGCGGGTGTCGGTTGCGCGGACGCTGGCCTTGCTCGTGCCCGCCTCGATCGTCTCGTCGACCGCCGGCCACGCGAGAAACGCCTCGAACACCGGGTCGCGGTCGGTGCTCGCGACGAGCAGGTCGACGTCACCGATGGTGTCACGCCAGCGGCGGATCGACCCGCACACCTCGGCCCGCGAGACCGCGTCGATGTCCGCTAGATACGCGAGTGCGTCGTCCGCGAGGGGTCTAGCGTCGCCGAGACGCGTTCGCTCTCGGGACTCCCTCGCGAAGGGGATGTGCTCGAGGATCGACGTCTCCGTCTTCGCGCCGAACCCGCTCACCTCCCGTATCTCGCCCGCTTCGGCGGCAGCTTCCATCTCGTCGAGGGTGGTGATACCGAGCGCCTCGTACAGGGTGCCGACGGTCTTCGGGCCGACGCCCTCGATGGCGGTCAACGCCTCGACGTTCGCCGGCAGCTCCTCGCGAAGCGCCTCGAGTTCGTCTATCGACCCCGTGTCGACGTACTCGACGATCTTCGCCGCGATGGCCTCGCCGACGCGATCGATCGCCGCGACGGCGTCTTCGCCGTCGGCCGCGAGCGACTCGATCGGCGTGGCGTGCTCGCGGACGTTCTCGGCCGCACGGCGGTACGCCGACGGCTTGTACTCGACGCCCGTCGCCTCGAGTCGGTCCGCAAACTCCTCGAGGAGGGTGGCGACCTCGTCGTTCCGACTCATTCGTGATCGGCTTCGGCGTCACCGCATATATACTGTCGGCCGCGGCAGCTGGCGGCAGTCCGCGGGACCTAACTTCGTCGCGACGCTATGATACTACGTGTCATCCGAAGCGCGCCCCGAACAAGAGCGAAACGTGTTTGGCGATCCCCTCGAGCCGTGTAGCACCGATCCGGAGACCGGCTACCTACGCGACGGCCGATGTCGTGACGTCGACGGTGACGTCGGTGAACACACGCTGTGTGCCGTCGTGACCGCCGAGTTCCTGACGGACAGTCGGGACCGCGGCAACGACCTGATCACGCCCCAGCCGGCGTTCGACTTTCCGGGACTGACGCCGGGTGATCAGTGGTGTCTGTGCGTCGGACGCTGGCTCGAGGCCGTCGACGCCGGCGTCGCGCCGCCGGTCGTGCTCGAGGCCACGAACGAGTCGGTACTCGAGGCCGTCGACGCCGACCGACTCCGTGAACACGCCTTCGACCCGGAGACGTTCGAGCCAGGGACGCTCGACGGGTAGCGGCGGCACCCCTCGGCGTCGAGAGGCGGGTTCCGTCTACCCCTCGGCGAGCGGCTCATCGCGTCGCCCACAGACCGGCTGCGACGAGCGCGGCGAGCGCGAGCGAGCCGGCGAGCGCGGCGAACGCCGGGCGGAACCCGGCGCGGTCGGCTATCGCACCAACGACGGCGGGCGCGAACGCACCCGCGCCCATGAGCAGCGTCCTGACGACGCCGAGCCCGCCGCCGGCGATGTGGTCCGGCAGCGTCTCGACGAGGAAGGCGCCGCGGACCGGCCGGAATCCGTGCGACCCGAGACCGAAGGCGACGACGAGCGCGCCGAGCGTGATCGGGGCGTATCTCCCGGTGAGTGCGGACCCGTCTGAGCCGAGCGCGACGACGACGGCGAGTGCGACCGACGCGAGCGCCAGCGCCGCGGCCATCACCGGAAGCCGACCCAGCCGATCCGAGAGGTCACCGGAGACGAGCTGGACGAACGTCGCGGCGAACAGCGCGGCGTAGATCAGACTCGCGGTCGACGTCGAGAGTCCCGCCACCGCCGAGAGGTACAGCGGGAAGAACGCGACCGCGCCGTTGTACGCGAACGAGAAGGCGACCGTCACGAACACGAAGGCGGCGAGCCGTGGGTCGCGGAACGCGACGAGGTACGCGTTGACGCCGGGATCGGCGGCGTCGGCGTCGGTGGGAGCCATCGCACTCGCCGAGAGTTGAGCGGGCACCCGTAGGACGAACACGGTGGCGGCCGCGAGGGCGGAGATTCCGGTGGCGACGAACAGGCCGCGCCAGTCGGCACCGGGGAGCGAAGCGAGGAGCGCAGCGAGCACCGGCGGCGGCGTGAGGACGAGGACGACCGCGGCGGGTGCGGCGACCCCACCGAGTGCGCCGAGGGTGTCGTGCGCGCCGAGGACGCGCCCTGCTCGGTCTGGGTACGTTCGCGCGAGGAGCCGCACCGCCACCGTCTTGTGTGCCCCGGTGCCGGCCCCGATGACGAGCATGATCCCCGCGAGCGCGACGAACGGGGCGTCGACCGCGAGCGCCAGCGACCCGACGCCGGCGACGCCCGCCCCGAGCCCGATGACGCGGACTGGCCCGACCCGGTCGGCGATCGCCCCGCTTGGAAACTGCATCAGCGCGTACACGAGCATGAACCCGGTGAAGGCCGTCCCGACCGCGGCGTTGCTGACGTCGTACCCCGCCTGAAGCGGGCCGAAGAGCGGCGGGAACGCGTACCGGACGAACTTCCCGAGAAACCAGAGGAGTGCGGTGAGTGCGACGGCGTCGTACGTGCGGAGCCGCCGGACGTCCATCGGCGGTCGTACTCCCCTCGGTGGCTTAAACGGGTCGGAGGCGGAACGCGGTCGGGGTGAGGTCGGGCGGGGCTTCGGGTGTGGGCGAGCAGGGCTACGAGTGGGCGTTGACCGCGAGCACGACGTCTAGCCGAAGGGACCCTTGCCGCCGCCCATCATCCCGCCGAGGCCGCCACCGCCCCCGCCCATCTTCTTCATCATCCGCTGCATGTCTCCGTCGCCCATCCCCTGGAACTGCTCTATCGTCCGCTCCATCATCGAGTGCTGTTCGAGCAGCTGTCTCACGGTCTCCTCGTCGGTGCCGGAGCCGATCGCGATCCGTTCGGTTCGCGACTGACCGACGACGCGGGGGTTCTCGAGTTCCTCGTCGGTCATCGAGTCCATGATCCGTTCGAACTTGCGCATCCGGTCTTGGGTGACGTCCATCGCGTCGTCCGGCAGCTGGTCCATCAGGCCGCCGCCCATCCCCGGGATCATGTCCATCACCTGATCGAGTGGACCCATCCGGTTCATCGCCTCCATCTGTTTTTGCATATCTTTCAGCGTGAAGCTCCCTTCGAGCAGCTGTTCGGGGTCCCAGTCGTCGTCTTCGGCCTGGGCCTCCTGCATCGCGCGTTCGACCCGCTCCGAGAGCTGCTTGAGGTCGCCCATCCCGAGCAGCCGCGAGATGAACCCCGACGGCTCGAACCGCTCGACGTCCTGGACCGTCTCACCGGACCCGAGGAACGCGATCGACGATCCGGTCTCGTTGACGGCCGTCAGCGCCCCGCCACCCTTCGCGGTCCCGTCGAGTTTGGTGATCACGACGCCGTCGATGCCGATCGACGACTCGAACTGTCGAGCCTGGTCTTTCGCACCTTGGCCGATCGCCGCATCAAGCACGAGCAGCGACCGATCTGGGTCGACCGCCTCGTCGATCGCTTCGATCTCGGCGATGAGGTCGTCTTCGAGCGCGTGTCGCCCCGCGGTGTCGACGATCTGGACGTCTGCGTCTGCGGTCGCCGCCATCCCCTCGCGCGCGATCTCGACCGGGTCGTCGCCATCGGGGTCGCCGTAGAAGTCGACCTCGGCGCGCTCGGCCATCTGTTTCGCCTGGTCGTACGCGCCCGGTCGGAAGGTGTCCGTCTGGATCACCGCCGGCTGGAGCCCCTTCGTCGAGAACCACCACGCCATCTTGGCGGCGGAGGTGGTCTTCCCGGAGCCCTGCAGCCCGGCGAGGAGGATGGTCTGTGGTTCTAACGGCAGCGCGGTGGAGTCGCCGACGAGCTCGACGAGCTCTTCGTAGACGATCTTGAGGACGTGGTCGCGGGCGGTCGTCCCGCCCGGCGGCTCCTCTTCTGTGGCGCGCGTCTCGATCGCGTCCGACAGCTCCATCACGAGCGAGACGTCGACGTCGGCCGCCAGAAGCGACCGCTGGATTTCCTTTACGATCGCCTCGACGTCGTCCTCGTCGAGACGTGATTTCCCCTGGAGTCGATCGAGACTGCTCCGAAGGGACGTACCGAGGTCGTCGAGTACCATTTGCCGGTACTAGGCGGCTCGCGGGCTAAAGCTTTGTTCGTCCGGCAGCCGAGCCCGACGCCGGTCGCGTGCCGCCTGACGTTCGATCGAGCGGCACGGGTTGAGCGGTGGGTCCGTGCGCCGGTGATGCATGAGCCATGCACACCCGCGACACGGTTTATTCGCTGAAACGAGTACGTTGGCGTATGCCGACGTGTCCAGACTGTGAGACCGAGACCAGAAAGCGGCTCGCGATCGTCGAGCCGTCGGAGCTGAGCGCAGAGCGCGACTACTGTCTGACGTGTGGAACCTTCGTCGACGACGACGCCCACCCGCGACGGAACCGGTCGGGTGAGTGAGCCGGCCGAGTCGTCGAGCCGGTCACTGAACGGCGATCGACTCGTCTGCGGCCGAATCGTCACGGAGGAGTCGAGCGCCCGAGGGGTGTGTCCGACAGACGTGCGGGTCGTACCCAGCGTCTGAGAGGCCCGTTTCGAGGGCGAACACCGTCTGGCCGAGCATCGCCATCGCCGCGGATCCGCCGGCGGCCGAGACGGCGTCTATCGCCGCCTCGACTGGGGGGGATAGCAGATTCGCACGCTCGGCGAACGCCCGCGACGCGGCCATGAACGTCTCGAGACGCGGGTCGTCGGTGACGCGGTCGAGTGCGTCGGTGCCGGCCGCAGAGAGGCGGTCGGTGTCGCCGGCGAGGACGTCGGCGGTCGACAGCGGACCGAACGAGACGTACTCGACGCGGGGACTGGCGGGGATACCGTCGAGCGAACCGTATTGCGGCGCGCCGGGTTCGAGCCGGAGCGGCACGCCGCCGCGTGCCTGTGCGACCACGTCGCCGAGGCCGGTCCCACGCTCGACGTCCGCCTCGTGTGCGATCCGAACGAGGTCGTTCTCCGACCGACCGCAGTCGGCCGCAGCGTTGGCCGCCATCGCGGCCCCGAGCGCCGCGGCACCCGAGACACCGAAACCGGCACCGACCGGGAGGTCGGTCGTCATCTCGACCCGCGCCCGGACCCCGAGCGCGTCGAGCACGTCCGCGACGGCGCCGACCGACGTGGGCTCGCCGTTGAGCGCGAGCGACGTCGCCGCGTCGGTCGGGGTGACGGTAACAGTGACGCCCGTCGAGAGGGTGACGCCGGCACCGCGCGACCCCGCCGCCGCCGCCCGGGTGGCCGGGTGGGCGCTGAAGAACCCGGTGACGTGACCGGGAACGACGGCGGTCTCACGCGAGCGACTCATACCGAGCCGGAGGGGATCCCTCCGATTAACCGTTGTCATCTGGCCGCCGAAGGACGACGCGGTAGTCGGCGGCCCGACCCGCCGGGACCGGTGTACTCATGTGTCGGGAGTCGCAAGCCGCGTCGACCGATGCAGTTCGTTCCGTTGGTGGTGCTCGTCGGGGGCAGCGCGCTCGTGAGTCTCGCCGTCCTCGTGCCGTACTGTGTCGACCGAGACCGGATCGATGCGGTGGTGAAGAGTCGGGAGCGCCGTCGACGCCGGCTGCGAGCCGTCGCGCCGTACCTCGGGGGGGTGGCACTCGTCCTACTCGTGAACAAGGGACTACTCAGACGGCTCGAGGCGCTCTCGCGTGCACACGGGGTTCGGGCGACCCTGTGGTTCTACGAACTCGAGGGCGACGCGGTCGCGACCGTGCAGTCTGCCGTCCCCGAGTGGGGGGTGTACGTCTTCGGGCCGGTGTACGTGCTCGGCTACGTGGTCGTCCTCACCCTCCCGCTCGTCGCGTACGTCTTCGCCACGAACGCGCGCGCCGTGAAGACGCTCGTCACGGCGTACGCGGTGGAGTACCTCGCTGCGATCGCGTGTTACACCGCTGTGTTCGCGTACGGGCCTCGAAACTACCACCGGCTCCCCGGGGCCGACCCGAGTG